>Ga0105240_10001993_pt1 | contig 33735 bp, 27 predicted proteins | sample KBSC54metaG_FD_80426 | JGI IMG/M metagenome (GOLD analysis project Ga0105240, IMG submission 80426) | Corn rhizosphere microbial communities from Kellogg Biological Station, Michigan, USA - KBS C5-4 metaG | ecosystem: Host-associated > Plants > Roots > Rhizosphere > Soil | place: Michigan, USA... | reverse complement strand
TTGCACGACCTGATGTCGCGAATACAGGCAAGCCTGGACTCATGAGCGGCGCCTTACAACAACTCGAAATCCGGCTCGAGCGCGAATTGGGGCGGGTCGTGATCGGAGCGGCAGCCTCCATACGCGCGTTGGCTATCGCGCTCGTCGGCCGCGGGCATGTGCTGGTTCAAGGCGTGCCGGGTCTCGGCAAGACCCTGCTCGCGAAGTCGCTGGCACGGGCGCTCGGTGGCGAGTTCAAGCGGATCCAGGGCACCTCCGATCTCATGCCGAGCGACATCATCGGCGTGCACGTATTCGATGAATCGAAGCGCGATTTCGTCTTCCGGCCGGGGCCGTTGTTTGCCGACGTGGTGCTGGTGGACGAGATCAACCGAGCGGGGCCCAAAACGCAGTCGGCTTTGCTCGAGGCCATGGAGGAGCGGCAGGTGAGTGTCGAGCGCTCGGTGTTCCCGCTGCCGCCCGACTTTCTGGTGTTGGCGACTCAAAACCCGCGCGAGTTCGAGGGCACCTATCCGCTGCCCGAGTCGCAGCTCGACCGCTTCATGTTGCGGATCGATATGAGTTATCCGGTGCGCGCGGCGGAGACCGAAATCTTGAGCCGTTATGGCGCGGGTACGCCTGCAGGCCTGGAGAGCATCGAATCGCTGGAGCCGCCGATGTTGGGGCGCGCGCGAACGGAAGCGGAAGGAATTCACGCTGCGGACAGTCTGCTGGGCTACGTGTTGGATATTGCGGCGGCATCGCGGCAGCATCCGCGCTTATCGCTCGGTCTCTCGACCCGAGGTGCGCTCGCGCTGTTGAAGTCGGCTCGCATCAATGCCGGGTTGCGCGGTGGCGAGTTTGTCACTCCGGATGATGTCAAAGAAGCGGCACCGTGGGTCATTGCCCATCGATTGGTTCTGACCCCGGAGGCGGCACTCGAGGGTCTTTCCGACAGGGATGTCGTACGAAGTCTGCTCGCGGAGACTCCCGTTCCACGCTGAAAGGCGAAAGCCATGCATCTGGCTCAACGCGCCTATATTTTGATCGTTTTGACCGCCGTTCTGGCGATCACAGGCATCTGGTCGAGTCACCCGGGATTCGAGGGGCTGTGGCGCATACCCGCCGCGCTGTTGCTTCTGGGGTTGGCGTGGGAGAGCGCCGTCGTGCGGCGGATCCCGATCAGTGTGGCCATCGAGACCGCGCCCCATGCATTTCTAGGCCGTGCGCAGCCGGCCGCCTTCGCCTTTCGCAACGATTCGTCACGGGCCGTCGCGATGGAATATGCCCCGGTTTTACCCGACGGCTTTGCGCCGTTGTGGGAAACACGGCGAGTGCTGGCGCCGGCACGTGGCACTGGACGCGACTCGTTCTTATTGCTCCCTATCAAGCTCGGCGCGCAGCCGCCGCGCCCGGTGTCTTCACGATTGCGCGGGCCGCTCGGGTTGGCATGGTGGTCGCGAGATCTGCAGCCGTCCGGACAACTATCTATCGCGCCCGATACCTCCAGCCGTGGAACGGCTCGTCCGCGCGGGTATCCGTCGGGCCCGCGGTCTCGTCGTGCGGTAGGCGCAGGCGCGGAGCTCTATCAGTTGCGTGGTTATCGGGCTGGCGATCCGATGGCTCGTATCGACTGGAAGGCCACCGCGCGCGCGCGGCGCCTCGTCACTCGCGAGTTCAGCGAGGACCAACATCTCGATATTCTCATAGCGATCGATGCCGGCCGCTTCAGTCGAGTGCGCGTGGGGTCGCTCGACCGCTTCGGCCTGTACGCCAATGCCGCGGCTCGCTTTGCCGAGCTCGCAACGGCTAACGACGATCGCATCGGACTGATGGTGTTTACCGATCGACCGCTATTCTCGTCTGCGCCGGCGCGTGGGTTGGCTGGAGTAATGCGCGTGCGACGGGCGTTGGAGGCAATGCAACCCGAACCTGCCGAATCCGACCCGACAGCCGCCGCGGTCCGGATTCGCAGCATACTGAAGCGGCGCGGCCTGGTTATTCTGTTGACCCATCTCGATGACGTGAACTCAGCCGATCCGCTGGCGAAGGCCGTTCGTTTGCTTTCTCCGCCACACTTCGTGGTCGTGGCGGAGGCGCGGGAAGCGCGCGAGTGGAGTGATCCCTGGGTGGCGCTCGCGGCCCAAGAGCATGAGGCGCGCGTGGCCCTACAACGTTTGCTGTTGAGACAGCTCGGCACCTCGGTCGTCGTGGCCCCGCCGGAATCGTTGGACCGGGCGTTGTTGGCCGAGTACGAGGCGCTGCGCCGCTCGCGGGCGGTGTAGGAGCAGGACGAGCATCAAAAGCCAGTAGCCGACACCGATGCAGCTGCGTGCCCAGAATGGGAAAGACGCGCGCGGTGAGATGTAGCCTTCGATGAGACCCGACCCGACGAGGAGCACCGCGCAGGCGATCAATAGCTTCCCGGAGCGCATCGCCGCGATGCGAAAAGACTCCCTGCGGTTGCCGAAGGCGGGACGGATGAGCGCCTCGCCCACCGCCGCACCCGCCGCGCCGGAGATGCACATCACCGACAGCTCCACACAGCCATGCGCCACAATGAATTTGAGTAACGCGCCACCCAGCCCATGCAGGCTGGCGAAGGCGAACACGGCGCCCAGCATGAGCCCGTTCAGGCCCAGAATGTACAGGGTTCCCAGCCCGAAGATGAATCCGGCGCAGTACGCAAACAGGCTCACCACAATGTTGTTTGTCAGTATCTGCAGAGACAGTACCGAGGACGGCACGATGTTGAGTATGCCCTCGGTCCAGAGGCGTCCGTGCTCTACTGTCGTGATCAAGTCCGGCGAGGCGAAAAGGCCGATGAGATCGGGGTAGGTGTGCACCATCCAGTAGCCCGCGAGGACAGTCAGGACGAAGATGCTGGATGCCCAGGCGATGTGGGGTGCGAGCCAGCGCACGACTGCCGGGATCTCGTCGCGGAACAAGATCAGTAGCGCTCGTCCCGGATGCCACGCCGCGCGATGCAGCGTGTTATGTGTGCGAGCGTAGGCAGTCTCGAGGTATTGCCGCACCCGCGTGTCGGGCATCAGACGGCGGACCCGGGTGAGGTCGTGTGCCAACAGGCGGTAGTCGTCCGCCAATTGCGCGGCGTCCACCAGATCGGTGGCTCGCTCACGGGAAAGGCGCTCCGCTCTGGCCATTGCGGTCTGCCAGCGGGAGGCGTGTTGCAGCAGGGCTACTTTCAACGCCTGGTCGCTAGCGGACTGCACGGGTAGGCGGCTGGTGTCGAGCCGCTCGAGCTGCGTGCGCAGTGCCACGTCTGACTCTGTCGTGGCGCTCACGCCGTAGCGGGAGAGGAGAGCGCTGGCGAGATTGCGCCGCGCTTGGGTGCCAAGAGAAAACCAACGCGATAGAAGCTCGTGCACGATTTCGGCATCGGCCGTGCTGGTGACGGCGAGCGTAGTGGGTGCGCGAAGGGCGAGTGCGGGTGTTGGCGCGCGCGCGCGCGTGGGGGAAAGCGCGGGCAGTTCAATGTCGGAACGCTCATGGATCAGCAGCGTTCCTGCGGCCATGTCACCGATGCGAACATTTTCCTCGGTCACCAGTGTCGACACCAGGCCAACCCCATAGGCCACCGGCAGCGAGTCGACCAGGCGAAATACATTGCGGGTCAACAAGGCGCCGAGCGTAGGTGAGCTGCCGTCGCGCCCGACTATGCGCACACCTGCAATGCGCTTGCCCGGAGTTCGGCCGTGCATCGCGATCTCGAGGATGACGTGGTAGAGAAAGTAGATCGCCGCGGCGGGTGTGACAACAAACACAAACCACTTCGTGTCCGGAGTGATCGGCGCGATGACGCTCCAGCGGCCGTTGTAGATCAGGGCGGCCGAGCCATACCAGGCTGTAGACAGGATGGCCCGGATCAGCCAGTCGATCAGGAATGCATAACAGCGCGCGCCCGGCCCCGCCAAGGACAACGCGAGCTCGACGCCCGTAACACTGTCCACGACCAGGTCCCGGGCGCCGCGCTGGTGCATAGGCTCAGGTTTACTCTTCCGCCGCCAGCAACTCCGCCTGGTGTTCCTGGTGGAGTGCATCGAGTAGCTCGTCGAGCTGGCCGTTCATGACCTGCGGCAGCTTGTAGAGTGTCAGATTGATGCGGTGATCGGTGACCCGTCCCTGCGGGAAGTTATAGGTGCGAATGCGCTCGGAGCGATCGCCGCTGCCGACCTGGAGACGGCGGGATTGCGCTTGTTCCGACTGTTGCTTCTCCTGCTCGGCGGCCAGCAAGCGCGCTTTCAACAGCGCCATCGCCTTGGAGCGGTTCTTGTGCTGCGACCGTTCCTCCTGACATTCCACGACGATGCCCGTAGGGATGTGAGTGATACGGACAGCCGAGTCGGTCTTGTTGACGTGCTGGCCACCGGCACCGGAGGAGCGATAGGTGTCCGTGCGCAGGTCCGCGGGGTTGATGTCGATCGATTCGATTTCGTCGATTTCCGGAAGGATGGCGACGGTGCAGGCCGAAGTATGGATACGACCCTGGGCTTCGGTCGCGGGCACCCGCTGGACGCGATGGGCTCCGGATTCGAACTTCAGCCGCGAGAACACGCCCCGTCCGGCGATGCGGCTGATGATTTCCTTGAATCCCCCGTGCTCGCCGGGATTTTCGCTGAGGATCTCGACTGTGTAGCCCTTGGATTCGGCCCATCGGGCGTACATCCGGAACAGGTCGCCCGCGAAGATGGCCGCCTCGTCGCCACCGGTTCCGGCACGGACCTCCAGGTAGATGTTTTTGTCATCGCGCGGGTCCTTCGGCAACAGCAGGTGGCGCAGGTCGGCCTCGGAGGTCTCGATCTCACCTTTGACCCGCGTGACCTCCTCCGCACCGAGGGAACGCATGGCGGCATCCGGATCGGCCAGCATTTCCTGGGCGGAAGCCAGGTCACGTTCCAGGCCGTGGTAACCGCGAAACCGCTCCGCCAACGGCTGAAGCCGGGCGTACTCCACTGACAGTTCGCGAAATTGCGTGGAATTGCCGGCAACTTCGGCGCTGTTGAGCAGGCGGGCGACCTCCTCGAAGCGCTCGGTCATTTTTTCCAAACGGAGGCGAATGGATTCCTTCATATAGCCGCACATTGTAACAAGGCGCGCGATGCGCGCCGGGCTTGAAGCCTCTATAGTGTTCAGGTGCGCATCATCAATCCATGGCTTCCGGCCTGCCCAGGCGCCGGCACAACCCTGCTTCGAGCGGTCGGCACGCTCGCTTTGACGCTCGTATTTGCCGCCCTGGCCGGCTGTGCGAGCGGACCCCGAGCGGCCAAAGAGGAGACGCCCAAAGGTGATCCCGTCGCGCTGGGCGTGGTGGCAGAGATTGCGCTCGAGCGGGGCGATTGCAAGACGGCTGCGGAGACCTATGCCAAGGCTGCGGAGGCGAGCGCGGATGCCGCCTTCGCACGGCACGCGACTCTGGTTGCTCTGAAGTGTGAGCATCTGCCTGCCGCGTGGGAGGCCTCGAGCCGGTGGCGCGCGCTGGCACCGACCAGTGCCGAGGCAAATGCCCGGTTTGCCGAAGTGGCTGTCCGGCTGTATCACCTTCAGGAAGCCCGCGCCGCCGTCAGCGATTTTTCGCGCGCCCCTACTGGCGTACAGAAGGATCAGGCCGGGGAGTCGGCCACGGACGCTCCCCCGGCACCCGGTAAATCGGGTGAAGCGGCAGGTGCGAAGGAAACCAAGCCGCTGGTGACGAGCATGACGGCTCTCGCGGCATTGCTGCTGGACAAGGCTGATGCGCCCACGGTGTTCGCTGCCATGAGCAACACGCTCGAAGCGACTCCCGCGCCTGAGGCCACATCCCTTCTAAGTGAGCTTGCGCTGAGTGCCTATGATGCTGAGCGCGCCGCACGCTATGCCCAGCAGGCTCTGCAACGGAACCCGAAGGATGCGGAGGCGAAGCTCGTTCTCGCGCGCGCGTATGTCATTCGTGGTGACCCGGCGAAAGCTATCGCTACGGCACGGGAGGCAATGCATGACGACCCCGAGCTCAGCAGTTTCGATCTCGCGGAAGTATTGATTGCCCTGGATCGGCTGGAAGATGCCCATCAGGAGCTGGAGCGCTTGCGCTCCCAGATGCCGGCGGGAGAGGTCGATCGGCGCCTCGCGCTCCTGGCATACGAAGCGGGTGATCTGAAGGAAGCGCAACAGCGTTTCGCGGAGCTGGCGGTCAGCGGCGAAGGCAACGATGCCGCCATGTTATATCTCGCCGACATCGCCGCGCGCGATGGCGATGCCGATGCAGCGATCGCCGGATACCGGCGGCTTTATGACTCATCCGTAGCTCTCCCGGCGCGCTCGCGGGCGGCCGCGCTCCTGCTCTCCAGGCATGATCGCAAAGAAGCGCTCACCCTGTTGGATGACTACGTGACGGAGCATCCCGACAGCGAAGTCGATCTGACCGTCGCGAAGGCGCACCTCCTGGCGGATCACGGCGAAGCTGACGCAGCCATCGAGTTGCTGAACACCTCTCTCGACCGGCATCCACGTCACCCTTCGATCGAGTACGAGCGTGCGGTGATCCTGGAGCAGGCTGGACGTGTGCATGAGTCCCTCGATTCACTGCAAAAGCTGCTCACCGAGCGCGCCGACGATCCGACCTTGTTGAATGCGTTGGGTTATACGATGGCGGACCACAGCCTCGAGCTGCCGCGCGCCGAGTCCCTCATCCGCCGCGCTCTCGTGGTCATGCCCGACAATCCCGCGGTGTTGGACAGCCTGGGTTGGGTTCGCTTCCGCCAGGGTGATTCAAAAGCAGCGCTGACTTCGCTCCAGCGCGCCTACAACATCAGTCACGACGCAGAGATCGCCGCCCATTGGGGCGAGGCACTCTGGGTGAGCGGCGATCATGGCCAGGCGCGCCAGGTCTGGGCCGCGGCACTGGCTCGCGCGCCGGATGCTCATCAACTCAAGGCAACTCTGGCGCGGTTCATTCCGGATGGGAAGTAGGCTGGCCCATCGGGGTCTTCCCGGGCTGGCCCGTCCTCCCGGGCTGGCCCATCGGGGTCTACCGGGGCTGGCCGGGCTACTTGCGGTGGCCGTGATTGCCGGCTGCCGCACGGCTCCGGTGCAACACGCGCCGGCTGTTTCCCAGCCGTGGGATGCCACGCGCGCCGAGCTGCAAGCGCGTGATCACTTCTCGTTCAAAGGGAAAATTGGGGTCGCCGCGGGCAAAGACGGGTTCAACGCGTCCTTGCGTTGGGCGCAAGCCGGCACGCGCTCGAATGTCTCGTTGGAGGGACCCCTGGGTGTTGGCGGAGTACAGATCAATCTGGACGGTGACACTCTCGAGGTCGTGAACTCGCATGGCGATCATCTGGACAGTGACGCGGCGCGCGCCGAGCTGGCAGCGCGGCTGGGGTTCGAACCGCCCTTGAAGAGCTTGCGTTACTGGGTGCTGGGCGTGCCGGATCCGACCCTGCCCGCCACGGAAAGCGTCGATTCGGAGCAGCAGCGGCTGCAGAGCCTGGAGCAGGAAGGGTGGCAGATCGATTACGGCGCCTACGCGCCGACCGATATCACGCCGGTCGGGTCGGCCGGCGGCCTGGCGTTGCCTCAGAAGATGACGGTGCAGCGCCCCGGGGTGCGGGTACGTTTGATTGTTGACGGCTGGAGTCCATGAGTAGCGTATCGAATGCCGGCGAAACCCAATGGCCGGCGCCAGCGAAGCTGAATCTTTTCTTGCACGTCACGGGACGGCGCGCGGACGGTTATCACGAGTTGCAGACGTTGTTTCAGGTCATCGACCTGTGCGACACCATTGGAATTCGCGTCACTGACGACGGCCGCATCGAGCGGCCGGCAGGACCCGCGGGCGTCGATCCGGACTCGGACCTTACCGTGCGTGCTGCCCGGTCCCTGCAGGCTGCGACCGGGACGACAGCCGGCGCTTCGTTGCGGATCGTGAAACGCATTCCATTAGGTGGCGGCTTGGGCGGGGGAAGCTCGGACGCGGCGACCACCCTGGTGGCTCTCAACCACCTGTGGCGCTGCGGGCTGCCGCTGGAGGAGCTGGCGCGACTCGGCTTGGCGCTTGGCGCGGATGTGCCTGTTTTCATTCGAGGTTCTTCGGCCTGGGCAGAAGGGGTCGGGGAGCGGCTCGTGCCCGTCGAGCTGCCCGAACGGTGGTATGTGGTGATCCACCCTGGGGTCGCAGTACCCACCCGGGACGTGTTCCAGAGCCCTGAATTGACACGAAATTCCCCCGTCATCACAATACGCGCCTTTTTTGAGCCGAACGGTGACCGAGCGGCCAGCGAGGGAATCCCCAGTGGGGGCTATGCCGGCACCCGGAACGATTGCGAGCCGGTCGTGCGCGCGCGTTATGCGGAAGTCGCTGACGCGTTGAGCTGGCTGGGAAATTTTGCGCCGGCGCGGCTTACGGGAACCGGATCGTGCATCTTCGCGTCCTTCGCGAGCGCGATTGACGCGGAGCGAGTTGCCGCGCGGGTGCCTGATCGCTGGCGTGCGTTCGTGGCTCGCGGATTGAATGTGTCGCCTTTGCATGGGCTGTTGCAGAGGCAGGCGGTTTGAGCATAGAAGAGTTCTTGTTCAGCGACCCGCAAAGCGGGGAGCGCCCGCCTTGGATGGCGGGCCGGGTTACGGCGCAGGGACGCTAGATGGAATGGGGTGTCGCCAAGTGGTAAGGCAGCGGGTTTTGATCCCGCCATTCGGAGGTTCGAATCCTTCCACCCCAGCCAACTTTCTAATAAAAACAATAGTTGGTTGAAGCCTGCATTCCCTTCTAATGGCAGGAATTGCCGGCCCGCAAGTTGTCGTGGTCGTCAAGGCTGCTTCGATTGAAGGGGCGCTGCTCCCACACGATTCACGACGTCGAGCGGCAGTTGATGTCGATAGGTGAAGCTTGCACGATGTTGTTGCACTTCGCCTATGGCGGCTCAACTCCGCCCAACTTGAAGATCTCGAAAGACGTTTCGGGCGTAACAAACGCCCGCCGCGATCGGCCCTGTTGATTGTAAGGAGTACTACTGAATAAAGTCGTCCCGCCAGGGACTCGATCTACGCCTCGGACAGTGCGGCAGAATAAGGGCTAGAATCTTCGGATTATTGGAGATCTCAACCTCAACCAAGGCAGGGGGAGAGGAATGGACCTGTCGCAAGGGCGGATACGGTCGCAAATCTTGTCCGGTACGGACAGTTTCTTTCAGTGTCAGGCTCCGCGGAAGGTTCTGGACGGCTCCGTGATGTCGCTCTCGATCTGATCGAATGGGAAGCGCGTCCCCGCGGCAGTTCATCGTTTCGGCGAGCGCGCAGGTTCGCCTGGAGGCGGCGCGCGCGTGGCTGAAAATCTTCACGCCTGACCGCGAGGTGTTGGTCCTCGTGCCCCACGCGGGGGCCGCCGACCATCTGATCCATGAGCTTGTGGCAAATCAGGGTTCGCGATTTGGTCTCCAGCGCTACACCTTGAGCCGATTTGCCGCGCAGCTCGCGGCACCAGAGCTTGCCCGACAACACGCTCTCCCCTGCACGTCTTTATCGCTCGCAGCGATAGTCACACGAGCCGTTCATCTTGTCCTGGAGGCAGGCAAAGGTGGCCGTTTGAGTGCGGTCGCTTCGCGACCGGGCTTCCCTCGGGCCCTCGCGCGGTCCTTTGAGGATTTGCGCATGACCGGCGTCAGCTTCAATGCACTGAACGCGCTTCCAACAGTTGCTCCTCTGGTTCCATTTCTCGAGACAATCGAGAGGGAGCTTGCCGAGAATCGACTCGTCGACCGAGCTGAAACTTTCAACATTGCCATTCGAGCCATCAGCGGACAACGAAGCTGGCCCGAAGGCCTGCCTTTGTTGCTGCTGGATCTGCCACTCGCCGAAACGCTCGAACAGAGGCTGGTGGCCGCCATCCTGGCGCGCACATCCGAAGTTATGGCAACGGCAGCGGAGGGCGATCGCAAGGCCATCGAAGGGCACACGGCTGTGCTCGGTGTTGCGCCGATACGTCCAAACATTGACGTGCCTGTCAGTTCCCTGACCAACTTGCAGCGGCACCTGTTTGAGGATTCCGCCCCCACGACGCGTGCGCTCGATGCCACGGTGTCGCTTGACTCCTGGCCCGGCGAAGCGCGCGAATGCGTCGAGATCGCGCGGCGTATCCAGGTTGAGGCCGCGCACGGGGTACCTTTCGATCGGATGGGGGTGCTTCTGCGTGCCCCCGGTCTCTATCGCGCACATCTCGAGGAGGCCTTGCGTCGCGCGTCGATCCCGGCGTGGTTCGCTCGCGGTAGTACGCGCCCGGACCCTGCGGGGCGAGCTCTCTTGGCGCTGCTCGCGTGTGCTGGGGAGGGGCTTACCGCGCGGCGCTTCGCCGAATATTTATCTCTGTCTCAGTTGCCACCTCCGGAAACACGGGCACCAGATGACTGGTGGATGCCGCCGGAAGACGAGCTCTTGCCGATCGAGTTGGGTCGCGATACGTCAGAGGCTGTGTACCCACATCAAAACAGCGAGTCAGATGAGGACGCGCCGAAGCTTGAGAGCACGCTGCGGGCGCCTTGGCGTTGGGAGCGACTCATCGTCGATGCCGCTGTCATCGGCGGCGTAGATAGATGGCGCCGACGGCTGCAAGGCTTGAAGCAGGAGATCGCGCTCCGGCGCGGCGAACTCGGAGAAGACGACGCACGCGCGCAAACTCTCGCGCGAACTGCAGAGGATCTCGATCAGCTCACCACCTTTGCGCTTCCCCTGATCGAACAGCTCGCCGCCCTTCCTCGCGAGGCCTCCTGGGCCGAGTGGCTCCGCTGTATCCGCGAGCTCGCTGTCACCGCGTTGCGAGAACATGCTGGGGTGTTAAGCGTACTGGCTGAGCTCGACCCGCTGGGCCCCGTGGGTCCAGTGGATCTCGCGGCCGTACAGCACGTGTTGACTCCCCGGCTGCGCGAGCTATCCGTGGCGCCGGAGTCGCGGCCCAGCGGCGCAGTGTGGGTCGCGCCAGTGGAGATGGCCCGCGGCCTCGCTTTTGACGTAGTCTTCATTCCCAGCCTTGCTGAGAAGCTCTTTCCGCAACGCGTTCTGCAGGATCCGCTGCTGCCTGACAGGGCTCGCGAGGCTCTCAATGTATCGGGATTGGCTACGCAAGCGCTGCGCGTGGAGCGCGAACGGCTTGCGCTTCGCCTAGCGGTCAGTGCTGCAAAGTCCCACTTGGTGCTTTCCTGGCCGCGCATCGAGATCGAGAGTGCGCGCGCTCGTGTGCCATCATTCTACGCGCTGGAGGCACTGCGCGCGGCAGAGGGCCGCCTCCCTGGACTTGATGAACTTGCTCAGCGCGCCGAGGGCTCAGTAGTAGCCCACCTCGGCTGGCCTGCACCGCAACGGCCGGAGGAGGCGATCGATGACACAGAGTACGATCTCGCCAAGCTCGCGCAGCTCAAGAACGCAGACTCTTCAGACAATAGCGGAGCCGCTGCGTATCTCCTCGGTGCCAACGTGCACCTTGCCCGCGCGCTGCGCGCCCGCGCTCGCCGTTGGCGCAAAGGCTGGTCGATGTCCGACGGCCTCATTGATCCGGACGCCGAGACGATTGCGGCGCTCGCCCGGCACAGGATCGGTAACCGCGCCTACTCACCGACCACTCTCGAGAGCTTTGCGGTCTGTCCCTACCGCTTCCTGTTGCAGGCCATTCACCAACTCCGGCCGCGTGAGGAGATTGAAGCTATTGATGTGCTGGACTCGCTCACGCGCGGAGCTCTCATCCACAAAATTCAATTCCGGCTCCTCACCACATTGCGGGCCGAACGACGGCTCCCACGCAACGTCGACGGTCTCGAGCCCACGTTCAGGCTGCTTGACTCCGTGGTCGCCGATGTCGCCGCTGAGTATCGCGAGCGACTGGCGCCAGCGATCGAGCGGGTGTGGGAGGATGCGATCGAGGCGATTCGCTTAGACCTGCGCGAGTGGTTGCGGCGTCTTGCAGATGAGGCACAGGACTGGACACCCGCTCACTTTGAGCTCGCCTTTGGCCTATCCGAGCATCTGCAGCGAAACGCTGATCCTGCGAGCGTCGCGGAGCCTGTCAAAGTGTTAGGAGGGCCGCTGTTGCGCGGTTCGATTGATCTCGTCGAGCTTCGACCTGATGGTACTCTTCGGGTGACCGACCACAAAACAGGCAAGCTTCGCATCATGCCAGAGAACGCTCTTCTGTGGGGCGGGAGAGCGCTGCAGCCCGTGTTATATGCGCTGGCCGCCGAGGCACTCTTCGAGAAGCCAGTGACGTCGGGGCGCCTCTATTACTGCACGACAGACGGCGAGTTCACGGAGCATCTTTTTCCGTTGAATGATGAGACGCGCGCCAACGCCTATGCCGTGTTCGAAATCATCGGCCGTGCGATCGAACAAGGCTTCCTGCCCGCGGTTCCACTGCAGGATGCGTGTGACACATGCGACTATAGGGTTGTGTGTGGACCGCATGAGAGCGTACGCGTTGCACGCAAGCGCAGCGACCGACTCGCCGACTTGATAGCATTGCGTGCGCTCCGATGAGCTTGCGCTCAGCGTCGAACGTCCTCTCGGACGCAGCACAACGCGAGCTCATCGAGAAAGCCCTGGATGTGAGCCTGTTGGTCGAGGCGGCTGCCGGCACAGGCAAGACTACGGCGCTCGTGGGACGTATTGTCGCTGCGCTGGCGAGCGGACACGCAGAACTTGACCGCATCGTTGCCGTGACGTTTACCGAAGCTGCCGCCGGGGAGCTCAAACTGCGGCTGCGAGGTGCGATCGAGAAAGCGCGGCTGGATGAGAAACGGCCCATTGCAGAGCGCGAGCGCTTGCGTTTTGCCTTACCGAAACTCGAAGAGGCACGAGTCAGCACGATTCACGGGTTCTGCGCAGATCTGCTTCGAGAGCATCCCGTCGACGCCGGCGTAGATCCCTACTTTGAAGTAGCCGACGCGGATACCGCGGCATCCGTGTTTGAGCGCGCCTTCGATCGCTGGTTCGAAACACAGCTCGCCGATTCGGGTCCGGCCGTGCACCGCATCTTGCGCCGCCGCCGGCGAGAATTCGGACGCAGACAAGACGAAGGCCCACGCGGCGCACTGCGTCACGCCGCATGGCAGCTGATCGAGAACCGGGATTTCCCTACGCCTTGGCGACTCGCACCGGACTTCGATCGCGACCATAGAATTGACGAGATCCTCACGGAGATGAAATCGCTCGCCGAGTGGGCACCACGCGTGGGCCCTGATAACTTCGGGAAGTCACTGGTTGCAATCTCGAAGGCAATCGAGGAAGTGGAACGCACAGAACGCGTGCGCGAGCGCGACTACGAGGCTCTCGAGGCCTGGGTGATGGAGGTCGTTCGCCCGAGGCATTGGCAGTGGAAGGGCTTTCCCTACTCTGATGACCCGGATTTCCCACAACAAGAGTTGCGCGAGCGTCGGGATGCCCTGCATGCTCGTCTCAAGCGCTTCATTGAGGACGCTGGTGCAGATATCGCACCACGCTTGCGCAACGAGCTTTGGCCTGTTGTTGAGTCCTACGAGTCCGCAAAACAACAGGCAGGATGTCTCGATTTTACGGATCTGCTGATCTGCACGCGCAATCTGCTTCGCGACAACCGCGATGTGCGCGCTGAGTTGCAGCAGCGGCTCACCCACTACTTTGTTGACGAATTCCAGGACACCGATCCCCTGCAAGTGGAGATTCTCCTGTTGCTCGCCTCCGATGACCCAGACATCGATGACTGGCAGGCCACACGAGCCGTGCCGGGTAAGCTCTTCCTGGTTGGCGATCCCAAGCAGTCGATCTATCGGTTTCGGCGCGCCGACGTGCAACTCTACCGCAACGTACAACAACGATTGATTGAGCAAGGAGCTCGGCCGGTTCACCTTAGTGTCAGTTTTCGTTCGGTGCCGCAGATTCAGCAAGCCGTCAATGCAGCGTTTGCCCCGCGGTTCATGGCGACCGAAGGAGCCTATGTTGCGCTTGCCCCGAGCCGCGAGAGTACCTCGGTACAGCCTGCCGTGATCGCCTTACCCGTACCGGCGCCCCATGCCGACTACGGCAAAGTCGTCAATGGCCGCATCGATGAATCCCTTCCGGATGTAATCGCAGCCTGGATTGATTGGCTCGTCCGGGAAAGTGGCTGGACAATCACCGAGCGCGAGCGACCCGGAGAGCGGGTGAAAGTCGAACCGCGGCATGTCTGTCTGCTTTTTCGTAAATTGCGCACCTTCGCGGGAGAAGATGCCACACGCCCCTATGTGGACGCGCTCGAGGCGCACGAGTTACCGCACCTGTTGTTCGGCGGAGGTGCCTTCTACACGCGCGAAGAGGTCGAGACGCTGACGGCTGCCTTGACTGCGGTCGAACGCCCGAATGACGAGCTCACGGTGTTCGCAACACTGCACGGCCCTTTGTTCTCTATTTCCGACGCCGCGCTCTTGCTCTGGCGGGAGCGGGTCGGAGCATTGCACCCCTTTCGCAGTGTTCCTGACGATCTACCTTCAACCCTGACCGAGGTCGCCGACGCATTGCGCCTCCTCAGGGACTTGCATCGCCGCCGCAACTGGCAGCCTGTGAGCGACACTATCACTCAGCTCATCAAGGCCACGCGTGCCCACGCCTCCTTTGCCATCTGGCCAACGGGTATGCAAGCGCTGGCCAACATCGGGCGATTTACGGATCTGGCATCGCGCGCAGAACGTCAAGGACTCATTTCCTTCCGAAGCTTCGTCGAATATCTGGAGAGACAAGGAGAACGCGGTGAGGTCGCCGAGGCGCCCCTCCTCGAGGAGGGCGTGCAGGGCGTCCGAATGATGTCCGCCCACAAAGCCAAGGGTCTTGAGTTTCCGGTCGTCATCCTCGCGGATATGACTACTACCGAGGTACACGAAAATCCGAGTCGCTGGACAGACCCATCGCGCAGACTCTGCGTGCAGCGCTTGGCGGGTTGCACACCACCTGAACTTCGTGAACACATGGAGGAGGAGTCAAAGTGTGAACGCGACGAGGCCGTCAGGCTCCTGTACGTGGCTGCAACTCGTGCGCGGGACGTCCTCGTTGTCCCCGTCGTCGGAGACGAACGGCGCGACGGCTGGCTCGCAGCCCTCCACCCCGCGATCTACCCACCGACCTCACGCGCGCGAGGACCCGAGGCCAATCAGGCACCGGGTACCCCAATTTTCGGAGACGACACGGTTTTGAAACGACCCCCGAGGGCCATACGCACCCGAGACTCGGTGATGCCCGGTGTCCACATACCTGAAGCCGGCGCACATCGTGTCGTTTGGTGGGATCCACGCCTTTTGAAACTCGGTCTGAAGCCCTCCATTGGCCTAGCACAGGAAAAGATCCTCACTGAGGACACCGAGGGGCGCGCCGCAGCGGCCAGGGCCCATTGGGAGTCCTGGCGCTCGAGCCGAGTGCAGATGATTGAGCGCGGCAGCACGCCGTCGCACGTCATCCAGACAGCAACCGAGCGGGCGCGCTCCGCCCTTGCAATTGCCGGAACGGACGATATCACCATCGTGGACGCACGCTGGCAAGGCATGCGACCGGGCGGCGCTCGGTTTGGCACTCTCGTCCATGCAGTTCTCGCCACGGTCGATCTGGATGCCGCGCGCAACACTGTCTCGGCCCATGCGGAGATTCATTCGCGCTTACTTGGCGCTTCTGATGAGGAACTCGATGCCGCCATCGAAGTGGTGATCTCAGCACTCGCGCAACCGCTGCTGCGTCGTGCGGCTGCCGCTCTTGCTCGCGGGCAGTGCCGCCGTGAGGCCGCGATCGTGACTCGACTCGAGGACCAAACCTTGGTCGAATGTGTAGCGGACCTCGCCTTCCACGAAGCAAACGAATGGACCATCGTGGATTTCAAAACCGATGGCGAACTCGGCGCTCATGAACAGCGCTACCGTCGTCAGGTTGCACTTTATGTGCGCGGCATCGCAGAAGCCACTTACGCAAAAGCGTGCGGGCACTTGATGTTGCTCTAGCATCGTCTCGATTGCTGCCGCACTGCCGCCAGAACGCGAAAGTGGTCCTGTTGTTGTGGAACCCCATAGCGCTCGTTGACGCCTCAGGGTGCGGCGCACAAAGCGCTCGCAACGTCGGTTGGGAAGCCAGAAGCTCCATCAATGACCCGCGTCATGACTGCACAGCATCTTGGGTTGGATCGAATAATGTCGATTTCAAACCCGGCGATGATGCGCACAGTGTCGAAGTCCGTAGAAACACTGTGAGCGTCTACGGCCGCCCCGGGCGCCAGCGCCCGAATGCTCGGAGCATATGACGCAAATCAGTCTATTAGGTGGACCCTTGCAAATACACGTAGTATACGTATAATACGTGCATGTTAATTGGGGACTCCAATCATGTCTCAGGCAACCGCCTTGGAATTTCAGCGCCGCTTCGGAGAGTTTCAGCATCAGGCCCAGCGCGAGCCGGTGGAGATCACCCGGCACGGGCGCAGGGAACTGGTACTGATGTCGGCCGATCACTACGATTGGTTGGTCGCCGCCGCAAAGCGCACACACCGCACGGCCGAGACGCCCGACGTTGTGCTCAGCGCCATTGAGCGTGCAGAAATGGACCCGAAGCACGCGCCGCTCGACGAACTGCTGAAGTAGAGCTGACCAATGGCGATCCCTGAGCCCGCTCCGGGCCTCGTCATTCGTTATGACTATCTCTGGTCTCGCGAAGCCACTGTTGGGCGCACGCAAGGCAAGGACCGTCCGGCTTGTTTGGTCGCGGCAAGCGACAGCGCGACCAAGCCGCGTTTCGTCGTTCTCCTGCCCATCACGCACTCACCTCCCATTGGCGATACGGTAGCCATCGAGATACCAGCCAAAGTGCGCCGATCGATCGGGTTAGATGACGAGCCGAGCTGGGTTGTTGTGTCGGAATACAACGTCGATGAATGGCCTAACGCCGGCTTGTCGCCCGTACCTGGCAAGCCGGATGTCTTTGCGTACGGATTCATCCCTCCAGCCCTGTTTGCTGCGGTCAAGGCGCGCTTTGTCGAGCTAGCCCGGCAAAAGAGGAGCGATGTCGTTCACCGAAAGTGAACTAATGAAGGAGCCATCGTGCGTGTCGCATTACCCAACGGACGGCGCGATCACCTACCTATTAATATCATGCGAGCGGAACGCCCGCAGTCAACTGAACTCCCGGTGAACGATCAACACCTCGGCCATCGGCTCGCCACGCGTGGACCCGCTCGATAGCGAAGGTTGTCATGGTATTGATGTCATGGGTCAGCACTACGTGTTACTCGGTCAAAAAAATAAACGGCCTCGGAGTAGGTCCACTGCTGTATTGGTGCCGGAATAATTTAGAGCGTGCAGCTCGCCAGGGAACAGCGGACAGGCCTCATGGCCGCCCGATCTCCGTGATTGCCAGGTTCATGGTCTCGACGGACATGGATTTCGCCGGCGTCGGCTCAATGCCTCAGTGCACGAATGTCGTGTGCGATCGAGCGCAGCAGAACCACGCCCTGGCCGTGCTCGACAAATTCGACCTGGTCGCCGGCTTTGACGCCCAATCGCCATTCGGAGGTTCGAATCCTTCCACTCCAGCCAACTTTCGCCGGAGTTTGCTCGTCAAGTCGCAGCAAAATAGTTGCCGACTCCGATAACCACTGTCGAGCCGATCAGTGCGGTGATGCCGATCCACACCAGCGCGCGTGTGCGGCGGCTCGCGCCTCTCCATTCCTGTAACGCGAATCCCCATAGCGTGGAGAACAAGATGATGGAGGCCATGTGCAGCGTCCAGCTCGAGAACGCGTAACGCCCCATCTGACTTTCGCCCATCGTGTAGAAGAAGAATTGGAAGTACCACAGCGTGCCGCCCAGCGCGGCGAGCAAATAGTTGCCGAGCAGGGGCGGGCGCCCGCCGTCCGCGGCTACTGCGATGTTGGTCTTGCCGATGAGCTCACCGGCTGTCCGGTTGCGAGCGATCAGCACCAGGCACCAGACGAGGTTGGTCGTGAAACCCCCGGCGAGCACCACGCACAGCACGGGCAGACCCTGACTCAACGGATTGGTCCCCGCCGCAAGTGTCAGATCGCGGATCGGTTGTCCCGCATCGAGTCCCCAAGCAAAACAACCGGACATCACGCCTGAGAACACCGCGATGGCGAGGCCGCGTGTGAGGTTGAACTCGGCCACGCCGCTGCGTGCGCCGAATGAGCCGAGCTCGCGTTCCCTGGCGCGGCCGGCCTGCGCGACGATCGCGATGCCAATCAAGGTGAGAATGATCCCGAGGAAAGTAATTCGGCCGCTCGGCGTGCCTGCGAGCTCGCCAAGCGTGCCGCGGAAGATCGGCGGACCGAGAGTGCCGATGACGGTCGTCAGCCCGAGCGCCACGGCCATGCCCAGCGACAGGCCCAGATAGCGCATCGTCAGTCCGAAGGTCAGTCCCCCGAAGCCCCACATGGCGCCCCAGAACCAGCACCACAGAAGCGTGTTGTTGGGAGTTGCGCCGAGCACCTGGAGCAGATCGCTGGTGCGTAATGTCGCGAAAATCCAGGGCGCGATCACCCAGGAGAAGATGCCGCCCGTGAGCCAGAAGATTTCCCACGACCAGCGCCGGATACGCTTGTAAGGAACGTAGAAGCTTGCGGAGGAGAGCCCGCCGAGCCAATGGAACAAGACTCCGATCAGTGGATTCAATCAAGCCCTCCGCGTCCAGAACTCATCGGCCATGTCATGCATTCACGTGCCCGCCCGCGCTGTATGCGCGCGCCACTCCTCGGTAAACACACGGAAGTCCACGTCGAGCGGCTCGATTTCTGTAAGCGGTGCGGGCGCCGGCAAATCAGCATTGACCAACCGCAGAGCGCCGTATGGCACATCGTCGTGGGCATGGGACACGAAGATCTTCTGTGCGGGCCGCAGTGCTGCCAGAGCACGAGTGAAGATCACCGCTTCCGCAAATCGCCCCTCGATGAGCAATCGGTCCTGCGATCCGATGAGGCCGAGCGATGTGTCTGCCAGCAATGCCAGGTACAGCCCTGTGATCGCGCGCTGATCGGCGGGATCCTCAGGTTTGTTACGCCATGTTCCCCGTGACTGAGGAAACGGCCCGCACCCTTGCTTGAAACTCGGGAATGCGGCGGCCCCGCTTTTCAGCAGCGCTGGCAGTCGGTCGATCAGGCGCTGCGAATCATCGGTGTGTCTGAGCGCATGGATATCGAGGGCAGCGAGGAGCTCCGCTTCACGACCTCCCATGAATCGTGCGGAGGGTATCGCGGCACCGTGCACGTCCACATTGATCAAGCAATCGCGCGCTTCGCTCAGTGCACTGGCGTCGACGGCCGCGTTGCCGGAGGGGGAGCGCATCGCGACGAACCACGTGCCGGTCGACAACACCGTTGCATCGTGCGCGGCGATATCAGCGTGACCACGCGCCGCAAGCAGCGCGGCGTTGCTGTCGTGTAGACCGCAGAGCACGACGCAATCTCCGGGCAATCCAGTGCGAGCGGTCCACTCGCGCGTGATCGAGCCGAGCGCTGCGCGCGCGTGATGTCGCGGCGGCATGCGTCGGGCCCACCCGCGACGAACAGCCAGATCGCTGAAACGATTCTCGAGCGGTCGCCAAAGATCCGTGTGACAACCGAGGCTCGTCACCTCGCTCGCCATCACTCCCGAGAGTCGCCACGCCCAGTACTGCGGCCAAGTCAGAATGAACAGATCTTCAGGCCAGGGGCCCGTCAATCGCTCCAGTCGATGGAGCTGCATGCCCAGATTGAGCCCTGCCGGAAGAGCCGGCGAGCCGGTGTGGGCGAACGCATCGCGCTGGGAGTCATATGCCGCGCGTTCGCCCGGGCTCGGCTCGTCTTCGTAATCCATTGGCAGAGCAAACAGGTGGTCGCCCTGTACGAGGGCGGCGGCTGCGCCGTGCCCGACGGGGATCAGGACCCCAATGGTGGCGCGACGCGCGTATTCACTTAGCGTGTGCGCAAGCCATTCTTCGAGACCGTGCACGTCGAGCGCTCGATACTCGGGGGCTTGGGTGACGTCGTTTCGACGGACACGTCGTTCGAGGCAGTGACCCTGCGCATCCCACAGAGTGAGCTTCGCGTTCGTCTTCCCCACATCGAAGACCACTGTGCACCGGTCTTCCACGCCCTTTGTTCCTTCTGCGCTAATTGAACGGGTTTGAGCGAATATGATAACAAATGATTGGAGATTTGATACTCTGCATTGCTGAAGTATTCGGCAAGGTAGTCAGCGATACATGGACTCACACACCTCCCCTCACGCGGGCACGGCGCTTTTGTTCCGAGTGCCCGAGAACCGTTGGTCGCAGGAGCGCGCGCAGGGAATGTCGCCTGCGGAGCTGCTTTTATACCGCTCGAACCTGCTGGGCTCGGATCTGACCGTCACCAACTTCGGCGGCGGTAACACCTCGGCGAAGCTCACCGAGCGCGATCCGCTCACGGGGCAGGCGGTGCCGGTACTCTGGGTGAAGGGCTCGGGCGGCGATATCGGCTCAATGAAGCTCGATGGCTTCGCGACGCTGTATCTCGAGAAGCTTCTCGGTCTCGAGAAGCTGTATCGCGGCATCGAGCACGAAGACGAGATGGTGGGGTATCTGCCTCATTGCACGTTCAATTTGAACGCGCGCGCGGCTTCCATCGACACACCATTGCATGCGTATCTGCCGTTCGAGCACGTCGATCACGTGCACCCGGACGCCATCATCGCATTGGCCGCCTCGACGGGCGGCGCAGACGCCACTCGCGAAATCTGGCAAGGCTCAGTGGGGTGGCTCGAGTGGCAACGGCCGGGCTTTGACTTGGGTTTGCGGCTGCGAGACTACGTCGCACGACGGCCGGGCTTGCGCGCGGTCATGCTTGCCGGCCACGGCATCATCGGTTGGGGCGAGAGCTCGAAAGCGTGTTACGAGAACACGATCGATCTGATTGCGAGGGCTGCCGCGTACCTGAACACGCGATTGGCGCAAGGCCCGGCATTCGGTGGCGTGCGAGTCCCAGCGCTGCCCCCTGAGCGGCGTGCAGCTACCGCGGCGGCACTGATGCCGCGGCTGCGTGGTCTCATGGCCGGCAAGCGCGCCAAGATTGGCCACTTCAGCGATGACGCCGAAGCGCTGGAATTTGTCGGATCTAAAAACTTCGAGACGTTGGCCGCGATCGGGACCTCGTGCCCCGATCATTTTCTGCGTACCAAGATCGCTCCGCTTACTCTCGATCCTGCGCGCCTCGAAGAGACGGAGTATTTAGCGAAGGCCGTCGCGGACTATCGCGAGCGCTACGCCGCTTACTACTCACGCTGCGCGGGAGCGCAAGACCCGCCGATGCGCGACGCAAACCCCGTCGTCGTGCTCGTGCCTGGGATCGGACGCCTGACATTCGCGGCAGACAAGACCACTGCACGGCTTGCAGGTGAGTTCTACGGCAACGCCATCAATGTCATGCGTGGAGCCGAAGCCATCGGCCGCTACGTCGGGCTCGATGAGCTGGAAGCATTCAAGATTGAGTACTGGGCGCTCGAGGAGGCCAAGCTGCAGCGCCTGCCGAAGCCAAAGGCGCTCGTCGGCAAGATCGCCCTCATCACCGGTGCCGCCGGTGGTATTGGCGCAGCCACGGCAAGGCGACTCCTTGCCGACGGCGCCTGTGTGATGCTCACAGACCGTGATGCGGGTTCGCTCGAGCAGGCGCGCGCCAGCTTCATTCAACAATTCGGCACGGACGTGATTCGCGCCGTCGTCTGCGACGTGACGGAAGAAGCGCAAGTGCAGGGCGCCTTCGCCGCCTGCGCACGCGAGTTTGGCGGCCTCGACATTCTCGTCGCCAATGCCGGGCTCGCCTCGTCGGCGCCTATCGAAGAAACGAGCGTCGATCTCTGGCGTAAGAACTACGATGTGCTCGTTGAAGGCTATTTTTTAGCGGCGCGCGCCGCGTTTCCGCTGCTGAAGCAGCAGGGCGGCTCGATCGTGTTCATCGGATCGAAGAATGCCCTCGCGGCGACCCCCAATGCGGCCGCCTATGCGTCGGCGAAAGCGGCCTCCGTTCATCTCGCGCGGTGTCTGGCTTTGGAAGGCGCCGCGCACGGCATCCGTGTGAACGTCGTCAATCCCGACGCCGTGATCCGGGGCTCGAAGATCTGGGACGGCGATTGGCGGCGCGAACGCGCCGATGCCTATGGCATCGATCCGGGCGAGGAGCTCGAAGCATTTTACCGCAAGCGCTCGATGCTCAAGCTCGATGTTCTGCCGGAAGATATCGCTGAAGCGGTGTGGTTCTTCGCGTCGACCGCGTCCGCCAAGTCCACCGGTAACATCCTGAATGTCGACGCCGGTAACTCCCAGGCCTTCACGCGCTGAGTGCTTGCCCCTGAGCGAAAATGCTTGAAACCATTGCCTGCGGCAATGTACAAGCCGGCGAGCGAACGGGAGCGATCGAATGCATGCAACGGAACGGGAGAAGGCAATTCTCGAGCTGCTGCAGCAGCGCGGTTTCATCACCTTCCGGGAGTTGGAGAAACGGGTCGCCGGGTCGCCGGCGACTCTCCGCCGCGACCTCGAGCGGATGGCCGGTGAGGGATGGATCGACCGCGTGCGCGGTGGCGCCAAGCTCATCCAGAAGACGACGGATAGCCCGCACCCGGGTCCGCCAACCAACCTTTCCGGCGTCCCATTTCACGAGAACGTAGGCCGTCATCGCGCGCAGAAGGAAGCGATTGGCAAAGCCGCCGCGGCGATGTGCAAGCCCGGACAGGCGGTCATGATCGACGGCGGCTCGACGACCTTGCAGATGTGCCGTCATCTCGAGGGCCTGAATCTCCAGGTGCTCACGAATTCTCTGCACATCGTGAGTGCGTTGCTCAATCAGGGTGGTACGCGGATCCTCGTGCCGGGCGGCACCGTGTTTCGCGAGCAGAACATCATTCTCTCCGCCACGGGAGACGACTTGATGCCGCGCTTTCACGCTCCGCAGCTCTTCATGGGCGCGGCGGCCGTCGGTCTGCAAGGAGTGATGCAGGCAGACGTGGTGCTGGTCGCGGCCGAGCGCCGGCTCATCGAGCGTGCGGAGCAGCTCATCCTGCTGGTCGACAGCTCGAAATTTCAGAGCTCTTCAGGGAATGTGGTCTGCGAGCTGAAAGAAGTAGACGTCGTGGTCACCGATCGCGGGATCGGCACTGAACATGTCGCGATGCTTGAAGCGGCTCAGATCAAAGTCATCATCGCCTCAGAGCGCGCAGCGGCCCGCTGAAGCGCTCGCCTCGCTACGCGCCCCAGCCCGCCTGCGCGCCGCCGACACGCTCCGCGGCGATTTTTGCGCCATACCCACTGGCGGCGTATGCCGCCATCGGGTCAGACGGCAATGCACGCGACTCGCGCCACACCGCCAAATCGCCTCGCACGTCGGTGTAGAACGCATCCATCAGTATCTGATTCGCACGCAGCACATCGCCGCTGGTCTGTGCGGCTGCGAGCGCGGTTCCATCGACGAGCAGCGCGCGCGCCGTCATCTCCTGCACGTTCAGCACCGAGCGAATCTGCCCGGGAATCTTCGCCTCGATGTTGTGGCACTGATCTAGCATGAAGCTCACCGGCGAGTGCTTGCCGTACCCGCCGCCGCGAATCACCTCGAACAGGATGCGGAACAGCTGAAACGGGTCGGCTGCCCCGACGATGAGATCGTCATCTGCATAGAATCGTGAGTTGAAGTCGAACGCGCCGAGCTTTCCGAGGCGCAAGAGCTGCGCGACGATGAACTCGATATTCGTGCCGGGTGCGTGGTGGCCAGTGTCGAGGCACACCACGGCGCGCTCGCCGAGCGCAGCGACGTGCACATAAGCGGTGCCCCAGTCCGGTACGTCGGTGTGGTAGAAGGCCGGCTCGAAGAATTTGTATTCGAGCACGAGACGCTGGGTCGCGCCGAGACGGTCGTAGATCTTGCGCAGTGACTCGGCAAGCCGATCCTGCCGTGCGCGCATGTCGTCCTGACCCGGATAGTTGGTCCCGTCCGCCAGCCAGATCTTCAGATCGCGCGAGCCTGTGGCGTGCATGATCTCGATGCACGCGAAGTGATGATCCACCGCCTTGCTGCGCACTTTCGGGTCCGAGTGCGCCAGGCTGCCGAGCTTGTAGGCGTCATCCTGGAACGTGTTCGAGTTGATCGTACCGAGTCGGACGCCGTGTTCTTCGGCGTGCCGGCGGAGCGCGGCATAGTCGTCGACCTTGTCCCACGGAATATGCAAGGCGACCGAGGGCGCAATACCCGTGTAGCGATGCACTTGGGCCGCGTCCGCGATCTTTTCGAACGGATCGCGCGGCACGCCGGGCTGGGTGAACACTTTGAAGCGGGTGCCGGAATTGCCGAATGCCCACGAGGGCAGCTCGATCGCTTGTTCCGACAGACGTGGGGCAATCACAGAGAAGGTGGCCATGCGGGGCGGTTCGGGATGCTGAGCCTGCCACCATTCTAGGCGAGCTCATCCTGCTCAATCAATTTCGCTCATAGAAATGAGCGAAATTGACGCTTTGAATGACCAATATCTATCATAGAGATCACCGCGTCTGCACTCGCGCAGACGCCCGCCCCGGGTACGGCTGACAACAAACTCCAGGAATAGTCGTCAGCGTGGTCGAATGTTCATTGAATTCAAGGCATTAGCTCACGCTTGACGGCTGCCGATCCTGCGCTGAAGGATCAGTCCGCGCTGCACGAGCCTGTGGGGCGGGGAAATCGTGTATTATTCGCGCCCTTTTTGGCTGCCCGGTGGGTTCTCCAGGTACTGGTGCCGCCTGCTGCGGCGACAGCGAAGGAGGTTCGAATCCTTCCACCCCGGCCAACTTTCGAGGTAGCGGGCGCAACGCGCTGGGTGACATGAGTACGACAGACACATTGGCGTTGTTTGCGGGCAATGCGAATCCGGCGTTGGCCCAGGACATCGCCCGCCATCTTCAGACGAAGCTCGGCGATGCCGAGGTATCCCGTTTCAGCGACGGTGAGTGCAAGGTGGAGTTGATGGAAAACGTGCGCGGCCGCGACGTTTTCATCATTCAGCCCACCTGTCCGCCGGCGAACGACACGCTCATGGAGCTGTTGGTCATGGTGGACGCTCTGCGGCGCGCCTCCGCCGCGCGGATTACGGCCGTCATGCCGTACTTCGGCTACGCGCGCCAGGATCGCCGCCCGCGGGCGACCCGCTCGCCCATCACGGCGAAGTTGGTTGCCAACATGATCTCCGGCGCGGGCGTGAACCGCCTGGTGACGATCGACCTGCACGCCAACCAGGTCGAGGGTTTTTTCGATTTGCCGGTGGACAATCTGTATGCATCGCCGGTGTTGCTCGGCGACGCCTGGAAGCAGGGCGAACGGAACGTGATCGTGGTGTCGCCCGATGTCGGCGGTGTGGTTCGCGCCCGGGCCTTCGCGAAGCGGCTCGATGATGCGGATCTGGCGATCATCGACAAGCGGCGGCCGCGGCCGAACGAGTCGAAGGTCATGAACATCATCGGCGATGTGAAGGGCAAGACCTGCATCCTCGTCGATGACATGGTGGATACGGCCGGCACGCTGTGCGTGGCGGCGAAGGCGCTGAAGAACGAAGGCGCCCAGAAGGTCATCGCCTACATCACCCACCCGGTGCTGTCGGGAAAGGCCGTTGAGTTGATTTCCGGCTCGGTGCTGGATGAGCTCGTGGTGACGGACACGATTCCGCTCTCGGCGCAGGCCAAGAGCTGTAGCCAGATCCGCCAGCTGTCGGTCGCCGCCCTGTTGGCCGAGACCATCCGTCGCATCCGCGACGAGGAATCGGTGAGCTCGTTGTACGTCGATTGAAGTTGATCGAGCAGAAGGTGGTGCCGGATTGGTCGCGATCCGGCGCTCAGTTTTAACTTTGGAGAATATTCATGCGCGTTTCATTCACTTTCGGCGCTGACCTCCGTGACACGCAAGGCAAAGGTGCGAGCCGCCGCCTGCGTCACAAGGGGAAGGTGCCAGCGATTCTTTATGGCGGTCACCAGGACGCCCTGGCGTTGGTCCTGGATCAGCAGAACCTGCTGACCATGGTGGGCGATGAGCGGTTCTATTCCTCGATCGTGCGGCTGAAAATCGGCGAGCGCACGCAGGACGCCATCATCAAGGACATCCAGATGCACCCGGCGAAGAACGTCGTCGTGCACGTCGACCTGCAGCGGGTGGTGGAGAACGAGAAGATCCGCATCATGCTGCCGATCCACTTCAAGAACGAGACTGTCTCCCCCGGTGTGAAGACCGAGGGCGGCGTGGTTTCGCACATGCGCTCGGATGTGGAAGTGGTCGCTCTGCCGAAGGACCTGCCGGAGTTCCTGGAGCTCGATCTCGCGAACATGCACCTGAACGAGACCAAGTTCCTGGCGGACATTCCGCTGCCCGAGGGCGTGACGATTCCGGAGCTCCAACGCCGGAATGCGGCGGTCGTCTCCATCCACAGCCCGCGTGCCGAGGAGCCCGAGGCAGTGGCTGCCGAGGCTGCTCCGGCCGAGGGTGCTGCTCCTGCTGCCGCTGCTGCACCGGCCGCTGGTGCCGGCGCGAAGGCCGGCGAGGCCAAGGCTGGCGAGGCGAAGGGCGGCGACAAGAAAGAAGCCGCTCCGGCGAAAAAAGAGGGCGGCAAGAAGTAAGCCGCCACCGCGCCTGGCTGCACGGCGCCTGGCCGATCCCGGTCGGGCGCCTTTCGGACAGGCGCGTTTCTTTTTCCGCTACTGTGCGGGGGCCGGTTTCAGAGCGTCATCATGTCAGCCTTCCCGCTCAAGCTGATCGTCGGGCTCGGCAATCCGGGCAGCCAGTACGCTCGCACCCGTCACAATGCGGGCTTCTGGCTCGTGGACGAGTTGGCTCGTCGCCACGGCGCCACGTTCCGCAACGAATCCCGGCATCAAGGGGAGCTGGCGCGCGCCCGTGTGGGTGATGAGGAGCTGTGGCTCTTCAAGCCTATGACTTTCATGAATCGTAGTGGCGGACCCACGCGCAGCATCGCGACGTTCTACAAGATCGCGCCCGAGTCCATACTCGTGGGGTATGACGAGCTGGATTTTCCCGCAGGCGTCGTCCGGCTCAAGCAGGGCGGCGGCGCTGGTGGGCACAACGGCATGCGGGACATGATCGCGCAGATGGGGGATCCGTTCTGGCGACTGCGGATCGGCATCGGCCATCCGGGTGACAAGTCCGCTGTGCTCAACTACGTGTTAGGAAGGCCGCAGCCGGAGGACGAGCGTCTGATCCTCGAATCCATACAGGCCGCCGCCGATATGGTGCCGCTGTTGCTCACGGACGGGCCGCAGAAGGCGATGAACCGTCTACATACTCGAAATAACACGCCCGCCGGCAATGGCCCGGGCGTTACTTAGGAACTGGGCTCATGGCAATCCGGTGTGGGATCGTAGGTCTGCCGAATGTCGGCAAGTCGACTCTGTTCAACGCGCTGACGCGCGCGCAGATCGCTGCCGAGAACTATCCATTTTGTACGATCGATCCGAACGTGGGAGTGGTTCCCGTCCCCGACCCGCGCTTGCAACAGCTTGCGGACATCGTACATCCGGAAAAGATTGTTCCCACTGCCGTCGAGTTTGTCGACATCGCGGGATTGGTAGCGGGCGCTTCCCAGGGCGAAGGGCTCGGGAACCAGTTCCTTTCGCATATTCGCGAGGTCGATGCAATCGCACACGTCGTGCGCTGCTTCGAGAGTACCGATATCATCCACGTGGCCGGGAAGGTGGATCCCATTGCCGATATCGAGACGATCGATACCGAGCTGGCGCTTGCCGATCTGGCGACGGTCGACAAGGCCCTGGAGCGCGCGACGAAAGCTGCCAAGAGTGGCGACAAGGATGCGCTCCGCAAGAAGGCGCTGTTCGAGCGAGTCAAGGTACAACTGGATGAGGCGAAGCCGGCCCGCGGGTTGAATTTGAGTGATGAGGAGCGGCGCGACCTGCGCGAGTTGAGTTTGCTCACCGCGAAGCCGGTGATGTACGTCGCCAACGTCGCGGAGGGTGGTTTCCAGAACAATCCTCTGTTGGACGCCGTGGAGAAGCGCGCGGTGGGTGAGGGCGCGGTGGTGGTTGCCGTCTGCGCGGCGATCGAGGCAGAGGTCGCGCAGCTGGAGGAGGCCGATCGGGCCGAGTTTCTGGCGGAGCTGGGCCTGAAGGAGCCTGGCCTGGACCGTGTCATTCGCGCGGGTTATCGTCTGCTCGGACTCCAGACCTTCTTCACCGCGGGACCTAAGGAGGTGCGGGCGTGGACTGTGCGGGCGGGAGCTACAGCTCCGCAGGCAGCTGGCGTTATCCACACAGACTTTGAGCGCGGATTCATTCGCGCGGAGGTCATCTCGTTTGCCGATTACATCGCGGGCAAAGGGGAGGCGGGAGCGCGAGAGGCAGGCAAGTTGCGGCTGGAAGGTAAGGAATATGTCACCCACGAAGGCGACGTGATGCACTTTCGTTTCAATGTGTGACGCAGCCAACACAAAAAGACGGCTGGTTCGCGCGTCGCAACATGACACGGGCTTAAGGCTTTCGTATGGTTCTTGACTGGCGTTGATTTGAAACTGGAATGGTGCGGGAACCATGGAGCAGGGTTTACACCTGCTGATACTGGAGGATGTCGCTGCCGAGGCCGAGCTTGCCGTCTATCAGCTGAGGCGTGCAGGCCTGCAGTGCACATGGACGCGGGTTGAAGCCGAGGGCACCTTCCGGGCGGCCTTGCATGAGCAGCGGCCCGACCTGGTCCTTTCCGATTTCTCAATTCCGGGCTACGACGGCTGCGCTGCCCTGGAGCTGACGCGGCGCGAGTCCCCCGATACTCCCTTTATTTTTGTTTCCGGCACCATCGGCGAGGAGCGCGCGATCGAGGCGCTCAAGGCGGGTGCCGTCGACTACGTGCTCAAAAGCAATCTCGAGCGGCTGGCACCAGCGGTGCGGCGTGCCCTCAACGAAGTTGCCGCGCGACGCGCGCAACGGGCTGCCGAAGCACGTATCGAACGGTTGACCCGCGTCCTGCAGATGTTGTCCGCGATCAACGGCGCGGTGGTGCGGATTCGTGATCGCAGTCACTTGTTCCAGGAGACCTGTCGGATCGCTCACGACGTAGGCAAATATGCCTCCGCCTTCGTCGTGCTGATCGATCCGGCCACACGCGTTGCGCGCCCCGTTGCCTGGTCGGGTATGGCTTCCGAGTTCCTCGAGCAGGTCAGTTTTCCCGTCGACGCGGAGGCAGGCGGGCGGCAGAGCCCGACGGCTGAGGCGCTGCGCACCGGTGTCGAAGTGGTTTGCAACGATCTGATCGGTGCAGGAAACCGTTTGAAGTATTCCGAGGGCCTGTTCTCGCTGCCTATCAACTGTCTGGTTTCCCTGCCTCTGTTGGTGGACGAGACGCCGATCGGAGCTATTACCGTAGGTGCGGAAGGGGCCTGCGCTATCGGTGATGAAGAGTTGGGAATGCTGCGCGAGGTGGCTTCCAACCTCTCCTTTGCGCTGCAGTATCTGCACAAAGAGGATACTGTCCGGTTTCTATCGTACTTCGACCCGCTCACCGGACTTGCCAAACGGGCGCTCTTTTGCGAGAGAGTCGCGCGACTTCTCGCCCGCCACGCCGGCGAAAAACCGGAGGTCGTGGTGGTGGCCTTCGATATCGAGCGTCTGGGCATCATCAACGATTCGTTCGGCCGCCATGTTGGTGACCAGGTCGTGCAGTTTGTCGCGGACAGCGTCAAGAGTCAGTTCGAAGGCACAGACAGTCTGGCTCACCTGGATGGCGGCAACTTCGCCGTCGTGATTTCCGGCCGCGAGTCCTATGAGGACTCGGTGCGGGTGTTGCATGAGAGGCTGGCAGCAGCGTTCAGCGTGCCCCTGGTGGTCAGTGGCCACGAGATCCGCGTGAACGTGAAAGCCGGATTGGCGCGGTTTCCGGAGAATGGCGCCGATGCCGAGTTGCTGTTGCAAAACGCGGAAGCCGCCCTTCACAAGGCACGCAAGTCGGGCGAGCGGTTCCTGCGCCATCGCCGCGAGATCAACACCGAAGTGGCCGAGCGTCTGGCCCTCGAGCAACGGCTCCGCACGGCCCTCAGGGCCGAGCAGTTCGAGCTGCACTATCAGCCGCAACTCTCGATCTGCGACGGCACGATCCTGGGCGCGGAAGCGCTACTGCGCTGGCGCGATCCGGGGCGGGGCAGCCTCGTGTTGCCAGGTATTTTCTTGCCGGTGCTCGAGGCAACGGGGCTCATCGTGGATGTCGGTGAGTGGGTGTTGCAGCGGGCCAGCCGCGATCTGCGCCATTGGCAACGACTCGGGTTCGGCTCGATGCGCATCGCCGTGAATGTCTCGCCGGTGCAGTTGCGTGAGCCGACTTTCGCGGAGCGGTTCTTCGTGGCCGCCGGGTGGCGCTCGAGCGAGCGCGCCGGGCTCGACATCGAGATTACCGAAGGTGCCTTGTTGGGCGATTCGGTTGATCTGTCCCATACCCTGCAGTCGCTGCGCGCGGTGGGCGCGCAAGTTTCGATCGATGACTTCGGGACCGGGTACTCCTCGCTCAGCCGGTTGTCGAGGCTTCCGGTGGACACGTTGAAAATCGACCGATCGTTTACCAGTCTGCTTGCGGCGGACGAAAGCTCGCAGGCGGTCGTTTCGACCATTGTCTCGCTCGCGCGGGCGTTCAAGCTCAGGACTGTCGCAGAGGGTGTCGAGACTGCCGAGCAGTTGGAGATCCTCCGTGCGCTGGGCTGTGAGCAGTCGCAGGGCTTTCTGCACGCCCGGCCGGTCTCGCGGGAGCAGTTCGAGCAGCTTTTGCTCGCCGGCGGTGGGGAGCCGCAGGCGAGCATGAGTTCGACAGGGTCCTGAGCCGAGTCCTAACTGCGTTTCAGACGCCAGTGGGGCTTTGACCCTCGTGAGGACCCACGTTCCAGCGCTACGCGTACGTTGAAGCGATCTGGCCTGCAGAGGCTTTCCAGTACAGCATGAACCTGCGCGCGGCCTGCCGATAGGACAGCTCGCGTCCGTAGCAACGGTGTTCCTAACGCTACATCGAGGCGCTTTGCCGCGACGGCGTCGGCGGCTACGGCGCTCGTGGTGTACTCGGTCCTCGAGATCCGTGGTGCGATCTGATCCAGCGCGGTGATTATCGAGCTCCGGGTGAGAGCGTCCTTGCCGATCTTCTTACCCAACTTTTCAGGGATATAGGCGGTGGTCAGAGCGTACGGCGTGCCGTGGTGGCGATGCAGCCGCTGCAGGATCAGCGCCCGTGATCCCAGGTGCGGCTGCAGCTCACGCAAGGATGTTGGAACCGGCCCCATCTCGAATCGCAACAGGGTCTTGGCCGATTGTGTGAATAGCGCCGGCAAGTCTTCGAAAAAGTCATCGAGGTTGAGGAGCAGTAGCGCGGGCTTGCGATTCTGGCGCGCGAAGGTGCCACTCCCGCGTCGGCGGACGATGCGACCTTCTTCTTCCAGGCGCGCCAATGCGCGCCGCACAGTCGTTCGTGACAGCTTGTAACGGGTGACGAGCTCGGGCTCGCTGGGCAATGCGCCGCCAGCGGGAATGGTCCCGTCGTTCAGGGCGCCAGACAGGTGCTCGTAGAGAAGGTAATACCGTGCAACACCACGGCCGGCGCGCCGGGCCCGGAATCCGTCTCCCCGCACCTGTTTGGACTTGTTTGTACGACGTGCGGTCGTCGATGCCATATTTTGCGGCCCGGGTCAGGTACGGGATGGATAACGTCGCGGCGGGTGTCTCTGCCGCTCCACGACCGTGTGTAATTCGTAGCGATCGGGCCTGTACAGATAATTTGCGTAGCGCAGGATTCGCCCGCGCGAGTCGCGTTCCAGGCACCTCAATTTGAGCACCGGCGAGCCGACGCTGAAGGCAAGGTGTTTGGCGGTGAGAGGATCCGCGGCAACGGCGCTGGCTTCTTGCTCCAAGCTTGCACTGTGCAGCCCGAGTTGGTTGAGCGCTGCAGTTATGGTGCCATTGCCGAGGCGCTTGGGCGTCAGGAGCCGGCCGACGTCTTCGGGAACGTAGCTGGTCACCAATACTACGGGGTCCTGGTTGACGTACCGCACCCTCCGGATGGTGAGCACGGTTGGCCCAAAGTCGGGCCAGTCGCGCTGGAGGAAGTCCGGTACCGGCATGCTCTTGAACTCGAGCAAGCGCACCGTCGTGTTGGTTACAACACTGCGGGGGTTGTCGATGATGGAGGCGATCTGACGGGCAGATGAAGGTCGCACGACTTTGTCGCGAGCGAACGTGCCGCTGCCGCGCCGGCGGACGATGCAGCGCTCGGCAGCCAACCGAGCCAACGCGCGGCGTACCGTCGTTCGGGAAACTCCGTACTGTCGTACGAGCGACGGCTCGCTCGGCAGCGCTTCTCCCGCTGCGATATCACCCTCGGCCAGGGCCTGCGAAAGGACCGTATAGACCTGCAAATAACGAGTCACGCCAATCCCGGCGTTGGTTGCTCTCGTCATGACGACGAACCCCCCTTCCATGGTTGAGTTTACAGCGACGTTTCCGCGAGCGCCTCGGCATTGTAAGTTCTAGGAAATCCAACGTGGGCACTTCTGCAGCGGCGTTTGGCAGTTTTGTTACGAGAATGTTGTTCCTGGGACCGGCGAAAATCCAAGCTTCGATCGGAATTGTTCGAGTTTGGACGGGAAGGGCTGGGTCGAATCGGTGTTTTTGTGGGTGGCGGGTCGACTGCGGACATAACGTTGGACTGGTGCCTCTGCGACCGCGACTCCGCGGCGCAGACCTCAGCGGGGCTTCTATCCGAATCCTTCATTCTTGCCTTCCGATCCCGTTCCTGGGTTCCCTGTGGTGGCATGCTGCGACCGGGAACTGCAGCGGCACGGCGGTGCGGGTCCTGGTCGATTCATCTTTAGACGATAAAAGGCGCTTTGGTTGACACCCGGGGGCGTGGCTTAGGACAATGCGCGCCCCCTGCGGGGGGTGCCCGGAGTTCCCGCGGCTTGGCCGTGGCCGCGGGGTGGCGGGTGGCGTGGAAAGGTAGCTCAGCTGGTTAGAGCACGGCACTCATAATGCCGGGGTCGAGGGTTCGAGTCCCTCCCTTTCCACCATAAGATCAATGACTTAGCGCGCGGCGCCTTCGAGCACTTTCTGTGTAATGCCGTGTTCGACCGGACGGTTGCTGTTCTCTGCCAATTAAATCATGGGGTTAGTGCTGATTTTCAGCGCCTACAAACCCTGTCACAGAAACTGTCACATTCGTAAGTATTTCTTTTTCCTAAAGTTTCCGAGCAGTGATAAGGAGGAAATGCGCCCCTTTCATTGGTCAGAAGGGGTTGAGCTTTGGTGCAGGAAAGCATATAAGCATATTTATGCGGACTACCTTCGACCTTCCGGACGATCTCATGAAGCGAGCCAAAATCGCAGCCGTGAAGCGTGGCTCGTCGCTGCGTGATTTGGTCGCGGAGGCCCTGAGTCGACTGCTGGCGGAGCAATCCTCCCCCAAACGCAAGAGAATGACGGAAGCGCCCATCAAGCTACCGCCCGGACATACGATTCCGATTCGCTCCAACAGCGAAATCGCACAGCTCTTCGATCAAGAAGAAGTCACTCATCTGAATGACGTGTATCGCGGACGCTAACGTCCTATTCCCGCTGTTAGTTCAGGGCCATGCGGCCTATGAAGTCGCGAAGGCTTGGTGGGACGAGCAGCCTGATGCGACTGTGGGGACTTGTCTTTTGACACGTCTTGCGGTCCTCCGATTGCTGACCAACAGAGTCGCCATGAACGGCGCGCCCGTCAGACCGGACGATGCCCTGAAG
>Ga0105240_10001990_pt1 | contig 33763 bp, 28 predicted proteins | sample KBSC54metaG_FD_80426 | JGI IMG/M metagenome (GOLD analysis project Ga0105240, IMG submission 80426) | Corn rhizosphere microbial communities from Kellogg Biological Station, Michigan, USA - KBS C5-4 metaG | ecosystem: Host-associated > Plants > Roots > Rhizosphere > Soil | place: Michigan, USA... | reverse complement strand
GTGTTTGTGTTGCGCGCTGGCCGTTCGGGCCTCGCCGCTCCAGCTGCGTCGTCGTCCACGTCGCTCACATCACCTCGTCGACGATCACGATAGCGTCCGCTTCGGCACCACCATGCTGTTGGAAGCACTCGGCGAGGTCATGTTCAGGTCGCCAGGTCGGGCAGATCGCGAAAGTGCTCGAGCGCTTGCGGGTTGGCCAGCGCGTCGACATTCTTCACCGGCAAACCGTGGATCACGTTGCGAACGGCCAGCTCCGTCAGCTTTCCCGATAACGTGCGTGGGAAGTCAGGTACCGCGATGACTTTCGCAGGCACGTGCCGCGGCGTCGTGTTCGCGCGAATGGTATTGCGGATCTTGCTCCGCAAACCATCATCCAGGGTGACGCCGGGTTTGAGCCTCACAAACAACACCACGCGCACGTCCTTGTCCCAATCCTGTCCCACGGCCAGTGCCTCGAGAACCTCATCGAGCCCCTCGACAGCCGAGTAGATCTCCGCCGTGCCGATGCGCACGCCGCCCGGATTCAACACGGCGTCCGAGCGGCCGTAGATGACGATCCCGTCGTTTTCGGTGAGCTCCGCGTAGTCCCCGTGATGCCATAGGCCTGGAAAGCGCTCGAAGTAGGCCGCCCGATACTTGCGACCCTCGGGGTCATTCCAGAATCCAACTGGCATGGACGGGAAGGGAGCCGTGCACACCAGCTCGCCGCGCTCGCCGCGTACCCGCTTGCCCTCGTCATTGAAAATCTCAACCCGCATGCCCAGCCCACGGCACTGAAGCTCGCCGCGATGAACCGGGAGAATCGGGCAGCCCAGCGCGAAGCACGACACGATGTCGGTGCCGCCCGAGATCGAGGCGAGCTGAACATCAGACTTGATCGAGCGATACACGTAGTCGAACCCGTCCGGCAGCAGCGGGGAACCCGTGGACAGGACGGTCCGGAGTGACGTGAGATCGACGGATTGCACCGGCACGAAGCTGCTTTTCTCCATCGCCGCGATGTACTTGGCGCTCGTTCCGAAGACGGTGATCCGCTCGTCCTGCGCCATTCGCCAGAGAGCGCCGCCGTCGGGGTGGAACGGACTTCCGTCGTAGAGGACGAGAGTCGCTCCGGTGGCGAGCGCGCTTGCCAGCCAATTCCACATCATCCAACCGCAGGTGGTGAAGTAGAACAGCCGATCCGTGCGCTTGATATCCGTATGCAGCAGGTGCTCCTTAGCGTGTTGCAGGAGCGTGCCACCGGCGCCGTGGACGATGCATTTCGGAACGCCAGTCGTTCCGGACGAGTAGAGGATGTAGACGGGATGATTGAAGGGGAGCGACGCGAACTGTAGTGGGGTACTACGCGTTCCGAATGCATCCCAGCGCGTCGCCCTGGACGAGGCCTGGCCGAGCTGGCCGAGGTCGGGCTCGGCATGGATATATGGGATGACCACGACGCGCTCGACCGAGGGCAGTTGCTGCAACACCTCGGCCATAGCTCCCAGCGAATTCAGAGTCTTGCCGCCGTAGAAATACCCATCCGCCGTAAACAATACCTTCGGGGCAATCTGCCCAAACCGGTCGACAACGCCGTGGACGCCGAAATCCGGCGAGCAGGAAGACCATATTGCCCCGATACTGGTTGCGGCCAGCATTGCAATCACGGTTTCCGGCAGATTCGGTACGAACGCAGCGACCCGGTCGCCTGCGACGACGCCCGCGGAACGTAGACCGTCGGCTACACGTGCGACGGTCTCGTGCAACTCGCGATAGCTCAGGACTCGACGCGCGCCGTGCTCATTTCTAAAGACGAGCGCGGGCTGGTCGTCGTCATAGCGCAGGAGGTTTTCCGCGAAGTTGAGGCGAGCGTTGGGAAAGAAATGAGCCCCAAACATACGCGCGCCGAGCTGCCCCTCGGCATCGGGTGCGCCGGCCGTTCGTCCGGCGTCGGCGCCTGCCGCTATGACCGGACCGCTGCCCCAATCGGCCCGGACGTTGGCGAAGCGGGCCATTTCCGTCCAGAACTGCGCCGGTTGTTCGACGGACCAGGTATAGAGTTGCGCGTAGTCCTGAATTGACAGCCCGTTACGCGCATTCACATCTCGTATAAAGCGACTGAGATTTGCATCGGCCACGCGAGCCGCGGAGGGACGCCACATTTCGGACATGACAGCAAGATTCTAAAGTGACTGGTAGTTCGGGCCCGACCCGCCCTCTGGCGGGGTCCAGTTGATGATCTCATAGGGATCCTTGATGTCGCACGCCTTGCAGTGAACGCAGTTGGCTGCGTTGATCTGCAGGCGTTTCCCGCCAGCGGCATCTGTCACGATCTCGTAGACGCTCGCCGGGCAGAACTTCTGGCACGGATTGCCGAATTCCTTCGCGCAGCGGTCGATGCAGATGTTCGTGTCGCGCACCTTCAGGTGCGCCGGCTGGCTCTCGTCATGAGTCGTCGATGCGAAGAACACCGACGCAAGCCGATCGCGCGGCGGCAGCGTGCGCTCCACCCAGTCGCGATTCACCTCACTGGAGTCGGCAAGGTACTTCAAGCGCGCATAGTCTGGCGTACGACTCTTGAGTGTCCAGGGAGTGCGTCCTCCGGTCACGACCTCCAGGGCCGCGTTGGCCATTCCAAACCAAAGCCCGCGCTTGAAGCCCGGCTTGTAGTTGCGCACCGCCTTGAGCTCCTGGCCCCCGGGAGAAGCGCGCCAGCGCGTGTCGAATCCCGCAGGGGAGCCAACCTCCACGAGCTGCTCGGCGGCCAACATGCCCGAACGGATGGCCTGGTGGATGCCCTTGATCTTCGGGACGTTGACACCGCCACCCGAGTCGCCAATCAGCATGGCCCCCGGCATATCCAGGCGCGGAATCGATTGCCAGCCGCCGGCGGCGATGGTGCGCGCACCGGACGCGAGGATCTCGCCGCCTTCCAGGAATGGCTTCACGGTCGGATGATGTTTGAACTGCTGGAAGGCCTCGAACGGCGAGAGGCGAGGATCCTCGTAGTCGAGTCCTACCACAAAACCGACATAGACCCGGTTGTTGTCCAGGTGATAAATGAAGCTGCCGCCGTAGGTGCCGGAGTCCAGCGGCCAGCCGAGGGAGTGTTGAATCAACCCCGGCTCGACCCGGCCTGCCGGCAACTGCCACAGCTCTTTCATTCCGAGGCCGTAGCTTTGCGGACATGAGCGCGCGTCCAGGCCATAGCGCAGGATCAGCTGCTTGGCGATGCTGCCGCGCGCACCTTCCGCGATAACCGTGGTGCGCGCCCGGATCTCCGGTCCCGGTGTGTAGTTTGGCCCCGGGGTGCCGTCTTTCTCGATGCCCATGTCGCCGAGCTGTACGCCCGCGACGGATTCATCGCTGTTGAAGAGCGGCTTGGCGGCGGCGAAGCCGGGGAAGACATCGACGCCGAGCCCTTCCGCCTTTTGGGCCAGCCAGGGAGTGAGCTGTCCCAGAGAGATGATGAAGTTGCCCTTGTTATGCAACTGCGGCGGTAGCGGCAGTGACAGGCTGCCGGTGCGGGTCAGGAAGCGGAATTCGTCGCGCTTTGCGGGCACGCAGATCGCCGGCGGTGACTGCCGCCACTCGGGCAACAGGGCATCGAGCGGGCCGGGCTCCATGACGGCGCCGGAGAGCGCATGCGCACCCACAGCCGACGCCTTCTCGAGCACGCACACATTCAGATCGGGCTTGAGCTGCTTCAGGCGGATGGCGCAGGAGAGACCGGCAGGTCCCCCACCCACGATGGCGATGTCATATTCCATGACATCGCGCTCGACCGCGTTGCTCTCGACGGTGGCACTACTCACTGTCAGACCTCGGACCTACTTGGGTTGCATGCGGATCGCGCCATCGAGGCGGATCGTTTCGCCATTCAACATGGGGATCTCGAAGATGGCGCCCACCAGTTGCGCGAACTCCTCCGGCTTGCCGAGGCGCGAGGGGAAAGGAATCTGGCTCGCGAGCGAAGCCTGCAATTCCGGCGTCATCGCATCCATCATGGGCGTATGGAAGATGCCGGGGGCGATGGATACACAGCGGATGCCAAAGCGCGCCAGCTCCCGCGCGATGGGTAGTGTCATACCCGCGAGTCCGGCCTTGGTGGCCGAGTAGGCGGCCTGACCGATCTGGCCCTCGAACGCCGCCACCGAAGAGGTGTGCACCAACAGACCGCGCTCCCCATCGGGGCCGGGTGTGTTGTGTTGCATGAGGGCCGCCGCGGCCTTGTCGCACAGGAATGTGCCGATGAGGTTGATATGCACGACCTTGGCGAAAAAATCACCGGCCATCGGACCGCTTTTACCCAGCACCCGTCCGGCCCCGACAACCCCGGCGCAATTCACCAGGAGATTGATGCTGCCCATGGCTTCCCGTGCGCTTTCCATGGCTGCGTTGACTTCGGCCTCGGAAGTCACGTCACATCGAACGAACTGTGCGTTCGAGCCCAGAGCGGTCGCCGCCGTTCGGCCAGGCCCCTCCTGCACGTCGAGGAGAACGACCTTTCCCCCTTGCGCGACGACGTATCGGGCAACAGCGTTACCCAGCCCGGAAGCGCCGCCAGTAACGACGGCGCGTGCATCTCGTATTTTCATTAGCTCTCCCGAAAACAGCCTTACCCTATCATTTCCACGGCCAGTGCGACGGCCTCGCCACCGCCGATGCACAGTGACGCGATTCCCCGGCGTCCGCCTCGGCGTCGCAATCCATGGATGAGAGTGGTGAGGATCCGAGCTCCCGTCGCTCCGACGGGATGTCCTAGCGCGCAGGCGCCGCCAGTGACGTTGACCCGCGCGTGATCGATGTCGAGATCTTTCATCGCCGCCATCGCTACCACCGCGAACGCTTCGTTGATCTCGTAGAGATCGGCATCGTGTGGCCGCCATCCGAGCTTCGTGAGTGTTTTCTTGATGGCCCCCACCGGCGCGGTTGTGAACCACTCCGGATCCTGCGCCTGACTAGCGTAGGCAAGTACGCGAGCGAGCGGCTTCAAGCCACGCGCCTGGGCCGCGGCCTCGCTCATCACTACCAACGCCGCCGCGCCATCCGAGATAGAAGACGAGCTCGCCGCCGTGACGGTGCCGTCCTTCGTGAAAGCCGGTTTGAGTGTGGGAATCTTCTCGATGTTGCAGGTGCCGGGTGTCTCATCGCGCGCCACCACGGTTTCACCCTTCCGGGTCTTTACCGTCACCGGTACGACTTCCGCGTCGAAGTCGCCGTTCTCCACCGCACGTAGCGCGCGTCGCACGGACTCAGCCGCGTAGGCATCCTGCGCGGCTCGCGTGAAACCGTATTTCGCAGCGGTGGAGTCGCCGAAGCAGCCCATGGCCTTGCCGTCGAATGGACTTTGCAACCCATCGTAGAGCATGTGATCGAGGATCTCGCCATGGCCCATACGGTACCCGGCGCGTGCTTTCAGCAGCAGGTAAGGCGCGTTCGACATGGACTCCAGCCCACCGGCCAGCACGATCTCGGCCTCCCCGGAGCGGATCTGATCCGCGGCCATCATGACGGCCTTCAATCCCGACCCGCACATCTTGTTGATGGTGGTGGCAGGGGTCGCGCTGGGAATGCCCGCGCCCAGTGCGGCTTGTCGGGCCGGCGCCTGACCCAGTCCGGCTGGCAGGACACAGCCCATGATCACTTCCTGGATGTCGCTCCCATTCAAGCCCGCGCTCTTGACGGCAGCCTGAATCGCGTGAGTCCCCAGTTGTGTGGCGGTTACGGGTGTGAGAACGCCCTGGAAGGCACCAATGGGAGTGCGCCGGGCGGAGACAATAACAACATCGTGGTTTGACATGGTCGACCTCATGAATTCTCAACGGCTCCGCGCGCGTCGCTGGCGCGCGGGACTGGACGCTGACTCCGCCCCGCTGCGCGGGCGCAGCCCGTTCTCAAAGATGGTGACAAAGGCTGCCGCGATCTGCGCGGCGGTCATCGATTGGTTCTCGCGGTACCAGTGGGCGATCCAGTTCAAGGCGCCGGCGAGCGCGAAGGCGGTCATTTTCGGATCGCAGGGATGGACCGAGCCGTCCTGGATACCTTCCCGGATCAGGCGCCGGATGCCCTGATCGATTTCCGACTTGAGCGCCTTGATATGACCGCTCATGGCGGGGGAGAGATCCTGCTCCTCGGCGCGCACCATGCACCAGCCAAACTCCGAAGCGACCGCCTCGCCGTAGTGGCGGAGCACGGCCTGCAGGCGCTCGCGCGCGGGAACCTCGAGCTGTTTTACCTCGCGGAAGGCTGCGCGGATCCGCTCCACGCCCGCGACGAAGCATTCGAAAAGCAACTGCTCTTTGTTGGTTACGTAGTAATAGACAGTCGGCTTGGTGACATCGAGCGCGGCGGCAATGTCATCCAGCGAGGTGTTGTGATAACCCTTGCGGTTGAATGCATGCGCGGCCGCGCGGATCACGGCCTCGCGTTTGACTTCACGCTCGCGCACCCGCTCGCGACTCGCCCGCCAGGGCGAGGTCGGGGTGCTCTGTTTGACTGCGGCGGGGGAAACGGCTCGACGGTTGGCCATGCGGTGCTCGGCTCTGGATGAAGGGATTATAGCGGCTGCGGCACGGTTGCGCAGCGGCGCAGATTGACCGTGCCAGGTCGCTTCCATCATACTCTCCAGTAGCCATCTTACTGGTGCGTAAAGTAAACCCCGTTCGCGGGGTTTCTGCCCCCCCCCCAAGCGAGAGCTCCCATGAATGTCGGCCTGAAGAGCGGTGCCGTCCCCGAGCAGCTTCCCGCCAAGCCGCCGCTGCGCTTCGTTTCCGCTGCCTCCCTGTTCGACGGGCACGATGCCGCGATCAACATGATCCGGCGCCTCCTGCAGGCGCATGGCGCGGAAGTGGTTCACCTCGGCCATAATCGTAGCGTCTCGGACATCGTGCGCGCCGCGATCCAGGAGGATGCCGACGCCATTGCGGTGAGCTCGTACCAGGGCGGCCACAATGAGTACTTTGCTTATATGGTCGACATGCTCCGGGAGCGCGGTTACGAGCACGTCCGCGTGATCGTCGGCGGGGGTGGCACGATCGCCCCGACCGAGATCGAAGCGCTGGAGCGGCACGGGGTTGAGAAGATCTATACCCCTGAGGACGGCCGCCGGATGGGCTTGCACGGGATGATCGACGACGTCTTCGCCCGGGTGGCCCGCGCGTCGAAGCCCAAATACGACGCTCGGCCACTGAATGCACGGGATCAGGGACATATCGCACGCACGATCTCGATTCTGGAGGGGGCGGAGGAGTCGCCCGGCGCCGCGGAGCAGATCCGTCGCGCGCTCACGCGATCACGTCTCAGGGCGCCTGTCATCGGTATCACAGGCACGGGCGGCGCCGGGAAATCGAGCCTGACGGACGAATTGCTCGGCCGCCTGGTACGAGCCTTTCCGGACCGGCAGATCGGTGTGGTCGCGATGGACCCCACGCGCCGGCGCAGCGGTGGTGCATTGCTGGGCGATCGCATCCGCATGAACAGTCTGGCCGCGGACTCGATCTTCATGCGCTCGCTCGCGACCCGGCGGCAGAATCTCGCCACGTCCGCCGTGTTGAAAGACGTGATCGAGTTGTACAAGGCGGCCGGCTTCGATCTGATCATCGTCGAGACTGCCGGTATCGGACAATCCGATACGGAGATCGTCGATCTCGTCGATCTGCCGCTCTATGTGATGACGAGCGAGTACGGTGCCGCCAGTCAGCTCGAAAAGATCGATATGTTGGATTTCGCCGAGCTCATCGTTCTCAACAAGAGCGAGAAGCGCGGTGCCGAGGATAGCTTGCGCGACGTTCGCAAACAGTGGCGTCGCAACCATCCCGAAGGCGCGCAAGTCGCTGATGCCGACCTGCCGGTTTTTCCCACTGTCGCGAGCCGATTCAACGATCCGGGCGTGAACCGTCTGTTTGCGGCGATTTGCCGCCGCCTGCAGGAAAAGCAGGTCGGTACGCTATCCTGGGAGCTCGCCGATGCGGGTCCGACGCAGCTGGCTAAGCGCGAGCCGTTGGTGCCGGGCCCGCGCACGCGTTATCTCGCCGAGATCGCTCAACACGGGCGCGGCACGCGCGATCGCATCGAACAGCAGGTAGAGGCCGCACGCCGGGCATTCGGCATCTTCGAGGCGTTGCGAGCGCTGCGCGATCCGCAGCTCCCCGGCGAGTTGGACCGGTATCCCGCGAACGACACGGCAGCGGACGCCACCTTGCGCGAGCTGCGGGCGCAGTACAACAAGGCGCTCGATGAGATGGGTGCCGAAGCTGTGGGCGAGCTGAAGGCCTGGCCGGCCCGGGTGCGCTCGGCCACTGATGAAACCTATTCGTACAAGGTGCGCGATCGCATCGTCAAGGGCGAGAACTACACGGAGAGTCTGGCGCACCAGCGGGTGCCGAAGCTCGCGGTGCCGAAATTCCGGGATTGGGGCGAGATCCTGCACTTCATCCTGACTGAGAACCTGCCGGGCGGATATCCGTACACGGGCGGGGTATACCCCTATCGGCGCGAGGAGGAAGATCCCACGCGCATGTTTGCGGGGGAGGGTGCTCCGGAGCGAACCAACAGGCGATTCCACTACCTCGCCGGCGGACACGGCGCCGCCCGGCTGTCGACGGCGTTCGACTCGACGACGCTCTATGGAGAGGATCCGGACACGCGTCCGGATGTCTATGGGCGCACCGGTAATTCGGGCGTATCCATCGCGACGCTCGATGATATGAAGAAGCTCTACTCGGGCTTCGATCTCTGTCTGCCCTCGACGTCGGTCTCCATGACCATCAACGGTCCGGCGCCGATGCTGCTGGCGATGTACATGAACACCGCTGTCGATCAGCGGGCCGAGCGGTATCTCAAAGCCGAGGGGCGTTGGAGCGAGGCCGAGCGGAAGATCGAAGCGTTGCATCGGAGTGCCGCCGAGCGGGGCTCCCCGATGCCGACATACAGAGGCGAGTTACCGCATGGGCATGATGGCACGGGGCTTGCGCTGCTGGGCGTGACCGCGGACAAGTTGCTCGACCCGGAAACCTACGCCCGCATCAAGTCCGAGGCGTTGCAGGCGGTCCGGGGCACCGTGCAGGCGGACATCCTGAAAGAAGACCAGGCGCAAAATACCTGCATTTTCTCGACCGAATTCGCGCTGCGCATGATGGGCGACGTGCAGCAATACTTTACTGACAAGCGAGTCCGGAATTTCTACTCCGTGTCGATCTCCGGCTATCACATCGCCGAGGCCGGCGCGAATCCGATCTCGCAACTTGCCTTCACGCTCGCGAACGGATTCACCATCGTGGAGTACTACCTGGCGCGTGGCATGAAGATCGATGACTTCGCGCCCAATCTGTCGTTCTTTTTCTCCAACGGCATGGATCCGGAGTATGCCGTGATCGGCCGGGTAGCGCGCCGCATCTGGGCCCGTGCCATGCGGGATCTGTACCGCGCCGGCCCGCGCAGCCAGATGCTGAAGTACCACATCCAGACTTCCGGCCGCAGCCTGCACGCGCGGGAGATCTCATTCAACGACATCCGTACCACGCTGCAGGCGCTGTATGCGCTCTTTGACAACTGCAACAGTTTGCATACCAACGCCTATGACGAGGCGTTGACCACTCCGACCGAGGAGAGTGTGCGGCGCGCGGTCGCGATCCAACTCATCATCAATCGCGAGTTGGGCCTGAACAAGAGCCAGAATCCGTGGCAGGGCTCCTTTGCGATCGAATACCTCACCGACATGGTGGAAGAGGCGGTCTACAAAGAGTTCGATGCCCTCGCGGACCGCGGCGGCGTGCTCGGCGCGATGGAGACCATGTACCAGCGCGGCAAGATCCAGGAGGAGTCGCTGTACTACGAGACGCGCAAGCATGACGGCAGCTTGCCCATCATCGGTGTGAATACTTTTCTATCGGAGAATGACGCGAGCGATGAGCACAAGGGTGCCGAGCTCATTCGCTCCACCGAGCAGGAGAAGCAGGATCAGGTCGCGGCGGTGCGCGCTTTCCAGGCTCGCAATGCCGAGAGCTCACCGGCGGCCCTGCGCAAGCTGCAGCAGGTCGCGGCCAACGGCGGGAACGTCTTCGAGGAGCTCATGGAGAGCGTCAAGGTCTGCTCGCTGGGACAGATCTCGCGTGCTCTGTATGAGGTGGGTGGTCAGTATCGCCGGAACATGTGAGATCGGGCTCGCCGAGGTCGTTGAGGATCATCCGGCGCGCGCGATCGCGCAGCTCCAACGCCACATCTTCAGTGCTGCCCGCATCCGGGCTCACAGGGGCGAGGATGTGGACTTCGATCCGGCCGCGTCGGGGCAAGCCTCCACTTGGTGATAGTGCGACTCTCGTGCCGCGCACAGTCGCAGGCACTATCGGGCAGCCGGCACGGAGCGCCGTGGTAAACGCTCCTGTATGAAACTTCAGTACACCCGGCTGGCGTGTGAAGGTGCCCTCCGGGAAGAAGGCTAGCGAGCTGCCGTTGACGGCGTCCCGGAGTACCCGGCGGGTATCCGCCGCTCCGCGATTCCTGTTGAATCGCTCCACGAAATGCGACCCGAGCCGTCGCAAGAGCAACCCCGCGAGTGGGACGCTATTCATCTCGCGCTTGATCACGAAAGCGAATTGCGCGGGGAGAGCGGCCGTAAACACAATTCCGTCCAGGTAGCTGGCGTGGTTCGAGACTACTACGCACTGCCCTCGAGGCAATTGCTCCAGCCCTCTCACGGACAATGGCATACCCGCGAGGAGGAAGAACAATCGGGACATTCCTCGGGCGGCCGCGCGACGCCGGTGCAGGCCGGGTAGCGCCAGCACGAGCACGAGCGCGAACAGTCCGAGCAACAGGAACAGGACGGTCGCGTAGATGCCGTAGAGGAGCCGCAAGGGCGCCCAGAAGAGACCGCCTTGCTGCGGTGAAGGATTCTTTGGCGGGGGTGTCATGGCTTCAGAGTAGCGACGAAGGGCGGGTCGGGCGATGTGAACTGGTTCTCTTTATGTTAATGCCAAGACTCGGATGTGAAGGCAATCACGCCGTTATCTTGGCCGTGGTCACCATACTGCAGCGGTAGGAGCCTGTCTGATCAATGCCCGCCGGGCGGCGTGCACGGGCTTCCAGTGAGACGGGCTTTGTCAAACCAGGCTGCCGCAATTTCCATGACGCCCAACGCGGATGCTGTCGATCCGGCGGTATCACGCTTTCTCGACGCTGTATGGATGGAGCGCGGACTCTCGACCAACACGCTCGCTGCTTACAGGGCCGATCTGACCGCGCTCAGCCGTTGGCTGAATGAGCGGCAGACGCCGATCATGCGAACCACGCGCGCGGACCTGCAGGATTTTATCGCGTACCGCGTCCATGCCGGTGCGCGGCCGCGCTCGACAGCCCGGCAGCTTTCGAGCTTCCGGCGTTTCTTCCGATATCTCATGCGGGAGGGACAGATCAAAGAAGACCCCACCGCCCAGATTGCAATGCCCAAGATCGGGCGCTCGCTGCCGAAATCGCTGACCGAGGAGGAAGTCGAGTCACTGCTCGGCGCCCCGGTCGTGAGCGATCCGCTCGGCAACCGTGATCGCACGATGCTCGAAGTGCTTTATGCCACGGGCTTGCGGGTTTCCGAGCTGGTGAATCTGCGTCATACGCAGGTGAACACGACTCAAGGTGTCATTCGCATCCTCGGCAAGGGCAATCGCGAGCGGCTCATTCCGCTGGGCGAGGAAGCGATGCGTTGGCTGAAGGAGTTCGCGGGTGGCTCCCGCGGCGAGATTCTGCTCGAGCGTCAAACGGATTATCTGTTCCCGACGCGCCGCGGTGACCGGATGACGCGCCAGGCGTTCTGGCACATCATCAAGCGGTATGCGCGCAAAGCGGGTGTCACCAAGGAACTCTCGCCGCATACGCTGCGGCATGCGTTCGCAACACACCTGCTCAATCACGGCGCGGATCTTCGTGTCGTACAGATGCTCCTCGGACATAGCGATCTTTCGACCACCCAGATTTACACCCATGTGGCCCGGGAGCGCCTGAAAGAGCTGCATTCGGCGCATCACCCGCGAGGGTGATCCGGGTTTGCGATAAACTCGATCGCATGGCTCCCAAGCTCCTTGCCGCTCTATTGTTGACCTTGGCCGGTGCCGCATTCGCGCAGCCGACGCCAACCCAACCCGTTCCCCCAGCGCAGCCACCGGAAGCACAATCGACGAGCGCCACTCCGGCGGATCCCCGCGCGGCGATCGCCGCTCGCATTCCAGGGGCGACGCCGGACGAGCTACGCCCCACGCCGATCCCGAACATCTACGAGATGACCCGGGGCTCCGAGATTGCCTACGTGACCACCGATGGGAAGTACGCCATCAGTGGCGACATGTTCGATATCGCTAAAAACGACGATCTCACCGAGGCGCGCCGTCGCGATCTGCGCTTGAAACAGATCGGCGACATTCCCGAGAACGACATGGTGGTGTTCGCTCCGAAGGACCCGAAATATACAATCACGGTGTTCACGGACGTGGACTGCGCGTACTGCCGGCAACTCCACAGTCAGATCAGCGATTACAATCGGCTCGGTATCCGCGTGCGCTACATCTTCTATCCCCGCACGGGCCCCAACACCGAGTCCTGGACGAAAGCCGAAGAGGTCTGGTGCTCACCCAACCGCAATGACGCACTCACGAAAGCCAAGCTCGGTCAGGCCCTGACGGCCAAGCCTTGCCCCAACAATCCGGTGGCGCGCACCTACGCTCTGGGGCAGAACTTCGGGCTGCAAGGGACGCCTGCCATCGTATTGGCGAACGGCGAGATGATCGGGGGCTACCTGCCGCCGGCCGAGCTCTTGCAGGAGCTCAAGAAGACACAGCACCCGTAGGGATGCAGCCGGCCAAAGGCCGCGCTTTGCCCCAATCCATCAGCGCTCTAGCAGCTTGATCTTGTCCGGCTTGCCTTCCCACTCTTTGGCATCCGAGGGCGCGTCTTTCTTTTCAGTAATGACCGGCCACTGCTTGGCCAGCTCGGCATTGAGCTGTTTGAACTGTTCTTGACCGGCAGGCAGCTCCTCTTCGGAGAAGATCGCCTCGACGGGGCATTCCGGCTCGCACAGCGTGCAGTCGATGCACTCGTCCGGATCAATGGCGAGGAAATTCGGGCCTTCGTGGAAGCAATCGACCGGGCAGACCTCCACGCAGTCCATGTACTTGCATTTGATGCAGTTTTCGGTGACGACAAAAGTCATTCGTTTTCCTAAAGTGGCTCGCCGCCGGCGCCGAGCGCCCGAGGCGGGTCGCGAATTGTGCCACGCTCGGTTTTGGCTCGCGAGGTGCGATTAAGACCGGGAGATGCGCCGGTCCACTTCGGTGAAGTGATAGGGCTCCTGGCCGGCCGCACGGTCCTCGAGGTAGCGCTTCAGCGTGTAATCCGTGCTCGGGAAGGCTATGTCGGCCCAGGGAATATCCTCGGGACGGAACAGGTCGACCTCGAGACTCTCGATGCCGGCGCCGTAATCCGGAATCGGCAATGTCGCGCGGAAGAATACGTGCACCTGCTGCGCGTGCAGAACATGCACGACTGTGAGCAAAGAGCCGATCTGGACGTCCGCCAGAGCCTCTTCCTTGGACTCGCGCGCAGCCGCCTGCTGGAGCGTTTCCCCGTTCTCCATGAACCCGGCTGGAACAGTCCAGAATCCTGTGCGGGGCTCAATTGCCCGTCGACAGAGCAGAATCCGGCCGTCGTACTCAGGAACACAGCCGACTACGAGGCGCGGGTTTTGGTAATGGATGGCGCCGCAAGCATCGCAGACATGACGGGCGAGGACGTCGCCCGGCGGTACACGAAGCTCGACTTTAGCGCCGCAGTGGTTACAGAAGTTCATGATGCACCTGTGAGAATACGGGTGTCGCCAGTTCTTGTCGACGCACACCGAAGCCGCCCCGGACTTGACAAAGCGACTCGCCGGTTATCTGGACACCCGATTCGCAGATGCTCCGAGTGTGACGGCGTTTACAACAGCGTCTCCCACATTTTCCAGAAGCCCTCGCGCAGCCGCTCGAGGGCGGAACGATGCCGCCAGCTTTCCAGGTCAACGGCCTGCGCATGCTCGAGGTCGGCCTCGAAGTCCTCGGCGAGTTTGGCGCCGGTTTCCGTACCTAACACCACCGCGTCGAGCTCGTCGTTGAACAACACACTGCGATGGTCGAAGTTGGAGGAGCCGACAATGGACCAGGCCTGGTCGATCACCATGGTCTTCGAGTGGAGGATGCCATCGTCGCGCTCGTAGATCTTCACTCCCGCGCGCAACAGCTCCCCGTAATGGGAGTGCTGAACGGCCAACGCCGGACCCGAATCGCTATGCGAGGGTAGCAGCAGCCGCACGTCGACTCCGCGCCGGGCCGCGGCCACCAGGCCTTCCTTTTCCTGGTGCGTCGGCACGAAGTACGCTCCGGTCATCCAGATACTGCTCTCAGCATTGCGAATGGCCGATATCACGGTCACATAGTACCGGCGCTTGAGTTTCGCCGGGCTGCTGCCGAGGATGCGAACGACTTCCTCGCCGGGTGGCTGAACTGGAGGATCCGGGTCCGCCTCGGTCGTGAGGGAAGTTCCCTCCTGCTCGCGCCAGTGGTCTCGGAAGAGTCTCTCGAGCTCCGGAACGACCGGCCCGTGGATCTCGATGTCGGTATCGTGCCAGACGTCCTGGGGTGCCCCCGGCCGCGGTGTTGGATTACTGCTCGCGCTGGCGTACGGCGCACTCTGGTAGGTCGAGCTGAGATTGACTCCACCCAGGATCGCGACGGTGCCGTCTGCAATGAGGAGTTTGCGATGATCGCGCTCGTTGAGCGCTGAATGGTGTTTCCAAGGATTCAGCGGGTTGAATTCGATGACCTGCACGCCCGCTGCCTGCAGCTTGTCGAAAAAGGCGGAGTCGGTGTCGATAGAGCCGATACCGTCGTAGATGACGCGGATGTGGACGCCGGCCTGGCTCTTGCGGACGAGTAGATCGCTCAACCACTCGCCGCCGGAGCTTACGTCCTCGAAGATGTAGTACTCGAGATAGACATAGCTTTGGGCCGAGCGAATCGCGTCGAACATGGCGGGAAAGGTCTCCGTGCCGTCGCGCAAGATGCGCACCCTGTTGCCCGTGAACAGCGGACTTTCGGCAACGACTTGCTCCAGGGCCAAGTGCCGCTCCAGGGCGCCGGCGTCGGGGGCTTGCGCCGCGAGCCTGTGGAGAACCGCCTTGGATTGCTTGGCGGACAATGGCCCCCGGGCGCCGAATACCTTGATCTGGGATCCCGCGGACGCCTTGGCGAGATCCGCCTCATCCACCACCGGCACATGAGCACATGCGCCCAGCGCCAGGCACAGAAGCAGGGAGACGGGCAGTGTGCGGGTATTGGCACGCAGCATGAAACGCGAAGATACCGCAATTGTCCGCTGGCATTCGCAGTTGGGCTCGGCGCCTTCTTGGTGCGGCCCTGCCTACGCTCTGGTGTGACGACGACGAATGCTGTGTGCGCGATCACAAGGCGGTGCCGGTAACTGTGCGGGATCTCACGGACCCCGTGGCTCACTGTATTTATTGTTACATCACTTCCAAAGGGGTCGATGTCCACAGATGGGTACCTTTCTCCAGAGCAATTTGCAGGGTGCCGATCCGTCGGCCCGGCAATTGCAGCTGGGCCTGGATAGCCCGGGACATATGGCGGATTCAAGCGTTGGTGCGGCACGGCACCTGCTCGCACGGCGGTCTGTGCTGGACGATGCGATCAGCCGCACACCGGCGGCGGGTGCCACCATTCTGCTGCGCTCGCCACCGACACCGGCCGCGCTGCTGCTTCTTTCCGGCAAGCGGACGCGCGACCGTTTCAAGAACCTACTCAACATGGCGAATCTGGAAGTCGAGGTGCCCAGCGGTGCCGTCGACGCGCTCGAGCGGCTGGCAGTGCGCGTGCACGCGCTCCTCTTCACCGATGATGTCGAGCTCATCCGCAACGCACGTCAGTTGCCCGCGGGGGTTGCAACCCACATCGTCTACGTGTCGGATTCCGACGCGGTGGTGGAATCCGAGGCGTTACGGGCGGGCGCCAACGACTGCATGTCATGCGATGCCCGCGGTGAGCACTTCTGGGCACACCTGACGATTGCGCGTCGAATTGCCGACCTGGCCGCATCGTTGCAACTCGCCCTGCGGGACAACCGGATGTTGTCGACGGTCGACGAGCTAACCCGTGCGGGCCGCCGTGGTTTCTTCGAAGAGCACTTTCCCCTGGAGGTCGAACGCGCTGTCCGTCTGCGCCGGCCGCTCGCTCTCGTCATGTGCGATATCGATCATTTCAAACAGGTCAACGATCGCTACGGCCACCAGGCTGGAGACGCTGTCTTGCGGGAGTTTACCTCGCGCATCAGCGGTAACTTGCGCGTCGGCAAAGACTGGGTCGCACGACTCGGCGGGGAAGAGTTTGCCGTGGTGTTTCCGGATACCACCGCCAAGGACGCTGGCCTGATTGCCGGGCGCCTGCGTGAGCGGATCTCCGGGATGCATTTCGAGGTCACGCCGGAGCCGCTTACCATCACTGCCAGCTTCGGAGTTTGCGCCCTGGAGCACTTTGGACCTCTCGGCACTCGTGGACTGGCGGCACGGATGGTGCGTGAGTCCGATGCGGCCTTGTACCAAAGCAAACATCTCGGCCGCGACCGCGTCACGGCTTGCAACGCATCGTTCAGCGAGGTCCCCGTGCAAGAGAGCGCTGCGGACGGGTCGTCGGATTCTCGCACGAAGATAGCCTGACGTACGCCCTGCGCTGTCTCGCAGTCATTGGCTACACGCCGTGCCAGCGGGCACGGGTCGTGCTAAAACGCCAGCGCCGCTCCAAGCGGAATGCTGCCCGCCATGACCGATCTCAAAATCACCGAACACGACGTGCTCACCTTTCTGCAGCCGGACACTCTGTTCGGAGCCGTGGTCTACCTGTTGATTTTCCTGACCGTGGCATTGCTTGCCGCACGTGCCTTGCGGGCCGTGGTCCACGCCGCCCTGACCCGGCGTGGACACATCGATCGCACCACGATCAGCTTCATGCAGCAGTTCGGGACCGCGTTGATCTGGGTGATCATGGTCATTCTCTACGCGCACCTGATTCCGGAGTTGCGCTCGCTGGGCACAGCGTTGTTGGCTGGCGCGAGCATCGCGTCGGTCGTCATCGGGCTGGCGGCCCAGAGTACACTGGGTAATCTGGTCGCCGGGATCTCGATCACCATCTATCGTCCATTCCGGCTCGGTGACACGATCCAGGTGGCGGCGCCTACGGGCACCGAGATTGGCTGTGTCGAGATGATCTCCCTCGGCTACACGACTTTGCGTACCGCAGACGGCCGGCTCGTGGTGGTCCCCAACGCGCTTGCGGCTAGCCAGGTCTCGATCAACCTCGGCTCGACCTACCTGCCTGCGCTGGTCACTATTGCGATCCATGTGAATCGGGACACGGACCTCGAGGCCGCACGCGAACTCGCGCTTGCCGTGGCCGGCGCGACAGTCGGTGAAAACGCGGTGCTGGGCTGCTTTCTGAGCAAAGTGGAAGCGACCGCGGCGGTTCTGGAGTTGCGCGTGCAGGCGCCCGATGCCAAGGGACGGGACCAGGTGCGTGCGCAGTTGTTATCAAAACTGGCGCAGCGTTTCGCGGAGCCGGGATTTGCGCTAGGGTCGGAGCGTCCTACTTTCTCATGAGAGGGTTGCATGCTCCGACGGGCGCGAGATTCAGGTTTGCGGCGCGCGCGTAGCGCGCTGACGAGCGGCAGAGGTCTCCTGCAGGCCCTCGCCTTGGGGGCGATTGCGCTGCACGCCGCGGCCGCCGCCCCTCAGGGCACTACTTTCACTGTCAGCTTTCCTGCCGCGCGCAGCGGCCAACCGCTCGATGGCCGGGTGATTCTACTGTTGAGCCGCGATTTCACCCGCGAGCCGCGCTCGCATGTGGAGCCGAACGAGCCACTCGCCAGTCCCTATCTTTTTGGCCTGACCGTCGCAGCCCTTGCGCCCGGAAGCAAGGCGCTCCTGGACGATGCCGCATTCGGCTGGCCGGCGATGCGCCTTTCGACCGTGCCTGCCGGCGACTACTTCGTGCAGGCCGTGCTGAATCGCTATGAGGATTTTCACCTCGCCGATGGGCGCACACTGAAGCTCCCGCCCGAAAAAGGCGAGGGACAGCAGTGGTGGCACAAGCCTGGCAACTTGTATTCGACGCCACAGCGGCTGCATATCGATCCTGCGCACCCGGTCCGGACGGACCTGGCAATGGATCAGGAGATGCCCGCTATCGCGCAGCCCGCCGACACCGAGTTCGTGCGGCACATTCGTGTCCGCAGTGCGCTGCTGTCGAAGTTCTGGGGTCGGGATGTCTACCTTGGTGCGCATGTGCTGCTGCCGAAAGACTTCGCCAAGCACCCGCAGGCACATTACCCGCTGATGGTCTTCCACGGACATTTTCCGGATGACATTTCCGAGTTCCGCACGACCCCGCCCGATCCTGATTTGAAACCGGAGTATTCCAACCGCTTCCACCTGGCCGGCTACAACATCATCATGCAGCAGGAGGCCTACGCGTTCTATCAGAAATGGATTTCCGCGGATTTCCCGCGCTACCTGGTCGTGGAGATCGAGCATGCGAATCCCTACTACGACGATAGTTATGCGGTGAACTCGGCGAATCTCGGGCCGTACGGCGATGCCATCAACACCGAGCTCATTCCGGAGATCGAGCGGCGTTTTCGGGGCATCGGCGCGGGATGGGCGCGTTTCACCTACGGCGGCTCGACGGGCGGTTGGGAAGCGCTCGCCACCCAGGTTTTCTATCCCGATATGTACAACGGCGCTTTCGCCGCATGCCCGGATCCGATCGACTTTCGCGCGTACACGATCATCAACCTCTACGAGGACAAGAACGCGTACTTCCTGCAGGGCGAAGCGTCCAAGGTCGAGCGGCCCGCCTTTCGCAACTATCTGGGCGAGGTGTTCGCGACACAGCGCGATGCGAACTACATGGAGTTGACTCAAGGGGATCGCAGCCGCTCGGGCGGGCAATATGACATCTGGCAGGCGGTGTTCGGTCCGGTCGGGCCGGATGGTTACCCGAAGCCCATTTTCGACAAAGTGAGCGGTGTCATCGACCCCAGTGTCGCGGCTTACTGGCGCGAGCACTACGACCTGTCCTACATCATCCAGCGCGACTGGGCCAAGCTCGCTGCAAAACTGCAAGGCAAGATCCATATCTACGTGGGCAGCGGTGACAACTATTATCTCACCGACTCGGTGTATTTCGCGCAGGAGCGCCTCGAAGCCCTGCAGCCGAAGTACGCAGGATCGGTCGCCTATGGCGATCGTGCCGAGCACTGTTGGAACGGCGACCCGAAGCTCCCAAACGCGTACTCACGGTTGCACTACGACTCGCAGTACCTGCCACAGATCCTGCAGCGTATCGCCGCAACCGCGCCGCATGGCGCGGACCTCGAGAGCTGGCGGTACTGAGGTCCATCCGGCAGATGGCGCGCCAGTCGCGCGCAAATTGACTCGCGGTAGGGGGCTCCTATACTGAGAAGTTCGCGACAGGAGCCCCCACCATGACGACCGATTCCAACAATCGAGACTCGAGCCGACGCCTCGGGCGCAGAGGGTTTCTGACCGGCGCCGCGGCAGCCGGCGCCGGCTTTGCAGTAGGTGGCACCGTGGCGCCGTCCCGGGGCGAGGCGGAAGTCTTGTTTCCAACCGACCCGCGTGCATTCGGTGGCGGTGGGAGTGCCGCGGGCGGCGTCAACCGCTCCGAGGTCGAGCTCTTCGATTGCGAAGTGGCAGGGAAGCTGCCCCCCGACCTGGATGGCGCGTTCTTCCGCGTTGGGCCGGATCCTCAGTATCCGAAGCCCGCAAAGTTCGGCAATGACATCGGCTTCGACGGCGAAGGGCATGTCAGCATGTTCCGGATCAAGGACGGACATGTGGACTATCGCACCCGCTATGCCCGTACCCAACGCTGGAAAGCGCAACACGCGGCGCGCGAGTCCCTGTTTGGCATGTATCGCAATCCGTTCACCGACGATCCGCGGGTTGCGGGTCTGAGCCGGGGCACCGCCAACACGCAGCTCTTCTATCATCACGGCAAGCTGCTGGTGTTCAAAGAAGACAGCCCGCCGGTCGCGATGCATCCGTTGACGCTCGAGACCACCGACGACTACTACACATTCGGCGGTGCGCTGCAATCGAAAACCCACACGGCGCATCCCAAGATCGATCCGGTGACCGGTGAATACGTGTCGTTCGGCTACGAGGCCAAGGGTCTGGCCTCGGACGACGTCTATGTCTTCTCGGCCGACCGCACCGGCAAGATCAACTGGGAGGCCTGGATCAAAGTACCCTACGTCGGGATGATCCACGACTTCGCGGTGACCCAGCGTCACGTTGCCTTCTTCATCACTCCATTGGCTACCAACATGGAGCAGATGAAGAAAGGGCAGGTGCATTTCGCATGGGACTCGAAACTCCCCAGCTACATGGGCGTGATGCGCCGAGGCGGCGATGGCCGCGACCTGCGCTGGTTCACTGGCCAGCAGCTCATGTGCACGCACACGATGGGCGCGTGGTCGGATGGCGATACGTGTTATGTCGATATGGACGGTGGCGAGGGCAACCAGTTCCCGTTCTTCCCGAGCCTGAACGAGCCATTCGACCCACAGAAGGCCGCCGGGCGCGTTCGCCGTTTCAAAATGAATCTGGCCAACAAGCGCAGCAAGGCGTACGAGGTCCGGACGGTCTACCCGGAGATCACGGGAGTGTTGTCACGACAGGACGATCGTTACCACACGTTGCCCTATCGTTATGGCTTCATGAACTCCGTCGGTCCGGGTGGCCGCGGCTGGGTCATGTTCGATCATCAGAAGCAAACGACGACTACATACTCGGGCGGGCCGGACGTCAGCCTCCAGGAGATGACCTTCGTCCCGCGCAATGCCAAAGCCTCCGAGGCGGATGGTTATTTGATCGGCATCGCCGATAACCGCAAGGAGAACGGGCGCTCCGACCTCATCCTCGTGGACACCCGGCAGATGGATGCCGGACCCATCGCACGCGTCAAGATGCCATACCGCGTCGTAGGCCAGGTGCACGGGTTCTGGGTGTCAGGTAACCAGTTACCGGCGGTCTAGCTGGCAAAAACCACGTTTTTTGCCAGCGGGCGTGGAAGAGTGAGCGGGTTGGCTGCTGAAAGCGCCGCAGGCGACTTTCAGCCAATCAAATCAGTTCGCTGCGTAGTAGTAGAAGACGACCTCGCGTTCGTCGGCTGACTCCTTCGCGGTGACTACGAATGTGGTGTTGTTGAGCCAGTCGTAGGCACCCTTCGCGTCCGCGTCGATGTAGGCGATGGCTCGATAGTAGCCGTCGGTCCGGCGATAGCCGACGTGCTCGACGTAGATCCACTCGCCATTCTTCGCCTTCAGGATAAAGTGCGCGTCGACGTCACGGACGCGATCGGCGCGCACCGTGTCATATTGGCCGCCACTGTCGGCGTACACTGCCGCCTCGAGGCGCTCGCCACGCACGTCACCGCTGGTGATGTCCTGATAGCGAAACTCTCCTTTCGGTGTGTCTGACAAGTGGGGTGGATCGAACCGCGCGCGCAGTTGGAACGCGTATGCGAGCCTGACCTCGCCCAGGGTCTTGGTGTCCGTTTTCGGAACGACGAACTCACGCATGGTCGGCTCTTCAGATGACTTCGTAGTACGTGAACACGGTGTGGTCGGGATGTTCCTGCCGCTGCGCGTTGGCGACGAAGACGGTGCGATTCATCCAATCGTGCGGTCCGGCGGGAGCGGTGAAAACCGGCGTGGCGCGAAAGCGAGTCCAAACCGGCGTGCCAGGCTCGGGTGGATTGCTCGCAGGAACCGGCGCCTTGCCTGGCTCGGGATGCCCCTGAAAGCGGCGCATGGTGCCCCGATTGTGTATGAAGATGAGCGCGCCATCGGTGGCCTGGAACATGTAGTAGGTGCTGAACGAGCCTTTGTAGTAATCGGCGCCGCTGGCGGGGAGCACTCGGCCCTGCAGTCTGGGTCCCCAGATCTCGCCACCGCCCACGGAGGTATAGCCCCTCGGGGTCGGGGAGCTGATCATGATGCGGTCCGCGAAGAAGACCGTGGCTGAGAAGGCCCAGCGCAGACCCACTTTCGGGATGTCCGAGTCGGGGCCGCCGTACCAGGCAATCGGGCTGTCCTTGGTGTGGGCACCCGCCGTGTTGGAGCCCGGGCCAGTATCCGCTGCGGCCGGCACGCGCGCTGACAGGCCGATACCGGCGAGAGCTATCGCGGCGGTCGCGCTCGCTCCTTCGAGGAAGGCTCGTCTGTCCAGACTGCCGCGACTCGCCGGCCAGTCAGTCGCATCCGGCTCCGGCCGTTCGACTTTGTCGCTCATCGTTGCCTTCACTGCAACCCGAAAGCCAACAGCACGTTGCCCGGATGCGCGGTGAACCCACCATATCCGGAATTGACGTAGATCATCCCGTCCACGACGACCGGTCCGCCATGATCCATCGCCCCGCCCCGTGCGGTCACCCCGTTGACGGTGTCAAAGTCGCGATTGGTATCGAATTGCCAGATGATGGAGCCGTCCGTGCTCGAGTACGCGCGTATGCCACCATCCATACCGTCGTTGAGTACGGCCCCCGGAATGGCGGTCGGTGCCGCTCCCTGTCCGGAGCTACAAGCCTGACCCGGATTTTTCACGCACAACTTGGGTTGTGGAGGGGTGTCCCATATCGAACTGCCATCCGCGACACGGATGGCATGCATTCCACCGGGAGTCGGCGTCAACAGGTCCGCGGAGCCGATGAAGAACCGCTCGCCGTCGACGGCGAGTCCCCATTGTCCACCCAGGCCGCTACCTTTGCCGAAGCGGTGTCTCCAGACAATCTCGCCCTGCTTGTCGGGATCGAAGGCATATACCATGCCCGACTTCTGGGGGGCGATGAGCAGGTCCCGTCCCTTGGCGTGCGCGAGAACCGGCGAGGCCGAGAAGTCATAGTCGGGGCCCAGCTCGCCGGGACAGGAGGGATTGTTGGGATTGTGCGGCAGGCAACCCATCGCCCAGTTGTCGGCCGCCTCCGCGACCTGTTTCATCCAGCGGACCGCGCCGGTTTTCAGGTCCATGGCGATGATGGCGTCCGTACCCGGCTGCGGGGGGTCGGAGTAACCGTTGCCGGTTCCAACATAGAGAGCGCCGCGGCGCGTATCGATGGTCGGCGCCGACCAGATGGCCCCGCCCGAAGGCCCGAATACCTCCACGCCGGCACTGTTCTTGCCACGCGGCTTGGACTCGGCCACCGTGTAGGTCTTCCAGAGCACCGCTCCGGTGTTGGCATCTAGCGCCGTGACACTGCCACGGAAGGTGCAACAGGGATAGTTGTTGGTGCCGCCGATGCTTTCCTCACCAACGCCCTGGGTAGGTACGAACAGGCGCCCGTCATGGAGAGCGGGCGCGCCCGTGATGCCCGCGACCCGATGCTCATCGACTCTATGCTTCCAGAGCAGCGCTCCGGTTTGCGCGTCCAACGCGTAGACGTTGGCATTCCTATCGCCGACGTAGACCGCATAGCCGCTCGCGCCGGCCGGGGTCTTGTACGGACCTATGGAAGGAGCCGTGCCGACCACCCCCGGGGTCTTGTAGGTCCAATACGTGCACCCCGTCTTCGCATCCAGTGCATAGACCTCGCCACCTTCACCCGACACGAAAACCCGGTGTCCGAATACTGCAGGCTGGGCGCGCAATGCCGAGGTGTTGATATAGCCGAAGGCCCATTTGAGCTCGAGTCTCGGCAGATCCGCTGCCGTGAGGCCACCGGCCTGGCGAGGTTGGAAACGGAGATTGGCCGGTCCGTTACCCCAGCCATTCCAGCCGGGTGCGTTCTTGAATCGCGCGATCGCGGCAGGATCCGTGCACGTGTTGGGTTTTGCCGTGTTCGGCGCGCCGTACTTCGCAGCCCCGAAGTGGCTGCCGGTCGCGTATTCGGCCACTGCGTGCCGCTCAGCGTCATTGAGTAAAGAGCCTTGCGCTTGCATCTTGCCGCTGGTGAGCGCGATAAGTACCCCCTCGGGGGAAAGCTGCCGCAGCATTTCGCGTGGCGGCGCTCGCAGGATAGAGGCGTCCGGGGCCTTTTCGGTCGGGCTCGCTCTCGAAACCAGACTGGTGTGGCAGGCGGCACAAATTCTCTGAAAAGTCGCCTCACCGAGCCCGGGTTGCGCGCTGGCGGGCGCGTCGCCGGCCGCCGGTGCCGCCATTACCGATACAAAGGAGCCGCAGAGCACCGTGGTGGCCATAAGCCTCACCACGCGGGAAAACAGCCGCATTCGTAATACCGATCCCCCTTATTGGCAGAAAACGCCAGCCCGTAGCGACGCGCGATCGCTGCGGCAGAGCTCATTACCTTACGATAAACGAGTCCGCACCACTCGCACCTGCGCGAACTCGCGGCGCCCTGTCCGCCAGGAGGTCAGGAAGCGCGCGCCGCAAATCGATGGGCGCTGCGAGGAATCTCCGCAGGGGGCTGACTTCCCTGGGTCCCGGGCGGCCTATGGGGACCAACTCGGGTGGGGCCCCCTAACTCCAGCCAGGTGCGACATCACACACAGACGGTGCGAAGTTGACATCTTTTACATTTGCCGGTGGGCACTGACTGGCGCAGACTAAGCTGGCGTAAGGAGTCTGCCTATGCCATGGAAAGCGCTGCTGCTCGGTTTCGCCACCTTTGCCGGTCTCGCCGGGACTTCAGGCGCCGCCGCCGCCGCCCCATTCTTGATCGAAGATCCGCCGGCAACTCCCGGCCAACCCTACTCGGCGGTGGCGGAAATCCGCTCGACCACGGTATTTGCCGATGGCAACCGTATCGTTCGTAACAACAGCGTGCGCTTCTTCCGCGATGGTCATGGACGCACGCGAGTGGAACGGGATTTGGTCGTGGCCGATGCCAGCGGCCCTCAGCCCAGCACATCGGTGACCATCAACGATCCAGCGAAGTCGGAGCGTGTCGTCCTCAGTCCCATGGGCAAGCTTGCGATGGTCTATAAGACTCAGCCAGGTGGACCCGTAGTGGCGGGGGCACTGTTACCTGCGGAGATGGGGCCGCTCGCGCTCTGGGGCGTGAGAATGGGTCTTGGCGCAACCGCAGCGAGCGAAGCCGGTGCGGAAACGACCTCTCTGGGGGAGAAGGTGGTGAACGGGGTCATCGCTGCCGGCACCCGGGTCGTTCGAACTATTCCGGCAGGTGTGTTGGGTAACGAGAAGCCGATTACGAGCACGCTCGACCGTTGGGTCAGCACCGATCTTGGCATTGTGGTGCAGCTCACCGAGACGAGCACCATCGGCGGGACCACAACCTTCAACCTGGAGCAGATCGTTCGCGGGGAACCGGGCGCGGCGCTCTTCGTCGTACCGGCCGACTACACCCGCCACGAGGTCGAGTTGTCCGGGCGCGCGGCTGAGTTTTCGGCGACGTCCTCCGTTACCGCGAAGAAGCCCTGATAGGCTTCCTCCGCGAGTTTCTATGGCACCGGCGCGTGTGGTGAGCGCGTGCTCGAGGCGCTAGTCGCCCCCGCGGGCGCATCTGCGGGGTGCAGCCCCCCCAGCATATCCTGAGACATCTGCTCGCCAGCCTTCATGTAGCGCTCGAACTCCTCCCGGAAGCGCTGTGTCAGGCGTGCCTGATCCGCGGCGGGCATTTGTTTGAGATCGAGGAAGCGGTCGTTTTCCTCCTCGTACATGTGGTGAGCTACCGCCCCGCGCACGTGCTCGAGCTTATCCATGAATTCCTTGCTCATGGGGTCCAGGTATTCGAGCTCGCCCATGTTGGCTTTGGCTCCGGCCTGCTCGGTGTAGCCCATCATGGCATGCGACTTGTGGCCGGTGCGGACCAGCGCGGGATAGATCACCGACTCCTCGGCGTTCGAGTGTCCGGTGAGGATTACCGCCAGATGTCTCATTGCCACCATACGGGACGAGAGGTCCGGCGCCGTGTCCACCGCGGCGAAAGCCGACTCGATCGCCTCATGGTGTTCCAAAATGAGGGCGAGCCAGTCATTCGCCCCGGCGGCGGCCCTGGCTTTCGCGCGAGCTTCGCGCCGCGCTTCCTCGCTTTCCATGGGTGTGACAGCTGCGACAACTCTATCGATCAGGGACATACAAACCTCCTAAGGCTGGGCCTCGATCGGAGCGATGCCTTTATCGATGGCGCCCGTGTTGCGCTAGATGACGCTGTGTTGGAAGCAAAACTGATGCCGCGGGGGCCGCACGGAAGCTTGGCCGCGGCCGCGAGCTGTGTCACCCTACCGACAGCCGCGGCCGGAGGATTTGCTCGCGGCGGTGGGGGTGCATTTGCCGAACTGAGATACCGATGGCGGTAGGAAGCTGCGACTATGACCAGATACATCGCAACGGTTCTATTTGTAGCGCTCTGCGCTTGGGCGCAAGGAGGAGACGCTCAGACGCGGCCCCGAGACGTGCGGACGCTGCCCAAAGTTGCTCGGTCGCCCAAAGAAGTTTCGGTGTGGCGCTCTGATCCGCCAAGTTACGCATTCGGCGCAACGAAGGATCTGGCCGTCCGCATGGACGACGGGGTCGTTCTCCGGGCGGATGAGTACTTTCCCACCGCTCCGGTGAGTGGCTCGGCAGCGCGGAGTCGATTCCCGGTATTGCTGGCGCAAACACCGTACGGTAAGGACCGCGCCGTGCAAAATCTTGCAGACTACTTCGTACGTCGAGGGTACGTCCTGATCATCGCGGATTTGAGGGGATTCGGCGCCTCTCAGGGGCAGGCGGCGTGGTTTGGCGCACGTATGGGGCGGGATGGCGTGGAGTTGGCCAATTGGGCAGCGAAACTCGAGCAATCGAACGGGAAGGTGGGGCTGATCGGCTGTTCGTTCCTGGGCGTGGTGCAATTCTTTACCGCCAACAACCTGCCGCGCGAGTCGCCCATCAAGGCGATGGCGCCCTTCTGCATTGACTCCAACTTCTATCGCGACCTCACTGCATTCGGCGGAATTCCTTCCCAGTTTGCCTTGGCCGTGCGAACCGTCACAACACCCGGAGTGGAGGATGACCCTGCGACGGATCCGTTGATGCAGACAATCGTGTCCCTCGCGACTCAGGACAATGCCTACAACAACGATTATTGGGAATCGCTGAATGTCACGACATTCATGCCCAGGATCGTGTCGCTCGGGATTCCCGTGCTGACCGAGTCGGGCTGGCGCGACATATTCCCTGGCGGCAACATCGACGCGGAGGTCGCGGCACAGAATGCCTTTCAACATCGGCCGCTCGATGAGCCGTTGCGGCCCGGTGATCATCTATCGGGGCGCTACCAGGCAATTGTCGGGAACTGGCTCCACGCGGGGCATACGGGCGACAGTCTTTTGCCGGTCATGCTCAGCTGGTTCGATACATGGCTGAAAGGTAGGCACACCGGCATCACCGCTGCGGAAAAGCCACTCCATCTGTATCTGCTGGGCGCAAACCGTTGGATCGACTCCGCCACTTATCCCATCACCGATCAGTCGACCAGCTTCTTTCTTTCGCCCGGCTCAGCTGCGGGCACCGGGTCGCTAGGCGACGGCGGCGCCGACAAGGCGTGCCCACCAGCGGCGCAGGGTGCAGGGTCAGCGACGCAGGCTTTGAAGTCAGCAACCCAAGGCTCAGGTACAGCAGGGTGCTCCCGAGTCCTCTTCTGGGCGGCTGCAGGCCAGGGCGCAACGATCACGTTCGATTCCGGCAAGTTGAATGCGCCTGTCAATATCTCCGGCCCTGGCGATGTGACTCTGTACGTTCGATCAAGCCGTCCCGAAGTCGAGTTGAGCGTTACTCTATTCGATGTCGATGCCGACGGCCACGCTGTCAAAGTCACCAACGGGGCTCAACTGGGAAGCCACCGAGCGTTGAACCCCGCGGCGAGTTGGTACAGCAAGGACGGTACACTCATTCGCCCCAGCCACTACTTCACGAAGGCTGCCAGCAGCCCGGTTCCGATCAACACACCCGTGCGCATCGACATCGAGCTCTTGCCCGCGCTGATCCACATCCCCGCCGGTCACCAACTCCGTCTCGTCGTTGCGACTCAGCCCGCGGACGACTTTCGTCAATACGGGCCAATGGTGCAGGTACCCAACTCTCTCATGCCAACGCCTGAAGCGCTTTCCAACCTTGTTGGCGGCATTTATACGATCATGTTCGGACACGATGGGCCGTCAGCGCTCAACCTCTCGACGGCGACCGACGCCGATCTCGTGTCGAGTGCGGTGGACTGGGGGCCGGGGGGCTGACAGACTCCCCTGGCGGGCTGGTTCAGTCGTCGATGTCTGCCGCAAGCGCTCGAGGATCGATACCCAGGCGCTTCATGCGTGACCGCAGCACGGGCCCCTCTTCCGATGCGAGGCTCGCCAGGTTGTTGTAAAACGGAGAACGCTTGTGGAACCGCTGGACAGACTAGAAAAAGGGATTCGCGTTGGGTGCGGCTTTCTCTTCGGATGCTTTGTCGCCTTCGGAGCGCTGCTGACCTCGCTGTTGAGCGTACATACTGTCGCGGCAGGTTGCGTGCTCGTCGGCCTGCTTTGCGGCTGGGCCGCGCTGAAGTTCGGCGACGCGTTTTGGGACAATTTACGACGCTGGTGGATATGGTAGTAGGTGGCGAGGGTCCCGCCCGTGTAAGGGCGTGTTCATCTCGACCACATGGTTTGCTGCCTGATCGACTTCACGTCGGGAGCCTTTGGGTAGAAGATATCGACGCGATGTGCCAGGCCGAACTTGTCGACTAGTTGCACATTGCGTCCGACGACGACACCCTCGTCTTTCATGTTGAGTAAAGAGCTGAAGACGAATTGCACGTAGCTTTCTGACGGACCGGTCGCAGGCATGGTCGTCGCTCCTTCCCGCCCGCTTTTGTTCGCGACTACGTCTGTCGCAAACAGGCTGGATGTCTATTCAATCGGCTCAGGCGCGGCTCTCACCGCAGTCAGTGGTAGCCCGTACGCGACGGGAAACGATCCACAGGGTGTGGCTGTGTGGCCCAAAGGCGGGTCGACCGGCGGGTTTGTTTATACGACCAACCGGGGTGATAGCAACATTTCGGCGTTCTCTTATAACGGCGCGGGGAGCTTATCGCCGGCGACGAGCTATTCGACTGGCCAGGCCCCAGTGGGGATTACAATCGATCCGACCGGCACGTATCTGTACACCGCGAATTCCGGGGACGGTACCGTGTCGGCGTTCTCGATCAATCAGTCCACCGGCGCACTGACTGCGCTCGGTTCAGCAGCGGCGAGCGGCAATCTCAATCCAACACTGCATTCGAACCCGGGGCCGGTTGCCCTTGAGCTGGAACCCTCCGGAAAGTACCTTTACTGCGTAAACCGTACGGACGGGTCCGTGTCGCAGTTTACGGTAACTGCGGGCGCCTTGGCCGTGTATTGATCGCAGGTGGTGAAGGTCGTTTGTACGCCGTTCATCGGAGCGGTCGATACTACGGTGCGGGGCGTCTGAACCGCTAGCCTTTCGCCCACTTCGCTGCTGCGTCCCTCGCGAAGTCGCGATACGAGCGCGCCGCCCGGCCGAGCAACGAGGTTCCAGAATGCGGGGTCCAGCCGTTCGCCGCGTGGCTCGTGTGAGGGCTATGAATGCTCTGCCATGTGCAGCTTCGCCACTCCCGCGCGGATCTGCAGGCGTGTACCGAATGCATCGCAAAGCTGGCGCATTCTCTGGAGAATGAGGTTGCCGTGAGCGCCCGTGGCCAGCTCGGGCATGCCGTAGGTTTCCGGTGAATCGTGGCGAGTGTGGGTGGGAATGAGATTGACTGCAGCGACTCGCCCGTTGCGGAATTCGAGCTGTGCGATGAGAGATTCCCAGAAGGCGACGTCATTGTCCCAGTCACGGCTGGTCCTGGCAAACAGTTCGAGTGGATCGCGGCGAGTGAGCCCGCAGTTCTCGTACAGCTCCTCCGGCAACTGTCGTAAATCGCGCGCGCGAAAAATGAACGCGCCGAGTCCATACAGAATGGGCGCGTCCCGGTAGATCTCGATGCCTCTGAGGATATGCGGGCCGTGACTGAAAAAGGCCTGTGCGCCCGCATCGACACAACCATGCGCCAACTCCGAGAGAAAGCGCGGAGGGATCGTGCGGTCTCCGCCATCTTCGTGCGAATGGCAACTGACTAGAACCACATCCGCCTCAGCCCGCGCTTCTATGATCGTGGCGCAAATGTCAACGAGGTCGCGCGGATCGACCTGCGTTGCGGCGGTTTCGATGGCGGAGGTGTCGGCGACTGATCCGACGGCATGAAAGCGAACAGGGTTGACTCCCGGGCGTCCGGGCACTGCCGGGTTTCCCAGGCTGGCGAGGGCGCCCGGCCAATAGGTTGATGCACAGGAGATGAGGGCGATCCGACCCTCCTTGCTGTTGTAGTAGGCTGGCTTGCGAGCCTGAGTGAGGTCCTCGCCAGTGCCGCAATGTTGAATTCCGGCGGCACCGAGCTTGCGCGTCGTGGCACGCAGGCCATCAGGGCCCCAGTCCATGGCATGATTGTTGGCCGTACCTACCATATCGATGCCCAACCACACCAGGTCGGCCGGGACGGTAGCGTCGCCCCGCACATTGAGGCCGCCACAAACGGGCACGCCGCCTGGGTCAATCAGGGCTGCCCAGCTCCCGGGATCGGCCAGTGTCCCTTCGAAGTTGGCTATAGTGACATCCGCGTCCCTGAGGAATGGCAGCACATGCTGAAGCTTCGGGTCGTCGCGTAATAATCCCTGTGTGAACACACAATCGCCGACGAGCGCGACCTGCAGCGAGGTGCCACTTGTGGACGGCGTCTGACTGGCCGCTCTGCGTGCGAACGCGATTTCAGCGCCGCGACTCGCAGCAATGGCCAGCGCGGCAGCGAGTAGAGAACGTCTTTTCATGAGAGTCTTCAAGAGGTTGCGGGATGAGCAGTGCCGTTTGAGCAATCCGCCCCTTGGTAAGAGGCTGATTCCAGGCGGTTTCCCCCCTGCGCAGCGCCTTACCGATGCTTTCGGAGCGGGCCGCGCAAAATAGTTTGGCTACCGGGGGGGAAACCCTCGGTTCCGGGGCTCTGTACAGTGTGTTCTGCTGTGCCCTCGATGCGCGGGCTCGTCTGCGGGAATGTCAAACCAATCATTACTGAAAGCCTGGCGTACCCGGTGGAACCGCAATCTGATGCGGTTTCTGCGTGGCCGTGCGCACCCGGCCAACATTGAAGACATCGCACAGGAGACCTATTTGCGCCTTCTGCGCGCGCCGGATCTCAACGACGTGCGTAATCCTCAGGCCTACCTGTTGCGAACCGCCAGCCACATTGCATCTGAGTGGAGTCAGGAGTCCGGTGCCGACGCACCGTCGGTGAGCACCGAAGACGAAACACTGGTCGATCTGTGCACCCCCGAGTTCGAAGTCGACGCCGCCTGGGCGCAGGACCGTCTGATGGCTCTGTTGACTACGCTGCCCCCGGCAATGAGGGCGGCGCTCGTGCTGCGGCTGCGTGACGATTTGCCTTACAAGGAAATCGCCCGACAACTGCAGATCACGGAGCGGCAGGCACGACGCTATCTGGAGAATGGCTACGACCTCCTGCGCGCAGCGTTGGAAGGCTGATGGAGATCAGTTTATGAGCGATTCAACCCCGGACGAAGCAGAGCGCATACCCATCGCTGCGCAGGCGGCCCACTACTGGGTGGCTCTGCACGCAGAGCAGGTAAGCACCGAGGTTCGCAAAGCCTTTGCAGCCTGGGCTGCTCGCTCGCCCCATCACGTGGCGGCTTACCTCCGCATGGCCAGGGCTGTGCGCGCCGTTCGCCAGTCCGAGGTGCAGTGGCCACAGACCAGCGCCGAAGACCTCATTCGCGATGCACTCGCTAAACGCGCTGATGTTGTTCAGTTCCGTCCTGGGCTTCAGGTCAGAGGCCGTGACGCCTCGGCTATCGTGGCGAATCGGCCGCACCGCACCCGGGTTTTTTCGGCGCTGGCCGCGGCCGTGGCGTTGGTGATATGCGCTGCGTTGATGTCCTGGGAGCTCTGGCGCTCCAATCATTATGAAACCGGCGTCGGCGAGCAACGCTCGGTGGCGTTGGAGGACGGCTCCATCGTGACTCTCAATACTTCCAGTGAAATCGAAGTCAACTTCACAGGGAGACAGCGCAAGGTGCGACTCGTTGAGGGCGAAGCGCTTTTCCAGGTTGCGCATGACGCCCGCCGACCGTTCGATGTTTTGGACGGAATGACGACTGTGCGCGCTGTCGGTACAGAATTCAACGTGGATCGGCGTCAGACTCAGACAACGGTTACGGTCGTAGAGGGTCGTGTCGCGGTGATCCGCCCAACGAGTGCATCCGATCAAACTACTGACAGCGGCCCGGTCCGCGCGCCTGCCGGATCTATACTGCTTGCTGCGACCGAACAGCTCGTCATTGCCAACGGTCAGATCGGCGTGCCGGCACGGGTCGCAAACGTCTCACCTGTGCTTGCTTGGACGCATCGGCAGCTCGTATTCAACAGGCGGCCGATAGGCGAAGTGGCCGCAGAATTCAACCGCTACAATCGTCTAAGGATTGAGATTGCGAGCCCGTCTTTGGCGGATGAGCCTCTGACAGGCGTATTTCAGGCAAATGATCCGCAATCCTTTCTGACATTCCTGGCCCACATGCCGGGCGTGAGCATTGATACGGGCCGGTCGACTGTCATCGTGAACCAGCGTTGAGGCTCCTGCCTCGTCAGGCAAAAAATATTTCCGATCGCTTGGGGGGAGAGCGCCCTTCGCCGGCCTCCATCAAGGGGTAACGAGATCGATTCTTCAATGGACACTATTCCCCGGGGGGTGAGTTCGTGCGCCGAAGATTGCCGCTGTTGATTGCGACCTGTGTTGTCCTGACGCGCTTCACGGTTCCCGCGCCAGTTCTAGGCGCTGATGTGCCCGTGTACGCGTTGAAAATCCCCGATGAGCCGCTGAACGATGCATTGCAGGAGTTTGCCCGTCAGTCGGGATTGCAGATCGTGTTTCTATCACGCGCCACCGACGGCTACCAGGCGCCATCGCTGGTCGGCCGATTTACCGCGACAGCGGCCCTCAAACAACTTCTGACCGGCTCGGACCTGAAATTCCGGCAGTTGAACCCGACCACGATTGAGATCTATCCGCCGGATCGCAGCGCGGTTCCAACCATCGGCGCGCAAAGCACCCCGCCGGTGACTCGGTCAACCCACGCGGATGCCGAGCCAGCGGCGCAGGATGCAAGCTCCGAGCGCATTCGCCTGACGCATGCCGAAAATCGAGCGGCTGAGACCGGCGGCGGCCGGTCCAACGCGTTCGCCGACAGTCAGCCTGCATCACCGCCCGTTCCGGAGCTCAACGAGGTCGTGGTGACGGCAGGCCGGCGCCAGGAGAAGCTGCAGGACGTACCCATGGCCGTGTCTGCAATCGGGACAGATCAGATTGAGCGGCTGCGCCTGTCCGGCATAGCCGACCTGGCGCGCACTGTACCGAGCCTGACCTTTTCCGAGTTGAGCGCGGGTGAGGTGCGCTTGTCCATGCGCGGTATTACCAGTCAGTCCGGCCTCGCCTCGGTGGTGGGCTACTATCTCGATGACGTTCCGTTCGAGAACCGGTCGGGCATCTGGGCCGGCGTTTCCAACATCGACTACTTCGATCTGGACCGCATCGAAGTGCTGCGTGGACCCCAGGGGAGTCTGTTCGGCGCGGGCGCCATGGGGGGAGCGATCCGCCTCATTACCGCGCAACCCGAT
>Ga0105240_10001983_pt1 | contig 33814 bp, 33 predicted proteins | sample KBSC54metaG_FD_80426 | JGI IMG/M metagenome (GOLD analysis project Ga0105240, IMG submission 80426) | Corn rhizosphere microbial communities from Kellogg Biological Station, Michigan, USA - KBS C5-4 metaG | ecosystem: Host-associated > Plants > Roots > Rhizosphere > Soil | place: Michigan, USA... | reverse complement strand
TCTGCGGGTCGGGAATGACACGATCGACTGGTCGGGCTACGGCGACCGCACCCACCGGATGGGTCGGCGGGACCTGTCCGTCAGCCCCATCGCCGAACCGATGATGGGACACGTCTGGGCCGCTGCGGCCTTCCCGAGCGGCGCGGGGTTCGGCTTCCAGACCTACCCCACTGCGGACGGCGGGGTGCTGTGGGCCGAGGGCTACGTGGTGCAGGACGGCGCGCTGGTCGCGGCGGAGGTGGTCCGGGCGCCATGGCTGAAGAGCTACTGGCCGGCCGGCGAGCGGATCGACATCGCGTTGCGCACCCGCGACGGGGAGTTGTTCGAGATCGCCGGCGAAACCGTCGCCAGCTTCATCGGCATGATGCGTCCGGCGATCCGGCCCGCCGATCAGGTTCCGCTCTTCCAGTCCTACGCGCGGTATGAGATGCGTGGGGAAAGGGCCATCAACATGATCGAGCGCTCGCTGCGGCGAAGCTGCATCGAGACCGGCGTCGGCCGCCCGCAATAGCGGCGGTCTCGAGGGAGAGGAATCGACATGGCCGAGGCCAGCGTTTTCGACCGTTTTCGCCTGGACGGGCGCACGGTGCTGATGACCGGGGCTGGACCCGGAATCGGGACCCACGTCTCCAAGGCGTTCGCGGCGGTGGGGGCCAATGTGGTGGTCAGCGCCCGCACCGCGGACCGGGTCGAGGCCCTGGCGGCGGAGATCCGAGCCGCCGGCGGCCGGGCGATCGCGATCGCCGCCGACGCCGCCAGCCTGGAGGACACCGAGCGACTGGCCGAACGCGCGCAGGCCGAGTTCGGACCTGTGCACGTGCTGTTCTGCAGCGCCGCCTTCGGCGCCCTGCCGATCGACTCCGACCCCTTCGCCGCCGACATTGCGCATTGGCAGCAGGCCTTCGCGGTGAATGTGCTGACGCCCTACCGGCTCGCCCAGTTGCTTGTTCCCGGCATGCGCGCGGCCGGCTACGGGTCGATCATCAACCTGCTGACCTGTGCGGCTTTCACGCCCATCCTGCCGCAGATGGCCTACGGCACGACCAAGTCGGCGCTGCAGATGCTGACCCGCTATCTCGCCAAGGCGGGCGGCGGGGTGGTGCGCGCCAACTGCATCTGCCCCGGTTCGATGAGCCCCGACGGCGAGGTCAAGCCGGCGTTCGCCAAGCACCTGACGTCGAACGCGATCCAGCGGACCGGCCTCGCCGAGGAGGTGGTGGGGGCCGCCCTGCTGCTCGCCTCGCCCGCCTCCAGCTACACCACCGGCCAGACCATCTTCTGCGAGGGCGGCCGCGTTGGGACGATTTCGTGAGCGTGGCTCCGGAGGTGGCGTCCGACCAGAACGAGGCCCCCGTCGGGGCGGCGGCCCGCGAGGGCGCCGGCGCCTACCGATGGTACGTCATCGCGCTGCTGACGGCGTCCTACGCGACCCACACCTTCGACCGGAACGTGGTCAACACCCTGGTCGAGCCGATCAAGCACGAGTTCCACGCCAGCGACAGCGCCCTGGGCTTCATGACCGGCCTCGCCTATGCGGCCCCCTTCGCCCTCGCGGGTCTGCCGCTCGGGGCGCTGGTGGACCGGGTGCGCCGCCAGCGCCTGCTGGCCGGGCTGCTGCTGGTCTGGAGCGGCATGACCGCGCTGGGCGGCGTCTGCCAGAGCTTCGTCGCCCTGCTGTTCAGCCGCGCCGCGGTGGGCGCCGCGGAGTCCGGCTCGCCGCCCACCGCGCTGGCGCTGGTCTCGGACTATTTCCCGCCGCGGCTGCGGGCGTTCGCCACCAGCATCTACTACGTCGGCGCGCCGATCGGGGCGGTCACGGGCGTCTACATCACTGCGTTGATCACCGCCGAGCACGGCTGGCGCGTGGCGTTGTTCATCGCCGGCGTTCCCGGCGCGCTCCTGGCTTTGCTGATCTTCTTCACCGTCCGCGAGCCGGGCCGGGGCGGGCTGGACGCGGTCCGGTCCGAGGGCAGCCCATCGTTCCTGTCGGTGTTCGGGCTGATCGGGCGCAACGCCGGCCTGTTCCTGATCCTCGCGGCCCTGGTGGCCGGCGCCATGGCCCAGGTCGGGATCGGCGCCTGGATGCAGGCGGTGCTGCTGCGGTCCTACCACCTGCCGATGAAGGAGGTCGGCGCGCTGTCGGGGATCTCGGGCGCGTTCAGCGCCGCCGGCGCCTTCCTGGGCGGGGTGCTCGGCAATGTCGTGGCCAAGGGGCGCACCGAGCGGCTGCTGGTGATCTGCGGCGTCTCGATCCTGGCGGCCATTCCCTTCACCCTGATGGTGTTGCTGGGCGCCGGCGGGCCCCTGAACCTCGTCCCCTTCTTCGCCACCGCGCTGCTGAATCCGGTCTACTATGGCCCGGGGTTCAGCCTGATGCTGAGCCTGGCGCCGGCGACGATGCGCGGGCGGATGATGGCGGTCACCCTGGTGGTGTCCAACATCCTGGGCGCCGGGATCGGCCCGCAGATCATCGGCTGGATCAGCGACTACCTGGCGACCCGGCACGATCCGCTCGCGCTGCCCCACGCCACCGCCTGCCTGACCGTGGCGGGCGTGACCGCCGGGCTGCTGTTCCTGGTGGCGATCGCGTTTGCGCCGCGCGGCCTGACCCAGCCGCTCGATACCGGAACCTCCAAGGCAAGGACCCCTGCATGACTCCCGCCACCGAACGCGACCTGGCCGGCCAGCGCCTGCTGGTGGTGGGCGCCTCCTCCGGCATCGGCCGCTCGCTCGCCGCCCTTGCGGCCAAGGCCGGCGCGCGGGTCGTCGCCACCGCCCGCCGCGCCGACCGGCTGGACGCCCTGTGCGCCGAGGCCGGCGGCCAGGTGATCGCCCACGAGGGGGACGCGCGGCGCGATGCCGACTGCGCGGCGATGGTGGGCAGGGCGGTCTCCGAGTTCGGCGGCCTCGACGCCATGATCTACGCCGCGGGCGTCTCCTCGCTCTCGCCCCTGTTGGAGACCGACGGCGAGGCCTGGCGCAGCATCCTGGGCACCAACGTCATCGGCCCTGCCCTGACCTGCCAGGCGGCGCTGCCGCACCTGCTGGAGAGCAACGGCCGGGCGGTGTTCCTGTCGTCGGTCTCGGCCGCCGATCCGCGGCCGATGATCGTGCCCTACGGCGCCAGCAAGGCGGCGCTGGACGCCCTGATCCAGGGCTGGCGAAACGAACATCCGGACATCGCCTTCATCCGCATCGGCGTCGGACCGACCTCCACCGAGTTCGGCTCCGGTTGGGACCGCAGCAACATCGCCAAGCTCACCGAGGCTCGGGCCAGGATGGGCCTGTTGCGGGTGCGGCGGATGACCTCCGACCAGTGCGCCAAGGCGATCCTGGACACCCTGACCGCGCCGATCTGGATCGAGGACATCAAGCTGATGCCCGACAACACCCGGACCGAAGGAGACGTCGATGCCTGAATTCCGCGACCGCATCCCGATGCAGCGCATGGACTTCGGCTTTCCGCCGGAGGCCGACCGGCGCAGCCTGTGGGCGCCCGATGGCGCCGCGGGCTACAGCGAGAACGACGGGCTGTGGTTCTACGACGCCGGTCAGGGCGTGGGCGTCCACACCTGGATCGGCCACTCCGGGGACCAGTTCCCGAACGCTTTCGAGCGGATGACGGTGTTCCTTCCCGGCGGCGAGCTGCTGATCAAGGTGAACCCGGGCCCTTCGCACACCGACGCGACCCAGTCGGGCGAGCACTTCTGGGCGCGCTGCGACGCGCCGTACGAGCGCTGGTCCTACGGCTACGACGGCCCGGTGATCCGCACCAGCGTCGAGGCGCTGCGGCGTGCGGCTCCGGCGGCCGGGGCGGCGACGGAGTCGCTGGTCTACGAGGCGCACGCCCGCATGCTGGCGCCGCCGTTCCCCCAGGGGGCCTTCTACCGCAACCAGGCCGACTACCACGCCACCTCGACCTACCGGTACAACGGCGGCTTCCGCTTCGAGCAGCTGCTGTTCGCCGACGCCACCCTGCGCATCGACGGCAGGTGGCTGCGGATCTCCGGACCCGGCATGCGCACCCACCGCAAGGGCGCGCGGGTGATGGAAAGCTCCACCGCCGCGCCGGTGAAGAAGTACGCCGGCCACCGCTGGATGCATGCGATCTTCCCGAGCGGCCGGGCCATCTACTACATGTGGCACGGCGCCGAGACGCCCACGGAGACCCCCGAGGCCTATGTGCGCGAGGGTGGCGTGTTCTATCGGGCCGAGGTGGTCAGGCCGATGCCGATGTCCCTGGCCGGGAACGGCGATCGCTGGGCGTTCGAGCTGACCTACGCCCTGGGCGCCCTTCACGTGGACTGCGAGGTGGTCGCCGACAGCTTCGAGATGCTGCTGGCCGAGGAGTTCTTCGGCGTGCAGTGGGAGACCAAGAACCCCGACGCCCTCGCCATGAGCCAGGCCTTCGTCCGCTATCGGTGCGAGGGCGAAGAGACGGTGGCCATGATGGAACGGTCGATCGGGCTGAAGACGCTGGAGCGGCCGCGGTAGCGGCGATGCGCTTCGAGGACAGGAGAAGGCGATGATTTCGGGCGAGAAGATCCTGCTGACCGGGGCCAGCGGGCACGTCGGCATGAAGATCGGGGCGTTCCTGGCCAGGGACAACGAGGTCTGGGGGCTGGCGCGCTACAGCGCCGACCGGGCCACGGCGATGAACACCGGCGCGCGCGGCAAGGCCGACGTCGAGGCGGTGGGGATGAAGCCCATCGCGGTCGACCTCGGGGCGCCGGACTTCTCGGTGCTGCCGGACGACTTCACCTACCTGCTGCACCTGTCGCACACCCGGCGCGGGCCGACCGAGTTCGTCGAGGCGATCGACATCAACGCCGTCGGCGCGGGCAAGCTGCTGCAGCACTGCCGCAAGGCCAAGGCGGCCCTGGTGTGCTCGTCGACGGCGGTCTACTCGCCACCGCAGGACGTGTTCACGGCGCTGGACGAGCGCGGCGACATAGGCCGCGCCTGGGCGCCCTGGGCGCCCTCCAGCCCCGTGTCCAAGGTGAGCCTGGAAGCGGTGGCGCGGTTCTGCGCCGAGGCGTTCGACCTGCCGGTGTCGGTGATGCGGCTGAACACCCTCTACGGCCCAGGCATGGCGGTGATGCCCAACAACAACATGGACATGGTGGCCGAGGGCAAGCCCGTCGGCGCCTTCGCCGACCCCTACCCGCACTCGCCGATCCACATCGAGGACATGTGCGACCAGCTGGAGGCGTTGCTGGGCGCCGCCTCGGCGCGGCCGGCCAACATCATCAACTGGTGCGGCGACGAGGCGATCACCCAGCGCCAGTGGTGCGAGATGGTGGCGCGCTGGAGCGGCAAGCCGCTGGAGCTGGTGGTCAACCCGATCCCGGGCACGCCGAACGGCAATGTCAGCAACCCCGCCAAGCGCAAGTCGATCACCGGCCCCTGCCAGCGGCCGTTCGAACCGTCGTTCCGGGCCATCTACCAGGCCAAATACGGCGCTCCGGTGGGTTGACGCGGTCGCCTTGGCGGTCGACGGATAACCTATATTCGAGAGCGATTGAGGGAAGACGATGAGTGATACCGCCACCAAGGCGCCATATGGCGTGCTGACCGACGAAGGCATTGAACGCCTGAAGCAGCGCATCGGCATCAAGAAGCCGAAGGCCACCGTGCCGCACAATTACGAAGTCACCTGGGACGGGACGCGCCACTTCGCGTTCGGCTACGGCGACGACAACCCGCTGTGGTGCGACCGCGACTACGGCAAGGGCACCCGCTGGGGCGGCCTGATCGCCCCGCCGAACTTCATCTACACCATGGGCGAGTCCGACTATGTGCCGCCGCCGGCCGAGAAGGCGATCCTGAAGGGCGACCCGCTGGCCGGGCTCGGCTCGTACCAGGCGGTGATGGAATTCGAGTGGTGGCGGCCGCTGCGCCCTGGCGACGGCCTTCGGGGCCACAGCGCGCTGGTTGGTGTGCAGGTGAACGACAAGAGCAGCTTCGCCGGCCGCACCGTCTCGGAAGTCCTGGGCAGCATCAACGAGACCCTGGACGGCGAGCTGGTGGCGATCCGCCGGGGCACCTGGATCCGCGCCGAGCGGCACGCCTCCGCCGAACGCAAGAAGGAATACGACCTTCCGACGCCCTACAGCCCCGAGCAGCTGGCCGAGATCGACGCGGCCTACGCCGCCGAGACGATCCGCGGCGCCAACACTCTCTACTGGGAAGACGTGCAGGTCGGCGAAGCCCTGCCGACCATCGTGCGCGGTCCGTTCCGGACCAGCGACCTGATCGTCTGGCACGTGGGCTGGGGCATGCAGCTGACGCCGCCCGGCGCGTTCAAGGTCTCCTACAAGACCCGCGCCAAGGTGCCGGGGCTGTACACTCCGAACTCGCTGAACGTGCCGGACACCGTGCAGCGCCTGCACTGGGAAAAGGAGTGGGCCAACCAGCTCGGCATCCCGATCAGCTACGACTACGGCGCGATGCGCGAGACCTTCCTGACCAACATCGTCACCAACTGGATGGGCGACGAGGGCTGGCTGTGGAAGCTCTCCTGCCAGCACCGCAAGTTCGTCTACACCGGCGACACCTACTGGATCAAAGGCAAGGTCACCGGCAAGGAGATGACCGACGCCGGCGGCGAAGTGCGCCTGGAGGTCTGGGTCGAGAACCAGCATGGCGCCGTCACCTCACCGGGCACCGCCACCGTCCTGCTGCCCAGCCGTGAGAAGGGCGCCGTCGTCCTGCCGAAGCCGGCCAGCAACAGCGTCGACGGCCTGCTCGAGCACGAGATCGCCCGGCTGAAGTAGGGAGTCGAAATTCTCCTCCCCCCACATTCTCCTCCCCCGCATTGCGGGGGAGGGGGACCGCGAAGCGGTGGAGGGGGCGCGGGGCAAGGGCGCTGACAATTGCCTATTGGCAACCACCTTGCGCCCCCTCCGTCGCTCGACGCTTCGCGCCGAGCGCCACCTCCCCCGCTTCGCTCCGCTCCGCAGGGGAGAAATTTGGCTACAGCGCCAGGGTGAAGCCGCCGTTGACCGGGTAGTTCTGGCCGGTGATCCACTGGCTGGCGTCTGACGACAGCAGCAGCACCACGGCGGCCACGTCGGTGGGCAGGCCCTGGCGGCGGACGATGTAGCGCTTCATCATCTCCTTCACGAGCGCGGCGTGCTCGCCGGTCGGCTCCATGCCCTCGCGCTGCATGCTGGAGAGAGAGATGGTGTTGGCGGTCACGCCGTAGCGCCCCATGGCGCGGGCCAGCGCCCGGGAAAAGCCGGCGGCGCCCGCCTTGGCGGCGGAATAGGCCTCATGCCCCTGCTCGCCGTTGCGTCCGGCGTCGGAGACGATGGTGACCATCCGGCCCCATTGGCGGGCCACCATCCCCGGCGTGCAGGCGCGGGCGCAGGTCATCACGCCGTACAGGTTGACGTGCAGGTAGCGTTCCCACTCGGCCGGATCGGTTTCCCAGAAGTTCAGCCGCGGCATCGCCCCGTCCGGCCCGGCGTTGCCGGCGTTGTTGACCAGGATATCGACCTGGCCGAGTTCCTTCTCGATCTTCGCCACCATGGCGCTGACGCCGGCGAAGTCGCCGACGTCGGCCTGCACGGCGATGGCGGTCCCGCCGGCGGCGTGGATCTCCCTCACGGTGTTCTCGGCCCGGTCGAGCATGAAATCGTTCACCGCCACCTTGGCGCCGTGGTCCGCCAGCGTGCGGGCGATCTCGCGGCCGACCCCCTGGCCGGCGCCGGTGACCAGGGCGACGCGCCCGGTGAGGTCGAAGGTGAACTTGGTCATTGGTCTTCCATCCCTGTTGTCGTGTTCGAAGCCCTGCGGCGCGGCTAGACTGCCCGCACCCAGATCATGTCGATGTGCGCGTGGCGCGGCACCGTCACCACGTCGATCAACGCCTTGGCGGTGACCTTGGGCGAGATCGACTCGCCGACGTCGCGATGGTGGCCCTGGCTGTCGGCCATCTCCTTGAACTGCATCAGCCGGTCCATGTCCGAGCCGCGCAGGAAGGCGCCGCCGGTGGCCACGGCGCCCGAGCGCAGAGTGGTCACCCGGATGTTCTCGGCGCGCACCTCCTCGCGCATGCCGACGGTCAGGTTCTCGATCGCCGCCTTGCAGGCCGCATACAGGCTGAGGAACGGAAAGGGCCGGGTGATCGACTCCGACGAGACGTTGATGATGTCGCCGCCGCCGCGGGCCCGCATCAGCGGCACCGCATCGCGCATGCACTGGATCGCGCCGATGATGTTGACCCCGACCTCGGCCCGAAGCTCCTCGTCGGTGATCTGCTCGACGGTGTGGGCGTAGTTGAGGGTGGCGTTGTTGACCAGGATGTCGAGACCGCCGAACGCCTCGACGGTGGTTGCGAAGGCGCGGCGCACCGAGTCCGGATCGCTGATGTCGCACGGCACAGCCAGCGCCAGCGGCCCCAGCCGCTCGGCTTCCTGGCGCAGGGCTTCGGCGGAGCGCGCCACCAGCGCCACGCTGGCCCCCGCCTCCAGCAGCGCCTCGCTCATGTGCAGGCCCAGGCCGCGCGCGGCGCCGGTCACGAACGCGACCTTGCCGCTCAAGACGCCGCCCTCGCCCATCCGTCTCCTCCCGCCCACGCGGCGCGCCCTCTGCGGGGCAGAGATGACGACTTATGGGCCAGGCATCAACCTGTTTGGCAACGCATCCCGTCTGCGCCGGGCGCCTGGGCGGCCCGGGTGCGTCCATCCAGCAAGCGGCGCTTCGCCACCTTGGAACGTGTCGTGTAAGACTGCGGACGGAAGGCCACGGATTAGTGCCGAACAACGACGACGCATTCCCGGCCGCTCCGCGGCTCCAACGTACTGCGCTCGACTTCCTGCAGGGGGGTGGGGAGATGGGCGCCCGCATTCGCGAGTTCGACTGGTCGATCACGGCCCTCGGCGAACCGGCGGCCTGGCCGCAGGCGTTGCGGACGGCCATCCGGCTGATCCTCAACACCGGCCACCCGATGTACGTGTGGTGGGGCCCGCAACTGCTGTGCTTCTACAACGATGCCTACCGCCAATCGATCGGTCCCGAACGCCATCCTGGCTCCCTGGGCCAGCCCGGTCGTCAGGTCTGGGACGAGATCTGGGAGATCATCGGCCCGCAGATCGATCAGGTGATGACCGGGGGCGGCGCCACCTGGCAGGAGAACGCCCTGGTTCCGATCACGCGCAATGGGCGGCGCGAGGACGTCTACTGGACGTACAGCTATGGACCGATCGACGACGAAGACAGCCCCAACGGCATAGGCGGCGTTCTCGTCGTCTGCACTGAGACGACACAGCAGGTGCTGGCCACCCAGCGCGCCCGCGAGGAGCGCGAGCGATTCGCGGAATTGTTCGAGCAGGCCCCTACTTTCATGGCCAGGCTGACCGGGCCGGACCACCGCTTCGACCTGGCCAATCCCAGCTACATGCGCCTGATCGGCGACGTCGAGATCACTGGCCGGACCCTAGTCGAGGCGCTTCCCAAGGTGGCGGCCCAGGGCTTTGTCGACCTGCTTGACCAAGTCTACCGGACTGGCGAACCCTATACCGGCATCGGCGTGCGGTTCGTGTCTCACGCCCGGCCCGACGGCGCCGGGGACGAGAGGTTTCTGGATTTCGTCTATCAGCCGATCAAGGACGCTACAGGCGCCGTCGCCGGCATTTTCGTGGTTGGCGTCGATGTCACCGATCGCACCCGGGCCGAGGAGCGCCTGCGCGAGCAGGCAGCCCGGCTGCAGCAGTTCAACGAGTCGCTCGAAGCCGCCGTCGACCTGGCGCTGCAGGAGCACAAGGTTCTGGCCGACGTGGTGGAGTCCACCGACGCCTTCATCCAGGTCGCCGACCTCGACTACCGCTTTCTGGCCATCAACCGGGCGAGCGCCGACGAATTCGAGCGCATCTTCGGAGTACGGCCCAGGGTCGGCGACAGCATGCTCGACCTCCTGTCGGACCGCCCGGAACACCAGGCCGACGTGAAAGCGGTTTGGTCGCGAGCTTTGGCGGGCGAGGAATTCACCCTCGTCCAGGAGTTCGGGGATCCGGGCCACGACCGGCGCGCCTATGAGATGAAGTTCAATACCCTGCGTGATCGCAGCGGCGGGGGGATCGGAGCGTTCCAGTTCGTGTACGATGTCACGGAGCGTATCCGCGATCAGGCCAGGCTGGCTGAAGCCGAGCGTCAGTTGCGGCAGACCCAGAAGATCGAAGCCATCGGCCAGCTCACAGGCGGCGTGGCGCACGACTTCAACAATCTCCTGATGGTCATTCTGGGCGGCCTATCGATGATCGAGCGACCGGGAGATGCGGTACGGCGACGGCGCATCCTCGAGGGCATGCGCCAGGCCGCCGAGCGGGGCGCCTCGCTGAGCCGCCAGCTGCTCGCCTTTGCTCGCCGTCAGCCACTCAGGGCAGAGCCCGTCGACCTTCGCGCTCAGCTCGACGGCATGCGCGACCTCCTCGACAGGGCCCTGCGAGGCGACGTCCACGTCCGGACCGAATTCACGGACGAGCTCTGGACCATCCTCGTGGACCCAGCCGAACTCGAGCTGGTGTTGTTGAACCTGTGTGTCAACGCCCGCGACGCCATGCCGGATGGCGGAACCATCACCATCGCCGCCTGTAACGCGCCGGGTGTGGACGAGCGCGGCCAGCGCGCCGATTTCGTCCGAGTGTCGGTATCCGACACCGGGATGGGGATGTCGGCAGAGGTGCTTGCGCACGTGTTCGAGCCCTTCTTCACGACCAAGGAGGTTGGCAAGGGCTCCGGCCTGGGGCTGCCCCAGGTCTACGGGTTCGCCGAGCAATCGGGCGGATCGGTGCGCATCGAGAGCGAGGTCGGCAAGGGCACGACGGTGATCCTCATGTTGCCCCGCACGGACCGCGTTCCGGCGGACGTCGGCCCCCTGATCGATATTGCCCAGACGCAGCCCAAGGCCTCTGGCTCTGTGCTGCTGGTGGAGGATGACAACGAGGTGGCCAGCCTCGTGACCGACATGTTGGCCGAGCTGGGCTACGAGGTGATCCGGGTCGGCAACGCGGAAGCCGCGCTGGGCGCCCTGACGGACGCCCGCCCGATAGACATCCTCTTCTCGGACATCATGATGCCAGGACGCATGAACGGGCTTGATCTCGCGCGGGAAGCAAGGCGCCGCCGCCCAGGGCTGCTGGTGCTTCTCACCTCCGGCTACGCCGATGCGGCGATGCGCGAAGCCATGCGCGAAAATCTCCGTGTGCTGCGCAAGCCCTATGACATTCAGACGCTCGCCGACACGATCGGTGATGTTCTCCAGAGCCGCGCAGGCCCGCCGGACGAGGTGGGTTGAACTCGGACTTGCTGAGAGACCGCTCCTGCGCCGGCGGTCCCGCCGGCGTCGCGCCGATCACGCCAGCTAACGCGCCCGTATGCGGCCCAGCGCGACCGGTCCGCCTTTTTCTTCCGCCCGCTTGTAGGCTGCGCGCGCGCGCATCCTGGCGAGATGTTTGCTCATGTTTGCGTACGACCCAAGCTGGCCGAGCGCTTCGGCGATTTCTTCCTCGAAGGTGAGCTGGATGTCAGCGGCGGTGAACATGTCGCCGGCGATGTAGTCCTTGCCGGCGAGCGCCTCGTCGATGAGCCCAAGGTGTTTTCTGACCTCCGCGTCCTGCGCCACCACCGCGGGGCTGGCCGGATCGGCGTCCCGTGCGCGCCGGAAGAGCGGGATCAACGCCCCTTTGGTGGAGCCCTCCATGTAGGTGATCCACTGGAAGAACTGCATCGCGCCGACCGTGTTCGGCGGCGGCCGCAATCTGCCCTCCCCGTAGGCGTCGAGCAGGTAGAGAAGGATGCCCGTGGATTCGATCATGATGGCGCCGTGATCTTCGATCGTCGGGGACTTCGCCGCGCGATGCACGGCCCGCAGGCTCTCGGGCGAACGCCCCGTCCCGGGATCGCGCTGGTGCCGCACGATCTCATAGGGAAGGCCCAACTCCTCCATCAGCCAGAGCACGACGTGCGAGTGGGAATTGCTGAGATGATGGATCGTGATCATTGGCTGTCCCGCGGTGAAGGGCGTGGAGTTTCAAAGCCAGGTTTCGGTAGCAGCAAAGGACTGTGCTGAGCCATCGAGCGCGCCAGTTCTTCCAGAATGACCTGGCGCAGACGCGGTGGCGAAAGAATCTCGACCTTGTCGCCCCAGGTGAAAAGGTGCCAGGCGAGTTCGAGCATGCCGCTCGAGGAAAACGTCACCATCACCGATCCGTCGGGCGCTTCGATCAGTGTCTGATTGGGATGGAACCGCCACGACCGCGCCTCTTCGGCGCCGTGTGGCGGTATCCTCAGACGGACTTCTTCCACGTCATCCTGATAGATGCCGAAGGATCGATTGGCATAGGCCGCCATGTCGAAGCCCTCGGGAGGAAAGGCCGGCGTCTCGAGAAGTTCGATGTCGGCGATCCGATCCAGCCGCCAGTTCCTCGGCTGTTCGGTTCCGAGTTCGGGGCCGACCAGATAGTTCATGCGCTCCAGCAGCAAGCCATAGGGGGCCACGTCGCGCCATTCGCCGGGGTGCGACCCGCCCAGATAGCGAAAGCGGACGGCGCACAGCGCCATGATCGCCCGACGGATGATGGCGAACGCCTTGGGATCCTCGAACGGCCGCGGCCCGGCGCGAATGGAGCTCATCTCGGCCCGCGCTAGCGCATCCACATCCGGCGTGAGTTTCCTCAGCGCCGCGGCTTTGGTTGCCGACCTGACCTTGCGCTCGAGACTCTCGAGCGCCTCGGCGCGGGCGATATGACCCTGGGCCCGCAAGGCCGCAGCCGCCTTGGCGAGTTCCACCAGTTCCTCCGTGCTGGGCGATTGGAATAGCCCATCCAGGCCGCCCGGGATTCGAAAGCGCTTCACCGCACCCTCGGATACGACCTCCATCTGCGGAAAGAGGGCCTCGAGCGCATCACGCATGCGCTCGGCGGTGCGCCTGCCCGCGCCCAGGACCTGGGCCATTTCATCAAGCGTGAGCCCCTCTGCGCTGGAGGCGAGCTGACGGGCCAGCGCCAACAGGCTGTGAGCCTTTTCGTGCCTCATGGCTGCTCCATGACCGCTTTCGCCTGCGCCTGAACATCCTATCCGAGTCAGCCGCGAGTTACGTCCGATTCTGACGCAGCGGCCCCCCAAGAGTGGCATCTCACCTTTGGGGACTGTCCGAAATGGCCGCCAACAGATTCAAGCATCGCTCCGGCGCCATCCCGCGCGTCGCCTTGGCGCCCGTGACTGTTCCAGCGCAAAGCCCGCCACCTTCCGGCGCGCTGATAAACGTGATCCTGGAATATGCCGACATTCAGCAGGAGCTTGGGGGCGACCGCTTCATTCTGCGCCTCAGCGCCAAGCGGATGAAGGATCCCGTCATCAAGTCGATCCTGGGTCGTGAGACGAAGCGGCTGGCCGACGTTTCCGTCGTCTGGGACGAGGAAGAGGGGGAGATCATCGAGGTCCGGGACGACGCGCCGCGCGACGACACGCCATTGTGGGTTATCGACGGATCGTCCGAGTTCGACACGTTCGAGCTGACCGAGGCGGCTCTGGCCTATGTCGCCCGGCACAAGCGGCGAACGTGAAAGCCGGTCACGACCGGACGCCGGCCGACCGACGCGTCCAACCACACTTCCGAAATCGCCGTCCTGGACAGCTCTATCAAGCGCCGGGCGGCGGTGCTTTGGAGACCTTTGACGGAGCACGCTTCCTGGGCGCTTTCGCCGGCTTGGGAGCCTTGGTCGCGGCCGTTCCCGGTCCGGTCCGAGGCGCTGACGAGCCCGCGGCCTTCGCGGACGGCGAAGTCGGGCCTGCCTCGACAGCACTTGCCATCGGCGGAGCCCCGGCCTGGGCCCGCGGAGCGCCGCCGCGACCGCCCAGCCCCAGCCCGGCGGCTTTGGCGAGCTCTGACCGGGCGGCTGCGTAGTCGGCGCTGACCATCGGGTAATCGGACGGCAAGCCCCACTTCTTCCGGTAGCTGTCCGGCGTATCGCCGTGGCTCTGCACATGGCGACGCATGGATTTGAATTTCTTGCCGCACGCCAGGCAGATGATCGCAGATGGCGTGACGCTGCGGCGGATCGGCACGGCTGGGGCAAGCGATGCGGGCTCAGCAGCGACGGGCGCGGCGGCTCCGCCAAGCGCGCCGTAGACCGACTTCAAGAGTCCTGGCAGGTCGCCTTGGGCGAGCTTGTTCGACGCCACGTAGGCGGCCACAATTTCTGAGGCGAGGCTGGTCAGCTTGTCGGCCATAGATGGCGGGCTCCCTTGAGTCGACTGCGACTCCAGCCATCAGTACTACAGCACTTCCACGCGTCCGTCCGGCAAAGCCACTTGGCAAGCGGCTCGCCCCCGTTGAAATGTCTGCAGGTTGGAGCGGCTTCACTGTCCGAATGAGCGCACTCCTGCCGTTCCACTGATACCGGCGCGACGTCGGTGATCCGCGCCCGAGTTCCATTCCTCGACATCGCCCCCGACGATCAGCGCCCCGCCCGCGCCCGCCGATGACCGCCTTGCCCGATTCTTAAGCGTCCCTTCTGCGCCGTGTTCAGAATCGAACATTTCTCCGCGCCCCAGACGCCGTCGCCGCCGCGAGCCTTGGCGAGCCGCTCTGGCTAGGAAATCTTTTTTCTCAACAGGAATGGTCGACGGCGAGCTTGGACTGCCGTTGCTTTCGGAGGGCTTGCCATGAGCCAGGACGTGATGGTCGGCGCCGTCGCCCCGGCCAAGACGATGGAGGCGCGCATCGAGGCGATGTTCGCCGGCGACCGCCTGTGGGCGATAATGTTCGTGGTGTTCCTGTGGCTGACGATCTTCTTCGTCATGCTGTCGGTGCGCAGCCTGTTCCACGACGCCGCGATCGAGGCGGTCTGCTGGATCGGCGCCGTGGTCCTGCTGCTGTTCAACACCGCCTCGATCGTGGCGATGATCCGCCACTACGGCGAGGACAAGACGCACATCTATTCCGTCGACATCCGTCACCTGGACGCGGGGCGCTGACCATGGCCGCTGCTCCTTACGTACCCCCCAAGCAAGGCGTGCCGGGCCAGCTGTTCGACGTCGCCTTCCTGCTGGCGCTGGTGTTCGCCGCGCTGTTCCTGCCGATCTGGCTGAAGATCGCGGTGCCCTCGCGGGTGGAGCGGCTGCCGCCAGGCGTCAGCTACACCACGGACAAGGACGGCACGACCAAGCACTGGACCGGCGTCACCTGGGAGCGGCTCGGCCAGAACCCGGTCATGCAGGCCCAGTGGAAGAAGCTGGGCTACGACCAGGACGCGGCCGCCGCGATCATCACCCAGCCATTCGACTACACCATCGACGTCGCCGGCGTCAGCATTACCGGGGCGGTGATCGCCATCTACTTCCTGTTCCTGCTCTGGATGTCCAACAAGGAATACAAGCAGGTCATAGCCGAGAAATTCGACTAGCCCGCCAGCCACATCCGAGGGGAATAATCATGTGGGGCATGTTGGGATGGGCCGCCTGGATCATATCGGCCGCCATCTTCGCCTGGATCATCTGGGACTTCTTCCAGATCAACATGAAGTACGAGGAAAGCCTGCTGACAAGTTCGCGGGAAGGCGTGGACGAACTGTTCGTCGACACCGCCACCGCCGCCGGCACGAAGGAGTGACGCCATGACCGATGCGGTAATCGCGCCTCCCGCCGGGGCCGCGCCGACCAGCGGCGGCCACATCGGCCTGCTGAAGGTGCTGGGCCCCGTGCACGTCTGGGGCCTCGGCGTCGGCATCGTGCTCGTCGGCGAGTTCATGGGCTGGAACTACGGCGTCGGCAAGGGCGGCGCCTTCGCGGCCTTGATCTCCTGCTTCGTGATCGGCCTGCTCTACACCTGCGTGGCGATGATCGACTCGGAGATCACCTCGACGGTCGCCGCCGCCGGCGGCCAGTACGCCCAGGCCAAGCACACCATCGGGCCGCTCATGGCGTTCAACGTCGGCATCTTCATGGTGCTGACCTACACCATGCTCAACGCCAGCGACATCCAGGTCGCCGGCCAGCTGATCCAGATCGGGGCCCAGCAACTGGGGCACGACATACCCTGGCAGCCCTTCACCATCCTCTGGCTGGCCATACTCACGTTGCTGAACTACCGCGGCGTGTTCGCCACCTTGACCGTGAACTTCGTGATCACGGCGGCGGCCTTCCTCACCATCATCGTCCTGTTCATCGGGGTGACGCCGTGGAATCCCACCGCGACGCTGCTGCACAAGGACCTGCTGACCAGCCTCCCCTACGGCTGGATCGGGGTGATCGCCTCGCTGCACTTCGGCATCTGGTACTATCTCGGCATCGAGGGCACCTGCCAGGCCGCCGAGGAAGTCCGCTCGCCCGGCCGCGCGCTGCCGCTGGGCACCATGAGCGGCATGATCACCCTGCTGATCGCCGCGGCCATCACCTGGTACGTCGTGGTGGGCCTGCTGCCCTGGGAATACACCGGATGGGACGCCGAGCTGGCGCCGCTGTTCGACGCCGCCCGGGTGACCGGCAGCCCGTTCCTGATCGTGGTGCTGTTCATCGGCACCCTGCTGTCGGCCATCGCCTCGGCCAACGGGTGCATCAACGACGCCGCCCGCGCCTGGTTCTCGATGGGCCGCGACCGCTACCTGCCGGAATGGTTCGGCGCGGTGCACCCGAAGTACCACACGCCGTTCCGCTCGATCATCTTCCTGACCCCGATCGCGGCCCTGTTCGCGCTCTACATCCCGCTGGCCGAGATCATCACCTTCTCGATCCTCTCGGGGCTGCTGAACTACACCTTCATGCCGCTGAACATGTGGAACTTCCGCCGCAAGTGGCCGGTGGGCACGATCCGCCGCGGCTTCGAGCACCCGTTCCACCCGATCCCCGCCATCGTGCTGATGCTGCTGTGCATCACCACCTTCTTCGCGGTGTACCTGGGCTATGGACGGCAGCTGCTGGCGATGATGGCCTTCTACATCATCATCTCGGTGTGGTTCGCCTTCTACCGCTACCGCTACGTCCGCCGCGGGGCCCAGTTCACCATGGCCTGGCCCCGGCCGCAGGGTTACTGATGCCCCGGTTGGCCGCCTTCGCCCGGCGAAATCCGTCGCTGTTGCTGGCGGGGCTCGCCCTCGGCCTGCTGACCCTCGGCCGGCTCGAGCCGGCGCTCGCGCCCTACGCGCCCTGGGCGGCGGCCGGGGTGATGGCCGCGGCCCTGGTGCTCATCCACGGCCGCGACCGCGTCGCCCGCCAGGCCGCCCGCGCCGCGATCTTCGACGACTGCCTGTCGCTGTTCGAAAGCGTCCAGGCCCGGCAGCAGGACGGCGGCGGCTACCCGGTGCTGGAGGGGCGCTACCTGGGCCACGAGATCCGCCTCGAGCCGGTGCTGGACCACCTGGCCTGGCGCAAGCTGCCGTCACTGTGGCTGAAGGCGACGCTGCTGGCGCCCACCGCCTATGCCGGCGTCCTCGACCTGATCGCGCGGCCTCAGGGCGCCGAGTTCTATTCCCCCAGCGGCGAGCTTCCCATCCGCCTGCCAACCCCCGCTGACTGGCCGGCCGAGGTGACCGTCTGCGCCGATGACCAGGACGCCAGCCCGCCCCTCGACCGGATCGCTCAGCACATGAGCCTGTTCGAAGACCCGCAGATGAAGGAGCTGCTGGTCACGCCGCGTGGCGTGCGGCTGGTGCGCCAGGTCTGGCAGGGCCAACGGGCGGAGTATCTGGTGCTGAGGCAGGCGAAATTCCCGCAGTCGCGCCTCGATCCGGGGGTGGTGAGTTCCCTGTTGAAGGCGCTGACAGCCCTGTCCGAGACCATGGCCCCTCCCGGCCCGCCCGGGGTCGCGAGGGCCGCAGCATGACCGCGCTGGCCGCGACGCCGCCGGCGCCTGCCCGGCCGCCGCCGCATCCCTACCTGGTGCTGGCCGCCGCGATCCTGCTGCCGGGCGCCGGGCATATCCTGACCGGCCGGGCCGCCCGTGGCCTGACGCTGCAGCTCTTCATGCTCACCCTGGGCTTCGTGACCTGGCAGCTGACCACACCGCAACACAGCCTGCTTGGCCGGCTCTCCGGCGGCCTCTTCGTCTACGCCCTCTCGATCCCCGACGCCTACCGCAGCGCCAGACTTCGCTGGACGCAGTGGAAGGCGAAGGCCTAAAGCCCCGCGGCGATTTGGTTCGAACCCGGAGCGGGCGGATGGCCTCGACGCGCGGCGACGCGGATCCCGACGCGGAGGCCCTGGCGACGGGCTCCGGCGCGCCCACCGCGCCGGAGCGCACGCTCGAGCGGGCGATCGGGGCCCAGATCCGCGACTACCGCCAGCGCGTGCGCCTGTCGCTGGCCGACCTGGCCGCCGCGGCGTCGATCTCGGCTGGCATGCTCTCGAAGATCGAGAACGGCCAGATCTCGCCGTCGCTCGCGACGCTGCAGGCCGTGGCGGGCGCCCTGAACGTGCCGATCACCGCCCTGTTCAGCGCCTTCGAAGAGCGGCGCGACTGTTCCTATGTGCCGGCCGGCCAGGGCGTGCTGATCGACCGGCGCGGCACCAAGGTCGGCCACATCTACCAGCTTCTGGGACACTCCCTGGGCGGCGATCTCGTGGTCGAGCCCTACATGATCACGCTGAACGAGGAGGCGATGCCCTACACGGGCTTCCGCCACGCCGGTGTCGAGTTCATCCACATGCTGAGCGGCGAAGTGCTCTACCGGCACGGCGACCGCACCCATCACCTTCGCCCCGGCGACTCGCTGCTGTTCGACTCAGGGGCGCTGCACGGGCCTGAGGCGCTGATCCAGCAGCCGATGACCTACCTCTCGATCATCATCTACCAGGTCAACCGGGCCTGATTTCCGGGCGCCGTCAAAAGCGGCGCCGGCATTCCTGACAAGAAATTTTCGTGCTCCCCAGTTGACCCGCGCCCGGCAGCCGATATCGCTGAGATGTCGACCGGTTGGAGCCTCGAAGGCGCGTATGTGTGGAATTGTCGGGCTGTTCCTGAAGAACGAGGCCTGGGCGCCCGATCTGGGGGGCCTGCTGGCCGAGATGCTGGGCGTGATGAGCGACCGCGGTCCCGACAGCGCCGGCTTCGCCATCTACAGCGACGACGCGGCGGGGCTCAGCAAGGTCACCCTGCGGCTGCCGGAGGTCGAAGGTGACGTGCCCGGCCTGCTCGAGCAGCTGGGCGACCGGGCGGGCGTGGTGGTGCGCGACACCCACGCAGTGGTGCTGCTGCCGCCCGAGGAGGAGCCCGCCTTCGTCGCCTGGCTCGGTCAGGCCTTCCCGCAGATCGCCGTGGTGGGCCGCGGGCGGCGGATGGAGATCTACAAGGAGGTCGGCTCGCCACGCTCGGTGGCGCGGCGGTTCGGCCTGGCCGACATGGCCGGCACCCATGGCATCGGCCACACCCGGATGGCCACCGAGTCGTCCGTCACCACGCGCGGGGCGCATCCCTTTTCCACCGGCGCCGACCAGTGCCTGGTGCACAACGGCTCTCTGTCGAACCACAACGCCGTCCGGCGGCGACTGCAGTACGAGGGCCTCAGCTTCGAGACCGAGAACGACTCCGAGGTCGCGGCCGGCTACCTGACCTGGCGTATGCGCGAGGGCGAAAACCTGGAGGGCGCGCTGCGGGCCAGCCTCGGCGATCTCGACGGCTTCTACACCTTCGTGGTCGGCACCGAGACCGGCTTCGCGGTGCTGCGCGACCCGATTGCCTGCAAGCCGGCGGTGATGGCCGAGACCGATGACTATGTGGCCTTCGGCTCGGAATACCGCGCCCTGGCGGTGCTGCCCGGGATCGACGAGGCGAGGGTGTTCGAGCCCGAACCGGCGACCGTCTACGCCTGGGACCGCGGCGCATGAACACGGTCGACCTCGCCCAGACGACGCTGCGCGAACTGAACCAGGCCCTGCACGACCTGCCGGTCGACACCGACGAGAGCCCGTGGCGGGTGATCAACCCGGACGGCAAGCACGCCATCGCCGCCGGTCTCGACGCCCGGGTCAAGGTCGAGGTGGAGGGGCACGTCGGCTACTACTGCGCCGGCATGAACAAGCAGGCGACCGTGGTCGTGCGCGGCAACGCCGGCGTCGGCGTGGCCGAGAACATGATGTCCGGACGGGTGCAGGTGGAAGGCGACGCCAGCCAGTCGGCGGGCGCGTCCGGCCACGGCGGCCTGCTGGTGATCGCGGGCGACGCCTCGGCCCGCTGCGGCATCTCGATGAAGGGTGTCGACATCGTGGTGAAGGGCTCCGTCGGGCCGATGAGCGCCTTCATGGCCCAGGCCGGCAACCTGGTGGTGCTGGGCGGCGCCGGCGAGAACCTGGGCGACTCCCTTTACGAGGCCCGCCTGTTCGTGCGTGGACCGGTCAGGAGCCTGGGCGCCGACTGCATCGAGAAGCCGCTGGAGCCGCCGGACCGTGCGGCCCTGGCGCGGGTGCTGGACGCCGCTGGGCTGGCCGACGACGTCGCCGTTGAGGAGTTCCGGCTCTACGGCTCGGCCCGGCGGCTCTACCACTTCCACGTCGACAACGCCGACGCCTACTGAGCCGGCGCGCATGAGCCCTCACCGCACCACGCCAAGGTACTCGGCCACCTTCGATCCCCACACGATCTCGGAGATCCAGCGCGCGGCGGCGACGGGGATCTATGACATCCGCGGCGGCGGGGCGAAGCGCAAGCTGCCCCACTTCGACGACCTGCTGTTCCTGGGCGCCTCGGTCTCGCGCTACCCGCTGGAGGGCTACCGCGAGCGGTGCGGCACGGACGTGACGCTGGGGACGCGGCACGCCGCCAGGCCGATCCGGCTGAAGATCCCGATCACCATCGCCGGCATGAGCTTCGGCGCCCTGTCGGCGCAGGCGAAGGAGGCGCTGGGTCGCGGGGCGACGGCGGCAGGCACCAGCACCACGACCGGCGACGGCGGGATGACGCCGGAGGAGCGCGAGCACTCCAGGACGCTGGTCTACCAGATCCTGCCCTCGCGCTACGGCATGAACCCCGACGACCTGCGCAAGGCCGACGCCATCGAGGTGGTGGTCGGCCAAGGCGCCAAGCCCGGCGGCGGCGGCATGCTGCTGGGCCAGAAGATCTCGGACCGGGTCGCGGCCATGCGCACCCTGCCGGCCGGCATCGACCAGCGCTCGGCCTGCCGCCACCCGGACTGGACCGGGCCCGACGACCTGGAGATCAAGATCGAAGAGCTGCGCGAAATCACCGACTGGCAGACGCCGATCTTCGTGAAGGTCGGGGCCAGCCGGCCCTACTACGATACCGCCCTGGCGGTGAAATCCGGCGCCGACGTGGTGGTGCTGGACGGGATGCAGGGCGGCACCGCGGCGACGCAGGAGGTGTTCATCGAGAACGTCGGCCTGCCGATCCTGGCCGCGATCCGCCCGGCCGTGCAGGCGCTGCAGGAGCTGGGCCTGCATCGGCAGGTGCAGCTGGTGGTCTCCGGCGGCATCCGCACCGGCGCCGACGTCGCCAAGGCGCTGGCGCTGGGGGCGGACGCGGTCTCGATCGGCACCGCGGCCCTGATCGCCCTCGGCGACAACGACCCGGCGCTGGAGAGCGAGTACGCCGCGCTGGGCTCGACCGCCGGCGCCTACGACGACTGGCACGAGGGCCGCGACCCGGCCGGCATCACCACCCAGGATCCGGCCCTGGCCGCGCGGCTGGACCCGGTGAAGGCCGGGCGGCGGCTGGCCAACTACCTGTCGGTGCTGACGCTGGAGGCGCAGACGATCGCCCGGGCCTGCGGCAAGAGCCACCTGCACAATCTGGAGCCGGAGGACCTGGTGGCGCTGACGGTGGAAGCCGCGGCGATGGCCGGCGTGCCGCTGGCCGGGACCAACTGGATCCCCGGACGCGGGACCTACTGAGGGGAGGCGATGGCAAACCTGGAATCCTGGGCCGCCGAACGCGGCATCCGCTACTTCCTGATCTCGTTCACCGACCTGTTCGGCGGCCAGCGCTCGAAGCTGGTGCCCGCACAGGCGATCGAGGCGATGGCCAAGACCGGCGCGGGCTTTGCCGGCTTCGCGACCTGGCTCGACATGACCCCCGCCGACCCGGACATGTTCGTGATCCCCGATCCCGAGAGCGTGGTCCAGCTGCCGTGGCGGCCGGACGTGGGGTGGTTCGCGGGCGATCCCTGGATGTCGGGCAAGCCGGTGGAGCATGCGCCGCGCAACGTGCTGAAGCGGGTCATCGCCGCCGCCGCGGCCCAGGGTTACGAGATGAAGTGCGGCGTCGAGTGCGAGTTCTTCCTGATCACGCCGGACGGCGAGCGGGTCTCGGACGACGCCGACGCCCAGAGCAAGCCCTGCTACGACCAGTCCGCCCTGATGCGGCGCTACGACGTGATCTCGGAAATCTGCGACGCCATGCTGTCGATGGGCTGGTCGCCCTACCAGAACGACCACGAGGACGCGAACGGCCAGTTCGAGATGAACTGGGACTACGACAGTGCGCTGGTGACGGCCGACCGGCACTCGCTGTTCAAGTTCATGGCCAAGTCGATCGCCGAGAAGCACGGCCTGCGCGCGACCTTCATGCCCAAGCCGTTTGCCGGCCTGACCGGCAACGGCTGCCACATGCACGTGTCGGTCTGGAAGGACGGCAAGAACCTGTTCGACGACCCGGAGGGCGAACTGGGTCTGGCCCCGCTGGGCTACAGCTTCATCGCCGGCCTGCTGGAGAACGCCCAGGCGCTGTGCGCGATCTCCAACGGCACGGTGAACTCCTACAAGCGGATCAACGCGCCGGTGACGCTGTCGGGCGCGACCTGGTCGCCCAACACCGCCACCTACTCCGGCAACAACCGCACGCACATGATCCGGATCCCGGAGGGCGGGCGGTTCGAGCTGCGGCTGCCCGACGGTGCGGCCAACCCCTACCTGCTGCCGGCGGCGGTCCTCGCGGCCGGGCTGGACGGGATGGTCGGCGCCAAGCATCCCGGCGCGCGCCTCGACATCAACATGTACACCCACGGCCACACCGTGGAGGGCGTCAGGAAGCTGCCGCTGAACCTGCTCGATGCGCTCAGGGCGCTGGAGCGGTCGGAGACGATGGCCGGCGCGCTCGGGCAAAGCTTCATCGACGCCTACCTGAAGCTGAAGACGCGGGACTGGAACGCCTACGCCGGTCACCTGACCCAGTGGGAGCGGCAGACCACGCTCGACTGCTGAGGCGCGCCTGTGCGCTACTCCGCCTTCAGCCTTGCCGCCAATGCGCTGCGCGCCAAGCCGCGGTGGCCGCGCGTCTGGCGCGATGCGGCGCCGAAACCGGCCTACGACGTCGTCATCGTGGGCGGCGGCGGACACGGGCTGGCGACGGCCTACTACCTGGCCAAGGCGTTCGGCGTCGCCAATGTGGCGGTCCTGGAGCGCGGGGCGATCGGGCTCGGCAACGCCGGGCGCAACACAACCATCATCCGCTCCAACTACCGCGAGCCGGGCAACGAGGCCTTCTACGAGTTCTCGATGAAGCTCTGGGAGGGGCTGGAGCAGGACTTCAACTACAACGCCATGGTCAGCCAGCGCGGGGTGCTGAACCTCTATCACTCCGACGCCCAGCGCGACGCGTTCGCCCGGCGCGGCAACGCCATGATCCTCCACGGCGCTGATGCGCAGCTGCTGGACCAGGCGGGGGTGCGCAAGCTGGCGCCGTTCCTGGATTTCGAGAACGCCCGCTTCCCGATCCAGGGCGGGCTGCTGCAGCGACGCGGCGGCACGGCGCGGCATGACGCGGTGGTCTGGGGCTACGCCCGCGGCGCCGACCAGCGCGGCGTGGACATCATCCAGAACTGCGAGGTCACGGGCCTCAGGATCGTCGGCGGGCAGGTGATGGGCGTGGAGACCACCCGCGGCCCGATCCGGGCGGGCAAGGTGGGCCTCGCCGTCGCCGGCAATTCCTCCCGCCTCGGGGCGATGGCGGGCCTGCGCCTGCCGATCGAGAGCTACCCGCTGCAGGCCATGGTCAGCGAAGCGATCAAGCCGTTGATCCCGGGCGTGATCACCTTCGGCGCCGGCCACTTCTACATCAGCCAGTCGGACAAGGGCGGCCTGGTGTTCGGGGGCGACATCGATCCCTACCCTTCCTACGCCCAGCGCGGGAACCTGCCGGTGATCGAGGAGGTGTGCGAGGCCGGCATGTCGCTGATGCCGATGATCGGGCGGCTCCGCGTGCTTCGGATGTGGGCCGGCGTCACCGACATGACCATGGACGGCTCGCCGATCATCGATACGACGCCCGTCAGGGGCCTCTACTTCAACGGCGGCTGGTGCTACGGCGGCTTCAAGGCGACGCCCGCCTCGGGCTGGTGCTTCGCCCACCTGCTCGCCCGCGACCAGCCGCACCCCACGGCCACGGCCTTCCGGCTCGATCGCTTCGCCAGCGGCGCGGTGATCGACGAGAACGGCCAGGGCGCCCAGGCCAACCTGCACTGACGCGATGCGGCTGACCTGCCCCTTCTGCGGCGAGCGCGACAGCGAGGAGTTCCAGGTGCTGGGGGCGGCCGTCGGGCCGCGTCCGAATCCCAGGGCCGAGGATGCCGCAGCGCAGTTCCACGCCTATGTGAACCTGCGCGAGAACCCGGCCGGCCCGCACCGCGAGCACTGGTATCACGGCGTCGGCTGCCGCCGCTGGCTGGTGGTGACCCGCGACACCCGCGACCACACAATCCTCGACATCGTCCTGGCGGCGCCATGACCGGCGCCCACCCCTTCCGCCTGCCGCGCGGCGGCCTGGTCGACCGAAGCCGGCCACTGCCCTTCAGCTTCGACGGCAAGGTCCGAGAGGGCTTTGCCGGCGACACCCTCGCTTCTGCCCTGCTCGCCGGCGGCCAGACCCTGTTCGGGCGATCGTTCAAGTACCACCGGCCGCGCGGCGTCGTCTCCGCGGGTCCGGAGGAGCCGAACGCCTTGGTGGAACTGCGCGAGGGCGCCTGGCGCGAGCCGAACACCAAGGCGACCGGCGTCGAGCTCTACGACGGCCTGGCCGCAGCGAGCCAGAACCGCTGGCCCAGCCTCCAGTTCGACCTGATGTCCGTCGCGTCGCTGGCCGCGCCGTTCCTGCCCGCCGGGTTCTACTACAAGACCTTCATGTGGCCGGCCGCCTTCTGGGAGAAGCTCTACGAGCCCGCCATCCGCCGCGCCGCCGGCCTCGGCCGGGCAAGCGGCCTGCCGGACCCCGACAGCTACGAGAAGGCCCACGCCTTCTGCGATCTGCTGGTGATCGGCGCAGGCCCCGCCGGGCTGATGGCGGCCCTGACAGCGGGCCGCAGCGGGGCGCGGGTGATCCTCGCCGACGAGGACTTCCGGCTCGGCGGAAGACTGCTGGCTGATCGGGTGGAAGTGGGCGGCTTGCCGGGGCCCGAGTGGGCTCACTCGGTCGAGACGGAATTGCGCGCGCTGCCGAACGTCACGGTGATGCCGCGCACGGCGGTGATCTCCCTCACCGACGGCGGCGACTACGCCGCGGTCGAGCGGGTCGCCGACCATCTGCCGAAGCCCGCGCCGGGGCGCCCGCGCCAGCGGCTGTGGAAGATCGTCGCCCACCGGACGGTGCTGGCGACCGGCGCGGTCGAGCGCCCGATCGGGTTTGGCGGCAACGACCGCCCTGGCGTGATGCTGGCGGGCGCCGTGCGCGCCTACGTCAACCGCTTCGGCGTCGCCCCCGCGCCGAGCCTCAGCGTCTTCACCACCGCCGACGACGGCTGGCGCACGGCCGCCGACCTGTTCGCCGCCGGCGTCGAGGTCGATGCGGTGATCGACGCGCGCGCCGAGGTGGCGGAGGCGGTGCGGGTGCTGGGCGAGGAGACCGGGGCCGAGATCCTGCTGGGCGCGCAGGTGTGCGGGGTCGCGGGATCGTCCGGCGTCAAGGCCGTCACCGTCAGCCGGGACGGCTGGCGCGGGCGCATCCCGACCGGCGGCCTGGCGGTTTGCGGCGGCTGGAATCCAAACATCGGGCTGGCCTCGCACCTCGGCCATCGGCCGACCTGGTCGGACGTCATCGCCGCCTTCGTCTGTGCGACACCGCCTCCCGGGATGAGCGTCGTCGGGGCGGCCGCCGGCGCGTTCGGCTTGGCGCAGGCGCTGGCGGGCGGCCTGGCGGCTGGCGCGGCAGCGGCGGTGGATTGCGGGTTCGCGGCGCGCCTGTTCGATGCGCCCTCGGCCAGCGACGAGGCCGTGGAGCTGTCGCCCCTGTGGCGGGTCGAGGCGCCGCTGGGCAAGGTGTTCGTCGACCTGCAGAACGACGTCACCGACGCCGACGTGGACCTGGCGGCGCAGGAGGGCTTCCAGGCGCTCGAACACCTGAAGCGCTACACCACCCTGGGCATGGCCACCGACCAGGGGCGGTCGGGGGCGGTGCTGGGCCAGGCCCTCATGGCGGCGATGACCGGGCAGGGCATGGCCGCCGCAGGCGCGCCGGGCGCCAGGCCGCCGGCCACGCCGGTGGCGATCGGCGCCCTGGCCGGACGGCATCGCGGCCGCGACTTCCAGCCCACCCGCCTGCCCCCCAGCCATGAGTGGGCGCAGGCGCGAGGCGCCGCCTTCACCGAGACGGGCCAGTGGCTGCGCGCCCAGTGGTTCGCGGGCGCCGGCGAGCGCCACTGGCTGGAGACCGTCTGCCGGGAGGTGGCGACCGTGCGCTCCGCGGTCGGCTTCACGGACGTCTCCACCTTCGGCAAGATCGACCTGCAGGGGCCCGACGCAGCGACGTTTCTCGACCGCGTCTACATCAACACCTTCTCGACGCTGCCGGTGGGCAAGGCCCGCTACGGCGCGATGCTGCGCGAGGATGGCTTCGTCATGGACGACGGCACCACCTCGCGGCTCGCGCCCGAGCACTTCCTGATGACCACCACCACGGTCAACGCCGCCAGGGTGATGCAGCACCTCGAGTTCTGCCACCAGGTGCTGTGGCCCGAGCTCGATCTGCAGATGACCTCGGTCAGCGAGCAGTGGGCCCAGTACGCCATCGCCGGCCCGGCTTCGCGCGAGGTGCTGGCGACGCTGGTCGACAACGGCTTCGACCTGTCGGACGCGGCCTTCCCCTACATGGCGGCCGGCAGCCTGACGGTCCTGGGGGGCCTGAGGGCGCGATTGTTCCGCGTCTCCTTCTCCGGCGAGCGCGCTTACGAGCTGGCCGTGCCGGCCCGCAACGGCGAGGCGGTGGTCCGCGCGCTTTGCGAGGGCGGCGCGCCATTCGGCATCACCCCCTACGGCAGCGAGGCGCTGGGCGTGATGCGGATCGAGAAGGGCCACCCGGCCGGCAACGAACTGAACGGCCAGACCACGGCCGCCGATCTCGGTCTCGGGCGGATGATGGCGAAGCGCAAGGACTGCATCGGCCGGGTGATGGCCGGCCGGCCGGCGCTGATCGATCCCGATCGCCCGGGCCTTGCGGGCTTCCGTCCGGTCGACCGCTCGGCGCGGCTGCGGGCCGGGGCGCATTTCCTGCCGCTCGGCGCACGCGCAACGAGCGAGCGCGACGAGGGGCACATGACCTCGGTGGCCTTCTCCCCCACCGTCGGATGCTGGATCGGGCTTGGCCTGATCGCCCGCGGGCCGAGCCGCCACGGCGAGCGGGTGCGCGCCTACGATCCGGTGCGCGGCGGCGATATCGAGGTGGAGATCTGCGACCCCGTGTTCGTCGATCCCGAGGGGAGCCGGCTGCGTGGCTGACGCAGTCCCCTCCCCAGCTCCCGTCGCTGTGCGCCTGACGCGACGCGCGCACCTGGAGATGGTCAGCCTGGTCGGCCGGCGAGGCGCGGAGGCGGACCTCTCCGCAAAGGTGCGCGAGATCGCCGGCCTCTCCTTGCCGGATGGGCCGCGACGCGCCGCCGCCGCGGACATCACGGCGCTGGGCGTCGGGCCGCGCCGGTGGCTGCTGGTCCGCGAGGGCGACGACCCGGACTTCGAGCCGCATCTTGCCGTCGGGCTGCAGGGCCTCGCCGCGGTCTGCCTGCAGTCGGACGCCTACGCGGTGTTCCGGGTGGCCGGGCGCGAGGCGCGGCGCGTTCTGGCCAAGGGCGTCCCGATCGACCTGCATCCCGCCGCCTTTGGTCCTGGCGACGCCGCAGTGACGGCCGCGGCGCACATCGGGGTGATCCTCTGGCAGGCCGACGAGGCGCCCGCCTACGACCTGGCGGTGTTCCGAAGCTACGCCGGCAGCTTCGCCGGCTGGCTGGAGGCCAGCGCCGCCGAGTTCGACCCACAGTACGAGACATGGGGGCCGCCATGAGCGCGCTGACGAACGGCCAATGGATCCTGACCTGCAGCTGCCCGGACGTGGCCGGCGTGCTGGCGCGGACCACCGCCTTCCTGTTCGAGCGCGGCGCCTTCCTGGCCGACGTCGACTCGTTCAGCGACCGGCTGACCTCGCGCTACTTCATGCGCATCGTGTTCGGGGCCGCGCCGGGGGTGTCGCTGGAGATCGATCGCATCCGGGGCGAATTCCATGCCCTGGCCGACGCGTTCGCCTTCGAGTGGAGCATCACGGACGCGACTGCCCGCTGCCCGACCGTGATCGCGGTGTCGAAGTTCGGCCACTGCCTGAACGACCTGCTGCACCGCTGGAGCACCGGCGACCTGCCGATCGACATCCGCGCCGTGGTCTCCAACCACGACACCATGCGCCCGCTCGTCGAATGGCACGGCCTGCCGTTCCATCACCTGCCGGTCGACCCGGAGGACAAGGCCGGCCAGGAGGCCCGCCTCCTCGCGGTGGTCATGGAAAGCGGCGCCGAGCTGTTGGTGCTCGCCCGTTACATGCAGATCCTCTCGGACCAGGTCGCGCGCCGGCTGTCGGGGCGATGCATCAACATCCACCACTCCTTCCTGCCGAGTTTCAAGGGCGCCAAGCCCTATCACCAGGCCCACAAGCGCGGCGTGAAGATCATCGGCGCAACCGCCCACTACGTCACCGCCGACCTCGACGAGGGGCCGATCATCGAGCAGTCCGTCGAGCGCGTGGACCACGCAGCCGAGCCGTCGCACCTGGTGGCGCTGGGACGCGACATCGAAAGCGTGGTGCTGGCGCGCGCCGTCAGATGGCACGCCGAACGGCGCATCCTGCAGAACGGCTCGCGGACCGTGGTGTTTCGCTGAGATCCGCGACGTCCCGCCGAGCTGCCGGCGTCGCGCTCAATCGCCAAAAGCCCGCTCGGCGGACCGTCATCCTTGCCCCGGCTTGTCCCTGGTGGCTATTGCGCTGGGCAAAGAGAGATGTCCGAGCCGGGAGGAACCATGGAGTTCGTGGACGGAGCCGCCAGCCGCCTGCCGCAACCGGCGCCGCCGTTCCATCCGACGGTTCCGGAGATGCTCCACTACATCGCAGAGCAGTACGGCGAGCGCGATGCGCAGGTGCGCGGCGACCAGCGGATCTCGTTCCGCGACCTGGAGCGGCGCTCGGCCGAGTGGGCCCGGGGCCTGCTGGCCATGGGTGTGACCAAGGGCTCGCGGGTGGCGATCCTGATGCCCAACGGCGTCGACTTCACCCTGGCGTTCATGGCGGCCGCCCGGATCGGCGCGCTGGTGGCGCCGCTGAGCACCCTCTACCAGGCGCCCGAGCTGCGCTGGGTGATCGGCAACGCCGATATCCAGGTGCTGCTGATGGCCGACAGCTACCTGCGCCACGACTATGTCGAGCGCCTGGAGCAGGCGTTCCCGTCGCTGCAGGGCCAGACGGCCGGGGACCTCGTGGTCGAGGACGCACCCTACCTGCGCCGGGTGCTGGTATGGGGCGGCTGCGATCGCGGCTGGGCCGAGCCCGGGGCGGCGGCGCTTGCAGACGCCGCGGCCACGAAGCCGAAGATGGACGACGCCTTCCTGGCCGCCATCGAGAAGAATGTCGTCCCGGGCGACCTGCTCGCCCTGATCCACACCTCGGGCAGCACCGCCGAGCCCAAGGGCGTGATCCACACCCACGGCGCCCTGATCCGCCACAGCCACCAGAAGGCCACGCGCTACTGGGGCCTCGACGGAACCGACCGCACCATCTCGAACAGGCCGTTCTTCTGGATCGCGGGCCTGGCTGCGACCTTCTTCCACTGCCTGCTGAAGGGCAGCCCGCTGCTGCTGCCGGAAGACCAGTCGAGCGCCGAGGTGCTGCGGCTGATCCGCACCGAGGGCGCCACCGGCATGTGCGGCGACGCCAACTGGCTGCGCTCCGTGCAGCTGGACCCCGCTGTGGCCGAGGCCGGCTATGTGCTGTTCCGGCTGACCACCGATACCTGCAACTTCGCCCGCATCACCGAGGATGGGCCGGTGTTCCTGAACCCCGCGCGTGCGGCGCGGATGCCGAACCCGAAGCAGCCGGTCGAGGACCTGATCAACCGCTCCTATGGGATGACCGAGACGGTCAGCGCCCACACCATGATGCCGGCCGGGCAGTACCTGACCCCCGACAAGCGCGGCACCTGCGGCAAGCCGCTCGAGGGCGTGGTGCTGAAGGTGGTGGACGAGGAGACGCGCGAGCCGGTCGGCCCCGGCGTGGTCGGCGAGATCCTGCTCGGCGGCTACAGCCTGATGCAGGGGCTCTACAAGAAGGAGCGCCAGGACGTCTTCACCGCCGACGGACTCTATCCCACAGGCGACACCGGCTCGGTGGACGAGGACGGCTACGTGACCTTCAGCCACCGGCTGGGCGAGATGCTCAAGATCCACGGCGCCAACGTCGCCCCGGCGGAGGTGGAGAACACCCTGATGATGCTGCCCCACATCGCCCGGGCGGTGGTGGTGGGCGTGCCCTGGGACGGGGAGATCATGCTGGTCTCTGCGGTCGAGGCGCGCGCCGGGCATGCGTTCGACGAGGCGTCGACCCGCGAGGAACTGCGCGCGCTGCTGTCGTCCTACAAGGTGCCCAGGCGCATCTTCGCCATGGCGTTCGAAGAGTTCCCGGTCACCGGCTCGGGCAAGGTGCGCAAGCAGCTGCTGGGCCCGATGCTGATCGAGAAGATGCGCGCCGAGGCGGCGGCCTGAAGGGCTGACCGGCGATGGCCGCCATCGTCAACTTCCCCGCCCTCGACGCCGTTCAGCGCGCCGAGGCCGCGCGTGTCCTGCGCGAAGCAATCGCCGGGCCATCCTGGCAGCAGCCGGGCGAGGCCGAGGCCGAGGTGGCGAGCTTCCTGGGTGACGACGAGCGCTTCGCCCTCGCCGCCGTCGAGGGCGCCGCGGTGCTGGGCTGGATCGGCGGCGTGCGCAGCTACTCCCATGCCCTGGAGTTGCACCCGCTGGTCGTCGACCCGCACCGCCAGCGCCAAGGCCTGGGGCGCTTACTGGTCGAGGCGCTGGAGGCGCGCGCCGCAGCCGAAGGCTTCCTCACCATCTACCTGGGGACCGACGACGAGGTCGGCGGCACCACCCTGTTCGGCCAGGACCTGTTCCCCGACCCGCTCGCCGCCCTCGCCGCCATCGCGCCAGCGCCGGCCGGCCATCCGTTCTTCTTCTACCGCGCCCTGGGCTACGTCGCTGTCGGGGTGATCCCCGACGCCAACGGCCCTGGCGCGCCGGACATCCTGATGGCGAAGGCGATCGGCTAGCGGAGGAAGCGATGAGCTACGAAACCATCCTGGTGGAGGTCGCGGACTACGTGGCCACGGTGACGCTGAACCGGCCCGAGCGGATGAACAGCTTCAACCACGCCATGGCGCGCGACTTCCGGAGCCTGTGGGCCGCGGTGCGGGAGGACCCGGCGGTGCGGGTGATCGTGCTCAGGGCCGCGCCCGGCCGGGCGTTCTGCTCCGGGATGGACGTGCAGGAGGACTGGGCCAAGGACCGGTCCTACTACGACCGCATGCCGTTCGAGGCCGAGGACCCGGGCGAGTGGCTGGGGCCCAAGGCCAACAAGGTGTTCAAGCCGCTGGTGGTCGCCGCCCACGGCATCGTCGCCGACGGGGCGTTCCACTGGCTGAACGAGGCCGACCTGATCATCTGCTCGGACGACGCCACCTTCTTCGACCCGCACGTGACCTTCGGCCTGGTCGCGTCGGTGGAGCCGGTGGGCCTCCTGGCGCGCATCCCGCTGGCCTGGATCCAGCGGATGACGCTGATGGGCAACGACGAGCGGATCAGCGCCGCCACCGCCTTGCGGATCAACCTGGTGACGGAGGTGACCACCTGGGAGGCGCTGTGGCCGCGGGCCGCCGAGCTGGCCGCCGGCATCGCCGCCAAGCACCCGGTGGCGATCCAGGGCTCGGTGCGGGCGATCTGGGAAGGCCTCAGCCTGCCGCGCGAGGTCGCGGTGCGCAACGCTCTGAAGTACACCCAGATCGGCAACCGCATCGCCACGGCAGACGTGAAGCGCTCGGAGCAGCCGAAGCCCAAGTGGCGGCTGGTGTGAGGCCCTCTCTTAGGCGTTCCTCACCATCAGGCCGCCGTCGACCTGGATCACCGCGCCGGTGACGAAGGAGGCGGCGGGCATGCAGAGGCTGGCGGTGATGTGGGCCACCTCCTCGGGCTCGCCGTAGCGGCCGAGCACGGTGCGGCGCTTGGCGTAGACCAGCTTGTCCTCGTCGGGGATGCGGGCGGTCATGCCGGTCAGGATCGGACCCGGGCAGATGCAGTTGACCGTGATCCCCTCACGGCCCAGCTCCACCGCCAGGGAGCGGGAGAAGCCGGTGATGCCGGCCTTGGCGGCCGAGTAGGGGCTGATGCCGGCCGTGGCGCCGAGGGCCTCGGTGGAGGCGATGTTGACGATGCGCGCGGCGTCGGAGCGGCGCAGGTGCGGCAGGGCCGCGCGGGTCATCAGCTGGGTGCCGGTGAGCATGACCGACAGGGCCCGGTCCCAGGCCGCGTCGTAGGCCGGGTCGTCGATCTTGATCCGCACCGAGACGCCGGCGTTGTTGACCAGCACGTCGAGCCGTCCGAACGCGGCCGCCGCCTCGTCCACCACCCGCATCACCTGGGCCTTGTCGGCGACGTCGAGCGTCCAGGCCCGGGCCCGGCCCCCCTCGGCGCGGATCGCCTCAGCGACGGTCTCGGCGGCCTCGCCGTTGACGTCGGTGACGGCCACCTCGGCCTCCATCGCGGCCAGGATGCGGGCGGTGGCGCGGCCCATCCCGCTGCCCGCCCCGGTCACCAGCGCCGCCCGCCCGGTCAGCTGGCGGGCGGCCATCAGTTCGTGCATGTCATCCTCCCTGGTTTGGCGACGAGCCTAGCACCGGCCCGGCGGGTCATGTGATCCCTATCCGCTCATCCCGGCGAAGGCCGGGACCCAGATTATGGTCCACGGACCACACCGACCACGCTGACCTGGTCGGTGTGGTCCGCGTCGTCCGTGGACGAAAAAAACCTGGGTCCCGGCCTTCGCCGGGATGAGCGGTTGGTTGGGTGGTGGTCCCATGGCTACTAACGTGGGCGGAAGAGGAGACCTCTGCATGACGCTTGGCCTGACGCGGCTCCTGATCGCCAATCGCGGCGAGATCGCGGTGCGGATTGCGCGGACCTGCGCCGAGATGGGGCTGGAGACGGTGGCCATCGCGTCGGAGGACGACCGGGCATCGCTGCACGCGCTGCGGGCCGACCAGCTGGCGCCGATCCCGGGGGTGGGGCCGGCGGCCTACCTGGACGGGGCGGCGATCGTGGCGGCGGCCAAGGCCACGGGGTGCGACGCGATCCATCCGGGATACGGCTTCCTGTCGGAGAACGCCCCGTTCGCGCGGCTCTGCGCCGAGGCGGGGCTGACGTTCGTGGGGCCCTACCCCGAGACCCTGGAGATGTTCGGGGACAAGGCCCGGGCGCGGACCATGGCGTCCGAGCACGGCGTGCCGACGCCGCGTGGGATCTCGCACGCGATCACGCTGGCCGAGGCGCAGGCGTTCCTGGCCAGCCTGGGGCCGGGCGCCTC
>Ga0105240_10001981_pt1 | contig 33825 bp, 23 predicted proteins | sample KBSC54metaG_FD_80426 | JGI IMG/M metagenome (GOLD analysis project Ga0105240, IMG submission 80426) | Corn rhizosphere microbial communities from Kellogg Biological Station, Michigan, USA - KBS C5-4 metaG | ecosystem: Host-associated > Plants > Roots > Rhizosphere > Soil | place: Michigan, USA... | reverse complement strand
TGCTAATTCTCCCAGTATAAAAATCTGCGCAGAAAATAAAGACATATCTTTAAATAGACACAACTCACCCTTACCCATCATAGATGGGTCTAAAACAAAAGCCATATCCAAAGCAAATGTCGTTTGCCTTTCAAAGCTTAGTTTTCCTGCATGGGCTCGAACCACGATCTTCTGAACCAAAATCAGACGTGCTACCATTGCACCACAGGAAACTATAATGTGGAAATAAAAGGACTTGAACCTTTAACCGACACCGTATAAGGGTGCTGCTCTAACCAGTTGAGCTATATTTCCTTTAAACAGTAGGGTAACCCGGACTCGAACCGGGAGCCTCCACATCCCAAATGTGGTAATCTGACCAATTGATATATTACCCTGCAAAATTGCCTTTAAACAAAAAGTCCCCTTAGATTTTCTAAGAGGACTTGCGCATTTTATAATATTATTATTCAATACATAGCTATCCCCTCCGATAAATCGGTTGCGGTATAAAGCATTGTATTGACTGAGTTTTCATGTTACAATAATACACATTATTTTATAAAATAAAGAAATTCTGTAAATATTTTTAATTAACAAACACCTCATCAACAAACACCCAGGATGGTTTTCCTTTTGCAGGATGCCATTCTGGTAATTTATAGATCGGTTTTGCTACGAACTTTATGCAAGTTATAGGTCCGCTTTCATGCAGATTGCAAACCAACGGTTGTAAAATATCTGGATCACCTTTCTTCTGAAGGCCAGTTGTTATTGAACCAATAGGTTTTAAATGCTGCATATCCGTACCGCCCCAAACTTGTACCTCGGTTGGTAAAAATATCTGGCTACCGATCATTTTCAGACAGTTTAAGGTTAAAGTATGCGGCTTCACCGGGTTCTTAAAATAGAGCATCAGCTCCATATCTTTTTGTGTACCCAGCCACTTATTGTTGCCGAAGTTCATTCCACCCAAATCACCGTCAGTAAGTGTTTTTGCACCATCGGCCTGGTAGCGTTCGTCAACCGGTTTGATTAGGGAGATGCTATCTGCCGCGAACGTGTTTTTATAAAAAGTATAACTAACCACATCGCTACCGTACCAGCCCGATTTATAAGCTTTGGCTTTGATAGTGGTATTATCAACAATCATAATGCCCGGTTTGTACAAAGCCGAATTGATACTATCAGGATCTTTTCCATTGGTGGTATAGCGTATGTCAACTCCTTTGATCGGGTTCGTAACCATCAACTGTACCGGCTTGTTAAAAACAAATGTTGCATTTTTTACCTGTGGCGGAATAAGCTTCATTGGTTTATTATCAGCCTTAAAGCCTTCTATAAGAGATATTTTCTTATTGGAATTTTGGAAAGCCTGCAGCTCTTGTGCGCTCAGCCCGGTATTCCAAAGAACTACTTCATTTAAGCTTTTTAAAGACTTAAGCTGATCCAATGCCTGGGCACTCAGTTTAGTTCCGGCAAGTGATATGGAACGCAAATATTTTAGTGATGACAAGTCCTTTAAAGTATTGCCGGTAATGTCAGAGAAGTTGAGATTTAATGTCCGGAGGTTTTCAAATTTAGCTATGGTTTTTAGATCGCCATCTTTCACTGGCATTTTGTTCAGATCAATTGAAATAACTTGCTTTTTAATACCGCTTAATTCATCAAGTACTTTGGTGTTATAGGTAGATTTATTGTAGATATTTACCGCCAAAGCAGGCGATCCATTTGCCAATGTATAAATAACGCGATAGTTATTATTAAGCTTGGTGATCTCTTTTTCATCTGCCGCCGCGAAATCATATTGCTCTTCAGATGCTTCGGCAGGTTTCAAAAATATTGCAGATGCTATGCGTAATGAATCTGAAGCTGCGAGGTCAGTTACTTTCTTTTTGAAGTCAGCATTTGCTTTGATCCACTGGTAAAGCACATTCATTTCGGCCGCCGTCAGTTGTGGTTTGCCCGATGGAGGCATATGCTTTTTCTCTTCCTCAGGTAAATGAATTCGTTCCAACAATAAACTCACCTGTGGCTGACCAGGCACAAATAGCTTTCCTGACTTCCCTCCTTTTAGAATTGATTTTTGGTCGATCAGCATCAATCCGCCCTTTAACTTATCAGGATTGTGACAGGCAATACATTTAGACTCAAATATCGGTTGAACTACGTCGCGATAAACCAACGCTTGATCTATTGGGACTAATTGACGGGAATTCTTCATTACCGGCCCCAATACAAAATTATCGCCATGCGTAATATTAGCGCCGTAGTGACCAGCGATCATAAGAAAGCAAACTGTTGCAACGGCCCCAGATTGCGCCACTCGTGGCTTATACCATGAAGCATTTCGCAGCCAGTAAATAGCAGAAGATATAAACACTATGCATGCGCCAAACCATTTATGATATTGAACACTGTTGCTATCGTATCCGGGTTCACGTGCTAAAAACAACCCCATTATTGCTGTTGTGGCGGCCAATAAGGCCCCTGAAAGCAATAAAACAGTGGTGAACTCATCGTAAAGTTTTTCGTTTGCAAATACTGATCTGAATCGGAAAAATTCCATCAGCATGGCCAGTATCAGCAATACTATGGGAAAATGCAGGATCATTGGATGAAGCCGACCTACCGGCTGAAGCCAAAGCGGTATAGCCAGACGATCACCGGCAAGCAGTAAAACAACAATGAAAACATTCAGCGCAAATAACAAATTACCTGCAACCCCCTTGTAATTGTTTTTTATCATTTAATGGGCAGCAAGTAATTAAACACGCGTAAATTTATACGGATACACCTTACCCGAAGCCCATTGCGCCACATACAGATTCTCGTCGTTATCCACGCAAACATCATGCGGGTTAAGGAATATCTTTTCGGCTTGCGACATTGGCTGCAATACGCCATCCTTGTAAATTGGTTCGGTGCCGCCCAAATTAGAAATCACCTTATTATTCTTATCGAGAATAGTTGTAAAACCTGAATTTTCTTTACCCAGATCAGGTGAGCGCAATACTGCTGCATAAAGATGATCACCTTTTATTACAGGTCTGCACACGCAGGCGCCGGGTAACTTTATTACTTCCTGTAGCTTGCCGTCCATACTAAACCGCTTAAAGCAGTTGCGGGTACGGTCGGTAACCAACAAGGTGGGAATCGCATTGCGACGGTCGATCACAATACCGTGCGCATTGTCCAGATGTTCGTCGCCATCACCACGCCCCCCGAAGTAGTTTTTGATCTTCCCATCTTTATCGTAATGGATAACATATTGTGAGCCATAACCATCTGCAATAAAGAAATCACCGTTTTTATCCACTGTTGTTTCTGTCGGTATAAAATCTTTCGCTTCTTTGTAAACACCAGTTTCAAGTGGCACATCGATCGTCATCAATATCTTACCATCTATAGTGGTTTTATAAACCTGATGTTTAACAGTATCGGTGATAAACAAAAACTCTGTGCCATTCTCATTAACCAAGGTTAGACCATGTGCACCGGGGAATTCGTGCCCCCAGGTATCAAGCAATTTACCTGATTTGCTATAGATCAATACATTGTTTTTGGTCTCGTTAGTCAGCAGCAATATTCTGCCTTTTTTATCCTGAACCATCTCGTGACAGTCGTTCACAGGGTTGATATTCGGGTCAGCCTTGCTCCATTTGTTATCCATACGGTAACGCATATTGCCGTGGCCGTAAATTGGACCGTCGTCCTTAGCTAACAGATCCTTTGCAATAAAAAAGCTTGCCGAAGCAATTGCTGATGTCTTTATAAAATTTCTTCTCTCCATGATAGTTCAAATTTTTAGGAAATAATATCTCTTACCACATTGCCAGCTACATCCGTAAGCCTGTATCGCCTGCCCAAACTCTTATAGGTTAATTTGGTATGATCGATACCTAATTGATTTAGCACCGTCGCATGAAAATCATGTACGTGTACTGGATTCTTCGCAATGTTATAGCCGAGCTCATCTGTTTCACCATAAACAATACCAGGTGTGATACCACCACCTGCCATCCATATGCTAAAGCAGCGCGGGTGATGATCGCGTCCGTAAATTTTCTTCTCCAATTTACCTTGGCTATAGTTAGTCCGACCAAATTCGCCGCCCCATATTACCAGTGTTTCGTCCAGCAAACCACGTTGTTTAAGGTCGGTCACCAACGCTGCGGATGCCTGATCGACATCTTTCGCCTGTCCGGCCATTTCCATCGGAAGATTATTATGCTGATCCCATCCCTGATGATACAGTTGAACAAACCGTACGCCGTTCTCAGACAGTTTTCTCGCCAGCAAACAATTTGCTGCATAAGTCCCGGGCACCAGGCATTCGGGACCATAAAGTTTCACAATATCATCCGGCTCTTTTGATACATCCATGATCTCCGGAACCGCTGTCTGCATCCGGTAAGCCATTTCATACTGCTTTATTTTGGTTGTGATTTCAGGGTCTTGAAATTCTTTATAAGACAATTCATTCAACTCCGACAATTTGTCCAACATCTTCCTGCGTTCGTGACGGTTTAATCCTTCCGGATCGTTCAGATAAAGCACAGGATTCTCACTACTGCTAAATAGCACGCCCTGATGTATAGAATCAAGGAAGCCATTGCTCCAGAGCTTAGAATATACCCCCTGACCATTTCCTTTACCTTTTGACAACAAGACTGTAAATGCAGGCAGGTTTTTATTCTCACTACCCAAACCGTAACTCACCCATGAACCCATGCTTGGCCTGTTGCCCTGTTGGGCACCTGTTTGGAAGAACGTAAGCGCCGGGTCATGGTTAATGGCCTCGGTATAAATTGATTTGACGATACAAATATCGTCAGCAATGCCTCCAATATGCGGAAACAAATCGCTTACCCAGGCGCCCGATTTACCGTATTGTTTAAAATCATAGTAAGAGCCAGCCAATGGAAATGACTTTTGCGCTGCAGTCATACCCGTAAGTATTTGACTGCCACGAACCGAGGGTGGCAGTTCCTGTCCGAACATCTCGCGCAATTTTGGTTTATAATCGAAAGATTCCAGTTGCGAAGGTGCTCCATCCTGGAAAAGATAGATTATCCGCTTCGCCTTAGGCGCGAAATTTGGTATACCTGGAATAAAATCCGCACCGTTATCACTATTGAGACCCGATAACAGGTCAGGTACCAGTAGCGAACCCAACGCCACACTACCTAAACCCAAACTCAGCCTCGACAGAAACTTACGCCTGTTGAGACTAAGACCATGCTCCAAAAATTCTTTTTCCATAATCAGGTTTTAGTAATGGCTTCCTCTAAATTATATATCGTATCGATCACTTTCATCATTGCAGCCAGCTTAATTTTATCCATTTCTCCAGGCATAGGATATTCTCCTACTGCCAGGAATTTCTCTGCATCCTTTTCATTTATCGATTTCAATTGATCCTGGTAGTAGGATGTTAAAATTCTCATCTCCTTATCAGTGGGTTTGCGGCAAATTATTCTTCTGAAAGCAGTATAAATTTTATCCTTCGGTTGACTGTTGTCCTGCAAAATGTTCTGCGACAATACTCTTGCAGATTCCAGCATGGTGGGGTCGTTCATCATCTCAAGCGCTTGAAGCGGAGTATTTGTACGCATGCGTTGTACCTCGCATTGATCCCGGTTGCTGGCATCAAAAATAGCCATCTCGACAGGTGGTGACGTTCGTTTTATCAAAGTGTACATGCCACGGCGATATAAATTCGGCCCATGTACTTGCCGGTAGCTCGCCAACTGTCCACGACCGGAAGTAGTGCTTTCCCATAAGCCCGGCGGTTGATATGGATTTACGCTTGGGCCTCCTATCGTTTTATTCAGCAAACCACTACTGGCCAGAACCATATCCCTGATAAATTCGGCAGGCAGACGGCTGCGCGGTCCACGGGAAATAAGAATATTATCGGGATCATTTTTTAGTTTGTCAGGAGTCACAATTGCCGATTGCCTGTAGGTAGCCGACATCACGATCTGCTTTACCATTCGCTTTATATCCCACCCATGTGTTTTAAAATCAACCGCAAGCCAGTCTAGTAATTCGGGGTTTGACGGTAACTCGCCCTGCATGCCAAAATCGCCTAAAGTTTTTACTATACCCCTGCCAAAAAACTCTTCCCACATCTGGTTAACATATACCCTTGCAGTCAAGGGGTTTTTATTGTCAAAAACCCAATCCGCCAAACCGAGCCTGTTTTTAGGATAAGCGCTGTTAAAAGGTAAAACAGCTTTTGGCGTTCCCGGGAATACCTCATCACCATGGGAATCGTAGTTACCACGCTTTAATATGTAGGTCTTTCTATAAACTTCACTATCTCCCATTACAGACACGATGAGTTTGCATGTATCCATCTTGTTCACAAACTTCAATACGTTTTTTGCATCCTCGTTGCTGATCTGCATCATAGGCCGTTTGGCATAAGTTTCAGGCCCGCCAACGGTTGATTGAATACCGGGCTCCTTAACACTATTGAAGAATGAGAACATCTGATAATACTCCTTTTGCGAAAAAGGATCATATTTATGATCGTGACAGTGCGCGCATTCCAGCGTTACTCCCATTAAAGCTTTACCAAACGTATTAGTCCGGTCGGTGACGTAGGTTACGCGATATTCCTCTTGAATCACGCCACCTTCTTCGGTGATCTTATGATTTCTATTAAAACCTGTAGCTAACAATTGTTCTTTAGTATGATTAGGAATTAAATCGCCTGCTAGCTGCCAGGTAATAAAATCTTTGTAAGAAAGATTTTCATTATAAGCATGCATTACCCAATCACGCCACGGCCACTGCGTCCGGTAATTATCATCCTGGTAGCCATGTGAGTCGGCATAGCGGGCAATATCCATCCAACGCAAAGCCATCTTCTCACCATATTGAGGGCGAGCCATCAGTTCATCTACCATTCGTTCATAGGCATCGGGCCTTTTGTCGGCCAGGAAACGGTCCATCAAAGCTACGTCAGGTGGCAGACCATTTAGATCGAAGCTTAACCGTTTTAACAGACGCTCTTTATCTGCCTCGGGATTTGGCTTAAAACCCTTTTGTTCCTGTTTATGTAAAACAAAATAGTCGATCGTGTTTTTTGGCCATGCTTTGTCTTCAACCTCTGGGATCTGTGGCAATTTTGGCGGCACAAATGCCCAATGTTTCTCGTATTTAGCTCCCTGTTTTATCCACTTTTTGATCAGCTTTACCTCATATGGAGATAGAGGCTTCAAGTTTGATTTTAGTGACGGCATCATCTCACTTGAGTCCGAGGTAGTGATCCTGCGGTAAAGTTCAGACGCTCCCGGATCACCCGGAACAAGTGCATGCTTATCAGGCTCATCCTTTAATGCGGCATATGCACTCTCCTGGATATCTAGTCTCAGATTAGCCTGGCGTTTATTAGCATCCGGGCCATGGCATTTAAAGCATTTATCTGACAAAATAGGCCTGATATTAAAGTTATAACTAACCACATCAGGTATCTCTTCGGCGGCAACAGAACTTTCGGATGTGTTGTGACAGGCGTTAAGACTAATGATTGCACCAACAAAAAAAATCGCTACACAAATTACAGCTAAACGCATCTGATTATTTCTAGGGTCTATAAATTGGTTTTAACTATAAAAACTAATTTTCAATCAAAACATATGTAGAAATGTGTTGGAATAATTACACATCATTCTTATGGTTTTGACAACTGGTTATACAATTTTCGGAAAATAAAAGCGAAATAAAATGGATAATTCCGCAAAGTAAATGGACAATATTATCCTTCATTGCAGTGAAGTTTCATAAGCGGGCGAAAAATTGAGGGCTTTATATAAAACTTAACCTGTACTCATCAAGATTTTACTATTTTTGAAGCCCAATTAACCGGAGAGATGTCAGAGCGGTTCAATGTGCCTGATTCGAAATCAGGTGTACTGTAACAGGTACCGGGGGTTCGAATCCCTCTCTCTCCGCCTTTGCCCGCCAATGCGGGCTACGGCGGATGAAATCCGCCAGTTGGTCGTGAAGGGAGCCCTCGATGAACTTTGTCCGTCGAACAGTTCTTGAAAAAACTTATTTTAATGTATTGTAATAATTGATAAGTTTTTTTACATCTTCTTCCTGTTCAAAATCTATTTTTTGGCTATCGGCATAAGCTGTAACATCGGCTGATTTATCAGCGAGCAGTTTCAAAATGCTATCTCTGTTCGGCCTAAGAAGTTGCATTTGGCCATCTTTATAAAGATAATAAGCGTCATGGTTGGTGTAGACACCGTCAGTGGCGGCCCTGGTCAATTCATTCCTGGTAGTTTCTAAGATTTCCTTATGACGTTTAAGGAGCATGGTAGTACCCGGCGTCAGTACTTCATAATAAGACATTGCATTCTGCTTGCCTGTCTTGGGGAATTGGTTTGCAAATACATGGTCGGTTTCAGCATGTATGGTAAACGCCTTTATCGGATCAGCAAATCTTTGGGGCTCATCAGTCTTCTCATATACAAAAGTGAGTTCATCTTTTTCAGTATTAAACTTGATCAACATCTTTTTGTAGGTCTTGCCGTCATTAGTGACAACTTCACCATGCAGCCAATCTTCGTATAGGTATGGCGAGCCCTTGACCTTGACAAATTTGTTAACGTCTATAGGTCTGCCATCCAAATTATCAACAATAGGTGTAGTTACAAATTTATTATGCATTTGCGCAGAAGCACTAAATCCTGCCATACAAAACACACACGCGTAGAATATTGCCTTATACATAGCTATAGAATTTTAATTTTCAATAAATAGAGGCTATTAACAGAGATGTTGTTAAATATACAACAGTTTAAAATAACAAACCAATTTTTTAGTTGAAGAAACTTAACGTAGAAAAAAACAACAAACAGAACTACTTTTAAATCCCCTTTGTTTGTATAGATAACGCCCTGGCAGCAATCATATTGCGCTTTAAAAAATATAGTTAAAAAGCTTTGTTTGGGTAAATCAGCCCTTATATTTTTGGAACTGTAGACGTCTAAAAATCCATCCGCATAACTCTAGAACGTAAAAAAAATGATTGAAAATAAAAACGCATATACATTTGTCTTTGAGGATATCGACAAGTCAAAACTTAATATTACCGGTGGCAAGGGCGCTAATTTAGGCGAACTAGCCCACATAAAGGGGATACACGTACCTGACGGCTTTTGTATTAGTACCGAAGCATATAAAAAAAACACTGCGGACAATAAAGAATTTGAATCACTATTAGATCAATTGGCCATTTTAGAGGCGGCTGATCGTAAAGCTATCAGCGAAATCAGCGCAACAATCCGTACGTTCATCGAGAGAACACCTATTCCTAAGAATATAATAGAAGAAATTGCCGATCGACTTAACCGGTTTGACGAAAAAGATGCTTTTGCGGTGCGGTCCAGCGCAACAGCCGAGGACTTACCCACCGCATCTTTTGCAGGGCAACATGATACTTATTTGAATATTATTGGTAAGGAGCAAATCCTGAAGCATATCAGCAAATGCTGGGCTTCTTTATTTACAGACCGGGCAGTAACCTACCGTATACAAAACGGATTTGACCATAACCATGTTGCCTTATCGGTTGTCATTCAAAAGATGGTCTTTCCGCAGGCCTCGGGAATTTTATTTACTGCCGACCCCGTTACATTTAACAGAAAAGTGTTATCTATCGATGCTGGTTTTGGGCTTGGCGAAGCGTTCGTTTCGGGCCTGGTATCTGCTGACAATTATAAAGTAAAAGATGATGAAATTGTCGATAAGATAATAGCGACTAAAAAGCTAGCGATTTATGGCCTAAAAGAAGGCGGAACAGAAAAAAGGGAGCTAGCATTTGGTCAGCGAAATGCTCAGGCACTTACAGACGAACAAATTTTACAGCTGGCAAGTATAGGCAGGCGGGTCGAATCGCATTTCGGTTGTCCACAGGATATTGAATGGTGTTTGGCTAATGGCACATTCTATATTGTTCAGAGCCGGCCGATTACTACCCTGTATCCTATTCCTGAGGCAAATGACCAGGAAAATCATGTTTATGTATCTGTGGGCCATCAGCAAATGATGACTGATGCCATGAAGCCTTTGGGATTGTCGTTGTGGCAATTAACTGCGGCCCGGCCTATGTATAAAGCCGGTGGCAGGTTGTTTGTTGATGTCACACCTATGCTGATCTCCTCTGCCAATAGAAAAATGATACTGGATGTGATGGGAGAACATGACCCATTAATAAAAGACGCTCTTGTAACTATAACAGAGCGTGGAGATTTTATTAAGCCCCTGGCAAGTGATAAGGAAGAAGCGCCTATCATTAAAAGCAGTAAAGGCAAATCGTTAGCGGATATCCTGGCGCAGATCAAAAACGATCCTGCCGTAGCCGCTGAATTGATCAAACAAAGTGAAGCCGTCATAAAGGAGCTAAAACGAAACATTCAAACTAAATCAGGCACAGAACTATTTGATTTTATTTTGGAAGACGGTCAATTAAGAAGGAACTTATTCAGCGCTCAAAATTTAAGCGCGATTGTGGCGGGAGTAGATGCTACAACATGGCTCAACGAAAACATGATGGAATGGTTAGATGAAAAGAATGTAGCCGACACGCTTTCTCAATCTGCACCTAACAATATCACTTCGGAAATGGGTCTTGAACTACTAGACGTAGCCGATGTGATTCGTCCTTATCCAGAGATCGTAGACTACTTACAGCAAGTGAAAGATAATAACTTCCTTGATGAACTAACTAAAATGAATGGCGGGCAAGAAGCTCGGGATGCTATTACAGCTTATCTTAACAAATATGGAATGCGCTGTACCGGAGAGATCGATATTACCAAAACGCGCTGGAGCGAAAAACCGGCTATACTTGTCCCATTGATTCTTAATAATGTCAAAAATTTTGAGTCGAACGCCGGGAAACAAAAGTTTGAGCGGGGTCGACAGGAATCTTTAAAGAAAGAACAAGAATTACTGGATCGCCTGAGCCGCTTACCAAATGGCGAGGAAAAAGTGCAGGAAACCAAACTAATAATCAGCCTGCTCCGGAATTTCATCGGCTATCGGGAATATCCAAAGTATGGCATAGTCAGCCGATCCTTTGTTTATAAGCAGGCATTATTAAAAGAGGCCGAAAAACTTCTTCAAGCTAATGTCATTCGTGAAAAAGAAGATGTGTACTATCTCACTTTTGAAGAATTCCGTGAAGTTGTACAAACAAATAACCTGGATCAACAACTTATTAGTAGACGAAAAGAAGAACATAAACTCAATGAAAAACTAACTCTCCCACGTGTTATTACTTCTGATGGTGAGATCATTCATGGCAGGTATAAACGGGAGAATCTTCCTGCCGGAGCTATTGTAGGTCTGGCTGTTTCTTCCGGAGTTGTAGAAGGACGAGCGCGTATCATCCTGGACATGGAAGATGCTGATATAGAAGATGAAGATATCTTAGTTACTAAGTTTACTGACCCAAGTTGGACGCCTTTATTTGTATCCATAAAAGGCTTGATCACCGAAGTTGGAGGAATGATGACGCATGGAGCGGTTATAGCCCGCGAGTACGGTTTGCCGGCAATTGTCGGTGTAGAGAATGTGACCAGTCTAGTCCAAGACGGGCAAAGAATACGTGTGAACGGGACTGATGGATATGTAGAAATATTATAAATGCCTTTGATTTGCTAATTGTAATCCAGCAAACCTGGCCTCATCGCACAACAACGGGGAGTTTTTGTTTCTCAGGGAATTATAATGCGTTGAAATACATATAAATAAAAATAAACCGTTAGAATAATCGATTTTAAGGCTTTACAAAGCCCGCTTTTTACTACTTTTAACTGCGTAAAACCTTATTAATACTATACCATTTTGCAACTTAACGAAGATCAGATATTTGCGCTTGCGCCGGATGAGGCTTCAAAAAAAGCCGGGCGCGATCTGGCAGTTCCAGGCAAATGGGTAACCCGGGGTATCAACCCGCAGGCGTTATGGGGAGAGTGCCAGGGAAGCGGAAGCAAACCCTATCAAACCCAGGTTGATCTATCTAACGTCGCATTTAAATGTTCTTGTCCAAGCCGCAAATTTCCGTGTAAACACGGGCTTGGTTTATTGCTGTTGCACTCCCGTCAGCCCAGCCTGTTTACTCAAAGCGACATGCCTGCATGGGTGTCAGACTGGATAAACAAGCGAGGGGAAAAAGTAGAGAAGAAAGCAGAACAAGCTGAAAAACCAATTAACGAAGCCGCGCAAAATAAGCGTCAGCAAGCACGTGAGCAAAAAGTAAGCGATGGCATTGCTGATCTGCTAATATGGATAAAAGATATTATACGCAACGGAATACTGAGCATACCCGAAAAAAATGCCGGTTATTGGGACAATATGGCCCGCCGGATGGTCGATGCTCAAGCCAGCGGCCTTGCTGGGATGGTGCGTACATTAGGAGCTACTAATTTTTGGCAGGAAGGCTGGCAAACCACATTTATGGACCGCTTGCTGCAACTTTATATGGTGGCGCAAAGTTACGGGCACCTCCCCGACATTAATGATGCACTACAGCAGGATATTCGAACCTCTATTGGCTTTACAATAAATCAGGAGGAGTTAAAACAACAAATTGGCGTTACGGATATCTGGTTGGTGCTTGGCAAAGAAGCTGCCGATGAGCAACAAATAACAGTTGAGCGCCATTGGTTTTACGGATTGAAAACCCAGCAATATGCGCTGTTTCTGCAATTTATGGCGAAGGGACAATTCGGTCAGGTTGCTTTATCACCCGGAGTATTTATTGAGGCAGAACTTGTATTTTTCCCATCAGCCATTCCCTATCGTGCGGTTATTAAAACCTACAAGGTTCTTTCACAAACAACGCAAAGTGTTCAGCCATTAGCTGGCTGGCGGCAGGTTGCAGAGCATGAAACAGCTTTGAACAGTCAGCTGCCATTCCGCAATGAGATACCAATGGTTGTAGCTGGTTTAAAACCCGTTCAGTACCAGCAATACTGGTGGCTGCAAGATGCAGAAGGCAATTTGGGTCGCTTACCGGCTGAATTCTCAAATATATGGCGGTTGATGGCGCTGGGTGGAGGCGAAGCACTAACCATGGCTGTTATAGGCGGCGAAGGGGAATACAGGCCATTAGGCATTTGGCATCAACATATTTATAAAATCATCTGATGAAGGCCTGGGATCAAATTATTAATGCCGCTATGCTGGGTACGGATAAACCAATGCCTGCCCGTGGCGATGTATCCGTGGAAATAGTGGATTTGAATATGATTATCGATACTATTGACGGATCGGATAAAGAAGATCGATTTTTACAGAAAGCGGCTTTGGTTTATAACTATCGTCGATCCGGTTTCGTACCGGTGAAAAAACAAGAAGTGACATTAACAATGGCGGAAAATGAGTCCCTACCCTACTGTTCAACCCAGGCCGTCTCGCTCCTTAACAATATATTAGAAGAAGATAACGCCTGGCTATTCAAATTCTGGCTATTTCGGTGTGCTGCTAAACAACAATTACTGATACCCGATCATTTACCCGTCGCACTCGACAAGGCGCAGAAAGATACAGAACTTCAACAAGTAACAATCACATGTAGCGGTAAACGTGGCGAATGGCTTAGCCGTTTCAATCCACATTGGAATTATTTTCAATCTACTCCGGACGATGAAATTTGGTTAACAGGTAAGCCTGAAGAACGCCTTAAAGTATTGCAAAAAACTCGTCGGGAGGATCCTGAAAAAGCACTCCAAATGATTCGGGAAACGTGGGATCAAGAAAACGCTGCTTCCAAAGCCGACCTGGTCAAAACCTTAAAAGCCAATCTAAGCAAGACTGACCTGGACTGGCTGGAAAGTGTACAAACTGAAAAAAGTCAAAAGGTAAAAGACGAATTATTGGATTTACTTACATCAATACCGGGCTCTGCCATCAATCAAAAATATGAGAACTTGTTGCGGCAATCAGTCTCCTTGAAGAAAGAAAAAGGATTATTGGGCTTGATGAGTAAAGTCGGCATTCAGCAGAAATTACCTGATAGTTTTGACGAAAGCATTTTCAAAATGGGAATCGAAAAATTTGCCACTGGTAAAAGCACGACCAGCGATGAAGGCTATATCATTTATCAGCTCGTGAGTTTAGTTCCTCCTTCTTTTTGGGAAAAGCAGTTTGAGGTTTCGCCTGATGTAGTGGTTGAGTACTTTGACAAGTATGCCAAGTCTTTACTACCTGCATTATCGCAGGCGGTTATACGTTTTAATGCAGATAATTGGATACCGTTTTTGCTGGATCAATCACAATTTTATCCTGAGTTTTTTTATAAACTTAATGCTGAGGATCAGGAAAAATACCTTCTGCATTTTTTTTATAATGATTCGTTCAATACAATTCAAAATGCCTTGACGAGCACCAACGAATGGGGATTAAAGTTTACACTGACCGCCATGCATTTTATGGCCAACAACCCCTATCATTACAATCGAAACTTTTTTAAAGAGAACATTAGGGTTATCAATCCGGGAATATTACCAAAGTTGGAATCCATAACATCAAAAGATGCCAATTTGCAGAATAACTGGGAGAAAATCCGCGACTACTTAAACAAACTGCTAGCATTGAAACAACAAATCCGACAAGTTTTTTAACAAACAATATAAAGCCTTATGTCACAGATATTACGTCAGCATGCCGAACAATTGTTCGCACACGAACTGGAAGAGTTAAAAAAACAAGATATAGGTAAACGCCCGGCAAACTGGATGCTATCGCCGCAAAACGTGGTCACCTATCTGGTAGGCGGCAAGCTCAAAAATGGTTTTCAAGTAACTCCTAAATATATTGGAAACCGTGGCCTGATGGAAATTGCAGTAGCTACACTTACTACCGATCGTGCTTTACTGCTATATGGTCTCCCCGGAACAGCAAAAAGTTGGGTAAGTGAGCATCTGTCGGCAGCTATAAGTGGCGACTCAACACTTGTTATACAGGGAACGGCCGGCACCAGCGAAGAAGCTGTACGCTATGGCTGGAACTACGCCCGTTTGATCGCCCAGGGGCCTTCGGTTGAGGCGCTGGTAGAAACTCCCGTAATGCGTGGCATGCAAGATGGCAAGATCGTCAGACTGGAAGAATTGACCCGTATTGGCTCTGATGTGCAAGATACGCTGATCACCATTCTTTCAGAAAAAATGTTGCCGGTGCCTGAGTTAAACATCGAAATCCAGGCAGTGAAAGGCTTCAATATCATCGCTACAGCAAATAACCGGGATAAGGGTGTAAATGAACTTTCGAGCGCCTTAAAGCGCCGCTTCAATACTGTAATATTGCCATTGCCTGATTCGGTGGAAGAAGAAGTCGATATAGTGCGTCGTCGCGTTGAGAGCTTTGAAAAAGTAATGGAATTACCTGCCGAGCCGCCGGCATTACAAGAGATTCGTCGCATTGTTACCATTTTTCGTGAGCTACGCAGTGGTGTTACACTTGACGGGAAAACAAAAATAAAAGTACCAAGCGGCAGCCTTAGCACAGCGGAAGCTATTTCTGTTGTAAATAGCGGCATGGCGATGGCGGCATATTTTGGCGATGGCCGATTAAAAGCAGCCGACGTGGCCGCCAGCGTCATCGGCTCAGTGGTTAAAGACCCCGTGCAGGATAAGCTTATCTGGCAGGAATATCTTGAAACAGTAGTAAAACCACGTAGCGAATGGAGCGATATTTATCGTGCATGCAGAGATCTCTAATTTGATTTGAACATTCTGTTATGGCATTACATCTTTTAGGGATAAGGCATCATGGACCCGGCTCGGCAAGAAATGTTAAAGCATTCCTGGAAGCCGTAAAGCCTGATATTGTATTGGTAGAAGGTCCGCCCGAGGCTGATGACATGCTGAAATGGGTAGGTAATGCCGGGCTGGTGCCGCCGGTCGCCCTCCTTTGTTATCAGCCGGATGACCCTCAACGATCAGTATTTTATCCGTTTGCTGATTTTTCTCCTGAATGGCAAGCTATTCTATACGCCAGGCAGCACAATATTCATATTCGTTTCATGGATCTGCCGGCTGGAAACCAAATGCTGATAGAAAAAGAGCAGCGTGAATTGGCTGAAACTCCCCCGGCGACAGAACCGGATCATATCAGCAATGAGACGCAAACCTATGAACAATTGCATCGCAATCCGATGAGTTATCTTTCGGATGCTGCCGGGTTTGCCGATAGCGAGAAATGGTGGGAACACGCGTTTGAATACAGGCAGGACAATAATGAAGTATTTGACGCTGTTGCAGAAGCAATGCAGGTTTTGCGCGAAAATTTTCTCAAAAAGGATCAACGGCTTGAACTAATGCGTGAAGCCTGGATGCGCCGCACTATACGCCAGGCCGAAAAGGACATGTTTCATACCATAGCTGTTATTTGCGGTGCCTGGCATGTGCCCGCTTTACAAACCAAGGTTGCTCAAAAGGAAGACAATGACCTATTAAAAGGATTGCCGAAAGTTAAAACCGAATGTACCTGGATACCGTGGACTTTTAACCGTTTGAGTTTTTATAGTGGTTATGGCGCGGGTATTAACTCACCTGGGTGGTACAATCATATTTGGCGCTATCCTAATGATGATGGTACGCTGTGGTTTGCAAATATTGCGCAGTTATTCCGCAGGCAGCAGATGGACACTTCTACTGCACACATTATAGAAGCGGTACGTTTGGCCGAGGCACTGGCGTCACTACGTGGATTGCCTAAAGCCGGCCTTGAGGAGATGAATGAAGCCACGTTAAGTGTATTGTGCAACGGCGAGCCAATTTTATTGCAATTAGTGCATGATGAATTAATTGTAAGTAACCGTATTGGCGAGGTACCTGTCGACATCCCCAAACCTCCACTTCAATTAGACATTGAAAAGCAACAAAAAAAATTACGGCTCCCTGCTACCGCTGATTTTAAGGATTACACACTCGACCTGAGAAACGATACCGACCTGCAACGCAGCATACTACTGCATCGGCTGTTATTGCTGGGTATCAACTGGGGGAATCAACAATATGTGTCCGGGAAGGGTACCTTTAAAGAGCAATGGCGTTTGCAATGGGACCCGGGATTTTCGGTTGATATTATCGAGCGTGGTAACCTGGGCAATACGGTTAGCGAAGCTGCTACGGGCAGTGTAATTAACCAAATTCGCACCGCAACCGAGCTAAAAGACATCAGTAGCTTGTTAGAACAAAGTATTCCAGCGGAATTACCGGAAGCTATTGAAGCTCTAATTCAACGTTTAAATGATCTTGCAGCCGCTTCAGCAGATGTGCTGGAGCTAATGCGTTCAATACCCAGTCTGATAAATGTTGCCCGTTATGGCAACGTACGCAAAACAGATGCAGACTTGGTGCAGGGAATCATCAATAGTATCGTGACACGAGTTTGTGTCAGTTTGCCCACAGCATGCGTAGGCATCGACGATGATGCGGCAGCGCAACTGCTCAGTTTATTTCAACAGCTTAACGATGGCATTAACCTATTACAACAAAACGACAAGACCACTGAATGGCAACAAACTTTGTTTGTCGTCACCCGAAATAAAAATACTGCGCCTGTAATTGGCGGTTACAGCACTCGCTTGCTTAACGATGCCAGAGTATTGAGCAGCGATGAATTGATGCAACATTTCAGTTTTGCAATGTCGCAAGCCAGCGCACCGATGACTGCTGCTGCATGGCTTGAAGGTTTCCTTAAAGGTAGTGGGACTTTACTGCTTCTGGATGATAACCTTTGGAAAGTGGTGGATAACTGGATCGCCGGTCTGACTGAGGATACATTTATGCAGGTACTGCCTTTGCTACGTCGCACGTTCGCGAATTTTTCGCCGCCTGAACGACGCAAGATCGGTGAGAAAGCAAAATCCGGAAGCACTGGAGGCGGACTACAGCAGGCCATTACTGAAGTAAGCTTTGACGCAGCCCGGGGAAAACTTGGGCTCCCCGTCATTATGGAATTATTAGGGCTAAAATCGAATATCACCGAAAATGGAAAGTGAACCACAACATTTACGCAAATGGCGGCTGATATTAGGCAGACATCAAGAGGAAGGAACACAATACAATCTGGAAGATGCTGACCTGAGAATAGACAATACGCTGGAGGCATTGTATGACAGCGACCGTAGTGCCGGCTTGGGTGCCTCATCGCCTAACGTCAGCCGTTGGTTGGGTGACATACGCGAATTTTTCCCATCCAGCGTTGTACAGGTAATGCAGCAAGATGCTTTAAAAAGGCTCAATCTTACCCAAATGTTATTTGAAAAAGAAATGTTGGAAGCTGTTGAACCAGATGTGCACCTGGTTGCTACGCTAATGACATTAAGCCGTGTAATCCCCAACAAGACCAAAGACACAGCCCGACAGGTAGTTCGCAAGGTAGTAGATGAACTGACCAAAAAATTGGCTGAACCCACGCGACAGGCTATAGTCGGTAGCCTTAATAAAAGTATCCGAAATACAAGGCCGCGCCATAACGAAATTAACTGGGGCGCTACCATTCGTAAAAACCTGAAACATTATCAACCCGAATACAATACTATCATCCCGGAAACGCGCATTGGATACGGACGAAAGAGGTCGTCATTAAAGGATGTGATCCTATGCCTTGATCAAAGCGGTTCGATGGGAACATCAGTTGTATATTCTGGGATATTTGGCAGTGTGATGGCCTCTATACCAGCTATAAAAACTAAGATGGTTGTATTTGACACGGCTGTTGCCGATTTAACTGAGGAACTCACCGACCCCGTGGAACTTCTTTTTGGTGTTCAGCTAGGCGGCGGTACCGATATTAACGCGGCCCTAACCTATTGCCAACAGATAGTAACCCGACCGTCCGATACTGTGATGGTGCTGATCACTGACCTTTATGAAGGTGGCAATGTAAATGATATGCGTAAACGTATGGCGGAACTTGTTGCATCAGGTGTTCAGCTGATTGTGTTACTGGCTTTAAATGATAATGGCGCACCATCTTATGATCATCGCAATGCGCAATTCCTTGCTGATATGGGAGTTCCGGTATTTGCATGCACACCTGATAAATTTCCAGATTTGATGGCAGCCGCACTCACTAAACAGGACATCACACTTTGGGCTGCTAAGGAGGACTTGGTGATCAAGAAATGATCGCAATATCCATAAAATATTATTGGTATCGATTTATAAATTAATCTTCCTACTTTTAAAATTGTATCAAGCTAACTATCAACTATGAAACATCAGGCTAAATCGATCCGTCCATTTATCGGCGCAAAGGACTTCGATCTTTCAAGAGGCTTTTACAGAGATATGGGTTTTGAGGAAGTTGTTATCGCCCCTTCTATGTCACTTTTCAAAATCAATGAGATTGGATTCTATTTACAAAACTATTATGTGAAAGATTGGGTAGACAATACCATGGTCTTTATAGAGGTAGATAATGCCGACAGGTATTTTGAGGAATTATCAGCTTTGAATCTACCCTCAAAATATGAAAATGTCAGGCTTACCCCGGTCCGTACCGACTACTGGGGAAAAGAATGTTTTGTGCATGACCCATCCGGTATTCTATGGCATTTTGGCGAATTCTTTAAGAAATAGTCAGCCGTACCGCCGTCAGATTAAAGAGCTTTTCAAACATTTGATTAAAGTATCGGTTTAAATTGAACATGATCTAATAAACTGATACACATTAATTGTTTACATCTTGCCAGTGCGATATCATCCTATTTCTAAAAACACTTTACTTCTGAAACTATTATTGCTAATTTTTTTTGCGATTATTTACTCGAATGCCGAAGCCCAGGTTAATGTACCGACAGATTCACTTAAGGCTGACTCATTGCGCATTAAAAAGCATAAGATGCAAAACCCATCCTATAATGTCAGTAAACAGTATGATTTTGGCAATTTAGCCCACGATATTTTTCATCCGCATAAAAAGCCTGATACGCTACACAAGGGTTCGGGCATTACTGTTGTACCTAATGTTGCCGCCAATCCCACCATCGGGGGACAATTAGGAATAAAGGCAGTTGCGGGCAGAAGACTTGGAAATGATCCAAAAACATTATTGTCTGTGGCTGCAACTTCGGCATCTATCACTACCAAAGGCATCATCTATTTTTATATTAACCATAATGTCTTCACCCCTGGTAATACATGGAATTTCCAGGGCAATCTCGTCGCATCAAAAAGTATCACACCAGACCACGGCTTGGGCATAGGGAATAACATCAGCAATGGCAGTGCTACCGATAATATATTGGCAGACCCAACCCATAAAGGCTATGCTATTCATTCTCAATATTACAATTTCAGAGAAAAAGCCTACAAAGAAGTAACCGAAAACCTTTTTGTTGGGGCTGGTATGTCATTTGAGATCAGGCGGAAAATACAAAACCCTGATACTGTAAATAACGCGACGCCTTACAGCGTTTACAACAACCGATATGGGTTTGCCCAAGATCATTATGCTGCAAACGGATTTCTTTTCAATATCGAATACATCACCCGTGACAATCCCAACCGCGCTTATAAGGGCATTTATTTTGATGCCGGTGTACGTATCAACCAAACGTGGATAGGCAGTTCGAAAAATGCGGTGCAGTTTACCACTGATTTGAGAAAATATATCAGCTTATCTGAAGAAAACCCCGAAATGGTTTTGGCATTGTGGAACTGGGGCTCTTACCTCGCCAGTGGCGCCGTCCCTTATCTTGAGCTGCCAGGGACCGGAAGGGACGGTACGTATAGAAGTGGCCGGGGTTATACTGCGCAATTCTTTAAAGGCACCCAATTTAATGACACGGAGGCTGAATTCCGGTTTCCAATATTGAATAATAAATTCATTAGCGGCGTCGTTTTTGGAAATATGCAAACCGCTAATGATGAGCACGGCACCAAACTATTCCAGGTCTTTCAACCGGGTGGCGGCGCAGGCTTAAGAGTCTTGTTTAATAAAGCTACCCGAACCAACCTTGCACTAGACTATGCCTGGGGCAAATTCGGCAATAAGGGATTCTTCCTGAATCTCAACGAAGCCTTTTAAAATTTTATACTCCGCTAAATATTGAAAATCCACCATCTACACAGATCATCGATCCGGTTACGAACGCAGAAGCATCGCTTAACAGCCAAACCAATGCACCGATCAATTCATCGGGATGCCCGAAACGTCTGAACGGCGTATTTCTGATCACAGATTCTCCTCTGGGTGTGTATCCGCCTTCAGGCTTAGTCAACAAATTTCTATTCTGTTCGGTCAGGAAAAAACCTGGTGCAAGTGCATTCATGCGAATCGTGTCGCCATAACGATTTGCCAGTTCAACAGCAAACCATTGGTTATAACAATCCATCGCCGCTTTGCCCATATTATAACCGATAACTTTGGTTACTGCTCTTTTTGAATTCATGGATGATATATTTACGATGCTGCCTTTCCCGGTTTTAGCAATCGCTTCACCAAACACTTGAGTGGGCAGTAAAGTTCCCCAAAGGTTCAGGTCCATTACTTGTTTCATGCCATCCAGGTTCATTTTGAAAATATCTTCATCCGGCTGCAGAACACCTTGCGGCATATTACCTCCGGCCCCATTTACCAATCCGTCAATCCCGCCAAAAGCCTTTAATATTTTGTCGCGGGCAGCGACTAAATCATCCTGGTTTAACACATCCGCAACCACAGCCAAGGCCTTGCCCCCATTTTTGTTTATGGCGTCTGCTCGTTCATTACCAATAGCCTCATTGCGCCCCAATATCGCCACCGTGCCACCCGCCTCTACTATTCCGTTTACAAACGAGTTACCCAATATGCCGGTACCTCCGGTTACTACAATTACCTTACCTTCTAAAGAAAATTTATCGTTCATAGATTTATATATTATTTTATGTCAGGGATATTAATGATATCCATATCTGTGTAATCTAAATTTTCGCCGGCCATACCCCAGATGAAACTGTAGCTGGCTGTCCCGCTGCCTGAATGTATACTCCATGGCGGAGAAACAACAGCCTCACAATTATTCACTGTGATATGCCTTGTTTCGTCACCTTCTCCCATGTAATGAAACACCTTTTGCCCGGCAGGGAGGTCAAAATAAAAATAGGCTTCCATCCGGCGATCATGAGTATGTGCAGGCATGGTATTCCAGACACTTCCTTCCTGCAAAATAGTAAGCCCCATCACCAGTTGACAACTTTTTATGCCATCCATGTGAATGTATTTATTGATTGTCCGCCTATTAGCCGTAGATGTATCTCCGGCATTTACCTTTGCCGCTTCGGCATGAGTCATAATCTGTGTTGGATGATAAGCATGCGCAGGTGCAGATAACAAGTAGAATATGGCAGGATTCGCTGGGTCTTTACTAGTGAAAGTTACATATTCGGTCCCCTTGCCGATGTAAATGCAATCCAGCTTATTTACAGTGTAAGTTTGACCATCAGCCGATACTTCACCATCGCCGGCTATGTTAATTATGCCAATCTCACGCCGTTCAAGGAAATATTTCGACCGAAGATTCGGGTAAGTCGGCAGTTCCAAAGATCTATTCACAGGGCAGGCCGCGCCTATAATCATACGATCATAGTGCGTGTAAACGCTATTGATCTTGTCTTGTTCAGTTAGATCGTCGATCAGAAATCTCTCTCTTATCAGCGCAGTCTGATAGGTCTTAAAATCGTCAGGATGGACACTGTGTATTACTTTCAAAGCTTAGATGGTTTAATGGTAGTATGCGGCACAAACCTTGCAAAAGATTAAGTATTAACCAAACAAATAAGTGTTTTTTTAACAAAATGTATTTTGCCCCTAAGTCAATTATATTTTTTCAGGTAAACTAGTTAGTTTCTAATTAAATTTTCGGCATTAATGGTTACTGCCAATCAATAATATTGAATATCTTAGCAGCGAAAAACATTGCCGCTATAAAAAGCACTTCTGCACAAAATGAAAAAAGTTCAACTATTTAGAAACTTCCTTTGGTTTCCGATAATAAGCATTACTCTTTTCAACGTAACATTTAAAATCGAGGACAAAAACTATCACATCCCCCAAAGTCACTATATCATTCTCGGTGTATTGATTTTATTACTCATTGCCACTTTTTTCTTTGGCAAGAGCTCATAGGATAAATTATGGATTATTTTGAATAGAGGTTTATTTTCGGTCGTCAGAACAAAAAGCATCAATTTTTCGTTTAACAAACTCGGATAATACCCTGAAACAGATCAGGATATTGAACTTCATACTTAAGAACAACAATTAATAATGAAAAAAGCATTAATCACAGGAATTACCGGTCAGGATGGAGCCTACCTTGCAGAACTTTTATTGAAGAAAGGTTACGAAGTACATGGCATAAAAAGAAGAAGCTCTTTGTTTAACACAGATCGTATCGACCATCTTTACCAGGATCCCCATGACGCTGATATAAAATTAACGCTGCACTATGGCGATTTGTCGGATTCTACTAACCTGATCAGGATCATACAACAGGTGCAGCCCGATGAAATCTACAATTTGGGTGCGATGTCGCACGTAAAAGTAAGTTTCGATACACCAGAGTATACTGCAAACGCCGACGGCATAGGCACTTTACGTTTACTGGAAGCAATCCGCATATTAGGTTTGGAAAAGAAAACTAAGATATACCAGGCTTCAACTTCTGAGTTGTACGGTTTAGTACAGGCAGTGCCTCAGTCAGAAACCACGCCGTTCTACCCACGTTCACCGTATGCCGTAGCAAAAATGTATGCCTACTGGATCACTGTGAACTATCGTGAGGCTTATGGCATTTACGCTTGTAACGGTATTCTGTTTAACCATGAGAGCCCGTTACGCGGCGAAACTTTCGTAACACGTAAGATCACCCGTGCGGTATCTAAGATCGCGCTTAATCTTCAAAGCGCTTTATTCCTGGGTAACCTTGACGCACAGCGCGACTGGGGACATGCCAAAGATTATGTTGAAGCTATGTACCTGATACTTCAGCAAGACACGCCGGAAGATTATGTTATTGCAACCGGTGTGACTACACGTGTACGTGAATTCGTAAGAATGGCATTTAAAGAGTTGGGAATTGAAGTAGAATTCCGCGGTGAAGGCGTTAATGAAAAAGGCTATGTAGTTTCATGCGCTAACCCAGATTACCAGGTAGAAGTTGGCAAAGAAGTAGTGGCTGTGGACCCTAAATATTTCCGCCCAACTGAAGTAGATTTATTAATCGGTGATCCTACCAAGTCTAATACAAAATTGGGTTGGAAACCAAAGTATGATCTGCAAATGCTGGTAAGCGAAATGGTTCAGGCTGACGTTGATCACTTTAGAAAAGAGAAATTACTAAAAGAATACGGCTATACAATCAAAAATCAATTTGAATAATCGCTCTGATAACATAAAACGAAAGCCTTTAAGAAAATTCTTAAAGGCTTTTTTTATGAAAGTTAAAGTAGTTTCTATTTTTTGACGATACTTTTATAAACATCAAGGGTTTCATCAGCAATCAGGTTCCAGTCATAACGATGCATATCATAATTAGTGCGCTGATTTTCTGTCAGGTTGATGTTATTCAGGTGATTTACCAGCGAGGTTTCATTACCAACTTCAAAATAATTTTCGACAGGCAGATTTACCTGTGTGTTTGCAGGAATATCGCTGGAAAGGATGGGCAATCTATAGCTCATAGCTTCGAGCAAAGCTATTGGCAAACCTTCATAAAATGACGGTATAACAAACATTGCAGCATGGGTAAACAGCTGATGCAACTTTTCACCTTTGATAAAGCCTGTCAAAACTACATTGTTCTTTTTAGCTAGAGTCTTCAGTTCTTTAGAATATTCAGATTCGTGGTCCGCATCGCCAGCGATGACTAACTTATATTTCTTTGAAATATCCGATTGAGCATAGGCACGTATCAGGTAATCAAAACCCTTTTCAGGAACAAACCTGCCTAGCGTGAATATATATTGCCCCTTTGCAACGTCCAGCGATTCGATATAATCTGTATTCTCACTCAGTATAGGTTTATCTACACCATTAGGGATCAACACACAATCATTTCGCCCGTAGGTAGCAGCAACGTGATCTTTGATCTCCTGTGATATCACGATCACTTTTTTAGAGAACTTCACCCCCATCAGCTCGCCGGTCTTAAGGAAAAATTTAGCAAGACCGTTCCATTTCATCCTTTTGTAATCAGGTCCATGGTGGGTCATTACCACTTTAAGACCCAATAACCTTGCTAAGCCAGTCACCAAATTGGGGCCAACAGCATGAATATGTAAAACATCCGGGCGCTTAATGGCAGCATGCAATACAGCTAAGGTACTATGTACGATCGCCTCAAATGATTTACTTTTTGGCGAGTATATATTTTTAAGATTGATGGCGTGATGTTCTTTCAGACCTTTGTCCACAACATAATTGTTGCGGCATATCACAGTAATAGAGTTTGCACCACTTTTTATCATCCTTGGATAAAGGTGTTCACAATGTGTTTCCACTCCGCCCGGGATATGAGGAATTCCGCGGGTACCCATTACCATTATTTTCATCAGGGTATTAGTTAGAGTGCAACGTTTAAATTACTGTAAATGTCTTTTAGTATACCATAGTGCCGATCATAGCTTACCTGATTTGATATGAATTTGAATGCATTTTCACCGAATCTCTTCTTCATCTCATCATCATTCCACAACTTGATTATCTTCTCGCGAAGATCATCAGCATTAAATGACTCAAACAATAAGCCGGTCTCACCATCATGTATCAATTCTGGTATACCGCCTATCCTAGCGCCAACAATTGCCTTTTTAAAGGACATAGCCTCAATCACTGAGAATGGATAATTCTCATACCATTCAGACGGACATACCGTAAACTGCGCGTTAGTGATCAGGTTATAAACCTCAGGGAGAGTTTTATGGCCCAGCAACTGCACGTTGGTAATATTGTGTTCTTTAATGTGTGCCTGGAACTCAGGAAGCAGGTTCCCTCCTCCTACTATTTTTAGAGGAATATCCAGTCCGCTGATTGCTTTAAATAACGTGGATACACCTTTAATTTTTTCCAAACGACCAACATATAAGATATACTTTTCGTTGTCGTTCTTCTGCTGCGCAGCCAAGGCATCGCGGTTAAAATCGAAGCAGAGATTGGTCAATCTTAATTTATCTCTGAAGAAGTTGAACTCGTAAAATTTCTTGTACAAAAACTCAGATGGGCACATGAAATAATCCACATGCTTAAACAGGTGCATATAACGGTGTACGTAGTTTTCTAAACCTGCCAATGAACTTGCCAGGAATGAACCTTTTTTACATTTATTGATACCGCACTGAATAAAGTATCCGCCTTTACACTTCTCGCAAATACTGCCATGCGATATAAAGGAATTTTCAGGGCATATCAAAGTGTAATCATGCAACGTCCAAACAACCGGCACTTTATGCTTTTTAAGCACAGGCAAAATACTCGGAGTAATGTAATGGTTGATGTTATGCAAATGTGCAATGTCGATTTTGGTCTCGGACAGCAACCGTTCCATATTTGTCTTAGCCTGTTTGGAGTAAATGCTTTTCCCCAAAGCTTTAACACCACCCATAAGACTTTTATCGGCATTTAACTTTTTATAATCGATAAAGTCGACAAAGTATTTATCGTATCCGTAACTTTCAAAGTCTTTATCCGATTTCATGGCAAAAGGGATCACATTATGTCCTTTTCCCTGGTAAAGCTTTCTTACATTGTCAACATAGGTCCAATCGCCCCCTACCTGAAACCACACCCAATTCACCATTAATATGTTCAAAGGGTTTTGGCTTTGTAAATTTTCCATTCGCAGATTTTGTACTTCTTAATTATTTAATTGTGTTTGTATTATTGGGGGCTGTTTATTTTTTCTTTTCCATTAATTCATCAAAAAACGTAACGATACGGTCGACCTGCGTTGTATAGTCAAATTCATTTTGAGCCAGCTTACGACCATTTTGTCCAACTATTTCGGCCTTGCCGTAGTCAGAGAAAATATCAGATAATGTCTGTGCCAGGTGGTCGGGATCATTAGGTTCAGTCAGGAACGAATCTTTTCTATCAGTAAGATACTGTGGAATTGACCCTGTTGTTGTTGTCAATACAGGCTTGCCTGTTGACAAATATTCAGCAATTTTGGTCGGGAAACAATGTTCCGATTGCTGATTATTAGGCTTAGCCAGGGCCAAAACGGCTGCATTGGTCATTCTTTCTATCATTACAGGCCTGTCCACATACCCTGTAATTTCGATATTATCCTGTAATTGGTTTTTATCGATAAATGCGATCACATCCTCCCTGTTAGGCGATACGTTCAGATCACCCATTAAAACCAATTTCTTGCCGGGGGTCTTTTGGGTAAAAATGGTATACCCCTGCAGCAGGTCCATAATACCATCTTTGAACTGATTCAGTGCACCGGTATAAACAATTTCGCCGCTATTATTCGGAGTCTGTTTAAAATTATTAGTATTGGTAATGATTGGGACAATTATTTGCTTAGCTTTCTTGCTTATCCTGCCAACAAAATAATCATATAAGCTATCAGAAATTACGATCAGACCATCAAAAACCTTAAACAAATGTTTAATATATAGATTGATATATATCTTCCTGAAGAAACTACGCTCTACAGCAAACACAAACGGAAACTCACTTATTTCTAGCACAAATTTGCATCTGTCAACCAGGCTGAAAAGCTTATAGGTAACGATCATATACCACCTATTGTCTACAATAAGCAGAATATCAGTATTGCGTTTTTTAGTGGTGATATACCACAAGGTGTTAAAGTAAGATATAAAATCATTAAAGCGACGTTTAATGAAAGAAGGGCTTCTGACAGGATTTACCGGGTATCTGAATTTTATCCCTTCATACTCTCCCTTTTGCTCAAAATTCAATGCTTTGGTTCTATGACGCTCCGTAGGCCTGGGAACTATTACTTCCACATCGTGGCCACGTTCTTTGAACCGTTTGGCATATAAATGAATTCTGTTTGTCGCAGCCATTCCATGCGGATAGGCTTCATTCAATATAATAGTGATGTTCATTTTCATTATTCCAACTGCCAGGGGTATCTGTAACTCATTAAAGCAGCAAATCTACCTTAATTTCCTTTTTTAAAATCATATAGCTTTTAACAAAGCACAATTGTTGGATTTGAATGTGCCCGTTAAACCTTAATTTATCTCGCGTTCTGATTCGCTATGTTATTTATACGTAGATAAGTATCATTACGTTTTACCAAATTGTACTTGCGGCACAGGTTCTATCTGAGGGTCCGGCTGCTCGTCTTGTTGTTTTTGATAAATAACAACCTTCCGTACATTAAGCGTGACTATACCTATCATCAGTGTCATAAAGTAATAATATAAACTTGATGAGATAGTAATATAAATACCGAAGCCGGCACATGCTAAGGTCCAGAAAAACAAAATGATCTTGGCGTTGGTAACCCTTAACAGGTTCATCCGGTTTTTCTTAAATATGCTATAAGCCAAGTGGCCAAGATACGGTATACAGGTTTGCAGTCCAAACCACCAGATGATCAGGATAAATTGATTATCCAACCACTGGTAAGGTGCCTTCAGGTCACCACTCCAATTCCATGTTGCCGATGGACCTACACCGGTAAATAATTTATCCCAGTTAAACTGGTCCATAAATTCCTTTAACTGGCTGCTTCGGCTATCTTCGCCCATTCGTCCGGTAAATACAGTTGAGATATCTTTAAGAGTGCCAAATTTATCGATATTTACCACTACGTAATATCCAGCCATAATCCCCAGGAAGATCATACAAATTAATATAAAATTGCTCTTACCTTCTTTCAAATCCCGCCTGAGTTTAATAAAGATCAAAATGCCCATGGTAAGCAAATAACTTCGGGATGATATAGCGAAAGCAAAGAATGTGATCAATAACATAATGCCATACTTGGTTAGCTTGGCAAAATTTGTTTGGTCATCGTTATCCAAAAAGTAAAAAGGATAAACCCAAAGCAGTACAACTGTTGTATCCCTGATCGCATTAAGAGCCACTTCCCTATTAGAAATTGTACCTGCCAGGCCTATCTGCGTCAGGTTAAATACCACGAATACGTAACAGAAATATTTAAACCATTTCAATATTTTCTCGGTGTATTCTTCTTCAGCGGCAAAATAAAGCGTGCCGAAATTAAGCCAGGTTCCTAAACCTTTTGGGGAATAAAAAACTGATGGCGTTTTAGCAAAAACCCCTAAATCGTTAAACGAAGCTATAAATACCAGCAAAGGCATTAAAAGAAAGCAGGTATTAATGACGAACGGGAAACACCGGTGATATTTGAAATAGAGATAAAGACTTATAGGAGTAAGGATGATATCACTAAATACTGAAAGTTTGGAATACCAGCCGCTTTCTGCTGCATCCGCATTTACCTTCATATAATACTGGGCAAACAACTGCGCTATAAAGTGAGCCAATAATACGAACATGATGCCATAATATATATACTTGGCACTCTTGTCTGAAGAAGGTAATGCGGCTGCCTTAATCATATTGTTCTACTTTAACGCTTTCAACCTCACCTACCTCTAAATGTTTTATTGTTTTCCGGTAATAATACAGGATGCATGTAAGATAAGTTAATCCCCCAAGTAGTCTTGTAAGAGCGGCGCCATTAACACCCATACTTGGAATAAGCACAAAATTAAACACCAAAATAAAGCTACCTGTTATAAATGAGGTGTTTCGTAATAATTTCCCAAAGCCATGAGCCCCCAAAAACCGATTAAAGTAATCGGCTATACCATAGAATGCTACGCCGATACTCACAACGAAATTAATAAATATTACAGACTCGAATTTCTTTCCGTAAAAGAAGTTTATAAACGGCGGTACCAAAATCCACAATGCCACTAATGAAAACAACGTTAGCCCTATTGTTATCATCGTAAGCTTTTTAGGGATACGACTATGACTTGCAAATTCTTTGTAATTGGTGGTGGCTATTGTATTTGGAATGAATGACAATGGATTTGCCAAAGCAGCGGCTAATGCATAAAAGCCGACTCCGGCATTATTGAAACCAAAATAACTAACTATAACAGGAGTAAGCGACGCAACACCCGTGGAAAATGCGGCCCCGATATATACATGGAAACCGTAGCTTTTATTATAATCCCATATCTCAGAAATAGTAGCTTTCAAATTCTTAAATGACAGCTTGACCCTTATTAAAACATATGAGCATACAAGAACTAATGTTCCCAAGTAAAACGACCACGCTATCTGCAGTCTATTTGTTTTGACATGAGATAAAAATGTATAGATAATAACAGCTGATATAAGAAAGCCTATTTTGGGAAATATCCTTTGGACAGCAAGTAAAGACATGCGATTATCCGCCTGGAACAACACTTCAAAATAGTTGATCGACAGATATGCCCATCCAACCGGTATTGAATAAAAAAGCAGACTACTAAGGTGTTTTTCGCGAAGATTTGGATCATACATCGAATAAAAAAGCAAACCGACGGACATTATCACAAACATGAGTAACAGTATGATAAAAGTTGCGCCGTAGTATTGTCTCGCCTTGTCTTTGTCGTGATTTAATACCAGCGCCCTGTTGGCGGCCTGGAAGAAACCAAATGTGGTAATTAATACGGTAAAATTGAAGAGATTATCCATAAATTGATAATCCCCGAATCCATTTGGCCCCAGATAATGTGTAAAAATAATGCTGGTAATAATACTCATTGGTATTCCGGCAATATTAACTGAGAACAGCATAAAAACCTGTCTCGCCTTCGGATTCGCCCAATTTTGTTTTATTAGTTGCCTAATGTTGTTAACACTTAACTTTTGCACTTTTCCTGCTTAATTTGTTTTTCAATAGTTAAACTTATCAGTCGATCAAAATTATTATGTTATTGATGGATAGGGCTCCATCAATAACTCATAAATCTGAGGCAATTTCCATAACGACGCCGACCAAGCTATAAATCATTAGTCTGATAAAAACAGAATCGCGTTCTGTTAAAATCTGGCTAAAAAGCCTCTCATCGCACGACCAAATGTGTTTTTAGGACGGCTTGTGTAAGTATTGTAGTAGCTATTGTTGTAGTTATAGCCATAACCGTACTTCTCTCTCTTTATACCGTTAAATATGAGATTAAGTTTAGGGAATCTGTTCTCATTTTTAACTTCATTAATAAAGTCAAGCTCTTCCTTGAGAGTGTAACCTTGTCTTATTACATATAGACAAGCATCGGTTACCCTTGCGATGATCAGGGCGTCAGTCACCAAATGTATTGGCGGACTATCAATGATCACAAAATCATATTTCTTACGAAGGATATCTATCAGGTTATCAAGGTTAACCTTTTCCAGTAATTCAGAAGGGTTTTCTTGTATAGTACCGGCGCTCATTACATCCAATCCGGGAATGCCTGAAGGACGGATAAGACTGTCAATACTCAGGTGATCACTTTCCAGATAATCGCTAATACCTAAATGCTCATCCGGCAATTCGAAGATAGATGCGATTTTAGGTTTCCTAAGGTCCATCTCCAAAATAATGGTTTTTCTCGCTGCATATGCCAGTGTAACCGACATGTTTGCACTCACAAAGCTCTTACCTTCACCAGATGTGCTGGAAGTAACGACGCAAACTTTACCGCCCTCATTGTTGCTGAGAACCTGGTATAGCTTTGATCGCAACGCCCTAAATTGTTCGCCAATGGCAAAGCTTCCGCGCTCTTTCGTTATAACGATTGCAGTCGATGACTCCTGGAACGATAGCTCTCCCAAAATAGGAATATCCACTTCTTGTTCAATCTGCCTGCGATGGGTAATTTTATCGTCAAAGCTATTGCGGGTATAAATAACACCAACAGGAAGGATCATGCCAGCAAATAAAGCCAGAACATATACTATTGACGACTTCGGCCATTTTGAATTGCCTGCATGTGCATAATCCACCACTTTAGCATCGGTTACAGTAGAAGCATATTTCAATGACAGTGCCTCGCGTTGCTCTAATAAGAAAGAGTACAATTTTGCTTCAGCGTCGTTATCCCTGTGCATACCATTTAACTGGGTTTGTTGTCCGGGAATGCTTCTTAACTGTCCTTCAGCTCTTGAATTGGTCGACTGAAGCTGTCCCCTGGTAAGCATCAGGGTTTCTTTATTGTTACGTACCTTTTCTCTTATATTGGCCTGCAGGGTGCTAATCTCACTATTAATAGATTCAAATATCGGATTATCAGGAGGGTTGTTAGCCAATAAATTCTGTTTTCTTAACTCAGCTTCTGTTAGTTTATCAAGCAACGACGTTAGGCTTGGGTCCTGCAACCCTACGGTTGAAGGTTGTTTATTTGAACCCGGAGAATTAACATAATTTTCTATGCTATTGATAATTCTTATTTGTAGATTAATATCATCAAGAGCCTTCTGACTCTGCTGAGCATCCTGAACGTAGGTTTGCGATTGCGCATCGATATTACTTGTCAATCCTTTAGAACTTGCATAGCTCTCTATCTGAGCCTCACTCATATGCAAGTCCTTAGCTATTGAATCAATACGTTTGTTAATAAACTTGATGTTCGCGTCGGTTTTCTTGTTTTTCTCATCAACCGCTGCTTTCATATACGCATTAATTACAGCGTTAAGGACATCAATCCCACGCTGAGGAACGACATCAGACATAGACAGATCAACAAACGGCACTTCCTTATCATCCAAAGTAGATTTAAGCCCACTTACATAATAATCAGCCACTCCTGAAGGGTCCCCGACGGTTACAGATATTTTCGAACCAGTAAACGCGGCGAGATAAGGCGTGGCATCCAGTTTCCACAAGCCAAAATCACTCTGAATATATTGGCCGTATTTAAACTGGGTTTGTTTTCCGTTTTTATCTTCAACAGTAAAACCTTGTGCATTGTCAATCGTAATGTCCAGTTTAATGCCTTTATCATCAATTTTATCAGGCATTTTTATAAAACTGAATTTTACCGGGGAGTTTTTATAAAGGTCGGTAGTAACCATACCTTCTTTTTTAGCATACCCAATCCATAGGTTCATACTATTAACCACCTGCAACATTATCTTTTTAGATTTTATTATCTCAATTTCATTTTCGAAGATAACAGGGGTGCTAATCTGGTCCAGTTGGTTGATGTTATCTTTATCCTGTCTCTGATCCTGATTTTTACTGTCCTTAAACGCTATAGTTGCATTTATAGGATAAACAGCCTTGGCATATTTTAGGTAAAAAAATGCCCCTCCTATAAATATTATTAAAGATAGAAGGAATATAGGCCAGTGGAAAACATACTTTTTAAAGACCTTCGCAAAATCAGTTGTTTGATTTTGTGAAACGGGTAAAGTTATTGTTGTATACCTGTTGTCGTTTGTGGTAACAGCCATTGATTTTATTATAGATTTTTACGGTAAACTAGTACTAAGGCTACCACTGAAAGTGCAGAAATTATTAAACTGACTCTCTGGAAACCTGCGGTGTTATTATTTGAAATTTTAGAACGATTTGGCGTTACTACTAATACATCGTGATTTTTCATATAATAGTATGGCGAATCAAATAATTTTTTTGAATTCAAATCAATCGGGATATATTCGCGCTTGCCGTTTATCTCTCTAACCAAAAATATCTGGCGAATTGCAGTAATGTTAAGATCTCCCGCCATGCTCAACGCCTCAGGTATGGTAACTCTTTCGTTTGGTATAGTAAAAACGTCCGGTTTAGCAACATCACCTAACACCGATATCTTGAAATTAGTGATC
>Ga0105240_10001980_pt1 | contig 33836 bp, 31 predicted proteins | sample KBSC54metaG_FD_80426 | JGI IMG/M metagenome (GOLD analysis project Ga0105240, IMG submission 80426) | Corn rhizosphere microbial communities from Kellogg Biological Station, Michigan, USA - KBS C5-4 metaG | ecosystem: Host-associated > Plants > Roots > Rhizosphere > Soil | place: Michigan, USA... | reverse complement strand
TTGTGTTTGGTGACCAGCAGGCGGCGAGCCGCGCCGATCTTGTACTTGAACCGCTCGAGCGAGCGCACCGGGACGTGAAGTATCGTGAGGCCATCTTGCAAAGGCGGCTCTAGGGCTGGCGAAGCGAAATCGGTGGAGACGGAGTGGTTGCCCTCGTGCACGAAGAAGTCTAGATGTTCCGCCATGAAAAGCGATGACAAGGCGATCTTATGGTATTGCGAGGTACGGCCACGCCAGCGGAATTCCTGAGATGCGTCGAACGAGGCGTAGGTTCCATATTCACTTGGGACCAAATTGATCCAGGGCAGGAACATAACCTCGGACGTCGAGGATCTTAGCGCGCTCTGTAGCTGAGCCTTGCTGCCGACATTGAGGAACTCGTCGCCGTCGAGAAAGAAGAGCCAATCAGCGCCTTCCGCGAGCGCCACCCGGGCCAGCTCATTCATGATCGCGGCTTGATATTTTTCGAGCTTGCGCACCTTGTAGTGACGGATACGCGAATCTGCCGCTGCTCGCCGCGCAAGGTATTCGCTCGTCCCATCAGTCGACTGGACATCCGCGACAAGAATTCCGTCAAACAGCGCAGCGCACTGGTTCAGGAACGGCGCCACCAAATCGGCCTCGTTGCGAACCATGGTCGCGACATAGAGCTTCAGCACACCGGCCTCTTGGCTGGAATTGATATCTAGCGGTTCCTTCATACAGACAACGCTCCCGCGAGCCTACAACGCTTACCGCGTTGGACCGGCCCTCACTTCACCTGGGCGCCCGCATCGAGACCCCACAACCATTGCGCTGCCTTCGAAGCGATGCCGGCCATTCTCGCCACTAGGTGGCATCATCCCGCATCACACGCCAAGCCTTGGGTCTCTAGCCGCTCCCTGACCGACGGACAATGCCAACCATCGTTGGAGCTCGTCCCATTTGCGCGCGACAAAACGCGCCAGCGGAAGCCTCGCCATCAATTTTTGCCTGCCGACAGGATCGTTGTCTATGATGGACAACGCGGTTGCGCACCGCCTCATGCTCCAGGCGCGCAACTTCAGGGCGCAGAGGGTGGCGTATCCCATGACAGTTGATGTGATCGTGCCCGTGTACAACCAGTTTCACGTCGTTGCCCCGTGCATCAATTCCGCAATCGCCTCGTCCAGCCTGAACGATTTTGAACTAATCGTCATAGATGACGGAAGCACCGAGCAGAAAGTTATTAAATACCTCCAATACGAGAGGGATCGCGGCAACATAACACTGCTCACAAATGATTCTAATATGGGATTTACGCGTACGGTAAATAGGGGAATGCAGCTCAACCCAGACAGAGATGTTGTTCTCTTGAATAGCGACACGCTTGTTTACGGAGACTGGGCGACCCGTCTTGGCGCGACGGCGCTTTCCGGAGCCGACATCGCGACCGTAAACCCGCTGACCAACGGCAGTCATATAAGCGGATACCCGCATCGTATAAGCAGTAAGAACATGAATATCGGCCTTGACTATCTTGAATTAGACAATCTGGCAAAGGAGAGAAATTCCGGCGCAAGCGCGTACGTTCACGCCACGGTCGGATTTTGCATGTACATAAGACGGAAATGTATTGAGAGCATTGGCCTGTTCGATGACAAGCATTTCCCGGCCGGCTATGGTGAGGAGTCAGACTTTTGCGCCAGGGCCAGGAAGGCTGGATGGAGACATAAGATTGATGGCGGCGTGCATGTTGCACATCTGGAAAACCAATCCTTCGGCGACCGAAAACGTCTGCTTATGGAGCGAATGTCGCGAAAGATTACAGAGCTGCATCCTGACTATGCCCGCTATGACAAGCACTTCGACGTCACTGATCCGGTGCGGCCACTGAGGACAGGCCTCGACCTGGCCCGACTTCGCCGCCTGTTGGCCGGAAAGCGTGAACTCACCGTCCAGTCCATCGACCGCAGGGCAACTGCCGCCGCACAGGGTCCCTCGCTGGCCTATCGGCCGCTCGATCAGACCGTGAGCTTTGCAGTAGATGAAGGCCTGCATCTTCCGAATCTGCCGCGGTACATTCTTCCCAGGGACATGCTGCGCTTGAATGCCGACATGGAATACCTTGGAGTCGAGCGACTGGGCTGCGCCACGCCGGCGGAGCTTGCACGCCTGCAAGCCACGGTGGCCCCACGATCGATGGAGACTGGACTAAGGCCGCAACTGGTCATTCAGGCCCAACAATCTGCCGATCGGATGCGTTCGGGTTGATCGGGGCGGCATCATGGGATTGAAGGCGCTGCATGTCCTATTTCGTGACCGGCGCGGCCGGATTCATCGGCAGCAACCTTTGCGACGCGCTCCTGGCGCGCGGCGAACAGGTGGTTGGCTACGACAATTTTTCCACCGGCATGCCGGAGTTCCTGAGCGAAGCGGGGCTGGCGACCAAGTTCTCGTTGATCGACGGTGATCTGCTCGACACCACGAAGCTGACAGACGCGATGCGGGGGGCCGACGTGGTGTTCCACTTCGCCGCCAACGCCGACGTCCGGTTCGGCCTGCAGCATCCACGCCGCGACCTGGAGCAGAACACGATCGCGACCTTCAACGTGCTCGAAGCGATGCGGGCCAATGGTGTGAAGACGATCGCGTTCTCGTCGACCGGTTCGGTCTACGGGGAAGCCGCCGTGATCCCGACCCCGGAGGACGCCCCTTTCCCCATCCAGACGTCCTTGTACGCGGCGTCGAAGGTTGCCGGCGAAGCGCTGATATCGTCGTACGCTGAGGGATTCGGGATGCGCGCCCTCATCTTCCGCTTCGTGTCGATCCTGGGCGAACGCTACACCCACGGACATGTGTTCGACTTCTACCAGCGGCTCAAGGCGGACCCGACGAAGCTGACGATCCTAGGCGACGGCAAGCAGCGAAAATCCTATCTCCATGTCGCGGACTGCGTTTCCGCGCTCCTGCTTGCACTCGAAAAGACCTCCGGGAAGGTAGCGCTATTCAACCTCGGCACCGACGAATACTGCCAGGTTACCGATTCCGCCTCGTGGATTGCCGAGCGGATGGGCGTTGCGCCCCGGTTTGAGTTCACCGGCGGAGATCGCGGCTGGGTGGGCGACACTCCGTTCATTTTCCTCGATACGCGCCGGATAGGCGCGCTGGGCTGGTCGCCAGCGCTCGGAATTCGCGCCGGCGTCGAACGCACGGTCGATTGGCTGGCCGCGAACGAGTGGGTCTTTGAGAAGCGGACCTGACGCGGGAAGGCGTGCGGTGGACAACGCTCCCCTTGCTGTGGTGACCGGAGCAAGCCGCGGGCTGGGGCGGCTGGTCGCCGAGGCGCTTAGCAGGGCCGGCGCGCGTTTGCTGCTCGTGGCGAGAGATCATCACGCCCTGCTCGAGGTGGCGGGCGCTTTGCCAGATGCTCGGGTCCTGGCGGTCGACGTCTCGCAGGCGGACGCCGCGGCGATCATCGGAGCTGCGGCGGAGCAACTCGGCGGCGCCGACATCTTGATCAACAATGCGGCCATCCAGGGCCCCATCGGCCCGGCGCTGGACGTCGATGCGGCGGAGTTTGAACACACGCTCCGCGTCGATCTGCTGGCGCCCATGGCGCTGATCAGGACCCTTGCGCCTCAGATGATCGCGCGGGAAGCAGGTTGGATCGTGAACGTCTCGGGCGGGGGCGCGACCGGGCCGAGACCGATGTTCGCCGCCTACGGCGTCGCCAAGACCGCCCTGGTTCGCCTGACCGAAACTCTGGCCGCGGAAATTGGCCCGAAGGGGGTGCGCGTCAACGCCGTGGCGCCTGGCGCATTCCGCTCCAGAATGAGCGAGGAGGTGCTTGCCGCCCCTGCGGCGGCCGGCGCTCAAGAAGCCAGCGTTGCGGCAAGACTCGTCGCGGAGGACGACGATGCAGCGGCCAAGAAGGCCGCCGAGTTGATCGCCTATCTCGTCCTGGGCGATGGTCGCAACCTGACAGGACGGCTCATCAGCGCCGTCTGGGACCCATGGCCCCGCCTGCACGAGCGCGCGGACGAATTGGCCGCATCCGACATCTACACGCTCAGGCGCATCACGCCGGGTGATCGCGGCAAGGATTGGACCAGGTGAAATTCGCCATCGTTGGGTGCGGACTGATCGGCGCGAAGCGGGCCGACGCCCTCGCTGGCGAGCACGAGCTGGTTCTCGCCGTGGATCTCGATCCTGAACGCGCGCAAGCGCTTGCGTCGCGTCATGGCGCCCGATCCGCCCAGAACTGGAGGGCGGCGGTCGACGCCGAGGTGGACGCGGTGATCATCGCGACGGCCCACAACGCGCTTGCCGCACCCGCCACGGCCGCCCTCGAGGCGGGACGGCACGTGCTCGTAGAGAAGCCGGCGGGTCTAAATCTCGCCGAAGTCGCGGCGATCGCGGCGGCTGCCGAGCGCGCCGAAAGGATCGTCAAGGTCGGCTACAATCATCGCTTTCACCCCGCGCTGCTGAAAGCCCGCGCCCTTGTCGATGAAGGCGTGCTCGGCCCCCTGATGTTCGTCAGAGGCCGCTACGGACACGGCGGCCGCGTTGGCTACGAGCGGGAGTGGCGCTTCAACCGCGAGATTTCCGGCGGCGGGGAACTGCTCGACCAGGGCTCTCACCTGATCGACCTGGCGCACTGGTTCCTGGGCGATTTTGTCGACGTTGCGGGCGCTCCGCGCCGCTACTTCTGGCCATCAGACGTCGAGGACAACATCTTCCTCACCCTGTCGACGGCGGCGGGCCAGGTCGCCTGGCTTCATGCGACCTGGACCGAGTGGAAGAACATGTTCTCGTTCGAGATCTACGGGAGGGACGGCAAGATCGACATCTCCGGTTTGGGAGGTTCGTACGGGCTGGAGTCGCTCGCGCTGTACCGGATGCTCCCACAGATGGGACCGCCTGAAACCACCAAGTGGGAATGGCCGTTCCCGGACCAATCCTGGCGGCTTGAGATCGATGAATTCGTTGCAGCCATTCGCGAAGGCCGCCAGCCAGTCGGAAATATTCAGGATGCCCTCCACACAATGACCGTCATTGACCACGTGTACTCGGCGGGAAGTTCATGATCATCGCGCGCGCACCGTTGCGAATTTCTCTGGGCGGTGGCGGGACAGACCTGCCATCCTATTACCGCGACCATGAGGGTTTTCTTGTCTCAGCCGCAATAGATCGGTATGTATACATAACACTTCACAATATGTTCCAGTCCGGTCTGATCGTGAAGTATTCAAAGCTCGAGCATGTCCAGACCATCGACGAAATCGAACACCCCATCGTTCGCGAGGCGCTGAAGCTGGTCGGCGTGCACGATCGGTTGGAAATTACCTCGATGGCCGACATCCCGGCCGGAACCGGGCTGGGATCGTCGGGGAGCTTCACCACCGCTCTGCTGCGGGCGCTTCACGCCATGAAGAAGAACCTGGTGGACGCGCGCACCCTTGCCGAGCAGGCCTGCGACATCGAAATCAACCGGCTCGGCGAACCGGTCGGCAAACAGGACCAATACATCGCATCGTTCGGGGGCGTGACCTGCTTCCGCTTCAAGAAGGACGATAGCGTTGATGTCTGGCCAGCCGCCCTGGCGAACGAGACCCTGACAAATCTGGAAGATGGGCTGGCCATGTTCTTCACCGGCCAAACCCGGTCGGCCAGCGCCATCCTGAAGGACCAGGACGACCGATCCAAGCAGAAGGACAGCTCGGTCATCGACAACCTGCACTACACGAAGGACCTGGGCCTCCGCAGTCTCCACGCGCTGGAGAAGGGAGATCTCTTCGCCTACGGACGGCTGATGCACGAACACTGGGAGCATAAGAAGAAACGTTCCGGAGGCATGTCGAATGCGGACGTGGACGGGTGGTACGATATGGGCATTCGCAACGGCGCGGTCGGCGGCAAGCTGATCGGCGCGGGCGGCGGCGGATTCCTGATGTTCTATACCGAAGACAAGAAGCGACTCCGCCACGCGATGCTCGAAGCAGGCCTCTCAGAAGTGCGGATTCGCTTCGACTTCGAAGGCGCGAAGACGATCGTGCAACAGTGACCCCGATGCCCGATGTGGCGCTGCTGGCGGGCGGCTTGGCCACCCGAATGCGCCCCCTCACGGAAACCATTCCGAAGGCGATGATCGACGTCGCCGGCGAGCCGTTCATCGCTCACCAGTTGCGCCTTCTCCGCCGCGAGGGTGTCTCGCGAGTTGTCCTGTGCATCTCTTACCGCGCCTCCCAGGTTCGGGAGTTCGTCCGCGACGGGTCGGACTTCGGTCTCGAAGTCCGCTACTCGGAGGATGGGCCGTCGCTCCTGGGGACCGGTGGAGCGCTCGCGCGGGCCCTGCCGTTGCTCGGGGCGGAGTTCATCGTGCTCTACGGCGATTCCTGGCTCGACACGCCCTATGCGCCGATCGTCGAGGCGTTCCGCGCGGCGCACTCGCCAGCGCTGATGACCGTGTTTCGCAACCAGGGCCGCTGGGACACTTCGAACGTCTGGTTCGAGAACGGGCGCATCCGCCTCTACAGCAAGACCGAGCGCCGCCCGGAGATGGCCTACATCGACTGGGGCCTGGGGATCGTGCGCGCCGAACTGTTTGCGGGCCGCGGCGATGACGAAGCGTTCGATCTCGCCGAGATCTACTCACAGCTGTCTCGTGAAGGGCGGCTCGCGGGCTACGAGGTCACCCAGCGCTTCTACGAGATAGGCTCGCCGGCGGGTCTTGCCGAAACCGACGCTCTGCTCCGCCGCTCCTAAAGCCTGAACCCCGCTGCAGCGCCGTCCTCGAAGAACATGCGGACGGTCTCCAAAGAGTATTCCTCGAGATCCTTGCCGACGAGATTAAGCTTCTTAAGTATATCGTTGGTCACCGTAATGATGTGACAACCGATCTCATCAGCCTGGTAGATGTTCAGAAGCTCCCGAGGACTTGCCCAGATCAGCTCCGTGTTCGGCGCTCGCTGCAGGATACCAACCGCCTCGCGCATGATCGGTACGGGGTCGACGCCGGTGTCGGCAACGCGCCCGGCGAAGACGGAAATGCAGCACGGCGCCCCGCCCTCCACCGCGCGCACGATCCGCTCGACCTGAGGTAAAGTCATGAGCGCCGTCACATTGGTCGCGACACCGTCCTTGGACAGCCGCTCAACCAGCGCTGTCATCGGCTCACGCCGGGTGTTGGTCACCGGGATCTTCACATAGACGTTCGGGCCCCAGCCGGAGATGAGGCGGGCCTGACGCTCCATTTCGACCGCGTCGTCGGCAAATACCTCGAAGGATATCGGACGGTCGGGGATCACGCCCAGAACCTCGCGGGCGAAACGCTCATAGGACGCCACGCCGGCCTTCCGCATCAGAGTGGGATTCGTCGTGAACCCCTTGATGTACGGGACGGCGTACATCTCGCGCATTCCCGCGAGATCCGCGCCGTCGGCGAACAGCTTGACTTTAAGCTCGGTCGGTTTCTTCACCCAGGCCTTCCTCGCGTAGTTTCCAATATCCACGTCGCCGCCTCGCCCATATGCGCGACCGTCATGTCCGGCGCACAGGTCGCCGGCTCCCCATACCCATCGCCGACGAGGACCGTACGACACCCTGCGGCCCGGCCCGCCTCGATGTCGCGCCAACGATCGCCCACCATCACGCTGGCGGCCAGGTCGATCTGAAGGCGCGCGGCGGAACGCACCAGCATGCCCGGCTTCGGCTTGCGGCAGTCACAACGATCCGCATCGTCGTGGATGCACATCTCGACGGCGTCGACCGGCATCGTGTCCGTTATCCGCGCGTTGATCGCCTCGGCCACGATCAACGGGGTCGTCCCGCGCGCGACGTCGGGCTGATTGGTGACGACCACCAGCAGGAATCCCGCCTGCTTGAGGCGCCGCAACGCCTCGGGGGCTTCGGGCGCGATCTCCATGTCCGCGACATTCGCGGGCGGATACGGCCGTCCGTCACGGACCACCGCGCGGTTCAGCACCCCGTCGCGATCCAGAAACACCCCGGCGACGCCACCCGGCCCCCCATTCAACGAACGCTCTCCCACTTGGTCTGGACGGCCTTCAACTTCGGGTGCGAGACCAGCATGTGCCAGACAACGGCGTGAAACGCCTCCGTGTGGGGCGTCACCATTTCCGGGTTGACCGTCGGAATCACGCACACGGCGTCACCGACCTTGGCTGTGTAGCCGCCATCGCGGCCAACCACCCCGATCACCTTCGCGCCGACCTCCTTGGCCAATTGCAGCGCCACCACCAGGTTGGGACTGACGTTCTTTTCGAGATTGCCGCCGCCGACGGAAAAGATCAGCAGCATGTCCCGGTCGGAAAGCTTCGACACGCGCAACCATTCCGCGAAAATCGTCGACCAGCCTTCGTCGTTCGCCCTGGCCGTGAGTTCCGAAACATTGTCCGTCGGCGCGTAGGCTTCGATGCCTACGATCTTGCGGAAATCGTTGACGGCGTGCGAGGCATTGCCCGCACTTCCGCCCACGCCCAGCACGAACAGACGCCCTCCGCGAGTGCGCAGCTCCGCCAGCATGTCCGCCATCCGCTCGATGACATCGACATCGAGTCGGTCGAGGATCGCCTTGGCCTCGTTGAAATACGCTGCGGCAAATCCCACCGACGTCTCCTCGACTGTGGGTGGTAGTACCGGGTCTGGCGCGGGCCAGCAAGTCGCCGTTGGACCGACGGCCGGGCCGGCCCCCGCCGACCTGCTGGCCACCGTTTCGACATCGGCCTTGTGAGTTTGACGCCCGACGATCCACGCGTGGCCGGCTGGCTAAGCGTCATCGGACCGGGCGCGCGCCAGGTCCTCGAGCATCCTGTCCACCTCCCCAGGCAGCGCTCCCGGGACCAGCCTGACGCTGGCGACTCCCGCCGAGAGGCCTGCTTCGACGTCGATGTCCTTGTCGCCCATCATCCGACTGAGCGCGACGTCGAGCGGCCAGGCCTGCATGAGGCTGAGGAGCATCCCGGGACGCGGCTTTCGCCACTCGTGATCAACCCGGTAGGCCTCGACAGAGCCATCCGGATGAAACGGGCAGTGGCGAAAGTCATCGATGTGGGCCCCGCGGTCCCGGAGCTGCGCCTGCATCCATGCATGCAGGGCCGCGATGGCCTCCTCGCCATAGAGGCCCCGCGCCACCCCTGCTTGATTGGTGACCACAAAGACGTAGACGCCCGCATCGTTCAGGCGGCGGATGGCGTCGACGGACCCCGCCAACCAGCGGAACTCGTCGATCCGATGAAGATAGCCGGGATCCTCGTTGAGGGTGCCATCGCGGTCGAGGAAGGCGGCAGGGCGGCGTCGCCACGCAGGCGCCTTGGTCTGGGCCGCCGCGAAGTCTTCGGGAACGCCGATGTCGACAAATCGCCCATCGGCCAACCGCGCCCGCAATCGTCCGGCTGTGGCGAGCCGCGGGAAGACGTCGCGCTCGAGGCTGCAGCCGTCCGCGAGATGGCCCACGATCTCGCGCGAAACGAGATAGACGCCGCCGTTTATGTCCGCCGGACCGGGACGCTTCGGCCGTTCGAGGAAAGCCCGGACGAGCGGCCCGTCGGTCTCGACGGGGCCGTAGCGGCTGGCGTCCTGCACGCGGCGCAGGGCGATCGTCGCCAACGCATCATCGGCGCCGGGCGTGGTGACCAGCGAGAGCCAGTTGAAGTCGAACCAGGAGTCGCCGTTCAGCAGGAAGAACCAGGGCTCGAGCCGGTCCCGGGCGCGCCAGAGCGCGCCCCCGGTGCCCGCTGGCGCATCCTCGACGACGATCTCGATCCGCACCCCCAGGCGGGCGGCGATGCCGCTCTCGGCGAGGTAGCGCTCAACGAGCTCGGCGCGGTAGCCCGCCAGAAGCAGGATGCGCCTGAACCCGAAGCGGACCGCCTCCAGCAGCAGGTATTCGAGAAATGGCCGCCCGCCGACCTGCAACAGCGGCTTTGGCGCATCCGCCGTGAGCGGCCCCAGTCGCGTGCCCAGGCCGCCAATCAGGATCACGCATTGCTCAGGCGCGCGCAGGTGTGCCTCCGGCTTCGACCTGGCCCCGGACCGCCGCCCGCTGGGCGGTGGCGGCGATCTCTAGTGGCCGACCGTCCACGCTTCAGCGCCCATGTCTGTGAAGTGAACCGGCCCTGCTTCGACGCCCGCCGCGCGAATGGCCTCGGCGAGGCGGTAACGATTTTCCGGGTCGGTTACGAACATCATGAATCCGCCCCCGCCCGCGCCCGACACCTTACCCGCCCAGGCGCCCCGCTCCATCGCCGTCTTGTACACCGTCTCGATCAGCGGGCTGGAGATGCCTGCGGCCGTCTGCTGCTTCGCCCGCCACGAGCGATCCAGGATCGCCGCCATGCCGCGAAGGTCGCCGCCGAGGAGGGCCGTCTTCATCTCGATGGCGTCGGCCTTGAGCTGGTGCAAGCCGTCGATCGTGGACGCCGTGTTGCGTTCGATGCCTTCGAGTTGCTCGCCGATGATGGTGTCCGAACGACGCGACTGGCCCGTGAAGCAGATGACCAGCGCCGCTTCCAGTTCGTTGAGCGCCGAGCGCGAGACCCTGAGCGGATTTACGATCACGCGGTCGTCGGCCAGGAATTCGATGAAGTTGATCCCCCCGAACGCGGCGGCGTACTGATCCTGCTTTCCCCCGGCGAGCCCAAGGTCGCCACGCTCGATCTGGTAGGCCAGTTGGGCCACGTCGTAGCGTCCCAGCGGCAGGTTGAACGCGACGCGGTAGGCCTCGACCAGCGCCACGACCAGCGCGGACGACGAGCCGAGGCCCGATCCAGGGGGCGCATCGACGGTCGTGGACACGTCCACCGAGGGAGCACGGCCATCCAGAAACTGCCGCACGATGCGGTTGTACACGGCGCGGTGAAGCGAGAGCCCTTGGTCGGTCGGCAGGTCGGGCGCGGCCGGCGTCTCGTCGACCAGACCGAGGTCGCTGGCCCGGAAGCGGGCGCCGCCCGCGTCCAGGAACGTCAGGTGCGCATAGGCATAGCGATCGATGGTCGCGTTCAGCACCGCACCGCCGTGGCGCTGACTGTAATGCGGCAGGTCGGTGCCGCCGCCCGCAAGTCCCAGGCGCAGCGGCGCGCGCGCCCGCAACTGCCGCGCGGGCCTCACGAGCGTCCCCGCGGTCCGGCCGCCTCGGCGGCCGCGATCGCGTCCGAAAGCGAACGCCGCAGCGCCGCGACCGAAAAATGGTTGCGGACATAGTCGGCCTGGGATGCCGATTGTCGGCGCCAGGCGGCGTCATCCTGCAGCAAGCGGACACAGGCCTTGGCGAACTCGTCCGGATCGTCATGCACGCCTGCGACCTCGGCGAGCCCGGGCAGACCCTGGGCGCCCACGGATGTGGTCACCAGCGGCGTGCCCAGGTTCATGGCTTCCACGACCTTGAGCTTCACGCCGGCGCCGAACCGCAGCGGCGCCACGGCGACCCGGGCCGCGCGATATCGCTCGTCGAGGCTGGACTCGGACACCCTGCCGGTCACTTCGATCCCGTTCCCCGCCAGGGCCCGTATCTCATCTGTGGGATTGGAGCCCACCAGAGACAGCGTCGCGCCGGGCGCCTCGCGCCGCACCAGAGGCAGGACCTGTTCGACCAGCCAGATCGCGGCGTCGATATTCGGCGGGTGGCCGAAGCCCGCCACGAAGATCAGCACGGGATCGCGTGGCGGATCCCGCCCGCCGCCGACCGGTTCGAAGCCGTACGGTTGGAGGGTTCGCGCGGACGCGAGCGGCTCCAGTTCCCGCACACGCTCGGTCTCCTCGTTCGAAGGGTACAGCACCAGATCGACGCGCCGCCAGATCGATCGCTCCTTGACCTCCATCGACGCAGCCTCGGAGGCGAGTTCCCCGCTCCCCCGTGCGCGGGCCTCGCCCCGCATCCTCTCGAAGTGAAGGTCGTGCCCGTAATACAGACGTTTGACGTCTGGATAACGCTTGAGACGTGGCAGGATGCTATGCGCCACCTCCGGCCGACTTAGTAAGACAAATTTCGTCTTGCTTGCGCGCGGAGCGAACCAGGCCCCGAAACGTCTATAGGCCGCCCCATAGAGGACCTCGATCCCAAGCTCCTGGAGCCTGGGCGCGTATTCCGGATCATACAACAGGCTGGCCGGCCAGTAGGTGACCTGAAATCCCATCTCGCAAAAGGCCTGCAGATACATCAGCATGGTGCGCGAGCCCGCGTCGCGGTCCCACTGCGGGATGTAATAGTCAATTACAAGCATATGCGGATGGTCGAGGCTTCGATCACGCGCCTCGAAGACTCCGTCAGCCACCTTGCAGTGCGCTTCTTCCAGTTCAGACCGCCACCTTGAGAACAGCTTCTTCGTATTGGCGACCTGAAAGGCCTTTATGCCTGAGCCCTCGTCCCGTCCGTGACTTCCGCCCTCATGGTGGAAAACCTCGGATCGAGGCGCGTAGACGACCTTCATACCGGCTGCGCGGACGCGAAACGCAAGGTCGGAATCCTCGCAATAGGCCGGCGCAAAGGCGCGATCGAACTCGCCCAGTCTCTCCCATTCGCCCGTCCGCAACGCCATCGAAGCGCCGGAGACGTAGTCGACCTCCTTCTGATAGTTGAATTCCGGCAGCCGCGGGTCCTGGCCGCGTCCGAAGTTGGCCCCCGAGCCGTCTCGCCAAAGGATGCCGCCCGCCTCCTGAAGCGTGCCATCGCTGTTCAGCAGCTTCGACCCCACCAGGCCCACCCGCGCGTCCCTGTCCAACGGACGCAGGAGTTCCTCGAGCCATCCGGGCAGTACGAAGGTGTCGTTGTTCAGCAGCACGATGTGGTCGCCTCGCGCGTGCCGGGAGGCTGCGTTGCAGTTCTCGAGAAAGCCGCGGTTGTGATCGTGACGGATCACTCTGGCGCAACCACCGAGACTCGAGATCAGATCGAGGGTCGCGTCCGACGACGCGTCGTCCCCAACCAGGATTTCGAAGGTTCGCCCACCGCTCTGGGTCTCGAGTATGGAGGCAATGCACGTCAGCGTCAGATAGAGGCGGTTGTAGACCGGGATGACGATGCTGGCGTCCGGTCGGTCGACAGCGCGCTCGCAGGCAAGCTTCCGCAGGCGGTCCGTCAGCGTCCGACAATCTGAGCTATCGTCGAAGTTCGCTGGGCTGCCCGCATACCGCTCGACCAGCAGGAACAACTGGCTCAGGCGCTCCACGTGCTCATGGCCGAACACTTCCTCGACGTAGCCGAGACCTGAAGTGATCGGGCGCAACTCGAGCTCGTCGACGTCGCCCGCCCCCGGCCAAAGGGCGTCTCGGAGCTGGCGCAGGATCCTGCGGAGCTCACGCAGCAGCTTGGAGAAGAGCGACCGTCTCGCGCGACGCACGTCCCACTCGACCCGAGCTTCCTGCTGCTCGGAACGCTGCTGGGCTTGCAACTGCCTGGCGGTGTCATCGGCCGTCGATATTGCGAGCTCCAATCCGGCTATCCGCTCGTCGGCGCAAGGCGACACCGCCTTGGGTGCGGGCCGCCGACGGTCGACAGAGCCCAAACCAGCCGCGCAAGCCTCAACACCGATGCGCCGCCGTCAGAAGCCCTTCTGATTGAACGGAAAGCACATGGTTATCGGCCTGGGACCGCAACTGACGCTCGTACCGCGCTCGCCGGCCCAGGTCCAGCGCCCGGCATGGCCGAAAACTCGTACTGATTGTATCTTGGATACACGCCTCGCGCGATTCCGGCTCACGTATTCGCGACGATCACCGACTGCAGGCCGCCCACGTAGCCTAGCTCGGCCGACCAATAGAAATGCATCTCCGCATGGCGGAATCCTGACGCTCGGATCGCATCAAGCAAGTCCCAGCCGAAGACATGGTAGGCGAGAATTCCCTCGCCGCCGCCCACCGGGTCGCCGTGATATTCCGCCGGCAGATGGTGGACGATCGAGCCGTCCGGCCGGAGCTCCGCCCGCGCAACCGTCTTTCGCGCCTGCAGGTCGAACGGAACAGTCATCAGCAGCAGGCCATCTCGCCGGAGCGTCCGCGCAAACTCGGCCAACGCCCTTCGGTACTTTGGCACGTGCTCCAGCACGTCGAAGGTCAGAATGGCGTCCAATGAGCCCGTGGAGAAGCTCAGGTCGGTGACGTCCTCGTGGCGTATCTTCCGAGCATTGGTGTGCCCGCGCTGCGTGCCGTCATTCAGAAATTCGCTTCCCACCAGACGGCGGCAGGATTTCTTGAGGGACTGAAATAGCGAACTGGTCTGCTCGGTCACATAGACGCGCGCACGAGCCCATCCTTCCAGACGCTCCCTGAACAGCTGCATCGAGCCGCGCATGCGCGTATTCAGATTGCAGGATCCGCAGACCATGCGCTCTCGCCAATTGGGCGTGCGCTCGCCGTCGGACGCCTCCGGGGCGGAGAGGAAATCCACCGCGAACGACGCGGGCTTGCGACAGACGCCGCAGAAGCCAGGCACCGTGAACGCCTGGACGCCGACCGGGATCAACGAGCGTTCGTGAGCGCGCCACTGCTCCGGCCGATCGCCGAGGAAGCGGCGCAGCGCCTCAAATTCCGCGTAGCTTCGGACGGGCGCCGTCCACATCGCGGGAACCATTTCAGGCGCGCCGCGCATGGCCCACGGTAACCACGAACCGGCCAAGGGGAACTCCTTCGCAGCTGCGCCAGCTGGTTACGGCTGCGAGTTCATCACCGCCAGCACCGCCGCCCCATACCGCTCCAGCTTCGCCTGTCCCACCCCGTTCACCCGGAGCAGCGCCTCGGGCGTGGCCGGCCGGTCGCGCGCGATCTCCACCAGGGTGCGATCGGCGAAGATCACGTAGGGCGGGACGGCCTGGCGGGCGGCTTCGTCGCGGCGCCAGGCGCGCAAGGCCTCGAACACCGGCAGGTCGCCCGCACCCAGGGCTTCGGTTGAGCGGGCGCGGCGGGCGGCGCGGGGCTCGCGCCGGTCGGTCAGGGCGCGGCGGGTGACGACGCGGCGCTCGCCGCGGTAGACGGCCCGCACCGCGTCCGCTTCGCCCAGGCCGATCAGGGGGCGGCCGTCGTTGGGGTCCTCCACCAGCAGGCCCTCGAACAGCAGCTGGTCGATCAGGTCGCGCCAGGCGGCGGGCTTCAGGTCCTGCCCGACGCCGAAGGTCGAGAGCCCGGCCTCGTAGCTGGTCACCTCCTTGGTCTTGCCGAGCAGGTGATCGACGATCCGGCCGCGGCCGGTGCGGCCGTTCAGCCGGTGGACCGCCGACAGCGCCTTCTGCGCCGCCTCGGTGGAATCGACCCCCTCCACCGGATTGAGGCAGAGGTCGCAGACGCCGCAGGGCTCGGCCCCCTCCTCGCCGAAGTAGCGCCGCACGGCGGCGGCGCGGCAGGCCGTCCCTTCCAGCATGCCGTAAAGCTGGCGGACCTTGCGCACCTGCACCTGGCGCACCTCGTCCGGCAGCTCGCGGCCGGCGATGCGGCGCATGGCCCAGCTCATGTCGGCGGAGCTGTAGAGGGTGACGCCCTCGGCCGGAGCGCCGTCGCGGCCGGCCCGGCCAACCTCCTGCCAATAGGCCTCGATCGAGGCGGGCGGATCGGCGTGGATCACGAAGCGGACGTCCGGCTTGTCGATGCCCATGCCGAAGGCGATGGTCGCCACCATCACCGCCCCGTCCTCGGCCAGGAACCACGCCAGGCGATCGGCGCGCACCCGCCCGTCCAGGCCGGCGTGGTAGGCCTTCGCCGCAACCCCGGCCGCGGCGAGCTGCGCCGCCAGGTCCTCGGTCCCGTCGCGCGAACCGACGTAGACAATGCCCGACCGTCCGCCCCGGGCCCGCACCAGTTCCACCACGGTCTTCGTCCCGCCGCCCTTGCGCTCAGCGGCCAGCGCCAATTCCGGACGCGCGAAGCTGTCGACGAACTCGCGCGCGCCGTCCAGGTGCAGCTGGCCGCGGATGTCGTGCCGGGTGCGCGCGTCCGCGGTGGCCGTGGCCGCCAGGCGCGGGACGCCGGGAAACAGCTCGGCCAGGCGCCCCAGCGCGCGGTAGTCGGGCCGGAAATCGTGGCCCCATTGGCTGACGCAGTGCGCCTCGTCGATAGCGATCAGCGACAGCGGGATGCGCTGCAGCCGGCGCAATGTGGCGCCGGCCATCAGGCCTTCCGGGGCGAGGTAGACCAGGTCGAGATCGCCCGCCTCCAGCCGCCGCCAGGTCTCGTCGCGCTCCGCGGGCGGGATGTTGGAGTCGAGCCGCGCGGCGGCGACGCCCGACTGCTTCAACGCCTCCACCTGGTCGGACATCAGCGCGATCAGGGGCGAGACGACCAGTCCGACTCCTGGACGGGCGATGGCGGGGATCTGGTAGCAGACGCTCTTGCCGCCGCCGGTCGGCAGCACGGCCAGGGCGTCGCGCCCGTCCAGCAGTTCCTGCACCACCGCCGCCTGCAGGCCGCGGAACTCCGCGTGACCGAACACGCGGCGCAGGATGTCGCGGGCCTGATCGAATCCGGTCACCCGCGGGGTATGGCAGAGCCAAGGGGGCCGGCACAACCGCCCCGCGGCGGGCTTTCGTCGCCGGACCTGGGCCGGCGGGGAATCTCCCGGCGGCGTTGTTTACAGCCGGCGCACTCATGCTCCCTTGACCGCAACGCAAGGTGGCGATGGGATGCGGTGACGTTCTTCGGTCGAATCGACGTCAGCACAACAGGGAGGCAGGAACCCCGTGGCCCCGGCTGCGCTCGACATCGTTCTGTTCGACGTCGGACGGCAGCGTTACGGCCTGAGCCTTGCCGACGTGGAGCGTGTGATCCGGGCGGTGGCGGTCACGCCGCTGGCCGGGGCGCCCGCCATCATCGAAGGGGTGATCAATCTGCACGGGGCGATCGCGCCCGTGCTCGACCTGCGAGCCCGCTTCGGCCATCGCGCCCGGCGGATGGGCGTGGACGATGTGCTGATCGTCGCGCGGGCAGGGCATCGGCAGGTGGCGATCCGCGCGGACCACGCGGTGGGCCTGGCCCGGATCGACCCGGCCGAACTGCATGATCCCGCCGCCGTGACTCCCGGCGGGGCCCTGGTGGCGGGCATCGCCACCCTGCCGGACGGCATTGTGCTGGTGCACGACCTGAAGACGTTTCTCACCCAGGCGGAAGAAGACCAGCTCGACGCGCTGGCTTCGGACCAGGATCAGCCATGAGCGCGCCTGGCGTCGCCGACCGGCTGGACCATGCGCTGGAGTTCTTCACCGCCCAGACCGGCCTCACCTTCCCGAGCAGCCGCCGCATCGACTTCGAAGCCGGCGTGCGCCGGGTGATGGCGCGGCGAGGCCAGCCGGAGCTGGACGATCTGCCGGCCCGGGCGCTGTCGGATGCGCGGCTGCTCGACGAACTCGTCGACGAACTGGCGGTGGGAGAGACCTATTTCTTTCGCGAGCCGGCCCAGTTCGAGGCGATCCGGCAAGTCGTGCTCCCGCGGCTGGCGAGCGAGCGCCGCCCGGGCGCCCTGCTCAACGCCTGGAGCGCCGGCTGCGCCAGCGGCGAGGAGCCCTATTCGCTGGCTATCCTGCTGGAACAGGAAGGCCTCGCCAGTCGCTGGCGAATCCTGGCCAGCGACATCTCGCGCCTGGCCTTGGCCAAGGCCGCCAAGGCCACCTACGGGAAGTGGTCGTTCCGCGGGGGTCAGGACGACCTGGCGGCGCGCTACTTCCGCGGACGCGGCGATCGGTTCGCGCTTGATCCGCGTTTTCGCGATCGGGTGCGGTTCGAGCCGATCAACCTTGTCGCGGATGCGTTCAGCATGCCCGACCGGCGTTTCGACCTGGTCCTGTGCCGCAACGTCCTGATCTATTTCAAGCCCGAGGTCGTCAAGGCCGTCGCGATGCGGATCTACGACTGCATGGCCGAAGGCGGCTGGCTGATCACCGCGCCGTCCGATCCGCCGCTGTGGACCTACGCTCCGTTCACCATCCACACGAACCCAGGCGGGGCGTTGTACAGGAAGACGCCCGCCGCCCGGCCGGTGGCGGCCGCCAGCCTCGCCCCGGGGCCGCCGGCGCGGGCCGCCGCGCGCACCCCCGTGCGGCCTGCTCCGCCGCCAAGACCACCCCCCGCGACCGCCGATCCCATGGCCTCGGCGCGAGAGGCCCTGGCGGCAGGCGATACCGCCCGCGTCATCGCCTTGACCGGCGCGCGCCCTGCCGACCTTGCAGCCTGCCTGCTCCGCATCCAGGCGCTCGCCAATTCGGGGCAGGCCGCGCAGGCCGAGGGAGTGGCCGAAACCGCCGCCTCGCTGCACCCGACATCGGTGGACTTGCACTATCTGCGGGCGGTGCTGCTGCTGGGGTTGAACCGATCCGACGAGGCCGTTCGGGCGGTGCGACGCGTGCTGTACCTGGATCGCACCCTGATCGCCGCGCATCTGCTTCTGGGCTCGATCCTACGCGGCCGCGGCGATAACCCGGGGGCCCTGCGCGCCTACCGCAACGCGCGGGATTGCTGCGCCGGCCTCGCGGCCGATGACCCCGCGAAGCTGACTGACGGCGAGAGCGTGGGCCGTCTCGCCGAGGCGGCTGCCGCCGGCGTCGCGTCGCTCGAAGCGATCCTGGCCGCCCCATGAAGTCCGGGTCGCCGCGCGGGAAGGCCGTGGACTGGGACGGGCTCTACGACCGGCTCGCCCGCGCGGCTGGCGCGACGCGCGAGACCGCCGCGCCTTCCCGGGCGCGGACCGAGCGCATCCTGGCAGAGCGGGCGAAAGCGCTGGCGACGCCCCTGGGGGACAAGGACCAGCCGCGGCGAATGCTGCAGGTCCTCACCTTCACGCTCGAGGGCGAACGCTTTGGACTGGAGACCCGCAATGTTCGCGCGGTCGGCGGCCGGCCGGACATAACCTTGGTTCCGTCTAGTCCAAACTACCTGGTCGGGGTCACCAGTTTTCGTGGCGAGATCCTGGCCGTGTTCGACGTGCGGGTGCTGCTCGCAGGCGCTCGCCAGGATCTGGCCGAGCGCTCGCGGGTGATCTTCCTCGGGAAGGACCGGATCGAGTTCGGCATTCTCGCGGACTCGGTCGAAGAGATCCTGGAGATCCCGGCCGACGAGGTGACGCCGCGCCCCTGGCAGGGGGACGGCGCGACGTCCGGCGGCGTGACCCCGACGGCGATCAGTGTCCTCGACGCGGACGCCCTCATCGCCGACCAACGACTCATTATCGACCATACGGGCTCCACCGAGGCCGGCGTCAGGGGGGAAGCATGAACTTCGGCAAGACGATTCAGCACAGACTGGCGATCGGCTTCATGCTCGGGCCGGTCATCCTCGCCGTCATCGGCTCCATCATCTACTTCGACACGCAAGGCCTGGTGTCGAGACGGGCGCTGCAGCGGCACTCCTATGACGTGATGCTCGCCATCGACTCGGTGCAGGCGTCGGCGATCGATCTGGAGACCGGCCAGCGGGGGTATGTGCTGACCGGCGACGAGGCCTACCTGCAGCCCTACGAGACGGCGCGCGCCACCCTGACCAGCCGGCTCGACAATCTCGCCAGCCTCACGGCCGACAACCCTACCCACCGCGAGCTGATGACCTCCCTGCGGGGCTTCCTGTCGCAGAAGGTCGACGAACTGAATCAGACCATCGCGCTCAGGCGGGACAAGGGTTTCGACGCCGCGCTGGTCGTGGTGAAGACCGGGTCCGGCAAGACGTACATGGACCAGGCGCGGACGGTGATGGACAAGATGCGCCAGGAGGAGTTGCGCCTGCTGGACCAGCGCGCCGGGGAGTCGCAGCGCCTCGAGCAGCTGACGCTCGAGACGGTGATCTTCGGCACCCTGGCCTGTTTCGCCATTCTGGCCCTGGCCGGTCTCCTGATCACGCGGGCCATCACCGGACCGGTCCGCGCGGCGGTGGAGGCCCTTGCCTCGGCTTCGGCCGAAATCCTGGCCGGCACCGCCCAGCAGGCGGCGGGCATGCGCCAGCAATCGTCCGCCGTCGCCGAGACCGTCGCCACCGTGGACGAGGTGCTGCAGACGTCCGAGCAGGCGTCCCAGCGCGCCGACGAGGTGGCAGGATCCTCCCAGCGGGCGACCGAGGTAGGCGCCGAGGGCCGCCGGGCCGTGCTGAACACCGTCGAGGTCATGGACGGCGTGCGGGACCAGTCGCGATCCATCGCCGAAAGCATCCTGACGCTGTCCGAGCGAGCGCAGGCGATCGGCGAGATCATCGCCGCCGTCAACGACATTGCCGAGCAGACCAACCTGCTGGCCTTGAACGCCGCGATCGAAGCCGCGCGCGCCGGCGAGCAGGGACGCGGATTCTCGGTCGTCGCCGCGGAGATCAAGGCGCTGGCGGATCAGTCGAAGAGCGCCACCGGCCAGGTCCGCCAGATCCTCGGTGAGATCCAGAAGTCGACCAACGCGGCGGTGCTGGTCACCGAAGAGGGGGCCAAGGGCGTCGAGCAGGCGATCCGGACCGCCGACGAAGCGGGCGCCACCATCAGCACCCTGGTGGAAACCATCGCGGAGGCGGCGCGCGCGGCGTCCCAGATCGTCGCCTCGGCGGGGCAACAGGCCACCGGCATGGCGCAGATCCACCAGGCGATGATCCACATCAACGAGGCCAGCAATCAGAACCTGGCCGCGACGCGTCAGTCGGAAGCGGCCGCCCAGAGCCTGCACACCCTGGGGCAGTCCCTGAAGGCGATGGTCGTCGGCTAGGAATCCCGCGCGGTGAAAGAGGACGAGGTCAGCCGGCGGCTCGCGACCATCTTCGAAGGGGAGCTGCAGGACCATGCGCGCTCCATCGAGCGCGACCTGCTGGCCATCGAGCGGGGGCCGGAGCCCGCCGAGATGGCCGAGTTGTGCAACTCCCTGCTCCGGTCGGCCCACAGCCTGAAGGGCGCCGCCAACGTCGTCGGCGCGCAGGCCATCGAGGCGGCGTGCCACCGGCTGGAGGAAGTCTTTCAGGCGCTCCGGGACGGCCGCCTCGCGCCGGAACGGACCCTGTTCCAGACCCTCCTCGCCGTGGTCGACTCGATGCGTCAGGCGCACGGCGGCTCGGAGCGGGGGGGCGATGTGCTGCGCGGGAGGCTGTCGCAGCTGGACGCTGACCCTTCCGAAACGGCCGGTGACCCCAGCCCCCAGCCGCCATCGCGCGCCGCGATCGCCGCGCCGCGGGGCGAGGAGGGAGTCCGGATCGCAGCGACGAAGCTCGACAGCCTGCTCGCGCAGAGCGAACAGCTGCTCGTCGCGCGTCGTCGCGCCGATCTGCAGGACGGCGCTCTGGCCGAGCTTCGCAACCGGCTCGGCCCGTGGCTGGCGCAATGGTCAGAGCTCGAACAGTCGCTTGCCAAGGCGTTGCCCATTGCCGAGCCGAGCCGGCCGGGGGCCGGCGAGGATGCGGCCGACCTGCGGCGGCGGCGCAGGATCCGGCGCGCCCTGACCGGACACGCGGGCGACCTGCGCCGAATCGCGCAGGACCTGCGGGGATTCGGAACCCGCCTTGGCGCCGACCGCCGCGCGTTGGACCAGGCCGCCACCGCGCTCGACGCGGATATCCGACGCGTGCGCATGATGCCGTTCGCCACCGTCTGTGATCGCTTCGACCGTGTGTCGCGCGACCTTACCGAAGGCGGCGACAAACAGGCGCGGGTGGTGGTTGCAGGCGGTGATGTCGAACTCGACCGATCGGTGCTGGAGGGCTTGCGCGATCCCCTGCTGCACCTCGTGAGGAACGCGATCGATCACGGCGTCGAGCCGGTGACCGAACGTCGGCGCGCGGGCAAGTCGGCGGTCGGAGAGGTCGCGGTCACCGCGCGCCTGCGGGGCATGCAGGTGGAGATCGACGTCGCCGACGACGGGCGCGGCATCGATCTGGCCGTCGTGGAGCAGGAAGCGCAACGACGCGGGCTTGGCGCCACCGCGCGCCCGCCCGCACTGGTCGACCACCTGTTCCAGCCGGGATTCTCCACCTCCCGCTCGGTGACCGCCGTATCCGGGCGGGGGGTCGGTCTCGACGTCGTGAAAAGCCAGGTGGAGGCCATGCGCGGCTCCGTCGACGTCGTCACCGAGCTGGGGCGCGGGACGCGTTTCCGGCTGACGCTGCCGCTCACTCTGACCACCATCCGCGGCCTCCTGGTGCGGGCCGGGGGCAACACCTTCGCCGTCGACGCGGCGAGCGTCCGAAGGCTTCTGCGCGTGACGCCAGAAGACATCCGGTCGGTGGACGGCTGGCCGATGATCACCGGCCAAGGTCCGCCAACGATCCTGGTTTCGCTGGCCAGCTCGCTCGGGTTCGATCCGGCCGGGAGAGCGGACGAGCGGGCGAAAATCCCGGTGGTGATCCTGGTCGCCGGCGGCCGCGAGGTCGCTTTCGCGGTCGACGAGCTGGTCGGCGAACAGGAGCTGCTGGTCAGAAACCTCGGCGCCAGGCTCAGGCGCGTGCGCCACGTCGCCGGGGGCACCATCCTGCCCAGCGGTCGGATCGCGCTGATCCTGCATGCCGGCGACCTGGTCCAGGGCGCCCTTGCGCTGCGCGAGGACCAGCGCTTCCCGACGGGGACGGCCGCCGGCGCGCAGCCGGCCAGGAGGCATGTGGTGGTGGCCGACGACTCGGTGACCACGCGGACCCTGATGAAGGCCATCCTGGAAGGCGCCGGCTATGACGTGGTCGCCGTGGCGGACGGCATGGAGGCGTGGCGAAGTCTCCAGGATACCGGCGCCGATCTGCTGGTGAGCGATGTCGAAATGCCGCGGATGGACGGGTTCGCGCTCACCGAGACAGTGCGCGGGTCGCCGCACCTGCGCGACCTGCCGGTGATCCTGATGACCTCACGCGAGTCCGAAGCCGACAAGGCCCGGGGCCTTCATGCCGGGGCCAACGCCTACCTGGTCAAGAGCGCGTTCGACCAGCGCGTCCTGCTCAGTACGATCGAGCAGCTGTTGTGACGGGCGCCGGCGCCATCCTGGTCCTGGTTGGCCCCATGCGGGCCGCTATCCGGCAACAGATCGCGGCGGCGCTGGCGGGCGATCCCGCCGTGGTCTGCGCCCCCGAGCCCGGCCCGGCGGCCGACATCGTCGCGGTGATCAAACGGCTGCGTCCGGGCCTTGTGCTGCTGGCCGCGGACGCGACGGCGGATGCCTATGGCGCCACCCGTCGGATCATGACCGAGGCGCCCACGCCGATCGTGCTGATCGCCGACGGCGAAGGGGATGTCGATCCGAAGATCTCGAACCAGGCCCTGCGTTCCGGCGCGTTGGCGGTCCTGCGGTCGCCTGCGGCGGGTGTGGACACGGCCGCGGCGAAACGCTTCGTCGACGCCCTGAAGGCGATGTCGGCCGTGAAACTCGTGCGGCGCCAGCGTGAGAAGCCCCCTATCGCCGTCTCGCCCGTCACAGGGCCGAAGCCAGGGCTCGGCCCGGTGGTCGCCATTGCCGCCTCGACCGGAGGGCCGGCCGCGCTGGAGCGGGTGTTGGCAGACCTGCCGGCGGACTTTCCCGCCCCGATCCTGGTGGTGCAGCATATGGCCGACGGCTTCATCAGCGGCCTGGCGCAGTGGTTGAACGCGACCAGTCCCCTGTCGGTGAAGGTCGCAGTTCACGACGAGCCGCTGCAGGCGCGCACCGCCTATGTCGCCGCCGACGGCCGCCACTTCGGGGTTTCATCGCGGTCGCGGATCGTGCTGTCGGATCAGCCGCCCATCAACGGGTTCCGGCCGGCCGCCACCTTCCTGTTCGAGTCGGCCGCCAGGGCGTTCGGTTCCAACCTGATCGCCGTCGTCCTGACCGGCATGGGACGCGACGGCGTGGATGGCCTGCGCGCCGTGCGTCAGTTGGGCGGGGAGATCATCGTGCAGGACGAAGCAAGTTCCGTCGTCTGGGGCATGCCGAAGGCGGCGATCGAAGAGAGTCTCGCGGATGACGTGTTGCCTCTGACCGCCATTGGACCGCGGCTGGCCGCGATGATGCGGGAGACGCGGTCATGACCGAGCGGCGCGCGCACCGCATCCTTGTCGTGGAAGACAGCCCGACCCAGGCGGAGCATCTGCGGCACATGCTGGAGGTGGCGGGCTTCGACGTGGTCTGTGCGGTCGATGCGCGCGAGGCGCTCGATCTGGCCGACGGTCAGGCCTTCGACCTTGTCCTCACCGACGTCCGCATGCCGGGCGTGCTCGACGGCCTGGGCCTGCTGAAGGCGCTGCGGGCGGACCCGATGCTCGAAGCGATCCCGGTCATGATGCTCTCCGCCGACGGCGGGGAGGAAGCGCAGGTGGCAGGCCTAGCCGCGGGGGCCGACGACTACATCGTCAAGCCGTTCGGCGCCCGGGAGCTGGTCGCCCGCGTCGAAGGCGCCATCCGGCTGGCCCGGCTGCGCAGCGAGGTCGCCGCCCGCGATCAGGAGCTGGAGACTGCGCGCGCCCAGGCCAGACTGCGGCTGGCGCTCGATGCGGCGAAGATGGGCGAGGTGATCTTCAACGTACCCGGCGGCAGTCTCATTCACACGCCGGGGTTCGCAGCTCTGTTCGGCTGTCCGGGCGACCAGCCGCTCACGCTCGCGGAACTGCGCGATCTGTATCACCCGGACGACCGCGACAGCGTCGAGGCGCACCAGGCGCAGGTCATCGCCGGATCCGATCCCCACTACGAAATCGAGCATCGCGTGGTCTGGCCGGACGGGTCGGTCCACTGGCTGGCCGGGCGGGGCGAACTCACCGCCGACCGCTCGGGTTTTCCGGGCGAAATCACCGCCGTCTACATGGATGTGACCCAGCGCAAGATCGCCGAAGAACGGCAGAAGCTGTTGCTCGACGAGCTCAACCATCGGGTCAAGAACACCCTGTCGACGGTCCAGTCGATTCTCCTGCAGACCCGCCACCATGCCCAGTCCGCCGCCGAGTTCGACGCGTCGTTCGACGCCCGCATCAAGACTCTGTCCCGGGTCCACGACCTCCTGAGCCAGCGCGCGTGGGACGGGGCCGCCCTGTCCGACATCATCGGCCAGACCCTGGCCCCCCATGTCATGGTGGACGCGACGGGCGTCAGGAACATCGAATTCGGCGGGCCGGCGGTCCACCTTGGACCCAACGCGGCGGTCACCCTCGGCATGGCGTTCCACGAGCTGGCGACCAACGCCTGCAAGTACGGCGCGTTGTCGAGCGAAGGCGGCAGGCTCGACGTGCTCTGGACGCTTGATCGCAAGGTCGCCCCCGGATCGGTGAGACTGGTATGGACTGAAAGCGGCGGCCCCTTGGTGCAACCGCCAAGCCGGCGCGGATTCGGCACCCGCCTTGTCGAAGACGGGCTTGGGCGCGAACTCGAGGCAGACGTGAAACTGGACTACGATCCGCTCGGTCTGCGCTGCACGATCACCGTCCCGATCTCCAGGAAGCTTGCCGCCGGCTGACCCGTCCGCGCTCAAGCCAGCCAGGCCGGGCGGCGGGCTCGATCTTCCGGCGCGGTAAGCTGCTCCAGCGCACGGCAGACCTGCAGGACGGTGTCTTCCCGGCCGCGGCGACCGATGACCTGCAGCCCGACCGGCAGCCCGTCCACGAAGCCGCAGGGGAAGGAGGCCGCCGGCAGTTCGGCGAGGTTGGCCACGGCGGTGAAATAGGTGCCGCAGCAGAAGGTCGGATAGGGATCCGCGAGCCCTTCCGGAAGCAAAGGCGCGGTCACCGGCAAGGTGGGCGACAGGATCGCGTCGTAGGTCTCGAACAGGGTGTCGAACTGCCGCTTCAGCGCGCGGGTGCGGGCCTGGGTCGTGGCGAAGGCCTCCGCCGTCAGCGGCGCCGCGTCGACCTTGCGGCGCTGGCTGTATTCGCAGAGGCGCTCATAGTTCTCGGGCTGGCGGCAGAGCGCCTTGAACGCCGGCGCAGCCAGGAATGGCGGCGGCTGGCCCGAGAAGGCGGCGTGCCCCTGGATCTGCGCGCCGAACCATTCCCAAACGTCGTCGAAGACCAGGCCCGGCTCCTCCACCGCGGCGCCGGCCAGGGCTAGGCCCAGGGCCGCGGCGCGGACGCGCTCGGCGACGCGCGGGTCGGTGGCGATGTAGCCGAAGTCCGGTGTCCAGGCGAAGCGCAGCCCCGCGACGCCCCGGTCCAGGCCGCCGAGGCAGTCCGACGCCGGCCCCGCGAACCGCTGGTCAACCCCGTCGGGTCCGGCCATCACGTCGATCATCGTGGCCACGTCGCGGACGTTGCGGGCCATGGGGCCGAGGCTGCCGATGTAGGCGTAGCTGAAGCTGTTGGTGTCCGGCACCCGCCCCGGCGTCGGGAACAGGCCGACCACGCCGTTGGCCGCCGACGGAATGCGGATCGAGCCGCCGCCGTCCGAACCGATGGCGATCGGGACCATGCCCGAAGCCAGCGCCGCGCCGGAGCCCCCACTGGAAGCGCCGGGGCTGCGGCGAAGGTCCCAGGGATTGACCGTCTCCGGGATCAAACGATTGGCGGTGCGGCTCCAGCCCATGAACTCCGGCACATTGGTCATGCCGACGATCACCGCGCCCGCCTCGCGCAGCCGCCGCACCGGGACCGCGTCGGCGTCGGGGATGAAGTCCTCGAACAGCAGGGAGCCGGCGCGGGTGCGCACGCCGGCCACCCAGGCCTCGTCCTTGATGGCGACGGGAACGCCGTGCAAGGGGCCGAGCGCGTCGCCGCGCAGGACTGCCGCCTCGGCCGCCCGCGCCTGGTCCAGAGCCTCGTCGGCGCAGACGTTGACGAAGGCGTTGAGCTTGGGGTTGAGCGTCTCGATCCGGCGCAGGGACGCCTGGACCACGGCCACCGGCGAGACTTCGCGCGCCGCCACCAGATCCCTGACCTGCCAGGCAGGCATCCATGCCAGATCGTCGCTCGGGTCCATGGCCGCGCCTCCGTCGCCCGGGCGCAGTCTGCGACGCTGGCGACCACCCGGTCCAGTACGTCCACACTGGCCTCAGGGATGGGCGGCGCCGGGGTCGTCGAAGCCGTGGCGCCGCAGCATGCGCAGCAGTTCGCGCAGCGCCGGCGCGGCCCGCTGCAGGACGGTGAAATTGCTGGTCGACAGCGACGCGAGCAGCGCCTCTCCCGCCGGTGTCAGGGTGATGTTGACGTGCCGACGGTCGTCGCCCGAGCGCAGGCGCCGGATCAGGCCCGCCTTGGCAAGCCGGCCGGTAAGCTCGACCGCGCTGTGGTGCTTCAGCAGCAGGCTCTCGGCGAGTTCGGTCACGGTCACCGAGGACTTGCCGGGGTAGCCGGCCTTCACCACCAGCAGAGCCTGGTGCTGCTGCGGGGTGATCTGAGACGCCTTGGCGTTCGCGTCCGTTTCATGCTGGATCTTGCGCAGCGACTGCCGGAACGCGGCCAGAACCTGGTAGTCGATATCCGACGGCCCGTCGTTCGGCACAGCATCCCCCATCGGCCAGCCCTGGGCGTCGGCGCCAGCTTGCCCTTGCTCGCCCAGTTTGGCCACGACCAGCAGGCAACGACGAGCGCCGGCGGCGCAACCCCGGTCCCCCTTGAATGGCCGCCGATCCTGTGGGCGCCGCGTCACAGGGCGCCGGGAACGCCGCACCACGCCAGCCGTTGGCTCTCAGAGGTGAACCTGTCATGCCGACACCCGACGAGGTCGAGCCGCCGACGCCGATCGAGGCGCCCGACCAGCCCGACCCGATCGAACCAGCAGCCCCGGCCGAAGCGCCGCCGCTGTCCGAGCCCACCGCGCCGCCCAATCCGCCCCCGGAGATGCCCCAGCGGCCGACCGGCCTCGCGGGCAAAACCCGCGTTCCGCCCGACCCCGCGCCGGCTCCCCTGCCCGGCAAGGGGGCCGGCGAGCGTGAGGTCCGCCCGCCCCCGCCCGTGACCCCAACCCCGCAGCATCACCCTCCGCCCGCGAATCCGGAGACCGCCTGGATCGCGGTGGAGGGTGTTGTCGAGCTGCGCGATGGTCCGCCCTCCGCGTCCAGGCAGAAGGCTCCTCCCCTTACGCCTCGAACCGAGGGAAAAGCTGGGGGTTGCGTGCGGCCCCGTACATGCGGTGGTGGGAGTTGGGGTAGTAGATCACCGGCGCCTGGCTGGCGAGATCGAGGCGGCGCATCTCTTCCTCGCTAAGGGTCCAGCTCGCGGCGGCAAGGTTGTCGCGCAATTGCGCCTCGTTGCGCGCGCCGATGATCACGCTGGTCACGCCGGATCTCTGCAGCAACCAGTTCAGGGCGACCTGAGAGGGTGACGCGCCTTCGTGGCCGGCGGCGATCTCCTTCAGGAGCGCCACGATCGCCCCGGTGCGCTGGGTCTCGAACTCCTTCAGGCGGCCCATGGCCTCGAGCCGGGTCGGCGCCTGCCCGCGCCCGTCTGCCTCGCTGAACTTGCCGGAGAGGTAGCCCTGGGCCAGCCGGCTCCAGATCAACGCGCCCACGCCCTGGTCGACACCGCAGGGCAGCAACTCCTCTTCGGCGTCGCGCACGAGCAGCGAGTACTGGATCTGCTGGCCGATGAAGCGATTCAGGTTCAGCCGGTCGGAGATGCTGAGCGCCTTCATCAGTTGCCAGCCAGCGTAGTTGGAGCAGGCGACGTACCGCACCTTGCCGGACCTCACGAGGTCGTCCAGGGCCCGCAGCGTCTCCTCGAGCGGCGTCAGGGCGTCGAAACTGTGGACCTGGTAGAGGTCGATCCAGTCGGTCCCGAGCCGGCGCAGGCTAGCTTCGCAGGCGGCGACCAGGTGCCGTCGGCTGAGGCCGACGTCGTGCGCCGCCGGGCCGGTGCGGCCGTTTGCCTTGGTGGCGATGAGGATGTCGTTGCGGCGTCCCTTGATCGCCTCGGCAAGCACCTCTTCCGAGCGGCCGCCGGCGTAGACGTCGGCCGTGTCGAACAGGTTCACGCCCGCCTCGAGGCAGATGTCGAGCAGCCGCCGCGCCTCGTCCGCTTCGGTCTCACCGACCGCCTTGAAGAAGTTGTTGGCGCCGCCGAACGTCATGCAGCCGAAACTCAAGACCGAGCACTGCAGGCCGCTCCGGCCCAGGAACCGCATTTCCATGGTCGTCCTTCCATGCGCCTGACGGCGCGATACTGGGCCTGCGGGATGGGCGGGTCCAGGCGGTGACTGCCTGGCCTGGGACATTGATCGCCTCCAGCGGAGGGCCTTGCGGGCCGCCGCGGTTCCGTGATCTCTCGCCACCATCCAAGCGAGGGGAAAGACGGGATGGGCGGAACGCTCACGGGCAAGGTCGCGATCGTCACCGGCGCGGGACGCGGCATCGGACGGGCCATCGCCAGCAAGCTGGCCGGCGAAGGCGCGCTGGTGGCGATCAACTACGCGCGCAGCCGCGAGCAGGCCGAGGGCCTGGCGCGTGAGATCGAGGCGGCCGGCGGCCAGGCGTTCGCGGTGCGCGCCGACGTCGGCCTGGTGCCCGACATTGAGCGCCTCTACGCGGAGGTCGACGCGGAGCTGAGCCGGCGCACCGGCGAGGCGCGGTTCGACATCCTGGTGAACAACGCCGGCGTCGGCGGCGGGGGCGGCTTCGACGCCATGACGGAGGCCGACTACGACCGTGTCTTCAACACCAACACCAAGGGCGTGTTCTTCATGTGCCAGCACGCCCTGCCGCGCATCCGCAACGGCGGGCGCGTGATCAACATCTCGTCGCTGACCGCACGCGGCGCCGGGCCTGACCGGGCGGCCTACGCGGCCTCGAAGATCGCGGTGAACTCGCTGACCACGTCGCTGGCGGCCCAGCTGGGGCCCCGTCAGATCAACGTGAATTCGATCATGCCGGGGATGACCGACACCGACCTGATCGCCCAGATCAAGACCAATCCCGCGATGCAGAACGCGATCATCGAGGCCACGGCGCTGCGGCGCATGGGCACGGTGGACGACATCGCCGATGCGCTGCTGTTCCTGGTCTCGCACGGCGGCCGCTGGATCACCGGCCAGAACATCGAGGTCAGCGGCGGAATCCGGCTCTAGTCTAATGCGCAGTGGGCCAGCCCGCGCCGGCACGCGAGCGGAAGGTGACGTGGCGGGAGGGCATCCGCCGGATGATCGAGGTCCCCATCCGGAACTGAAGTTGAAGGCCGCCTAGCCGCGAAAGCAACAGCCGCCCGGCCAACCGGGCCGCGAAGGTGAGGAAGAACATGAACAGCCAGTTCGATCTTTCCGACAAGGTCGCCATCGTCATCGGCGGCACCAAGGGCATGGGCGAGACGATCTCGCGGCAGTTCGCCGCCAGCGGCGCGCGGGTGCTGATCAACGCCCGCACCCAGGCGGACGTCGACGCCCTGGCCGGCGAGCTCAACGCCGCCCATGGGGCCGGCAAGACCATCGCCGTCGGCAAGGCCGGCGACATGTCGGTCAAGGCCGACCTGCAGGGCCTGGTGGACGCCACCCTGGCGGCGTTCGGCAAGATCACCACCCTGGTCTACTGCCCGTCGCTGCGGCCCTGGTTCGGCTCCTCGATCGACACCCCGGACGACGAGATGGACACCGAGTACCTGTACTTCTTCAAGTCCAAGTGGTGGGCGACCAGCCTGTGCATTCCGCACATGGCCAAGGCCGGCGGCGGCTCGGTGGTCTACATCGGCTCCGGGTCGGCCTTCGAGGCCACCTCCGAGCGCTCGCTGACCGCCTGCATGCGCGCGGCCGAAGTCCAGATGATGAAGAACTTCGCCGCCGAGTTCGGCCAGAACAACATCCGCTTCAACATCATCTCGCCGGGCCTGATCGACGCCCACGGCTCCAAGGCGCTGTTCGCCGACAAGGCGGCGGTGGCGGCGATCGTCGCCGGCATGCCGATGCGCCGCTACGGCGAGACCTCGGAGATCTCCAACGTCGTCAGCTTCCTGGCCAGCGACGCCAGCTCGTTCACCACCGGCGCGGTGGTGCCGGTGGATGGCGGGCGCCTGCTGCATGCCGTGCCGAGCCGGCTGACCAACGCCTTCGCGGCCTTCCAGGGCGGCGACGCCAATGACCACAGGAGTTCGTGAGAGGGGCGTTGAAATAGGAGGGCGCCCGCCACGCGGCGCTCGCCGGTGTGACCTCTGCGGTTCGGGGCCAGCGCGTCGAAGAGGCGGAACAAGTCCTCCGGACAGCCTCCGGAAACCCCAAATCCGCCCAAACCGGCCGGCGCTAAATGATTGAAAAGTCTGGAGCGGGTGAGGGGAATCGAACCCCTGACATTCAGCTTGGGAAGCTGACGTTCTACCTCTGAACTACACCCGCATTGACCAGTATAATCAGCGCCTTAGCACCGCGTTGGTTGACCACCCGAAGTGCGGTTTACACAAGTCGTTGCGTGCGCGTTCCCTTAGCCGGTCTTCCCACCCTTCTCAAGCTGCGCGCTGAGCGCCCGGACCAGCGCGTCACGATCAACCCATGCGCTGTTATGCCTCGCAACCGACTCGGCTCGGCGCATGTCTGTTCAGGACGCAAACAGGCGGGCCCCCTTGAGGCCGTCGAAGATGAACTGCACGGCCAGCGCCGCCAGGATCATGCCCGACAGTCGCGCCACGACGTTTGCTCCGGTGACCTTCAACAGTCGTGCGAGAAGCTCGGTGGACAACATGGCGATGTATGTGATCGCCAGGCCGACGAGTATGCAGCCGATAACCACCGTTGCCGCGGCAAGATCGTGATTCGTCCGCCCCATCAGCAGCACCACCGCCGTCAGTGTGGGCGGGCCGGCGATCAGCGGGAACGCCAAAGGAAAGACGGCAATCTCGCCGGGTTCCATCGCTTGTCGTCGTTCGCCAAGTGTCAGGGCCGCCAGTCCGCCCGGATGGGCGAGGATCATTTGTGTCGCCTGGACCAGAAGCAGGACGCCGCCAGCAACGCGGAATGCATCGACGCTGACGCGCAGCGTGTTCAGCACGCCGAGCCCGAAGAAGGCGAAGGCAAGCAATACGACGCCGGCAATCGATACCGACTGCCACGCAAGTCGGAGGCGTTCGTGCCTGTGCACCCCTGCCGTCAGCCCGCCGAACACTGCCGCCGTCTCGACCGGCCCGAAAGCGACGAGCAGGGTGGCGAACGCCGTCGCGGCGAGTTCGCTCAAGGTCATCGCCACCTGTCTCCAAGGGCATAGTTGAATCTTGCGGGTGAGGCCCGCCGCCGAAGCGAACGGCGGCGGGCCCATCCCTCAGCTTATGGCGATCCGCCGCGGCTGGGCTGCGGGGCTCTTCGGTAGCGTCAGCGTGAGCACGCCATCCTCGAGCCTCGCGCCGATATTGTCCTGGTCGACCTTGTCCGAGATCGAGAAGGACCTGGCGTAGTGCCCGACGTTGTACTCGGTGTAGATGGGCTCCAGCCCGCTGTACTTCGAAGAGTCCAGCCTGCCCACGACCCGCAGGACGCCCTCTTCCAGCGAGACGTCCAGGTTGTCCCGGCTGACGCCCGGCATCTCCATTACGAGGGTGAGACCATCTTCGGTCTCATAGGCGTCGGTGGGCGGCACGTAGAAGCGCCCCGGGACGGTTCGCTCTTCACCGGTCAGCTCTTTCTTCTCCTGAACGGCAAGCTCCCGCGAGACCGCCGCCGCGTCGGCCCTTGCAGCATCATTGCTCATGTCAGTTCACCTTGATCGTCTTGGGCTTGTCACGCTCGGCGCGGGTCAACAGGACCGCCAGTACGCCGTGGTTGCATTCCGCCTGAACCCGATCGGCATCGATCTCGATTGGAAGACTGACGGCCCGATCGAAGCGCCCGGCCAGTCGCTCGCGCCGATGGACAGCCGCCCCCTTCGGATAGTCCACGGACTTGGCGCCCGCGATACGGACCGTCCTGCCCTTCACCTGAACCTCGATATCGGCCTTCCTGACGCCCGGCGCTTCGGCGATGAGCACGAAGTCGTCGCCCTTGCGGAAGACGTTGACCGGGGGGTAAGCGCCCCCGCCGCTCAGCCCTGCGTCGAGCCAATTGCTTGTCCTGAATGTATCCAACGCCTGTTGCAGGCTCGGCAGCGTTTCGAACAGGCTTGTTAGTCGCGCCATTTAGCTCTCCTCCTCTGTCTCAAAGGCTGGGAGCGCCAAGACCCTTGCGGCCCCGTCCGAAGGGCCTGACCCTCGCCCGCCTGAACCGCGAAACTGAACTGGAAGACCCCGCGAGGTCTTCACCCCTGGCCGGGCGTCAATCTGGCTCCTGACCGCACGCGTCCGCGCGAAGCGCCGCATCCCACAAGTCGAGCTTTGCCAACGCTTCGCGGATATCGACTAGGGGAACGGGCTCCGGAGTGCCCAGCAGCCATCTGAGGCCTGGCTCCTCCCTGACGCTCGACGCATCGGAAGCCCACGACGCCAAGACGGCGCGCTTCTCGTTCAAATCCAACATGGGGTCCTTGAGCACGTCGCGCGGGTGTCCAAACCCGACGGCGGGACGCAACCATCGCTCCAATGCCGCCCCAAGACCTTGCGTTTCGATGAGGTGCTCTGACGTCGCCAAACGCATGGCTTGCCTCCTGCTTGTTTGTCCTTTCTCCTGGCCGACCCGGACCGACGCCGAGGCGGTCGCGACGTGATTTGGTTTCTTGCCCCCACGTTTCAAGACCCCGAGGATTCAGGCGCCTGAGACGGGCGGTGATGCCTATCGTTGACCGGCGAGAAGGCTGGCTCGCCGTCCGCTACGACAGCGGTCGGTTTGCACTCCACATCCAACGAATTGGATTTGTTTGGAACGGATTTGGTCCAACCTACACCTAAACCACTGAACCAACTCGATATTCCCCAGCTTGGCAAGCCGAAGTACCACCTCTGAACCACACCCGCGTCTGCCGGTGAAAACCGCAGCTTGATCATCCCCGAAGGCAGGGCTGGCTTGCGTTGGGGTTCACGGCGGTCCAGGGCTGACCCTTCAGCGGCTGTCACCGAGGCCCTCAAGCTTTCGATCTCGGGAGCTGTCGATCGGGCGACCAAGGCGGGTTGAGACTTCGCATGCGCATCTGCTTCTTCGGCGACAGCTTCGTCAACGGGACCG
>Ga0105240_10001978_pt1 | contig 33869 bp, 13 predicted proteins | sample KBSC54metaG_FD_80426 | JGI IMG/M metagenome (GOLD analysis project Ga0105240, IMG submission 80426) | Corn rhizosphere microbial communities from Kellogg Biological Station, Michigan, USA - KBS C5-4 metaG | ecosystem: Host-associated > Plants > Roots > Rhizosphere > Soil | place: Michigan, USA... | reverse complement strand
TTGTGCGCATGAAGCAGGCGTGAAAATCTCCATCGATGATTTTGACCGTATTAGCTCCAAGACGCCGCATTTCGCAGATTTAAAACCGGGCGGCCGTTTTGTAGCCTATGATCTGCATCGCGCCGGAGGTATCGGGGTGCTAGTGAAACGCTTGCTCGAAGCCGGGAAAATAAAAGGCGACTGCCTCACGGTGACGAGCCGCACCCTTGCTGAAGAAGCGGCGGATATTAAAGAAACGCCGGGGCAAGAAGTCATTCGTCCCGTTCAAAACCCCCTCAAGCCCACGGGCGGACTGGTGATCTTAAAAGGAAATTTAGCGCCCGAAGGCTGCGTCTTAAAAGTGGCCGGTCATAAGTTTGATGTTTTTGACGGTCCCGCCAAAGTGTATGACCGCGAACAAGATTGTTTTGCGGCGGTCAAAGCTGGAAAAATAAAAGCCGGGGACGTGGTGGTGATTCGTTATGAGGGGCCTAAAGGCGGGCCTGGCATGCGCGAGATGTTGGCGGTAACCGCGGCGCTCGTGGGGGAAGGCTTAGGCGATAAAGTGGCTTTGATGACGGATGGCCGTTTCTCAGGCGCGACGCATGGCATCGTCATCGGTCATGTGGCTCCGGAAGCTTTTGTCGGCGGCCCGATTGCCGCGATTAAAAACGGCGATCGTATTGTGATTGATGTGAAAAAACGCACCTTGTCGGTAACTATCCCAGCAACGGAATTGAAGAAACGGTTGAGAAAATGGAAAGCGCCTAAGCCGCGTTATATCTCGGGCGTGATGGCAAAATACGCGCGCGATGTCCAATCGGCTTCCGTTGGAGCCGTGACGAATTAAGCATTTTCTTTTTAAGGGGTTGGCGCTTGTTGGGCTGTTGCCTTTTCTGGCGGCGGCCGATGACACGTCCGCGTTGCCCACGCCGACAATTCCCGCTCCTTTATCCGTCCGTGACCAAAGCCTGTTCGAAGTTGGTGTTTTCGCTGGTGGAGGTTATGTTCCTGATTATCCTGCGTCTAACCAAGGTCGCTTTAAATTTTTAGGATTGCCTTACCTCATCTATCGTGGAAACGTCGTGCGCGCTGATCGCGAGGGCACACGTGCCCGACTTTTTCAAAACTCATTCATGAATGTGGAGTTAAGCGCCGCCGCTTCCTTTGCCACGCGCTCTAAAGATGATGACGCGCGCCAAGGCATGCCGGATTTAGATTATTTGTTAGAAGTGGGGCCGCGCATAAGCATGGCGCTTTCCGATTTGGGTGGCTACGGAAAAATGCGCCTGTTTGTGCCTTTGCGCGTCGTTTGTTCAAGTGATCTTTCAAATTTTCATGAACGCGGGTTTACGCTGACACCGGCCTTGTACGCGCGACTGGATCATCTTCTTTTACCGGATTGGATTGTCGTGATGCAAATCAGCGGCAATTTCGCCAACCGTCAATTATCCGCTTATTTTTATGACGTGGCGCCGGAGTTTGTAACGCCAGCACGCTCCTTCTATGATGCTCGCGCGGGATATTTAGGCACCGATTGGTTCACAGGAGTCGTCATTCCTGTGGCGCAGCATTTCCGGATTTTTACAGGGATTCAACTCTGGAATTTCAGCGGTTCTGCCAATAGCGCGAGCCCGCTCTTTAAAAGAGAGACCACCCTCACTTCCATTTTTGGCGTGTCTTATACTTTTTATGAGTCCCACCGCCCTGCGAAGAAAGACTAAAATCAAGTTATGGATAAACCTGCCATCGCCGCCATCCTGGAAAACATGGCCGCCATGTTTGAACTTAAAGGGGAAAACCCTTTTAAGATCCGCGCCTATCAGAATGGCGCGCGCGCCTTACTTTCCAGCAGCGAAGATCTTGCCACCTTAGTCCGCGAAGATCGGCTCACCGAAATAAAAGGAATTGGTAAAGGCTTAAGCGAAAACATTTCCGCGTTGGTTAAAACGGGGAAACTTCCGATGTATGAAGAATTGCGCAAATCCATTCCTGCAGGACTGCTTGAGCTGACACGGATTCAAGGCTTAGGACCCAAAAAGGCGCTCATCTTAAATGAGAAATTAGGGATTGTGGATTTGCCTAGCCTGCAGAAAGCCTGCGCCGATGGACGCGTGGCGGCATTGAAAGGATTTGGTAAGGCCACGGCGGAAAATATTCTTAAAGGCATTGTCTTTCACGCGGAACATGCACAAGAATTTTTATTAGATGATGCGCAAGCGGTCGCGCAGATAATTTTAGACGCCTTGCAAAAACATCCAGACGTGCGACAAATTTCGGTTTGCGGTAGTTTGCGCCGCAATAAAGAAGTGGTCCGCGATGTAGATGTGTTGGTTGGTGTTGCTAACGCCTCGCGCCTGGAGCTTGGAGCGCTGTCTATCATGGATGCCTTTGTGAAGTTGCCTGGCGTCGTACGCGTGCTGGGCAAAGGCGAGACCAAGTCCAGCGTATTGTTTCATAAGGGGATGCAGGCGGACTTGCGCGTGGTATTGGAAGAGCAATTTCCATTTGCCCTGCATTACTTTACAGGAAGCAAAGAACACAATATTGTCATGCGTCAACGCGCGCAGGCGCTTGATCTAAAATTAAATGAATATGGCCTATTTAAAGAAGATGGCACTTCCATTCCTTGCAAAGATGAACCCGCGCTTTTTGCCACGTTAGGACTTTCTTACATTCCTCCAGAATTACGCGAGGACCGTGGAGAATTCGTCGCGGCGGTAGAAGGCAAATTGCCCGTCTTAGTGGACGTCAAGGATCTGCGCGGCATTTTCCATGTGCATAGCACCTGGAGCGATGGGCGCAATGAATTGGAAGAGATGATTGCCGAGGCACAGCGCATGGGATTCGATTATGTGGGAATATCCGATCACTCCGTCACGGCCTCCTACGCCGGCGGTCTTACCATCGAACGCGTGCGGGCACAAGGCAAAGTCGTTGAAAAACTACGTAAAAAATTTAAGATCCACATTTTTTGGGGATCGGAATGCGATATTTTAAAAGAAGGGGAAATGGATTACCCCAATGATCTTTTAAAAAATTATGACTTCTTAATTGCTTCGGTCCATTCCTTTTTTAAACTTCCAGAAAAAGAAATGACAGCGCGGATCATTCGGGCTTTGAAAAATAAGTATGTAACCCATCTAGGCCATATCACGGGACGTCTGCTTTTAAAACGCGAGCCCTATGCCTTGGATATCGATGCCGTCTTAAAGGTCGCCGCTTCTGAAGGGGTGGCGGTGGAAATTAATTCTTTGGAAGATCGCATGGAATTGGATTGGCGGCAGATTCCCAAAGCCAAAAGCTATGGATGCCGATTTTCCATCAATCCCGATGCGCATTCGTTTAAGGATTTGCACGGGTTTACGCGCGGGGTCGGCATTGCCCGCAAAGGATGGCTCACGAAAAACGATATCGTGAACACATTACCCCTCGCGCAAATGCAAGCTTATCTAAAATCAAAACGATGATCTTATCGAAGTATGGCGTTCGAATCTTCGGGCTCCCTAGTTTGCTGCTTTATATGTCAGCCTATGCCGCTGAAATGATTCCTATTCCTGATGCGTTTCCTGCTGAAGAATGGAAAATGTCCTGTGAAAATGGTGCCTGGCCTACCGCTGTTAGTAAAACATTGGAACTGCATGAAGCATTAAATTATGCGGTGCGTTGGGGCGCGATTAAAGCGGGGCAAGGGCGTATCGAGGTGCAAGGCACAGAAAACTTTAAAGAGCGTTCCGCTTATCACCTATTTATGGAATTAAAGACGGTAGGGGTAACCAAAGCGCTGCATGCTTACGACGAAATAACGAATACCTGGATTGATCAATCTTCTTTTCTTCCCTTGAAATACGAAAAGCAAACGCGCGAAGGCGCTTATTCCCGAAATGAAGAGGTTATTTTCGATGTGCCCTGCCAGCGTTTGAATCGGATCGACCGGCGGCTGGATAAAAATATCAGTGAGCGCAAACAAGCCCGTTTGCCTGGTCCGACGCTGGATATTTTAGGCTACATTTTCTATTTGCGCACGCTTCCTTTAGAAGTGGGCGCTCAGTACGAGCTGACGTTAGTCAGCGGCAATCGATTATGGCCCGTGACGGTCCATGTGAAAAACAAATTGCAAATTTCGACATCCGCCGGCTGGTTTAATTGTTTCTTTATTGAACCTACCTTGCGCGGGGATGCCTCGGATTTAAAGCTAAAACAATTGCAGGTCTGGTTAACAGCTGATGATAAAAAGATTCCCGTCCGGATTCGCATGGAAGCCAATGTCGGGCACATTACCGCTGACCTCATAAACACCGAACGGCGGCCGTCGTGAGGGCAACCGTCAAACGACTGTCGGAAATGGTGGCGATAGGTTTGGCTTAGCCGACTTTCTCGCTAGTCTTTCTTTTTGGAATTTACGTTCTTTATTTCGGATTTGTTGCGGTCGCTGAGATGCAGCGCATCATCGAGTTTAGCGGGAAGCGCTTGTACGAAGGCGTTGTGAAAGGCGGTAGTGATGGCGACCCAGGTACTCACGCCGGGTTGATCGTAGCGCCCAGAAATTTCTAAGCGCGTACCTAGACGATCTTTGTCCCGGTTGGTGAGAAGAGAGATGACGATCTCAACGAATGACCCTTTCACTACGTCCCCCATGCTTTTATCTTCTGGTTTTAGACGGACTGTATCCAGATCATTAATGATCGGTTTGGCATAGCCATTTAATTCGCCTTTACTTCCGGCCAGTTCCGAATAAAAATTAAATGTTCCGTCTTTGACTTCGAGCGCCGCATATTTTTTGAAAAACGTATTTAATTCCGGCAGGGGCAGTTTTTCTAGAACGATTTTGGATTTAAACGTGGGTAATGTTTCATAAGGATTGGCCGTGGCATTCAGGAAAAGTTGCCCTTTTTTCATGACGGTCGCCTGGCCTTTGAGCGTCGTCTCAAAATTCGACGATAACTTTTCGCTGTTGGTTATGTTGTAGACATCGAGCATTAAATCTTGAATATAGATATTCATCGGAGGATTGCTTTCAGGGTCGCGCCAGTGAATGGATCCATCACGGACCTTCACGTAATTTAAATTAAAAGGAATCAGCGCTTTTACCTGATCCTGCCAGCGTTTATCGACGCTATTTTGCTCAATGGCTTTATTTTCAGAGGAGATAAAATTAATTTGAGGTTCATAAAGAATGATCTTGGCCACAATGCGCCGATGAATTAATTCTTTCCATTGCATAGAAATATCTATCGTCTGCGCTTTGAAGAAGGGAATTTCTTCAGATCCACGTCGTTTAATGACTTTTAGCCCTTCAATGGAATAAGCGCAGCGCCACAAATGAATGCCAATGTCTTCTAAGTGCGCGCGATAATCGGGCATGGCATTAAGTTTCTGATTCACATAGCGAATGACAAAGGCATGTAGATAGAGATGGACTAAGACAGCCGTGATGGTTAAAAAAGAAATTAATGCCGTAGCAAACCAATGCTTTTGAAACCAGCTCGGCCTTCGTGCTCCTTGCAGGGCTCGCATATGGGTTAGACGGCATAAGTCCAGTAAAGTTACAGCAAAATAAAATTAAAATAAGCACATGTCCCTTCCTTCATTAAAAAAGTTCGTGCAACAATTAATTCCGCGCTTACGTAAACAATGGCCCAAAACCTTGTGCGAGGTGAATCATCGCAACGCCTATGAGTTGATGGTGGGGGTTATTTTGTCGGCGCAATCGACGGACAAGACGGTCAATGAATTAACGCCGGCGCTTTTTAAACGTTACCCGTCGCCGACAGCAATGGCGAAAGCCAATCCGTTAGATGTCGAAAAACGGGTGTATCGAAGCGGTTTCTTTCGTGCCAAAACAAAAAATATTTTGACGGCCTGCCGCTTGATCGTGGAAAAATTCAAAGGGCAAGTGCCCAAGACACTTGAAGACCTCGTTGAATTGCCAGGGATTGGTCGCAAGAGCGCGAATGTCATCATGGGCGCTATTCATGGAATTGCCACAGGGATTGTGGTGGATACGCATATGATTCGCTTGTCTGGTCGGTTGCGGTTATCCAAACAAGAAGACCCTGTAAAGTTAGAAAAAGAATTGTGCGCGATCGTGCCGCAGGATCAATGGATTTATTTTTCGCAAAGCATGGTATTGCATGGCCGCTACATTTGCGTGGCGCGCCAGCCACGCTGTTGGGAATGCTATCTGTCGGAGATCTGTCCCTATCCCGATAAAACGCCGCCACCGGCGGGCGAGCTGCCTTCAGCGCCAGAGAAGACGATTACGGGTTTATCAATTAATCGAAGAAAATTGTAGGAGTCGCTAGTTAGCGACTCTGACCAACCGGCTGTTTATCCAACAGATCCAACACATCGCCAATCGGTCGTCGAATGCCAGTAAAGGTTGGTGTATCTTTAATCGTGTAACTGCTGGCACGGCTTTCCCGCAGGTCCATCATCAAATCTAAAAAGTCTTTGGGTTCATCGCTTTCAAAAGCCAAGACAAATTCTTGATCGTCCAGCCCGTACGAGTATGTCGTATTAATTTTAACGGATGTGTATTTGTGGCCGGTGCGAATATGCTCCGCCATGGCGTCATGCCGCGACCGTTCGTTCAAGGCGTACCAGGCGCGACTTTTAATGAAGGGATAAACAAACGCATATTTGCTTTGACCTGGAACTAAATACAACCGGCTGCCTTCGCCTGTGGGATCTTCTTTCACATGCTCATCGACATAAATCGAGCGACGCGTCATCGATAAATAACTGTAGGGCAGGGTTAAATATTTTCCTAAGCCTGTATTTAGCAGCTGCGCCGTCATATCTTCGAAAGCTTCCAGTTCGTAACTCACGCGCCAGAGGAAAAAATCCGTATCGGCACGCATGCCAATCAAACTGTAGGCCAAAATAATGTTCTTTTTAGAAAAATGCTCGATGACTTGGGCAAACTCTTTCTTACCGGCGCGGCGCTCTGCTTCCAGCAAACGGCGCCAGGCATTATCGAGTTTGAAAAATGGGAAATTAACGTATTGTTGACGGCCGGGAATAATATCCAAGGCTTGATAATACAATAACCTCTGATCATGATCACTTTTGCCAAATGGATGGAAGATACTTTGTATGGACCCCGCGGCTATTACAGTTCAGGGTTAGCCAAAACCGGACGTGACGGCGATTATTTTACGGCACCAGAGACGGGAGCGGCATTCGGCCAGTTGCTGGCCCGCATTTTTTTGCAATGGCAAACGCGCCTGAAGGCAGATCCGTTTTATGGGATCGAAGTGGGAGCGGGCGAAGGCCGGTTAATAGAAATCATCGAAAAAGAATGCCGAACTCATCCGGTGCGAGACCGACCTACGCTAGTGGCTGTGGAACGAAGTGCAGTGCGACGGGAAAAATTAGCGGCGCATGGGCTGCCAATCCAAATTCACGCGGATTTAACCTCTGTTTTCCATAACAGTATTCATGGGATTATTTTTTCTAATGAGCTCATCGACGCATTCCCCGTGCATCGCGTGCGTATGAACCAGGGCACATTGGAGGAGTTATATGTCGAACCGCCCCGTTGGTCCGTGCCCTCTACGCCGGCCCTCGCTGCCTATCTCGCTCGTCTTAACATCCACCTGCCTGATGGCTACGAAACAGAAATAAATTTAGCGATGGCGGATTGGCTGCAGCAAGCTTCCACGGTTTTGAAAGGCGGATTTATAGTTCTGATTGATTACGGTCGTCCGGCCTGGGATTATTATGCGGAAGAGCGCGCTGGCGGAACATTGCGCTGTTTTAAAGATCATCGCGTTTTTAATATCGACGCCTGGGAGCCGGGGAGTGACATCACGGCCGATGTGGATTTCACGAGCCTGGCATTAGACGCCAAGGCGGCGGGACTGGAGCCGCTCGCGTTTATGGAGATGGGGACATTTTTGCGGACGGAGGGGGTAAAAGGCGGAGGGGGTGAGGGAGGGAGTGGGGGATGGGGAGAAATGGCAAGCTCGACGTTGCAGTTGCTGCTGCATCCTGATGGGCTAGGGGCACAATTCCATGTGTTAATTTTGGGAAAAAATATTGATCCTCAAGAATGGACTTTTGAACATAATCGCCTGCGCCGTCTAGGATTACCTGCATGAAGATTGAAACGCTGTTGCTGGATTTGGATGGGACGCTGATTGATTCACGCCGGGATTTGGCGGAGTCTGTGCGTTATATGCAAACTTATTATGGCGCGCCGCCTAGTTCCGATGCGGAAGTCGCCACCTATATCGGCGATGGCATTGGGATGCTGGTAGCGCGCGCGCTTCCACAATTTAATCCGGAGAAACTTCGCGAAGCTGTGGACATTTTAAAACCGTATTACTCGCTGCATTGTTTGGTGCACACCACTATTTATCCCGGCGTTTTGGAGACGTTATCAACGCTCGCGCATTTAAAAATGGCCGTCGTCACCAATAAACCGGAACGTGTCTCGCGCCGGATCTTGACAGGTTTAAATGTGCTGAATTATTTTTCCGCGATCGTTGGCGGCGACACATTGCCGGAGAAAAAACCGGATCCGGCGCCGCTGCGCCATGCGCTACAGCAATTGGGAAATGCAAATCCCGCTGCTGCTTTAATGATTGGCGATAGCGCGGTCGATGTGGAAGCCGGCCGCGCCGCAGGAATTCGCACCGTAGGAATACTTTCGAATATTGGAAATCAAACGGCGCTCAAAGAATCCCAGCCGGATTATTTGTTGGAACGCTTTTCGGATTTGATGGCGGTGTTGTAGAGGGTATGCGGTGCGCCCTGAGATTCGAACCTTTGTAGGGCATAGCCCGTCAGATTTACAGTCTGCAACATACCATTCAGCACCACTTGTGATTCGCTTCGTATTTTCGCCAGCTTCGATTCATTTTGTGATTGTGTCAAATTGGTCGTGTTAGAAAAATGTTAGCAGGCGAGGGCATTATACACCGTGATCTCGAAGCGTTCGGACCATTTCAGGATTTGGGTTTCTTTTATTGCCCTTGCAGAAGCTCGCGTAGTAGTCTGAAATCGTTTGGTCCTGTTTGATGCCAACTCTTGGATCAGCGTGGTGGGCTAGCAGATATTTAACTACATCAACTTTCTCACCCTGTACAGCTTCAGAAAGTGGTGTTCCACCCATTATGCCCCTTGAGTTGATATCCGCACCTTTATTCAGGAGTAGCCCAATGATGGAAAGATGACCGTTTGCACAGGCCCAAGAAAGCGGTGTCTGTCCGGTATCTTCCTTCGCATCTACAAGTGCGCCTTTCTCAATGAGTAGACGTGCGATTTCAATATTGTCTGACCAAGCAGCTACATAAAGAAGTGGTGTTCGAGTTCGACAGTCGATTGCGCGTACATCCGCGCCGGATGAAATAAGCGCACGAGCCACATCCCATCGCTGGTTATAAATTGCAGAATGAAGCGGGGTTTCAAGATTTCCTTCTGCATGCGCGTTAACATCAGCCCCTTGAGACACGAGGCGTCTCACGTCATCAGCAGACGTTGCATGGTGTAGCGGCGTCGTCTTCGGAAGGTTCTGGTTGCGGTTCGACCCGTCATTCACTATGATCTGCGGCGGCCCAACGGATTCAATTGACTCCGAAAACCCAAGCGATGGAGCGGTGATAATTGTAAAGACAGCGACTAAAAGGTACGCATCAGGTCTCATATTGCCCTCCTCGTTTTAAAACGGGTCACAGTGATAGCATGATTCCCGTAGTCAATCATAGTCCGGCAGCGGCGGAGAAAATTCAAGCCGATGAAACCAGCGATGCCAGGAATATCCTGACAGGTGACAGCAACGTGCTGAGCATAGGCGTTGCCGATACGGATTTCACCAACAAAAATGGAAGGCACCCGAATCGAACCATTGGCAGTTGCAATAGTGATCATGCGGCCCTGTCTTTTCAGATCGTATCCGAGAAGATGTGCCATGTGGAAATTTCAGAAGAAGAATCCTACACCTTTTGGAAAGACCTGGCCATTGAAAGTAATATAGACGCCGTTTAGATGATTTCTCTCAACAAAATTATTAATACCATCCACCGCCTTAGCGGTCCCAAGAATGACTCCCTCAACTTCAGGTTTCTTACGTTCAATCTTAAAGGCCATCCAAACATTCTTAAACTTGCGGCGGGCGGTTGTAAGTTTCATGATTGTCTCCCATCGACTTATGAAGCGGATGGTGCTATCCCATCCTTAGTGACGCTCGCTTCAGCGAGCTATCCTGTTGGGACTGCACCATCTGGTAAGCCGCCTGTGGCGGCGATTGAAGCGGATGGTGCTGGGGAAAGGATTCGAACCTTTGTAGGGCATAGCCCGTCAGATTTACAGTCTGATGCTTTTGACCGCTCAGCCACCCCAGCACTATCAGCTCTCTTGCACTCGCCAAGCGAGTGCTAAATTGGTTAGTGCAGTCCCGAGCACTAGAGGACAATCCAGATTCTTCGGGAGCAATTTTAGCATAGAGGCCAAGGGTCCCCCACCCTCGGCAAGTTTTTGTTTTCTACCAGACAACATGCGGTCGGAGGTCTTATGCCGCAACCATTCGTACTTGTTCTCTTACCTGAAGGATTTATAAAGCGGGTATGCCCAGCTTGAAATCCAGTCCATCATTTTTCGACCACCAGGATCATTTCTATTCATAACAACAAGTGCGCTAATTACAGGCCCAGAAAAAATTAAAATCCAAAAAGCAACCAGTAATTTCTCATGCCGCGTATATGTTTTTATTCGCGGACGCCATACACGCGACCACCCAAAAATAAAAACGAAAAAGAAAACAAGTTCAAAAACGACCGGGGCTAAGAGGTATGGAAGGGTTCGCTTATACAGAGCCAGCCATAATAAAAAGAAGCCGATGGAAAGGCCAAGCAATAAACCAATGGCGATAAGGTAAAAGGCAGGAAGAACAACCTTACTCTCAAACCAATCGCTAATCTTATTTGTCGATTCGGCCATAGTCATCCTTTTTCAGCGAATTTATTTCTGTTGTGCAAGTGTGCTACCAAGACATTGGTTTGGCGGAGCTCAGGTCGCCACCTGACCACTCTCGGTTCCAACACGGAATGCAAATTCTAGCTGAAACTGCCGCGATCCGTATCAAAGACATGAATTGCACAATCTTTGGAGATTTAGTCTTTATTTATACCGCCATTTCCCCGCCTCACCAAAACCTCACAATGGGGTTCGGATAACATCAAAATAGGCTGTAAAATAAGCCTGTTTCTGCCTCACAATTGTTACAAAGAAAACACTTGTCTGAGTATCTGTTCCCTTATAAGAAACCAGCATGGCTTTCCATTCCCATGCCCACATTTCTGTCAAAAGGCCTCCGCTCACGGCATGGGTTTTTGGCGCGTTGGTTTTTTTTGCATTTTGTCTAGGCGCATCCTCCGCCCAGGCGACCAATTGGCCTAACGGATATTCGTCCCGCCGGACCCTCACCATCGATCACACGAAAGTGCCCAATACCGATCAAACGAATTTTCCATTTCTTTTTCGGGGCACTTATACTTTTTTGGCGACACAGGCAAACGGAGGTGTCGTTGTCAGCACGAGCGGGTACGACATTATTATCTCCACCGATCCCAACGGAGCCAGTCGCCTGGCCCATGAAATTGAGACCTATTCTTCGACGACCGGCAATGTTGCCATGTGGGCGCAGGTCCCCTCTGTTTCACATTCGACCGATACGGTTCTCTATCTTTTTTACGGGAACGCTTCCATCTCAACCAGTCAAGAAAATACGATGGGCGTATGGGATACCAATTTTAAAGATGTCTGGCATTTGAAAAACGGAGTGACTCTGAGTGGCGTCGATTCCACCAATAATTTAGCCGGGACGATCGCCACGCCGACCGCGACGACAGGGATGATTGACGGTGCCGGGTCGTTTAGCGGCAGCGACCGCATCTTTACGGCCAATACGGATGTAACCTATCTTTCGACGGCCCATAGTCTCTCGGCATGGATCAAGGCCACCAATAGCGGCGCCATCAAGACGGTCGTTCGCAATGCCGGAGGATCTTCAAACGACATCGCCATGGTGGTTAATTGGACTTCTTTGGATGCGACGGCCACGAACGTCTTGACTTGCGGTGGCTACAGCGGATCGACTTGGACCAATCAATATGTGAAAGGTACGACCAACGTCAATGACGGCAACTGGCACTATGTGGCCTGTGTTTACAACGGAACGACCCTCACCCCCTATGTGGACGGAGTGGCCGACGCCACGCCGAAGACCCTCGCTGGTTCAATCGCCACTTCTGCGAGCAGTCCCTGGAACATTGGCCGTTATCCCGTCAGTGCCGCTGAGTTTTTTGTGGGGACGCTCGATGAAGTGCGTATTTCGCGCAGTGCCCGCTCGGCGGATTGGATCGCAACTGAATTTTGCAACCAAAGCACCTCCTGCGTCTTCTACAGCACCGGCTCTGAAAACAGCGTTTCGAATCCTGTGATTACCACCGTCTCCACTACCACGGTCACGGCGACATGGGGCGCGAGCCCCATGAGTTCGGGCTACGATGTCGAAGCCTCGACCGCGTCTGATTTTAGCGGAACAATTTTCAGTTCCGTAACGCTGAGCACGTCGGTCCTCACGCTCGCGGCCGGTAAGCTATCGGACTTATCGCCGAACACCACGTATTTTATTCGCGTCGGGGCTCTATTTGGCGCGACCACAGCCTATGCCAATACAATTCCCATAAGCACAAGCACATTAGCCGTGGGCGTCACCGGCGCTTCGATTTCCTATGTGGGATCTTCTAGTGTGACGATTTCCTGGACGGCCCTCCCGGCCAGTCCCTCAAGCAGCACGGCCGAAGGCTACCGCGTGGACGCCTCCAGCGACCCCGCCTTTGGATCGATCACGGCATCCTCCATCACGACGAATGTGAATGTGACCAGCTTAACGGTCACAGGACTTTCCGGCCCGATCACCTATTACTTCCGGGTGGGGTCATTGAACTGGAACGGGGTCGCTAACAATGGGAGTGTTTCTGGATCGGCTTACATGAATGGTTGGCCGAACGGTTATTTATACCGTCGCCCGATTGTGATTGATCACACCAAAGTCCCGAATACGGATCAAACCAATTTCCCATTCCTTTTCCGCGGGACCTATACGTTTCTGGCAACCCAGGCGAACGGCGGCGTCGTCTTCAGCACGAGCGGCTATGACATTGTTTTCTCCACCGATTCCAACGGGGGAAGCCGCTTGGCGCATGAAATCGAGACCTATTCCTCGACGACGGGGAACGTCAATATGTGGACGCAGGTGCCGACAGTCTCGCACAGCACGGATACGGTCATTTATCTCTTTTACGGGAACGCATCGATAACGACGACCCAGGAAAATAAGGCGGGGGTCTGGGATAGTAATTACAAGGGTGTTTGGCATGTGCCCAACGGGACAACCCTTTCATTGGCGGACAGCACGAGTAACGGGAACAATGCCTCTAATAACGGGGCGACCGCTACGGCAGGCCAAATGGACGGCGGTATGAGTACCAACGGCGCAACCTACGCAACGATCGGTACACCGGCCAGTTTGGCGAATCTGGCGCAAGGTAATGCGACCTTCTCCGCTTGGGTGAATACAGCTTCCGGCGCCGGCGGCCGCATCATGGGGAAAGACGATAACAACGTCAACAAAGGGTGGGGTTTTGCGCTGAATAATACGCACAACGTTGATTTTGTCGTCGTGAATAATGGCGCTGATATGCGTGCGGTAAGCACGGCCACAACCGGAAACAGCACTTGGACTTACGTGACCGTGACACTGGTCGGTAGTGCGAGCGCCGGCGAAACGGCGAAGATCTACATTAACGGGGCACTTGATTCAACGACATCCGGGGGCGGCGGAGGGACCGGCGACGACTCCGGGCAGACCGCCTATCTGGCGAACGCGACTTACGGTGATCAAGCCGGGGCGCCTCTCAACGGACTCGCCGACGAATTCCGCCTTTCCAACGTGATCCGTACCGCCGACTGGATTTCGACTGAGTACTGCAACCAAAGCACCACTTGCGTTTTTTACAGCACTGGCACTGAGAACAGCATCACCCATCCGATTATTACGGCCGTCTCGAGCACCACCGTAACGGCAACTTGGGACGGCAGTCCCGTAAGTTCTGGTTACGATCTTGAAGCCTCGACCGCGTCTGATTTTAGCGGAACGCTTTTCAGCTCGGTGACGGCCAGCGCCTCCGTACTGACACTCGCGGCCGGGAGACAATCAGCCTTGTCGCCGAACACCACTTATTTTATTCGCGTGGGAGCTCTTTTTGGTGCGACCACCGCATTTGTCAATACTGTTCCGGTGAGCACGAGCACCTTGGCGCAAGGCGTCACTGGAGCTTCGATTTCCTATGTGGGAGTTTCGAGCGTGACGATTTCTTGGACGGCCCTCCCAGCGAGTCCATCAAGTAGCACGGCTGAGGGTTATCGCGTGGACGTCTCCACCGACCTCGCCTTCGGATCGATCTTGGCTTCCTCGATCACGACCAATGTAAACGTGAGCAGCTTAACGGTCACGGGACTTTCCGGAGCGATCACCTATTATTTCCGGGTGGGGACGTTGAACTGGAACGGGGTGGCCAACAATGGGAATGTCCCTGGGTCGGTTTACATCAATGCTTGGCCGAACGGTTATTTATACCGTCGCACGATCGTGATTGATCACACCAAGATCCCGAACACCGATCAAAACAATTTTCCATTCCTGTTTCGTGGGACGTATACATTCCTAGCGACTCAGGCGAATGGCGGCGTCGTGGTGAGTACGAGTGGATACGACATCATCTTCTCGACAGACCCCAACGGCTCGAATCGACTGGCGCATGAAATCGAGACCTACTCGTCAACCACCGGCAACGTCAACATGTGGGTTCAGGTGTCGACCGTCTCGCACAGCACGGATACCGTGGTTTATCTTTTCTACGGCAAATCCTCCATCACGACGAGCCAGGAAAATAGAACGAGTGTGTGGGATTCCAATTACAAAGGTGTCTGGCACCTGCCCAACGGAACGACCTTAACCGCCAATGATTCGACGTCGAATGCGGCGAATGGAACACCGACGAATTCTCCGGTCCCCATCCCCGGGCAGATCGGTGGCGCGGCAAGTTTTACCGCCGCCTCCAGCCACTACATCACCATGGGTAATACCGAGGATATTGCCGCGCAGGATTTCACCATCGGATACTGGGTGAAAGCGCCCAATGCCAATATCTTCAGCACGTTGATCTCCAAACGAACGTCCGGCGGGACTTTTAAGCAGTACGACACGGGAATCGGCAGTGTGATCAGCAGCGGCGGTTCCGCGGTTGCCGGCAAAACCATATTCTTCTATGGCTTCGACGGAAGCACGCATTCCAGCTACCACACGACGGCGGACGTCATCGATGGAAATTGGCACTATGCGGTGATCAGTCGTACGAGCGCGGGTTTTCGCATCTACATTGATGGGGCGAATGTGGCGATCACGACCGATAACTCAGGAGCCGTTTCAGAAAATTTCACGAATACCGCCAACTTTAATTTTGGGTATGACAACACGTCGTTTTACTCAGGAAGTTTGGACGAGCCGCGCGTTAGCGTTGGTATTGCGCGTTCCAGCGATTGGATCTCGGCCGAATTTTGCAACCAAAGCACCGCCTGCGTTTTCTATAGCACCGGCTCTGAAAATAGCGTTTCGAACCCCGTGATTACATCTGCCTCCACCGCCACCGTCACTGCAGCCTGGGACGGCAGCCCCGAAAGTTCAGGCTACGATGTCGAAGCCTCCACAGTCTCCGATTTTAGTGGAACCCTTTTCAGCTCCGTGACGGTCAGCACGTCGGTCCTCACGCTCGCGGCCGGTAAACAATCGGACTTGTCGCCGAACACCACGTATTTCATTCGCGTGGGGGCTCTCTTTGGCGCGACCACGGCTTATGCCAATACCACGCCGATAAGCACGAGCACCCTGGCGCAACCCGTCACCGGCACCGCGATTTCCTACGTGGGAATTTCCAGCGCGACGATTTCCTGGACGGCCCTCCCCGCCAGTCCCTCAAGCAGCACGGCCGAAGGCTACCGCGTGGATGCCTCCAGTGACCCCGCCTTTGGATCGATTGCAGCTTCCTCGATCACGACAAACGTCAATGTGAGCAGCTTAACGCTCACGGGACTTGTCGGCCCGACCACTTATTATTTCCGGGTGGGCACGCTGAACTGGAACGGTGTCGCCAACAATGGGAGCGTTCCTGGATCGGCATACATTAGTACTTGGCCGAACAGTTATTTGTATCGTCGCGCGATCGTGATCGATCACACAAAAGTCCCGAACACTGATCAAACCAATTTTCCATTCCTATTCCGGGGAACCTACACCTTCTTGGCGACACAAGCCAACGGCGGCGTCGTGGTCAGCACGAGCGGCTATGACATTGTTTTCTCGACCGATCCCAACGGTGGAAGCCGCTTGGCGCACGAAATCGAAATTTACTCGTCAACGACCGGAAACATCACCATGTGGACGCAGGTTCCACTCGTTTCCCATAACACCGATACCGTCATTTATCTTTTCTATGGGAACGGGGCGATCGTGACGAGTCAGGAAAATAGAGCGGGGGTCTGGGATGCCAATTATAAATTGGTGTGGCACCTGGCCAATGGGACCACCTTATCGGCGGGGGATTCCACAAGTAATGCCGATAGCGGAACCATCACCAATGCAACGGCAACAGGGGGTCTCATTGATGGCGCGGGCAGTTTCAACGGCAGCAATACCATCCTCTCCACGACGACCCTGCCGACAGCGGTTCAAGATAATTGGACCGTTCAAGCCTGGATGAATCCTTCCAGTTTGAGCCAGCTTGGAATTGCCGTTTTCAATGGGCGTGATGACGGCGTTAGCGGGACGTATAACGGTTACGGATTCGGCGTCGGGAATGGCGCTGGAGCCTCCGGCTCAAAATTACAGGGCCTCTTTTCCGGGGTTGTTTGGGTCGACAGCGGCTACACGTTCGGGGCCACCGGCACCTGGTATCACGTGGTGATGGAGCGCGCCTCGGGAACGACCAAATTTTATGTCAACGGAACCCAGACGGCTAGCACGAGCGCTTCGACTCCGGGCGTCCCCACTTTCAATTTTACCGTCGGTGCCCAAAAAGGCCCCAGCGCCACGGTTCGCTATTTCAACGGTCTCCTCGATGAAGTCCGGGTTTCCGCGATCGCCCGTTCGGCCGACTGGATCAACACGGAATATTGCAATCAGAGCGCGAGCTGCGTTTTCTATAGCACGGGTTCTGAAAACTCCGTCGGGAATCCCGTATTCACCACTATCTCGAGTTCCACCTTGACCGTCGGCTGGAGTGCCGGTGTCTCCCTGGGTACAGGTTACGAACTCGATATTTCAACCGCCAGCGACTTTACGGGGACCGTGATGAGCTCCGTGACCCTGAGCTCGGCGGCGACAACCCTTACGCTTGGAACGCTAAGTCCTTTGGCCGCCAATACAACTTATTTCGCCCGGGTCGGAACACTCTTTAGCGGCACCACGAATTACGGGGCCACCGTTCCATCCAGTACGAGCACGCTGACAGGGGCGCTTCTCGGTGCGCAAGTCTATCAAGTGTTTGGATCCAGCCTGACTGCCAACTGGGTGGCTTTCACGGCGGGCTCGGGTAGTAACACGGCGGAAGGATACCGATTGGAAGCATCCACCGCCGCGGACTTTAGCGGTGTGGTATTTTCCTCGTCGACTTCGAACGTGGCGCTATCAACATTAACGGTCAGCGGATTGAGCTTCGTCACGTCTTACTATCTACGGGTAGGAGCACTCAACTGGAATGGCGTGCCCACCTATAGTTCCTTGGGTTCGACGACGACGGTGGCGGTGAACTGGGCCAACGGGTATCTCTATCGTCGTTCCATCGTCATCGACCATGCGAAGGTGCCCAATACCGACCAAAGCAACTTTCCGTTTTTGTTTCGTGGAACCTTCACGTATCTGACGCCGCAGGCCAGCGGTGGTGTCATCACTAGCACAAGCGGATATGACATTATTTTTTCGACCGACCCCACCGGAACGAGTCGCCTGTCGCACGAAATTGAAACCTACTCGTCGACGACAGGCAATGTCAATATGTGGGTCCGCATTCCGACGGTGTCGCATAGCTTCGACACGACGGTGTATCTCTTCTACAGCAATTCAGCGATCACCACCAGCCAAGAAAATAGAACAGGTGTTTGGGACAGCGACTTCAAAGGCGTCTGGCATTTGTCCAATGGAACCACGCTGAACGCGACCGATTCCACATCGAATGGAAATAATGGGGGGATCGGCGGCGCGACGGCGGCTGCCGGACAAATCGACGGCTCGGCCAATTTTAATGGGAGCGCGGGAATCAACAATGGGGCGCCTTCCAACTTGCCGACGGGAACCTCGGCTCGAACGAGCGAAATCTGGTTTAAGCTGGCGTCCTCCGCCGCCAACCAATCGCTCGCGGGCTGGGGAGACAATGGAACAGACGGACATCGTTGGAACATCTGGTGGTTTGGCAGCAACACCATTGGATTTGAAACCCGAAACAACGCGGTGACCACGACATTCAATTACGATACCAATTGGCACCACTTCGTCGCGGTAAACCCTGCCGGGAATACCTTGCTTTCGGGTGTGCTCTTGTATCTCGACGGTGTTTCACAAACCATTTCCCCGGGCGCCGGCTCCTTTTCGACCTCGGGTTCCAATCTCACCTTCGGGACAATCCCCGGCGCTTATGGATTCAACTATTATTCGGGTCAATTGGACGAGATACGAATTTCGAGTAGCGCGAGAAGCGGCGATTGGATCAGTACAGAGTACTGCAATCAAAGCACGAGTTGCGTTTTTTACAGTGTGGGAACACAAGACGGCGCGGTCGTTACGGCCGTGTCGAGCTTTACGATTACCGCCAACTGGGCAAGCAATGGCGCAGGCAACGGTTATGACCTCGAGGCCTCGACCGCCGCGGATTTTACCGGCACCCTTTTCAGCAGCACCTCTTTTAGCACGTCAACCGTCATCTTGACGGTCGGATCGGCGACTCCCCTGTCGCCGAATACCACCTATTTCCTCCGCCTCGGACAACTGGCCGGTGCGACGACCAACTATTTGTCGACACCCCTGGGTTCCACGGTCACCTGGACGACACCGGTCACGGGAGGACAAATTTACGGCACCTTTATATCGAGCATCACAGCCAATTGGTTGGCTTACGGTCCTGGGTCCGGCGTCAATACCGCCACGAGCGTCCGTTTGGAAGTGTCGACCGCCAGCAATTTCAGCGGGACCGTCTTTTCCTCCGTAACGACGAACGTGGCTGTTTCAACATTAACCGTTGTGGGATTGACCAACGGAACAACCTACTATCTGCGGGTCGGCGCGGTGAACTGGATCGGAGCTGCGAACTATAGTTCCCTGGGATCGAGGGTAACCGCCTTTAGCAATTGGCCGAATGGGTATTCTGTCCGGCGCGTGATCACCATTGACCACACGAAGGTTCCGAATACCGACCAGACGAATTTTCCGTTCCTCTTCCGTGGAACCTTCGCATCCATGGCAAACGAAACCAGCGGCGGAATCCTGGTGAGCACGAGCGGTTATGACATGATTTTTTCGACGGATCCCGCTGGCGCCAGCCGCTTGTCGCATGAAATCGAGTCCTATTCCTCGACGACCGGCAACCTGGCGATGTGGGTGAATATTCCCACGGTCTCGCACACCGTCGATACGGTCATTTACGCCTTCTATGGAAATGCGGCCGTCACGACGAGTTTGGAAAATAGAACAGCGGTGTGGGATAGCAATTTCCAGATGGTACTGCATATGAAGGAAACAACCAATCCCTACCGCGATTCGACGAGCAACAACTATGCCAGCACCGGAGGTACCAATCCTACGAGTGTCTCTGGAATTATTGGGGATGCGGAAAGTTTCAATGGAACTTCACAATATATCGCCTTTTCCCAAGCGCAGAGTCCGAATCCGTCGGGGAGCATCACCGCCGAAACATGGATTAAAACGAGCGTCAGCCCAGTCATTATGGGCAAGTGGGCGAGTGATGGCCTCGCAAACGGCAATCAAAGCTGGGCATTCCTGACGGATGGAACAGGCAAATTATTCGCGTATTTCAACGCGAACAACAGCGCGGATGTCAGCCTGGGCGCGACCTCGGGCCCCATTAATGACGGCCAATGGCATCATGTGGCCGCCACTGCTCCCGGCGGCACGGGAACGATCTATCTCTACGTAGACGGAACGCAAGTCGGAAGCCTTGCCAACAGCAATGCGCTTTTGGCAACGACGTCCGATCGCCTGTTGGTGGGCGCTGTCATGTTAGCTATCGGAGCGAATTACACGAACGGATTGTTGGATGAAGTCCGGATTTCGAACTCGGTCCGTGCCGCGGACTGGCTCGCCACTGAATATTGTAACCAAAGTCTAAGCTGTTCCTTTTATAACGTGGGCGGGGAAAATGGCGTAGCCGTTACCGCCGTTTCAACCTATACGATAACGACCGTTTGGACAGATGTGGCGACGGGCACAGTAGGATACGACGTCGACGTCTCGACGGCATCCGACTTTAGCGGAACGGTTTTTAGCAGCGCGACGACAAACGTCTCTGCCACGAGCCTCACGGTTGGATACAACAACGCTTTGACCGCGAATACGACTTATTTTGTTCGCGTTGCGGCGTTATCATCTGGGGCCACTTCCTATATATATACGACGCCTCTTTCTACGAGCACGTTGGCCAATCTGGTGACGGGCGGCCAAATTTATCAGGTCTTTGGCACGAGTATCACGGCCAACTGGATTCCTTTGTCCGCTGGATCGGGACCGGGTACAGCCGAGGGATATGCAGTGCAAGCGTCGACCGACGGGACCACATTCAGTCCTGTGGCGGGATCCTCTTCAACGCCGGCGGTGGCTCTTTCGACCTTGACGGTCCGCGGACTCCATGGGGTTACGACCTATACCTTGCGAGTGGGCGCCCTCAATTGGAATGGCACGCCGAATTTTGTGACGATCGGCTCCACCCAAACACTGACAGCCATTTTTCAGTGGACGGGAAGCGGGGGGACCAGTTGGAATACGGCAGGTAGCTGGGACCAAAACAATGTTCCCGGTCCAACGGATAACGTGGTCATTGATACGAACTCCGTCAATCAGCCGGTATTTGATTCGACCGCCACGATTTTCTCCCTCTCCATCGCCAGTTCGGGAGTCTATGGATCCACCATGACCATGCAGGCGCCTTTGACGGTGTCGAGCGGCGTTATCGTCGGTGGAAGGGGCGTGATTAGTGCGGCCTCCAATGCTTCCGCCGACGTCTATAAGAGTTCCATCACGGCCAACTTTATGAGCGTCAGCGGGCTGATCAACGTGACCGGTTTGGGTTGGGCGGGTGCGGCTAGCGGCGCCTGCTCCGGAAATCCATTGCCCAGCGGACCCGGCGCGGGAAGTAACGGCATCTTCGCCGGCGGCGGAAGCTACGGCGGACAAGGTCAACTGGGAGGCATCACCTACGGCTCCTACAGCGCACCGGTGAATTCCGGCAGCGGCGGCGCCGACCAGGATAATTGTCATGGACCGGGCGGCAGTGGAGGAGGCGTCATTGTATTGAACGTCACCAACGCGCTGACGTTGAATGGATCGTTTCTGGCCAAGGGTACAGGCGGTTCCAATTATGGTGGCGGCGGCGCAGGCGGAAGTATTTACGTGACAGCCGGATCTTTAGCTGGAGCCGGAACCATGGATGTTAGCGGCGGCATCGGCGCCGGTGATATGAATTTCGGCGGCGGCGGCGGACGCATTGCGGTCATCGCCAGCACCGCGGGATTCAGCGGCTCGCTGAAAGCCTACGGCGGTACGGGACCAGTCAGCCAAGTCAACGCGTCGAACGGCACGATCTATATCAATAACGGACAAAAGACACTGATCGTAGACAATAATGGGGCGCCGACGATGACCGTTTATGCCGTCCTTCCCGCGGCCGATTACTCCAGCACTTTCGACCAGATTCAATTAAACCATCAGGGAAATCTCCTCATGGCGAACTCGAGCATTATGAATGTGACGGCCGCCAATGTCACGGGGGATGGCACAACCGGTTATCTGCGCATCGACGGAACGGTAACAGTGCCGAGTCCATTTACCCTCTCGGGATACGGCCTCTTGCTATCCAGCATGACCATTTTCTCCGGCTTGAATACGTTAACGGTGGGAGGCGCCAGGAGCGGAGCCATTTCACACGAATACAATTCCACAACGGATCTTCACAAGGCAAGTATGACTCTGACGAATCTGACCGTCGCATCCAACGGAGCCATTGACGCGTCGGGTCACGGAGCGCGGGGTACTCCCTATGGCGCTTGCACCACCGTTTTTGCGGCGAACGGTCCGGGCGTCGGAAGCGCTGTCGTCGGGAAAGGTGGCGGCAGCTATGGCGGCCAAGGAGAAGCGGGTGGCAACACCTACGGGTCTTACAATGCGCCGCTTAATTCTGGAAGCGCGGGAGCCTCGCCGGATACGTGCCATGGCCCCAGCGGCAACGGTGGCGGGGTCGTTGTGCTCAATGTGACGGGCTCACTGACGCTCAATGGGTCCATCCTAGCCTCAGGTACGGCGGGGAGTCTTAACGGAGGCGGAGGTTCTGGAGGAAGCGTTTATATAACGGCTCCCTCTCTCACTGGCGCGGGAGCGATCGATGCGAGCGGAGGAGCGTGCAACGGTCTCCAACCCTTGACCGGAGGCGGAGGCGGACGCATTGCCGTGATGGCCAGCACCGCAAGTTTCTCCGGATCCATCAGAGCGTACGGAGGGTCGGGCGTCAGTTACGGGTCGCCGGGAACGATCTATCTGAAGCCGTCCGGCACAAACGGTACTTTGGTCGTCAACAACAATGGCAATGTGCCCGTCGGCGTGACGTACCTCGGCACGCCGACATCCTCTGGAACCTACACGTTCGATTCGATTTATACCGCAGGGAAATCCTCCGTCACGTTTGTCTCGTTCAGTACAGTGACTGTCGTCTCGCCCGGAAACGTTTTTGGCGACGGCGACTTCACCTCGACGGCCACGGTGAACGGTGTTCTTAACGGCGGAGCTTTTAGCAATATTTCCAGTACGACGTTGAGGATTACTTGGGGCACAAGTCCGAACACCGCGGGCCAAACTTATACACTCGAACTTTCGTCGACATCGGATTATTCGGCGCCGGTGACCAGTACCACGGCAAACCGTTTTGCCGCCTTCTCCTCATTAGTCCTTGGCACCACCTACTATGCGCGCGTTCAACCGGGTGGGTATGTGATGACGAAAGTCATTCCGAGCAATTACGCGATTCTGGGTTCCACGGTGACTCGTTTGTCGACGACACCATTGACGCCGCGGATCACGGCCGTTTCTGTGTCGAGTCTTACCGTGACCTGGACCATCGCGGAAGATGTCACCGGCGGTTACAGTCTGGAAGCGTCGACCGCCAGTGATTTCAGCGGAACGCTTTATTCTTCAACCACCGCCGACAATTTCCTCTCGACGATGACCTTTAATCTGGGGACCTTGGCGCCGGACACCACTTATTTTGTGCGGATCGGCGGTTTGAATGGCGGTACAACGTCCTACGCACCGACGGCGCCCGCGTCGACAAGCACCCTCACCAATCTTCTGAGTCCTACTCTTCTCAGCGTTTCGAGCCAATCGATCACCGTTGGCTGGCCGGCCTTTGCGATCAATTCCGGAACCAATACTGCGCAGGGGTATGAACTGGATATTTCGACTTCCGCCAATTTCATAACGCTTCAAGGGTCTTCGATCACCACGAGCGTGGCACAATCGACCTTAACGATTTCCAACCTCAGCGCCTCGATGACCTATTACCTTCGGGCAGGCGCGCTGAACTGGAACGCGGTGCCGAATTTCGCAACGGCCTTATCCACGATAACGAATGTGTCTCCCTGGCCGAATGGCTATTATTATCGGCGCGCGATCGTGATCGATCACACCAAAGTCCCGAACACAGATCAGACGAACTTTCCCTTCCTCTTCCGCGGAACCTATACGTTTTTAGCGACGCAGGCCAATAGCGGTGTGGTCGTGAGCACGAGCGGTTACGACATCGTCTTTTCGACAGACCCGAATGGCGCGGTCCGTCTGTCACATGAAATCGAAACGTACTCCTCGACCACCGGCAATGTCAATATGTGGGCGAATGTTCCGACGATTTCTCACACCGCCGATACGGTTCTTTATTTGTTTTATGGAAACTCGGCGATCACGACGAGCCAGGAAAATAAAACGAGCGTCTGGGATGGCAACTACAGAGCGGTTTACCACTTACCAAACGGTTCGACCTTGAATGCCACGGATTCGACCAGCAATGGAAACAATGGAACGGCTTCCAATGCGACGCCTGCTTCCGGGGAGATCGATGGCGCGGCCAGTTTTGCGGGGAATGGATACATCACCCATGCGTCGTTCAATTTGAACGCCACCACGGTAACGGCTTCGGCCTGGGTCTATTCCACGAACTTTAATCAAAATGGAATGGTCATCGAGAAAGATCCGGTCAACGCCGATTGGGCGCTGTTTTTCAGTGGCGCGAATCTCTTTTTACGAGGCAACAGCGTTACCGCCGTGACGGTAGCGAACCCGTCAAACAGCAACTGGCATTATTTGGTTGCGACCATTTCCTCAGGCACGACGGGGACGATTTACATCGATGGAAATCAGGCGGCACAAGGAAGCGTGACGGCTATCGCGAATACGACGAATAATTTAAATATCGGCGATTACGGCGCCGCTTTCAACGGCTTTAATTTCACGGGGATCATTGATGAGGTCCGGGTGTCGAGCGCTATCCGTTCAGCGGATTGGATTGCAACCGAGTATTGCAATCAGAACGTGAGCTGTGTGTTTTATAGTACCGGCGCAGAAAATGTAGTGGCTTTCCCGGCCATCACGGCAGTCTCGAGTTATACCTTGACCTCGACCTGGGCTAGCGGTCTCGCGATTGCGGCGGGTTACGATTTGGAAGTTTCGACCGCGAGTGATTTTAGCGGCACGCTCATTAATTCGGTCACCGCCAGCACGTCCGCTCTCAGCCTTACGGTAGGGTCGACCAGCGCTCTGACTCCCAACACCACTTACTTTGCTCGAGTCGGAGCCCTATTTCCCGGATCCACGTCTTATGCGATTACAGTCCCAGTCAGTGCCAGCACTTTGACGGGCCTTGTCACCGGCGTACAAATCTATCAAGTGTTTGGAACGAGCATCGCCGTGACCTGGACGCCATTCGGCGCTGGGTCGGGGGCCAATACTTCTGAAGGCTATCGGGTCACCGTATCGACGGCTTCTGATTTCAGCGGAACGGTGTTCTCGTCTGCAACCACCAATCCGGCGGTGAGCACTTTGACGGTCGTTGGACTGAATGGCCAATCAACCTATTACGTTCGAACGGGTGCGTTGAATTGGAACAGCGTCCCAAATTATGTTTCCGCCGGGTCCACGCAGACTTTGCAGGTGTCGTTACACTGGACCGGTCAGACCAACTCGAGTTGGACGGTCGCCGGCAATTGGGATGGGAATATTGTCCCGGGAACATTCGACATCGTCATCATTGACACCAATTCGGCCAATCAACCGGTTTTGGATTCGACGTCGACTATTTACGCACTTTATATTGCGAGCTCCGGCGTTTTCGGCTCAACGCTCACCTTGCGCGCGCCCTTAACGGTGTCGAGTGGCGTGATCGTTGGCGCGCAAGGGGTAATTACCCATCCAGTCAATCCCGCCGGCACGAGCGAAGTTTATATCGGTTCAATCACGGCGAATTTTATGGTTTTAAGCGGCATGATTTCGGTGAGCGGAAAAGGATTCCCCGTCGGATACGGGACCGGTTACAGCGCCGGTTGTGGCGGCGGTTACGGCGGCGAGAGCGCCTGCGCGTTTGCGACCACAGCGGGAGCGGGATACGGGTCCTACCAAACTCCGGTCAATCTCGGAAGCAGCGGATCCGGCGGTGCCGGCGGCGGAGCGATCATTTTAAATGTCGCGACAACCTTAACCCTCTCGTCCGGAGGAATTTACGCTGACGGTAATCCAGGATTTTTTAGCGGCTCGGGGTCCGGCGGAAGCATTTATATTCAAGCCGCGGTGCTCGCTGGAAGCGGAACACTTTCTGCTCAAAGCCCTAACGCACCTGGGAATGGAAATGCCGTATCCGGCGGAGGCGGACGTATTTCAATCATTGCTAGCACGGCTGCTTTCACGGGGACTTATCAGGCCTGGAGCGTTTGTTCGACGGGCGGTTGCGGTGGCGCCGGGACTGTATTCCTTCGGGCGCCTGGAACCAATGGAACGCTGATGATCGATAACAACAATGCGGTGACGCCTTTACATTCGGTCATTGCGGCAGCCAACTACACGGGTGTTTTTGATCGCATCCAAATCAACCGCTTAGGTAATTTGTGGATGAGTTACCCGAGCACCATGACCTTGACGGCTAGCAATACGGCGGGCGATGGAACGCAAGGTTATCTGCGTGTGGACGGCGTGGTCAACATGCCGGCGACGTTTACCTTGTCCGGGTACGGCCTTCTGATGTCGAGTATGACGACCTTTTCCGGTGTTACGGATCTAACGATCGGCGGATCGTTGGCTTCAGTTGTCGCGCATGAGTACAACACCACGGCGGAAGTTCACAAAGCCAGTTTTACGGTGACCAATTTAACCGTGGCCGCCAATGGGAAAATCGATGCCACTCTGAGAGGGTACGCTTCGCTGAATGGCCCAGGCGCTAGACATTGTTCCACCGGCGGCGCCAGCTATGGCGGCGAAGGGTATGCATCGGGATGCCAAGGTTCGACCTATGGTTCCTATTCGGCTCCGACCAACCTGGGTAGTGGCGGCGACAGCTTGGCCGGCGGCGGCGCGATCATCCTGAACGTCGCCAATACCTTAAATCTTCTTGGGAGCATTCGAGCCGACTCCTCGTCGGCGCGGTTCATGGGTTATGGAGCATCGGGCGGCAGCATTTATATTCAGACCAATGCACTGACCGGCAATGGAACCTTGAGTGCACAAGGCGGCTTCGATAGTGACAACGGGATTGGCGGCGGTGGCGGACGCATTGCCGTCATCGGTTCCACGACCGGTTTCAGCGGATCCTATCAAGCTTATGGAGGAACGGGCGGCGCCGCGGGAACTATTTTCCTTAAACCGGCGGGATCCAATGGAACGTTGGTCATCAACGCCAATAACATCACAACGCCCGGCATTACTTATCTCGCCTCCTCGACCACGGCGGGCGCCTATACGTTCGATTCTATTTACACCTTAAATAAATCGTCGATCGTTTTTGTCTCCTTCAGTACCGTCACGATCAGTCCCAACGGAAATGTGTTTGGCGATGGGGACGTCACGTCGACCGCAACCATCAACGGCAATCTCTATGGCGGGTTCATCAGTAGTGTCACGCAAACGTCCTTGACCGCCAGGTGGGGAACCAGTCCCAATACCTCGAGCCAAACCTATACGGTGGATGCTTCCACATCGACGAACTACGCGGCGCCGCTCATTTCCAGCACGACGGCCAATCGCTTTGCCAGCCTGATTCTTCCGTCGGGTACCACCTATTACCTGCGTGTGCGAGCCAATGGATATACGGTGATCAGGTCCACTCCGAGTAATTTCGCGCTTCTCGGCAGCACCTGCACGCTACCGGCCTCAGCCCCAACGGGTTTTCAAATCACCGCCGTTAATATTTCGAGTATCACGACGACCTTTAACCCCTCCGGTCTTAGCAATTACACGCTTGACGCCAGCACAGCTTCGGATTTCTCTGGGACCCTGATCAGTTCGGTGTCGACGTCGCTCACGGCCAATACGCTTTCCTTTAATAGTGGAACCTTAGCTCCGGATACGACTTATTATCTGCGGTTGGGTGGGCTTAGCGGAGGAACCACTCTTTATGCCACTCCCAATTTGGCGACCAGCACGCTGACGAATCTTTTGCAAAATGCCGTGATCAGCCAAGTCGGTGGATTAAGCGTGACCGCCAATTGGACGGCATTCAGCCTGGGAAGCGGCACGAACACAGCGCAGGGATATGAATTAGATGCGTCGACCGCCAGTGACTTCACCGGAACGCTTTTAAGTTCCTCGACGAATAATCCAGCCGTCAGCACTCTGACCATCAGCGGAATGGGGGCGGTTTCAACCTATTATCTCCGGGCGGGCGCTTATAACTTCAATTCGGTCGCCAATTTTATTCTGCTTGGATCTACGACCACATCGTGTTCGAGTGCCTATTCCAACGGTTACTGCTTCCGACGGGCCATTACGGTCGACCATACGAAGGTTCCAAATATCGATCAAACGGAGTTTCCGCTCTTATACCGCGGGACCTTTACCTATTTGGCGACGTCGAGCAATGGCGGAGTTCTCGCAAGCACGAGCGGTTACGACATGATGTTTTCGACCGATCCCTATGGAGCCAGCCGCTTGCCGCACGAAATAGAAACCTACTCTTCAACGACGGGTAACGTCAACATGTGGGTGCAGGTGCCTACGCTTTCCCATACCTCGGATACGACGTTCTACTTGTTTTACTCGAACCCCGCGATCACCACGAGCCAGGAAAATCGCGCGGGCGTATGGGACAGCAGTTATACCGCGGTGTATCACTTAGCGGACGGCACGACGTTGAATGAAAATGATTCGACATCGAATGCCTATAACGGCACGAATCACAGTGCCACGGCCGTGAGCGGACAAATCGATGGCGCCGCCAACTTCAGCGGCAGCAGCCAATATTTCGAAAACGCCGCTGCGAACCTGCCCGCTGCGCCTGATATCACGATTTCCTTCTGGAGCCGGGTGACCTCCGCCGGTCTGACCGGAAATTCGGGATTTGCCTTCAACACCGTCAATGGGGGAACGCGTGTTCAGGCGCATACGCCCTGGAGCGATTCGACACTTTATTGGGATTACGGAAATTCTGCCGGCGGTCGAGTGAGTACGAGTTATGCTACCTATTTAGACACATGGACCTATGTTGTGCTCGTCGGTAAAGGAAACAACTCCTTCCAAGCGATCTACTTGAACGGCGTTTCCAAAGCATCGCAGGCAAGCGGCGGAGCGCCGTCGGGGACGATCAGTGATTTGACCGTCGGCGGTTCTGTTGCTTTGTCACTTTATCAAAAGGGGGTCATGGACGAATTCCGAGTTTCGAAAATCGTTCGCTCCGCCGATTGGATTCAAACGGAATTCAACAATCAATGTCCTACTTGCAACGCCTTCGTGAGCGTTGGCCCTGCGACATCGCCTTCCACGAACCCTGTAGTTACAGCAGTGTCCAGCGTCACCCTGACGGCCAGCTGGTCAGGCATTTCCGGTACGACCGGCTATGACGTGGAAGTCTCCACGGCGAGCGACTTTAGCGGATCCATAGTAAGCTCGGTCACACTTAGCACGTCCGTGTTTAATCTCACGGTTGGGCTTTCGACAACGCTCATTCCGGACACAACCTATTATGCGCGCGTGGGCGGACTCTTCAGCGGCGCCACATCCTACGTCAACACGACGCCGGCGTCGACCAGCACGTTGACGAATCTTCTAAGTCCCTCAGTGCTCATTACGTCTTCTCAATCGGTGACTGTCGGCTGGCCGGCGTTCGCGACCAATTCGGGAACGAATACCGCGCAAGGCTATGAGTTGGATGTGTCAACATCGGCGAATTTCGTCACGTTGCAGGGATCTTCGGTGACCACCAGTGTCTCCGTCTCGACTCTAACGATCGCCAATCTGTCTGCCGCGACGACTTACTATGTTCGGGTTGGCGCAATCAATTGGAATAATGTTGCAAATTTCGCGGCCGTGCTTTCAACCAAGACGGTGGCTGTCCCGAGCTGGTCCAACGGATACTTATACCGGCGAGCCATCGTGATCGATCACACCAAAGTTCCGAATACGGATCAAACCAACTTTCCTTTCCTTTTCCGAGGAACCTATACCTTCTTGGCGACGCAGGCTAACGGTGGCGTGGTGGTCAGTACCAGCGGCTACGACATTATTTTCTCAACGGATCCCATTGGATCCAATCGATTGGCGCATGAAATTGAAACCTATTCCTCGACCACAGGAAATGTCAATATGTGGACGCTGGTTCCCGCCATCTCGCACAGCACCGATACGATCCTTTATCTGTTCTATGGAAACTCCTCCATCACGAGCAGCCAACAAAATATCAACGGGGTCTGGGACAGCAATTACAAAGCGGTTTGGCACTTGGCCAATGGGACGATCCTGTCAGCGGCGGATTCGACCAGCAATGCAAATAATGCGACGCCCACAGCAGGCGTAACAGCGATCGCGGGACAGATCGATGGCGCGGCGAATGTGGACGGCGGGGCCGGCCATAAAATGAGCGGAAATGCGAGCTGGCCGGCCGCCTGGACGACGTTAACGTTCACCTCCTGGTTCAAGACGACGTCCGTAGCCTCTTTTCACACGGCCATGCAGTCCTCGCAATCCGGCAATGGGTGGGGGGTCAATTTGAATGGAAACCTCGTCGACTGGTACGCGCGAGCCATTGCGGACAACAATTTCACAAGTCTCACCGTTACCGCCAACAAAGTCTATTACGTAGCGATCACCCGAAACGGAGGCACGGTGATCGGGACGCTGTACAACGAGACCGATGGCACGTCCGTTACCCAGACGCTCACGAGCGTGACTGCGCCGAATACCGGGGACGGCAGTTTTCTAATTGGAAACTCTGACTCTGGAAATACGACCTGGAATGGATGGCTCGATGAAATGCGGGTTTCCACGATTACGCGCTCCGCCGACTGGATCTCCACCGAATACTGCAACCAAAGCGCCGCCTGTGTTTTCTACAGCACCGGAACCGAAAATGGCGCCGCGAACCCGCTCATTACAGCCGTCTCAACGAACACCATTACGGCGACGTGGGGCGCTAGCTCCATGGGTTCGGGTTATGATGTCGAAGCCTCTACCGCGTCCGATTTTAGCGGAACCCTTTTCAGTTCAGTAACAGTCAGCACGTCTGTGCTCACACTCGCGACCGGTAATCAATCGCCATTATCCCCGAACACGACTTATTTTATTCGCGTGGGTTCTTTCCTCGGTGCGACCACCGCCTATGCCAATACCGTTCCGCTAAGCACGAGCACCTTGGCGCAAGCCGTCACAAATGCGGCAATTTACTATGTGGGTTCTTCCAGCGTGACGATCACCTGGGCAGCCCTCCCGGCCAGTCCGTCCAGCAGTACGGCCGAAGGGTATCGCCTGGACGCCTCCATCGATCCCGCTTTTGGATCGACCGCGGCTTCTTCGGTGACAACCAGCGTGTCCGTCTCGACTCTGACGATCACCAATCTGTCTGCCTCGACGACCTACTACGTTCGGATCGGCGCGATCAATTGGAATAATAGTCCAAATTTTGCGACCGTGCTTTCAACCAAGACGGTGGCTGCCCCGGGCTGGCCCAACGGATACCTGTACCGGCGGGCTATTGTGATCGATCACACCAAAGTTCCCAATACGGATCAAACCAATTTCCCATTCCTTTTCCGCGGAACCTACACGTATTTGGCCACGCCAGCCTTTGGCGGCGTCGTTACCAGCACGAGTGGATACGACATCCTCTTTTCGACGGATCCGTTGGGCGCTAGCCGCTTGTCGCAGGAAATCGAAACGTATTCTTCGATGACCGGGACCGTCAATATGTGGATGAAGGTTCCGACCGTTTCCCACAGCACGGATACGATCGTTTATCTCTTCTACGGAAATTCGGCCGTCACCACGAGCCAGGCCAACCCCACCGGCGTGTGGGATGCGAATTATAAAGCGGTGTGGCACCTGCCCGACGGAAGCGTCCTGTCCGCCGCGGATTCAACCTCGAATGGAAATAACGGGACGATCAACAGCGTGACGGCCTCCACGGGACAAATTGATGGCGCGGGGTATTTCAATGGCTCGGGCTCCACCAACATCGATATGGGGAATGCGGCAAGCTTCAATATCACCAGCGCCATGTCGATCGAGATGTGGATGAATCCGGCCAACACGGGATCCGCCAGTCTTTTGCGCAAGGGGGCTGGAGGCGCCGGTGTTTACTATTTGTATTACGTCAGTGGCATTGTCAGGCTCGCAATCAATGATGTGGGCTGGAATTTCGGCGGGTACACGCTGCCTTCACAAAACCAGTGGTACCACGTCGTCGGAACCTTTGATGGGTCCAACCGTCGTGTGTACGTCAACGGTGTTTTGCAGGACACGCAAGGACAGTCCAGCGCGATCAATACCAATGCAGCGAATGTGACGGTGGGAAATAATGGTGCCGGCGGTGAAGCGTTCACCGGATATTTGGATGAGGTCAAGGTCTCGGCCGTCGCCCGCTCCGGGGATTGGATTGCAACCGAATATTGCAACCAGAATGTCGCCTGCGCTTTATCCAGCATCGGGACTTCGCTTAGCGTTACGTCGCCCGTGATCACCGCCGTGTCGACCTATACCCTTACCGCCGGGTGGGTTGCCGATGTTCCCAATGGGTCCGGATATACTCTTGAGGTCTCGACAGCCTCGGACTTTAGCGGCACGCTGATCAGTTCAGTGACGACGAGTACATCAACCGTAAGCTTGACCGTCGGGCTGAGCAATTCTCTGGCTGCCAATACCACGTATTATGCACGGATCGCTGTGTTCGTCGGCACAAGCACGATCTATGGGAACACCACGCCGCCCAGTACAAGCACACTCACGGGCCTGGTCACAGGAGCACAGATATACCGGGTGTACGGGGCAAGCGTTACGGCGAATTGGACTGCCTTTAGCGCCGGCTCAGGGGCTGGTACGAGCGAAGGGTATCAACTACAAGCATCGACGGATGGCGCCACGTTCTTCCCCGTGACGAGTTCTTCCGTCACGACCAATGTCCTGCTCTCCACTCTCACCGTGAATGGTTTGCACGGTGTGACAACCTATACGCTGCGCGTTGCCGGTTTGAACTGGAACAACGTCCCCAATACGTCACGATCGGGTCAACCCAAACGACGCAGCAAGCCATCTATCAATGGACTGGTCTGACGAATACCACGTGGACCGTCGCGAGCAATTGGGATCAGAATGCGGTTCCCAATCAAAACGACATGGTCATTATCGATACCAATTCCGTCAACCAACCGGTTTTAATGAGCACGGCGTCGCTCTATTCGCTGTCAGTCGCCGCAAGCGGCGTTTACGGCTCGACCTTAACACTGCAATGGCCCTTGACCGTGTCCAGCGGGGTCGTCATCGGTTCCAAGGGCGTCATGACGCATTCCAGTAATACATCGGCCGACCTCTATATGAGCAGCGTCACGGCGAATTTCATGACGGTCAACGGGATGATTGATACGACGGGTAAAGGCTGGCCCGGCGGACCGTCCAACGGATGCGGCGGCACCGCCACCCGGGGGTCAGGTCCCGGCGGCGGCAGCACCAGCTTCTTCTGCGGCGGAACATATGGCGGACAAGGGGACAGCACGGTGAACCCTTACGGATCCTACAATGCCCCGGTCAATTCGGGCAGTGGCGGCGGTAACGGGGGTCAGAGTAATTGTTCCTCGGGTGGCGGTGCGGGCGGTGGCGTGATCGTCTTGAACGTGACGAACGCGCTCGCGGTCAATGGTGTGCTCCGATCCAATGGCGGAGATTTCGGCGGCGGAGCTTTCCCCGGCGGCGGTTCCGGAGGAAGTATTTATGTTCGCGCGGGTTCGGTGACGGGGAGCGGAACGATCAGCGCGGATGGAGGTAACGGTTATTCCGGCGGCGGCGGCGGTCGGATCGCGCTTGTGAACACCAGCAC
>Ga0105240_10001977_pt1 | contig 33873 bp, 22 predicted proteins | sample KBSC54metaG_FD_80426 | JGI IMG/M metagenome (GOLD analysis project Ga0105240, IMG submission 80426) | Corn rhizosphere microbial communities from Kellogg Biological Station, Michigan, USA - KBS C5-4 metaG | ecosystem: Host-associated > Plants > Roots > Rhizosphere > Soil | place: Michigan, USA... | reverse complement strand
TTCCCATTCTGCTCATAAGGTATCGTATCCGTGTCCGGGCTCAGCTGCACCATGCCAAAAGGTACTGTGGCGCCAGGATAGACATGTCCCATCCGCTGTGTTCCGATGATGGGACGAACATATTGTACCAGGTTTTCTTCAGGAGCGTTTTGGGCAAACGACAGGGCCGGGGATATGGCCAGCAGAAAGAGTAATGATTTACGCATATCTGCAAATATAGGCCCCCAATTGTAAATAGATACTAAATGGGCGCGCCTGGCCTGTTGTGAAATGTATCCCAGTCGCGCCCAATGTCTAATGTCTGTCCTTCGGACGACGAACCAATGGTTCGTCAACGAATGGTGACGGTCGCCCCTAACTTATTATACCCCGTAGCCTCCTCCCATACCCCCGTGTTGGCCAGGCGAATGGAATACTCCGGTCGGGTTGCCAGGGATGCTGCCCCGTCAGGCAGCGATAGCAGCAGATCGTAGCCCCCCGCAGGCATACCCACATCCGTACCGATGGTCTCGCTCACGATCAGCTCCCCGCTATACCACCTCCGCACATCCGTCGCTAAATTAAAGGCATATTCCTTCCCCCCTTTCTGCGCACGAAGGATAAGCCGCGCCGGTCGCTGATTATAAGGCGACGCATACCCGTCATTCCGCAGCCGCAGGGTAAGCTTGAACTGCATTCCTGCCTGAACCGGCTGCCCCGGGAAGATACCGGATGTTAGTACGAAGCGGTAGCCAAGATCCCGTTTGATATTCTCCATACACCCCCCATCCACCCAGTCATTATTTACATCGTTGTTATACGCGCAGTTGAGAAAGCTGTAATGAAGACCACGCATGGTCGTCTGCGCCATCCCCGCCGTCTCGCAATCATTCTGTGGACTGTAGGTGTCGTCACAGGTTTCGCCCCCCACGGCAGTGTATTGGTTGTCAGCCTGTGCATACGCCTCCAACACGCTAATAGCCGACTGACGTGGAGTGGATGAATTCCCATAATCGTCATATGTTCCATAATCCCCCACTCCGGACAAAAAACAGTCATTGTGCATCCCTATACGGGCCTTGTCATCCCCTGAAAAAGCCTCCGCCTCCGTCAGGGCGGCCGAAGTGACAGGCGCATCGATGCCATATACATAACGTTGCTTCATCTGCGGCTCCCGTACCTGCACCATGCGGCTGGCCGGCACGGCATCCAGCACCGCCTTCAGCACATCGATACGGTCCTGCCAGTTATTATCCAGCAACTTGCTCTGTCCATTGGAAGAAGGGTCGCCAAAATAATCCGAATAGTAATTCTCCCCCCAGATGCCGATAAACCCCTCTTGTACACAGGCGATCACATCTGCGTTGTCCTGCAATAAAGGCTTCAGCTGCGCAATATGCTGGAGGACGACATTTTTTGGTGCATCCCCATAAGGAGGACAAATACCGCCTTCCGGACAGCTACCCCCATGCGAGGTCGTGGTATAGCTGAAACGAACGATCAGCTTGACACCCGCCTGACGGGCAGTAGAGAGATCCGTCTTGATCTTATTGAGTACATCATCGGATAAGGCGCCGTTGGTAAAACCATCCAGGACGATGCTACGGAATACCAGCGTACTATACAGCTTGTAGATACCTCCGCCGTCCGCTTGTTGCAGGGTGCGCCACGAACGGAGCTGCGCGATATCTAAGGGTGTATAGTTGCTGACATGTACTTCCGTTGCACGGTAAAATCCTCTTTCGGGATTGGCGAAGTCCGAATCGCTGGCAATATAGCGCACCGTATCGGAAGGGGTCGGTGTATAAAGCACAGGTTTTTCTAACTTGTCGCAGGATAGGGCCGCACCAAAGCAACACCCCGCCAACAACAATGTTGCTAAGCTAAATATCTTCATGTAAATTATTTTTTATTCACTCATGTCAAGAAATATGGGGGCGGATCCTCCATCGGGCATGGTGCCCAGGGTGACACTCCAGTCGCTCTTGGTGACTGTCAGCGCCAGCTTCAGGCCTTTACCGGTGAGCCCCCTTATCTTGCTGCGCTTTAAAGCCCCTTCGAACTTCAAGGTGCTGCCATCCTGTACGATCGTGCCGATCTGATAATAATCGGAGATGGTTGCACCACTCCATCCCCAGGAGTTCTGCGTGGCGCCGGAAAAATAGAAAGGATCGAACCATTGCTGCAGCATAGCGCCCTCCATCAGGACATCATAGCCTCCCCCGGGCCAGGTGCCGGTGGCATAGCCGGTAGCGCCATTATTATCCGCGTCTAAATAAAAGTCAAAGATATCGCCCGCGGCGACGGTGGAAGTCATTTCAAAATAGAAGAAGACATTGTCGCTGTTATAATCGAATTTCGCTGTTTTCAGGATCCCTCCACCGGCGCCTGCGATCACCACATTGTGCGTTACCGTATCCCAGTCCGACAGGGTATTGTCATCCAGCTTCACCGCCGATGCTTTCGCAATATTGATGACCGTAGACCCTTCGGCCGTAACCCCGCCAGACATAGTGACGTATAGTGTGGGAACATATTTTCCTTTACCTGGATAAATATGCACCGGGCTCTTATCTGTAGACGACGTCCCATCTCCAAAATCCCACTTATAAGTGCTCGCGCCCACTGTCTGATTGGTAAAGGTGACTGTATAGCCATCAAGGTTCACGGTGTAAATGACATCGGGAGGCGGTGCAGCCGTGTTTTTCTTGCAGGAACAGAGCCAGCAGCAGGCCAGTATATAAAAAAATATCTTATTAGGTGTCATGATGATGCGTTTTATTTGTTTTGAGTACACAACGTATTTGTCTGCACTTCATCGATGGGAATGTAATAGATGATCTTTGGGTTGTCCGGCGTGACGATCATATTGGCATATCCGGTAGGCTGTTTGGACAGGTCGATGTCCGTCTCCTTCAACCCGGGCAGGTGGTAACCCCAATAAGTACGGTTGAGATCGAGATTGTTCCGGTAGACATCGAATACCCGATGCCCCTCGAAGGCCAGCTCGATACGGCGCTCGTTCAGGACGAGGTCCAGTGCTGTATAGCCGGCAGGCACCGCTCCGTTATAAAGGCTGCTGCTCAAACCCCTGTTCGTCCGGATAGCGTCCAAATCATCGAGTGCTGCTCCCGCCTGGCCGGCCTTGGCTTCCGCTTCGGCCCTGTTCAGGTACATCTCCGCCACTCTGAACATGATCGGCGAGCTCAACGTAGGACTCCCACCCTGGAACGAGAATTTGGTGATATAATAGATCTCGATGCCATTCTTCTTCTGTACTACCCCATTATTGTCTTTCAACGGCACGATATAGCTCCAGCGGACATCCTCCGGATGGTTCGACATGCTGTCCCGCAAAGAGGTCGAAGCATATTCTTCCCCCCAACCCGAATTGCCATCCGAATAGATCATGGAAGCTATCGAGCCGAATTTGCCATAATCCTCCGTTTGAGTAAAGGCGATACAGAAAATGGTCTCCGGACTGGCGGCCGCATTGGCAAAAAGATTGGGATAATCCGACGCGGTGCTAAGCGTGAATTTACCGCTGTTGATCACTTTGCTGGCATAATAGATGGTGCTGTCATTGTTGCCCTCATAAAGGTATACCCGGGAAAGCAGCGCCCAGGCAGCCTCTCTCGATGCATATTGCACGCCCCTTCCCTGCACCATAAGGTCTGCCCCTTTGACGGCATCTGCGATCACCGCCTGATATACCTGCTGTACCGTCGATCTTGCCTTGAGGGCAGCGTCATTGGTAGACATGCGCAGAATAACGCCATCCGAAGCCGCCCCCAGCGCATAAGGCAGCGCATAATATTTCGAAAGATTGAAATGAGCAAAGGCCCGGAGAAAATAACATTCTCCCAGTAGCTGCTTCGTTGCATCATCAGGATTGGAAACCTTCTCCGCTGCCTCGATCACCGTATTTACATCGCTGATGATCTTATAGGAGATATACCAGAAATACCGCATGTTCGTCTGGGTGGGGGTATGCCCCAGCGAAAAGCTATAGAACAGAGGGTCTGTCGTAGTCTGCGCACAGACGATATCATCACTGGCGAAATCCGATGCCTGAAAATACTGACGCAGATACATATTGTTGTCATCTGTAGATCCGGCGAATTCCACATGATCCTTAAAAAGAGCATATGCTCCGTTGACGGCATTCTTTAACCCGTCGGCTGTGGTAGTCAGCGTCGCCGTTGTGATCGCGTCGCTGGGAGTGACGTCCTTTACACAGGAGGCCAGCAGCAGTAGCAGTGGGCTTACTATCAAAAAAAACTTGTTCATGGTGTTATATTTTTATCAGAACCTGAAATCGATGTTGAAGAGATACTGCCTGTTGTTGGGATACTTGAAGTCCGATACACCTGGCATTACATATATCCCCGGGGTGATCGTGGTCTGGGGGTCCTGGCCGAAGAACCGGGTCGCCGTATATACATTATCCGCCGATAAGGACACGGTCACCCCATCCAGTTTCAGCTTACGCATAGCCGCTCTGGGCAGATCATAAGAAAGGGTGATATTACGGATGGAGATAAAACTGCCGTCCTTCAAATAGCGGGTCGAGGTCTGGGTAGAATTGTTCGTATTCTGCGGACTGGGCTCGGAGGCAATATCCCCCGGATGACTCCAGATCCTATACCCCTTGGGAAGCAATGCCTGGTTATAATACGGCTCTGTACCATCGTTTTCTACAAAACGCAGCGCATTGCTGTACACTTTATTGCCGGAGAGGAAATAGGCGTTGATGCTCAGCTTGACCCCCTTGTACCGGAATGTGTTGGTCATCCCACCCTGGAGCTTCGGCAGCGGCGATCCCACTTCCTGATAAGTAGCGCTGTCATAGTTGGAAGTGGCCTGCCGGTAAATGATCTTGCCATTGGCATCCTTGGTGATCTGCTCCCACAAAGGCGCACCCGCCTGCGGATCGACACCCATCCATTTAGGCATATAGAACTCGTAGAGATTACCGCCGTTACGGTATATCTGCGAAATGCTCCACGTAGATTGTGTATTGATGGTTTGGGCCGGGAACTGCCGCAGTTTATTCGTATTCCAGTTTATATTGATATCTGTCCGCCATTCGAAATCACGCGTTGTGATATTCTGCGTGCTCAGACTGACTTCCAACCCCTGGTTGGCGATCTCACCCATATTCTCCCAGCGGCTCTCGAAGCCAACAGATAACGGCTGCGACACCTGCAGCAATAGGTTTTTCGTGATATTGTTATATACATCTACCGTCAAATCCACTCTTTTGAACAGCCCGATGTCCACACCTCCATCCCATTGATGCTTGCTTTCCCAGGTAAGATTGGGGCTGGGCAGTTGCGAGGGAGTGGCCGCTATAAGGGAATTGTATTGGCTGGACAAAGAATAAAGCCCCAGGTAGCGGGAAGACCCGATGTCCTGTGTACCCGTGATACCATAGCTCGCGCGCAGCTTCAGGTTGGTCACGATGGGATTGCCTATGAGGAAATTTTCTTTACTCACCAGCCAGCCCGCACTGATGGCAGGGAACCTGGCATACCGGTGTGTGGACGGAAATGCGGAAGAACCGTCGATCCTGTATGATCCCGTCAGGAAATACCGGTCCATATAGCTGTAGTTCACCTGGGATATATAGGACACAAGGGTCGACTGATCATTGCTGCCATTGACCACCTGGCTGTTGGACACGGTATTCAGCACCTGCAGGCCCACCGGCAAGCCCTTGCCTGCCGCACCCGTCACCTCCGTATGGCTGCCTTCAAAAGCAATCCCCGCCAGTCCATTGATCCGGTGAGGCCCCATGTCAAAATTGAACTTTAAAAGATCGTTGGAAATATATCCATAGTTCAACGTGCTTTGCTCGTTCAGATAACCCGTACCGTGATATTGTCCGGCAGTTAAAGGAGAATAATAGGTAGTGGCCTTAAAATAGCTGGCTGCCACACGGTTAGTGCTGGCAATTGACAACCAGGGCGTCAGGTTGGCATTGACGTCGAGGTCATAGTTGGCATCAAAATTCTTATACGGATGGTTGGAGTTCCGGATGGTGTGGATAGGATTTACTTTATCCCTTGACCACCACTTGAAGGTCGAGCTGCCGTCTACATACACCGGCTGTCCCAGGCTGTCATAGGGGTTATCCCAGGGCATGTTGAGATAAGCATAATAGACATCATTGTAGTCATAGCTTTTGCCCGTGGTCCCGCTGATATTTATATTGTTGGTGACATGTATCTGCTTCGAAAAATGATAGGTCGAATTGGCCCGAAGGTTCATCCGCTGATAATTCGTATTCAGAAAAGTACCTTTTTCATTATAGTAGGTCAGCCCAACATAATAATCCGCCTTGTCTGTACGCCCGCTGGCTGAAGCATAGAAATTGGTCATGGGGGCGTGCCGGAAAGTAGCCGTCAGCCAATTGTAATTCTGGTTGCGCAGACTCAACGGCCGTTCGCTATAGAATTTCAGGATGTCGATCTTATAAGAGTTCCCCGTGTCCGTGGGAATATAATCCCTATAATATTCCTTCTGATGATTGTATAGCTCGAGACCCGACATCATATGCATCTGCCCGAAGTCCGGAGTACGCAATCCTGTTGTCAGCTTGACTTCAAAACGCGTCTTACCCGCCGCAGCCTTTTTGGTCGTTATGATGATCACTCCCCCGTTGGCCTGTGAGCCGTACATGGCCGTAGCGCCCGCGTCTTTCAATACAGTGACATTCTCTACGTCATTCGGGTCATAGTTACCCCCGATGATCCCGTCGACGACAAATAGAGGGCTCTGGGATGCGTTGACGGAAGAGACACCCCGCAGCCTTATCTCCGCAGCGGCGCCAGGTACACCGGAACTGTTTACCACCTGCAGACCCGCGACCTTGCCCTGCAGCATCGACCCAATGTCATTGGTAGTGACATCCTTTAATTTTTCCGATGACACCACCGTCACGGCGCTGGTCAGCTCGCTTTTCTTCTTATCGCTGTAACCTACTACCACTACTTCATTTATCTGCTGATTGCCTGCCTTCAGGATAATATTCAGGGTCTGTCGTCTTCCGGCTCGCATCCATTGCGTCTCATACCCTACAAAAGAAAATTGCAATGTATCGTCCTCGTTCGCCTGCAGGCTATAATACCCTTTCTCATTCGTCTGCGTCCCCCTCGATGTTCCTTTGATGAGAACGGATACGTTAGACAAAGGATCACCCCGCTCGCTTCGTACGACACCCGTTATGATATTGGCAACAGCCTCCGGCGGTGCATTGTCACTGATGACAATAAGGTTATTGCCATTGATGGAATAGCCCAGCCCGGTGCCCTTGAGTACGAGTGACAGCACATAGTCCAGCGGAGCCTCTTCCACCTTCAGGCTGACCACCTTGGTCTCATAGATATCCTTATACTGGTAAAGAAATCTGTAACCCGACTTTTGTTCGATGAGGGACAGCACATTTGCCAATGGTTCCTTATCGACAACGAGGGTTATCGTCTTCTGGGAAGAGGCCCACAGAGAAAGATGGACCCCGGCCAACACCATGCACAAAGCTGTTACTTTCATGATAAACAGTAGTTTACGCCGGACAATAAACTGCCCGGGTGATGCAGTTGTTCTGGTAAAATGCATACCTTTGGTTTGATTGAGTTAATAATAGGTCATGCCTGTTGTAACTTCCGGAGAGGTGGTGCAAACACCTCTCTTTTTATATCCTTTATTTTCGTCTCGTTACAGTGATGATCTTTCCATCGATGCTATAGGAAAAGGAGGCCGAATGCTGCAACGCCCTGAACGCCTCTTCTGCCGTCTCTTTTTCAAAACTCCCGGTGAACAACAATGACCGCAGGCTGGTATCCGCCAGCACGATCTTCACCTGATACCATCGTTCCATCCGGGCGGCCAGCGATGCAAAGGATTCCTTGCGAAATATCAGCTTATCCTTCATCCAGGCAGTCTCGACGTAGTTACTGTCCCTGGGATCCGCTGCCAGTTGCGTCACGCTTATCACTTCCTCCCGGCTTTTTCCCCGGCTGCTGTCCATCGGCGACACGGTCTTTCCTGCCTCATTGCGTATGACGATCTTTTCATTCGGTCTTAATAATATCTTCCGCTCGGGGTCTGTCTTCAGGCTCACTTCGATGACCCCTTTTATAAGGGTGGCTTCCACAAAGGAATCCCCGGCATAAGCCCGTACATTAAAGGATGTTCCCAGTACACGGATGATGACATCGCCTGCATGTACCACCAATGGCATGTCAGGATTGCCATGGATATCAAAAAAAGCCTCGCCGGTGAGCTGCATCTCCCGTTTCTTCACCCCGAAATCTTTGTTATATGCGAACTGACAGGCACTGTTCAGTACCACCGTAGAGCTGTCCGGTAAATTGATCAGGGTTCGGGAGCCGCTCTTCGTGACGATCCTGTCATAAGACTCCGCCGCCTGGCCACCCACATGGCCATCCTTCCGGAATAAATATACGGCTCCGATAACCAGGACAGCCGCCGCTACTCCTATCCATGCGTAGATGCCCTTTCTCCTGCCGCTGACCTCTGCGATCATTTCAACAGGCAGGTCCGCTGTCCCCTCTTTCTTCACCCGTATCGATTGCATAATGCCCGACAGACTATTGCCCTTTGCCTCCTTGTCCTCCGCGGTTGGGCGCAAAGAAAGTCCCCTCAGCTCGGATAATAACTCCCCGTAAGGGATCATGTCCTGCTGCTCGTTCAACAACGCCTGCAGCTCCCGAAGCTCATCCTCCGTGATGTGCCCGTCGAACTGTTTAGTCAATAACTCCCATAGTCTTCCTTTGTCCGCCATCGTGCATTAAAGATTTTTAAAACGGATTCCATCCGTTTAAGGCTGATGCAGAAAAAAACATTTACCCCTAAAAAGTTTAAGAAAAAATAATATCGACCAGGTGCCGTCCGTCCGAAAGAAGATTTAATGATGCAGAAAAGTCATTGGCAGGGCCAAACTGATCTTCTTCAGCGCAATGCTCATTTGCGCCTCTACGGTCTTAATGGAAATATTTAATAGATCAGCTACTTCCTTATATTTGAGGTTACTTTCTTTTACCAGCAGAAAAATGAGCTTACACTTGGGCGACAACTGATCGATCACCTTATTGATTTGACGCACCATTTCCGACGAGATTAGCAATTGCTCCGGATTAACCTCCCATTGCAGGGGGAAGTCATGCAGCTCGCCCTCCGACAGCTGCACATCCATTTTCTGACTCCGAAGGAACTCCAATGACCTGTTACGGGCACATTTTAAAAGATACAGCTCAGGACTGGCCACGTCCTTTAATAAGGATCGTCTCTCCCATATCCGCACAAACACGTCATTGGTGATCTCTTCTGCCGCACCCCTGTCCCCTACAATGGAATAAGCCAGCTTGTATAGTCGATAAAAATATATGTTATGGAGTTCGGCAATAGCCGCTTCATCCTCTGCGAGGGACAGTCGTGTAAAAAGAATATAAGCAGCGTTTTTGGTCATGGCTTACCCTAATGTACATCAATTTTTTGCACAGATTGAACAAATGCTCGTCGCAAACGTTTGCGCCATTTTCAGGGTCCCCACGCATTTTTTACCGCCTTATCCCCCCGTTTCACCGGAGATTTGCCGCTATTTAGCTATTGTTAATTCCTCCCTATCCATATTTTAGTAATTTTACCGCCTCCCACAACAGCCACTTTATAATATGGAAAAGAACAACAGACCGGCACAAGGACCGCCATCAGCCAAAGGCAAACCCAAGGGCCCGGGGCTATCTACGCTGCTAAAGCCCTACAGAGGTTTTATCTCCCTATTGGTCTTACTGGCCCTGATAAGCAATGCCTTTAACCTTTGGCTACCCAAGATCATCGCCGCCGCCATCGACTCCTTTACAAGTCACCCTGAAGCAGGTATACGCCGTACCCTGATCATCGAATTCCTCTGGGCAGTCATCGGCGCTTTTTTATTCGCTTATCTGCAGAGTCTTGTCCAGACGTATACCTCTGAAAAAGTTGCCCGCGACCTGCGTACCCGTTTGTCGGAAAAGATATCCCGGCAAAGCTTCGAATTCCTGCAGCAAACCACTTCCTCGAAGCTGCTGACAAATCTCACGGCAGATGTGGACTCTATCAAGTCGTTTGTATCCCAGGCCATCGTATCCATCGCCAGCAGCCTCGTCGTTATCATCGGCGCCAGCATCCTGCTGCTCACCATCAACTGGAAGCTGGGACTCATCGTCATTGCCATTATCCCCATCATTGGGATCACCTTTTTCGTGGTGCTTAAAAAAGTACGGGCCCTCTTCCTGAAGAGCAGGGAAGTCATCGATACCCTGAACAAGGTCATCAACGAGAGCATCCTGGGCGCCGCCATCATCCGGGTCATCAACTCCATGCAGCTGGAATACAACAAATTCATGGAGGCCAATAAAAAGGCCCTGAACATCGGGCTCGGTATCCTGCGTCTGTTCGCTTCCCTCATTCCCGTTATCGTCTTCACCAGCAATTTGGCTACCCTCGCCATCCTGGCCCTGGGTGGGCACTATGTCATCATCGGCTCCATGAGCCTGGGTAACCTCGTTGCCTTTAACAACTACCTGGCCATGCTCGTATTCCCCATTCTTATCATCGGGTTCATGAGCAATGTCATCGCACAGGCCAGCGCCTCCTACACACGGATCAGCGGCGTCCTCAACGCACCCGACCCCGTAGAGACGGGCACTATCAAAAAAGAGCTGGAGGGAAGCATTGCCGTAAAAGATCTGTCCCTCTCCTATAAGGAAAAAAACGTCCTGAAAAATATCTCCTTTACTGTTCCTGCGGGCTCCCGGACTGCCATCATCGGTCCCACCGCCGCCGGCAAGACACAATTATTGCAACTGCTCACCGCATTGACACGTCCCAATGCCGGGGCTATCTTATACGACGGTCATCCCATTGCGGAATATGAAAAGGAAACCTTTCACAAACAAATAGGATTCGTATTCCAGGACAGTATCATATTCAATATGAGCATCCGCGAGAACATAGCCTTCAACGAGGCCGTCACGGAAGAGTCCATGCAAAGAGCCATCGCCACGGCCGAACTGCATGACTTCATCTACACCCTGCCGGACAAGTTGGAAACCGTCGTGTCCGAAAGAGGTACCAGCCTCTCGGGTGGACAAAAACAACGGATAATGCTGGCACGCGCCCTGGCCATCAATCCAAGAGTGCTCCTGCTGGATGATTTCACCGCCCGTGTCGACAGCAACACCGAACAAAAGATATTGGAGAACGTACGCCGCAATTATCCGGGTATTACCCTGCTGTCCGTCACCCAAAAGATCGCGTCCATCGAAGACTACCAGCAGATCATTTTGCTGATGGAAGGAGAGATCATCGCCGCCGGCACACATCCGGAATTGATGAACACCTGCCCGGAATATGTTCAGATCTATCAATCACAACGTAGCACCAGTCATTATGAGCAACATGAATTACAACCTTAATAATACAGCCGCAAAGGATACAAAAAAGACATCCAATCTGGCTGCCCTGGGAAAGCTGGTCAACCTGCTGCCCGAACAACGCGGCAAGCTGATCTGGGCCCTGATCGTGATACTGGCCTATTCCATACTCACCATGGTCGGACCCTACATCATAGGTGTCACGATCAATAAATATATCTTAAATCATGACTACAGCGGCGTGCTCATCAACTGCGGATGGCTCCTGCTGACATACGCCTGTGTACTCGTATTTGTATACCTCCGCACCATCCTGATGGGTAACTTTGGACAGCACCTCCTGTTTACGCTCCGCAACACCTTGTTCAATAAGCTGCAGGAACTACCCGCTGCTTTTTTTAACCAGAACAAAGCCGGCGACCTTATCTCACGGATCAACAACGATACGGATAAGATCAACCAGTTCTTCTCCCAGTCTCTCATGCAATTCGTCTCCAGCTTCTTCTTTATCATTGGGGCCGGTATTGCCCTGATAGCCGTCAACTGGCGGCTGGGACTGGCCACCCTCTCTCCGGCGCTGATCATCTGGATCTTTACCAAATTGACCACGCCCTGGGTCAAACGAAAAAACGCCGCCAACCTGAAAAGCGTAGGTGGAATGAGCGCCGAGATACAGGAGAGCCTCGATAATTTCAAGGTCATCATTGCGTTCAACCGCCGCGACTACTTTCGCAAACGCTTTGATAAGGCCAATAAAGAACAATATTCATCTGCCGTAAAGGCCGGGCTGGCAAACAATATATTTATGCCCGTCTATGGCCTGGCTTCCAGTCTGGGACAGCTGGCCGTTCTTACCTATGGAATTTATCTGATCACTCACCATGAATTCACCGCAGGCTTCTTCGTCACCTTCTTTGCCTACGTCTCCTATTTCTATGACCCGCTGCGCCAGATGGCCGCCCTCTGGGCCGGTTTCCAGGTAGCCCTCGCCGCATGGGACAGGATCGCTCAAATACTGACGTTGCAGTCGGACCTGGTAACGACCTCCGGTCTTTCCGTAGTCCGTGAAGAGAATGCCTCCACACCGGCGCTGCTGGAATTCCAGCACGTATCCTTCCATTACCCGGATGGTACCGAAGTCCTGCACAACAACAGCTTCCGGATGGACAAAGGCAAGACCTACGCCCTCGTAGGCCCCACCGGCGGCGGCAAGACGACCACAGCCTCGCTCATTGCACGTTTGTACGATCCTACCTCCGGCCGCGTGCTCCTCGACGGACAGGACCTTCGTTCCTATACCTCCGCCGAAAGGACCCGTAAGATCGGATTCATCCTGCAGGAACCCTTCCTCTTCTCCGGTACGGTAAAGGATAATATATTATACGGCAACGAACAATATCACAACCTCAGCAACGAAGATTTAGCAGCCGTCATCGAAAAGGCTAACCTGCAGACATTGCTATCCCGCTTTGACGCAGGTCTCGACACAAAAGTCTCCTCCGGTGGCGACGGGATCAGCCTGGGGCAAAGACAGCTCATCGCCTTTATGCGAGCCGTGCTCCGTAACCCCGACCTGCTCATTCTCGACGAAGCGACAGCCAATATCGATACGGTGACAGAAAAAATGCTGGAAGATATCCTGAGGCGACTGCCAGAGACTACTACCCGTGTCATCATTGCCCATCGTCTCAATACCATCGAGAACGCCGACGAGATCTTCTTCGTCAATGCAGGCACGATCACGAGGGCAGGTAGCCTCGATCAGGCGGTAGATATGCTCCTGCACGGCAAAAGAGTGAGCTGAGGACAGAATTTCACCAGAATAGGTTGCTACCTTTGTAGCCATGAAATTCTGTAGTCTCCTACTGGCCGCCATCATATATTCTTTATCTCTAATGGCTCAGCAGCCTGCTTCTTCCGGAAAAGGAAGGATCACGGGCCGTATCCTGGATTCACTGTCTCAAAATCCCGTGGAGTATGCTACCATTACACTTTATACATCCAATAACAACGGGAAGCCCATCAATGGGACCACTACGAACAATAAAGGGATCTTTACGCTGGAAGGGTTGACACCAGGCAGCTATACGATTACCATCGGCTTCATCGGCTACCAATCGCACAGCACCGGCTCCCTCGCCCTGAACGAAAAGTCAATGAACAGATCGCTGGGAGATATACTTCTGTCAAAAAAAGAAGACGCCCTGCAAGCCGTGACAGTCACCGCCCCAAAAGGACTCGTGGAGAATAAGATCGATAAGATGGTCTACAACGCCGAAAAAGATATCACCTCGCAAGGCGGCGTAGCCACGGACATCCTGAAAAAAGTGCCCATGGTATCCGTAGACGTGGATGGGAATGTACAGTTGCAGGGCAATTCGAATATCCTCTTCCTCATCAATGGCAAGCCTTCCAGCATTTTTGGTAACAACCTGGCAGATGCCCTTCAATCCATTCCCGCAAGCCAGATCAAGAACATCGAGGTCATCACCAGCCCCGGCGCCAAATATGATGCGGAAGGTACAGGAGGCATCATCAATATTATTTTAAAAGAGAACAAGCTTCGGGGCATCAACGGCAATGTGAGCCTCACCGCCGGCAGCCGCCTGGAGAATGGATCGCTAAACCTGAACGCCCGGCGCGGTAATTTTGGCATGAACGCCTTTTTCAGCGGCAATGCGCAGCTCCGCTCCACAAGGGACAACAGCTCCGACCGCTGGTCCGACGACACTGCCGCCGGCACAAAGAACAGACTGCAACAACAGGGGAATAGTAAGTTCCATCGCCAAGGTTATGAGTCCGGCATCGGTTTCGACTGGAGCATCGATCATCGCAATACTGTTTCCGGCAACATAGGCTATGACAATTTTGGGAATAACAATGACGGTTCCTTTCTCCAGTTGCAGAGCGGATATGATGCATCTTCCGGCGCCCTCCTCTCTGACGACAGCTCCCTGGTCCTCTCAGGCAGCCGCTTCCAGGGGCACTCGCTGGATTACAGCCTCGGCTATAAAAGAACCTTCCCGCAAGAGGATAGAGAACTGGACATATCTTATGACGGCAGCTATGGCAACAACCACTCGGCCTATCACCAGGCGCAAAGTCTTCCGGACGGAAGCCCCGCTTTCACCGGCTCGAACAGCCAAAGCGACGGACACGATCATGAGACGAACTTCCGCCTTGACTATGTGCAACCCATGGGTGACAAAGTAAAACTGGAGACAGGCGGCAGGGTACAGATACGGCAGATAACAAGCTCATCTTCGGTGTTCGCGCTAAATCCCACAACAGGGAGCTACGCATATGACAGCGGTCAGTCCAACTCGTTGTCTTATACCCGTCACGTATATGCAGGCTATGCTTCCCTCACCTTCCCGCTCTTTAAATGGCTGGACGTAAAGGGTGGCCTCCGGTACGAGCGTACGGAGACAGATGCAACATTCAGCAAATCATCCGGTGCGAATGTCCCCGGCTACAATACCTTTGCGCCCTCTATTGTTCTCTCTCATTCCTTCGAGAACGACCAGACGATCAAGATCGCCTACACCAAAAGGATCCAACGTCCGAATTACAGATGGCTGAACCCCTATTTTAATGCCAGCGACCCAAAGAACATTACCACAGGCAATCCCTACCTTCAGCCTGAGGTCAGCAATAACATCGACCTCACCTACTCCAAATCATTCGAGAAAGGCCTCGCTATCAATGTCGTTCTGTTCTATCACCGGAGTGACCACGACATCCAGCCTTTTATCACCTATTATCCCAGCTACACCATCGGTGATTCCGTGTATCTCAATACCTCCGTCAATATACCCATGAACGTGGGTTCGGAAAATAATTACGGGCTGAATATCTATGGTTCCGTGCCCATTGGCCCCAAGCTCAATATCCGCAGCAATCTTTCTTTCTTCGACAGATATATCACCACCGGCAGCCTGGGCGGGAAAAATGTCACCAGCTTCAATTACAGAATGAATATGAACGCCAGCTACCAGGCGAGCAAGACTTTTATACTGGAATTTTTTGGCAATTTCAATTCGGCCCGGAATGAGATCCAGGGTAAATACCCTTCCTTTACTTCCTATAATTTTGCCTTCCGCAAGCAGATCTGGAATAAGAAGGGCAGCATTGCTTTTTCCGCGACCAACCCGTTTGCCTCCAGCGTCCGGCAGGAAACCACCGTCAGCGGACAGAATTTTTCGCTGCATACCCTCCAGCTCGTACCCTACCGAAGCTTTGGTATCAATTTTACCTATAAGTTTGGTAAATTGGAGTTCAAGAAGGATAAGGAGGAGCAAAAAGAACTCCCGGCCCTGCCTGACAACGGATAATCAACATACACCTAATAAAACCAAACCCCATATGACTCATCTACGATCTTGCCTGTTCGCCCTCTGTACCCTTATGCTGTCCGCCCCCGTCAGCATGGCTCAGTCGACAGACTCTTTCCAGTTGTCCAAAACATTTCGCATAGGCAGCCCCGGAGGATGGGACTATATCTCCGTAGGGCCCGATAAAAAGATTTACGTCTCTCACGGCACCTATGTGGTGATCCTGGATGAGAAAAAAGGCGACTCTGTTGGTGTCATTCCCAACACCATCGGCGTCCATGGGATTGCCTTCGATGAAGCCATCGGGAAGGGCTATACCAGTAATGGCCGTAACAACAGCGTCACCGTCTTTGAAATAAAGACGGGGAATGTAGAAAAGCAGATACCTACCGGGCAGAACCCCGATGCCATCATGTTCGACCCCTTCTCGAAAACGGTCATTACCTGCAACGGTCGCAGTCATGACCTCAGCATCATCGACCCGGTCACTGAACAGGTGACAGCCACGATCGCATTAGACGGCAAGCCCGAGACAGCCGTCTCCGACGAAGCCGGCAGGATATTCGTCAACATCGAAGACAAGAATGAGATCACTGTGGTGGACATGATCCACAAACAGGTTGTTACTACTTGGTCGCTGTCTCCCGGAGATGGCCCTACCGGCCTGGCCATCGATAGAAAGACCAAACGGCTTTTTGCCGGTTGTGATAAATGGCTCATCGTGATGGATGCCGTCAGCGGCAGCATTGTTGGAAAATATTCCATCGGGGATGGATGCGACGGCGTTGCTTTTGACAATCACTTGAAAGATATATTTGCCTCCTGCGGGGAAGGATTACTCACTGTCATACATGAGAACTCCGCCAACTCCTTCCAGGTCGTTGCCAATGTTCCGACAAAGAGGAGTGCACGCACGCTGGCCGTCGATGAAAAAAATCACGAAGTCTTTCTCCCCGCAGCTGAAATGGAAAAAAGTGCCGCTGGCGAAAGGCCCAAATCCGTGCCCGGTACGTTTGAAGTCCTCGTGATAGCCCGACGTTAGGAATTGTAATGTGTCCATTTTTCGTTAAATTGTAAATACAATTAACGATTATGGTACATACATCCGAAGCCATCGCCTCCAAATATGGACGTCTGAAGAACTATGTCAATGGTGAATTCACCGACATATCCGGCAGGACCATGTCTGTCATATCCCCGCTCGACGGGACTTTACTGGCGGAAATGCCCTGCTCCACGTCCCAGGACCTTGACCAGGCGGTAAAGGCGGCCCGGGCAGCCTTCCCATCCTGGAGCAGGACCCCGATAAAAGAAAGAGTACAGGTATTCTATCGATACCGCCATCTGCTGGAAAAACATACACAGGATCTGGCAGCTCTCGTCAGCGAGGAGAATGGTAAAACACTGGGCGAAGCGGTCGCAGAAGTGGAAAAATGTATCGAGCTCACAGAATTCGCTGCCTCCCTTCCCCAACTCATGACGGGCGAGGTGCTGGAAGTAAGCAAAGGCGTGGAATGCCGTACCGAGCATGTTCCCCTGGGTGTGGTAGCCTCTATCGTCCCATTCAATTTCCCCGCCATGGTCCCCAACTGGACCATTCCCAACGCGTTGGCGCTGGGCAACTGCATGATCATAAAGCCTTCCGAAAAAGTGCCGCTTAGCGTCAGCCGTCTGGCCCTCCTGTTACAGGAGGCCGGCCTGCCCGAAGGCGTATTCAACGTCGTCAATGGCGACAGCGAAATAGTGGAAGCCATCTGTGATCATCCCGGCATCGAAGCGGTCAGCTTTGTGGGGTCTACCCGTGTGGCCAAACTGGTCTACCGCCGGGCCACCTCCAACCTCAAACGTTGTCTGGCTCTTGGTGGGGCCAAGAACCACCTGCTGGTCCTTCCGGATGCCAAACCCGAAATGACGGCACAAAATGTAGCAGCCTCTATGAGCGGATGCGCAGGTCAGCGTTGTATGGCAGCTTCCGCCATGGTAGCGGTCGGCGCCGTAGACCACATCGTGGAAAGGATCTGTGAAGAAGCCCGCCGTATCGTCCCGGGCCGCAACCTGGGTGCAGTCATCAGCGCCGAAGCAAAAGAAAGGATCGAACGTTATATAACTGAAGCTGAACAGCAGGGAGCAAAGATCCTCGTGGACGGTCGCGGCGCTACGGTCCCGGGGAAAGAATCAGGCACGTATGTAGGCCCCACCGTCATCGACGGGGTCAAACCCAATATGTCCGTAGCAAAGGAAGAAATATTCGGCCCCGTCATCAGTATCATGCGCGTAGACAGTCTCGATGAGGCCCTGGCAATCGAGAATGCCAGCCCATATGGCAATGCGGCGTCCGTATTTACACAAAATGGCGGCTACGCACGTTACGTCATCGACCGGGCCTCAGCAGGCATGGTTGGCGTCAATGTCGGCGTGCCCGTGCCCCGCGAACCCTTCTCCTTCGGTGGATGGAACGAAAGCAAATTCGGAGTGGGCGACATCACAGGCAAAAGCTCCATCGAATTCTGGACGCGGCTGAAGAAAAGCACGGTAAAATGGAATCCCGAAGCCGGTATCAACTGGATGAGTTAGTCTTAACAAAAAATACTCTATATGCCTTCTCCCGTCACTATGTCTGAAACCCAGGAGATACAACAGGAAAACTTCGATTATACCCTCTTCTCCTGGAGCAAACAAAAAGGTCTCAACCCCATTGCCGTCAAACATGCAGAGGGTATATACCTCTACGACTACGACGGCCGGCGATACCTGGACTTTTCATCAGGACTGATGAATGTCAACATCGGTCATGGCAATCAGCGCGTCACTGCCGCCGTCGTCCGCCAGATGCAGGAAGTCAGCTATGTAACGCCCAGCTGCGTAACCCGTGCAAGAGGCGAGCTGGGACGGCGCCTGGCAGAGATCACACCCGGAAGCCTTAAAAAAACCCTTTTCACGGTCTGTGGCGCCAGCGCTATCGACAACGCCATCAAGCTCGCAAGGCTCTATACAGGCCGTCATAAGATCATCACCCGGTACAGGGCTTTTCATGGAGCCTCTTATGGTTCCATGACCGCTGGCGGCGACCCTCGCAAGCTGCCGCACGATGCGCAGCAAATGCCCAACGTCATCCATGTGGAAGACCCATACTGCTATCGCTGTCCCTGGGGAAAAGAGATCAGCTCCTGCCACCGGGAATGCGTAAGTCACATCGAAAGGATCATCGAGCTGGAAGGACCGGAAACCATTGCTGCCATCCTCATGGAGGGAGAAAGCGGCACTTCCGGCTGTATCAAATATCCACCCGACTATTTACAAAAGATCAGAGCCCTCTGCGACAAACATGGCATCCTGCTAATAATCGACGAAGTAATGAGCGGCTTTGGACGCACCGGTAAGTGGTTCGCCGCCGAACTCCATGGCATCGAGCCCGACATGATCGCCACGGCCAAAGGCATCACGGCAGGCTATATTCCATTGGGCGCCCTCATCGTGACAGACAAGATCGCGGATCATTTTGATGAACGTACCCTCTGGCTGGGTCTCACCTACTCCGCTCACCCCGTTGCCTGCGCCGCAGGGGTGGAGGTGCTGAAGATATACGAGGATGAGAATCTTATAGAAAATGCGGCTGCCATGGGCCGTTATCTCGAAGCCCAGGTGGAAAAGATGAAACAGCAGCATCCGTGTATCGGCGACTTCCGCAACACGGGTCTCCTTGGCTGTCTGGAGCTGGTAAAGAACAGGACCACCAAAGAACCTATGGCTCCTTTCAATGCAAAGCCCGATGAGATGACCGTCATGAACCAGGTAGCAGCCCGTCTCCGGCAGCTGGGCATGTATGCCTTTGTTCGTTGGAACTATGTGTTCATCGCTCCTCCGTTGACCATCACCTGCGAACAAATGGATGAAGGGCTGGCCATCATCAGCGACGCACTGACCATTGCGGATGCACAAACCCAACCATAATATGATAAGGATCGTCTCCATTTTCCTGCTGTTTTTCACCACGCAACTTTTTGCACAGACTAAAAGGGCAAGGGATTATGGTATTCCTTTTGATGGCAATGCCGGCGTTTTAAATGCCATCACCGACGTACCGGGTGTCACGGTAGGCCAGACCACGATCATAAAAGGAAATGGGGCCCTGGTGAAAGGAGAAGGCCCTGTGCGGACCGGCGTTACGGCGATCCTTCCCCGTGGCAAAGAATTCGATCCCGTCTATGCCTCCTGGTATACCCTCAACGGCAATGGTGATATGACAGGCACACACTGGGTCACAGAATCCGGATTTCTTGAAACCCCTATCCTCATTACCAACACGGGCAGCGTAGGTACTGTGCGCGACGCGGCATGGCAATGGATGGACCGTCATCATTACTATACCCCTTTCCTTAAGGACTATTGGTACGCTTATCCCGTCGTGGCCGAGACATACGATGGTATCTTCAATGACATCAATGGTCAGCACGTTACGAGAGAGGATGTCTTCAAAGCCCTGGACAGCGCTCGCACAGGAACAGTACAGGAGGGCGGAGTGGGAGGCGGTACGGGTATGATGTGTTATAACTTCAAAGGCGGCATCGGCACTGCTTCCCGCGTATTGGATAAAGACCATGGGGGTTATACTGTGGGGGTATTGGTGCAAGCCAATCACGGCGTCCGCGGTCAGCTGACCATTGCCGGCGTTCCCGTGGGCAAAGAGCTGGTCGATACGCTTCCTTATATCATCGATGGGCAGCCAATGGGACTTGTCAGCACTACCCGCCAGGAAGAAACTGGATCCATCATCGTCGTCCTGGCCACTGATGCACCACTGTTGCCGGGACAGCTCAAGCGACTGGCGCAACGCATTCCACTGGGTCTGACCCGTACAGGTGGTATAGGTGGTAATGGGTCCGGTGACATCTTTATCACTTTTTCAACAGCCAATAAAAAAGCGTTCAGCAATAAGCAGAATACGGAAGTGACCACCCTGAGCAACGATCAGATCAATGGTCTTTTTGTCGCCACTATCCAGGCTACGGAAGAAGCCATCATCAATGCGCTGTTTGCAGGAAAGACCATGACAGGCATCAATGGCAACACCGTTCACGGCCTGCCTCCGGAAGCAGTCGTCCGTATCCTGAAAAAATATCATCGTATGTAACTAAAAGACCTGCCATGACAACCACTACATCCTCAGAGCCCTCCACTTCCTTGTATAGCGAAGACCTGGCGCCCGTTCCTCTTCCGGCGAGGAAATGGAATACATGGAACTATGCTGCTCTCTGGATCAGCATGAGCCTCTGCATACCCACCTATATGCTGGCCAGCTCCCTCATAGGCGGTGGGATGAATTGGTGGCAGGCCATCCTCACCATTTTTTTGGGGAATACCATCGTACTCATACCCATGATCCTCAATGGACGGGCCGGCGCGAAATACGGCATCCCCTTTCCCGTCTTTGCCCGGGCCAGCTTTGGCGTAAGAGGCGCTAATATCCCTGCCATGCTGCGAGCCATCGTCGCCTGTGGCTGGTTTGGCATACAGACCTGGATCGGAGGGTTCGCTATCTATCAGACGGCACGTCTCTGGATCCCATCCTTAGCTACCCTGCCACAGATATTCCCTTCAGGCTGGGGGTTACAGACAGGGCCCGCTATTTGTTTTCTCCTGTTCTGGGCATTGAACATGTACGTGGTCTGGCTCGGCGTAGACAGCATCCGCAAGCTTCTCATCTTTAAAGCATTTTTTCTTCCCATTGCCGCCCTCGCCCTTCTCTTTTGGGCCATCACAGCCGTACACGGTGGACTGGGGCCCATCCTTACCCAACCCGCCCATCTGCAGGGGCCTGCGTTCTGGACCTTCTTTATACCCGCCCTCACAGGCATGGTAGGATTTTGGGCCACCCTGTCCCTGAACATACCTGATTTCACCCGCTATGCCGTCAGCCAGCAGGCACAAATAAAGGGTCAGGCCATCGGCCTGCCTCCCTCTATGACGCTCTTTGCCTTTATCGGGGTCGTCGTTACTTCCGCGACTACTCTTTTGTACGGTCAGCCCATCTGGGATCCCGTCGTACTGGCAGGCAAATTCGAGAGCAGGCTGCTGGTCACCCTGGCGATGATCGCCGTGGCCATTTCCACGCTGGCTACCAACATCGCAGCCAATATTGTCAGCCCGGCCAACGACTTTGCTAACCTTTACCCCCGGAAAATAAATTTCCGCACGGGCGGCTTCATCACCGGCATTCTGGGTATTCTCATCTTCCCCTGGAAACTGATCGCCGACCCGGGAGGCTATATATTCACCTGGCTGGTGGGTTACTCCAGCTTGCTGGGACCCGTAGGCGGTATCCTCATTGCGGACTATTATCTCATCAGGCGGCAGCAGCTGAGTGTCGCCGATCTTTATTCATTACATGGCGCATACGCTTATACATCCGGCTTTAATATGCGGGCTATCGCCTGTCTCCTGCTGGGCATAGTTCCTAATGTCCCGGGATTCCTGGCAACCATCGGGGTCATCAGCCCGGGCGCTCTGCCCGCCTGGATCATATCGCTGTACAGCTATGCCTGGTTTGTAGGTTTCTTTATCTCGGGTCTCGGCTATTGGTTTTCCTTTAACGATAAAAAACAGGTCACCTATGTCAGTGTTGATTACTAACGGCAGGATCGTCACTGCCTCGGATGATTTTGTCGGCGACATCTATATAGAAGGAGAAAAGATAGCCGCCATTGGCAAACATCTCAACGTTGCGGCCGATGAGACCATCGACGCCACCGGTCAGCTGATCATGCCTGGCGGTATCGACCCCCACGTCCATCTGGATATGCCTTTTATGGGTACCTTCTCCAGTGACAGTTACGAGTCAGGAACAAGGGCCGCTCTTTTCGGAGGCACCACCACCGTCATCGATTTCATCCTGCAAAAGCAGGGTCATTCCCTGCAGGCAGCGCTGGACGAATGGAATGGCCGCGCGACGGGCAACGCCGTAGGCGACTACAGCTTCCACATGGCCGTGACGGACTTTAACGAGCACACACGTCCGGAGATAAAGACGATGGTGGAAGACCATGGCATCACATCATTCAAAACCTTTATGGCCTATAAAGGTGCGTTGATGATAGACGATAAGCAGATGACGGCCCTTATGCAGGAGGTCCGCCGGCACGGCGGACTGGTCACCGTACATGCCACCAACGGGGATATGATCGATTACCTGATCGCCCGCCATCGCGCCGAAGGCAAGCTGTCTCCCCGCTATCATTATCTGTCACAACCCGAGGTCACCGAAGCCGAAGCCACCGGTCGCTTTGCCGCTATCTCTCATTATACGGGCTGCCCCGGTTATGTCGTACACCTTACCTGCGAAGGAGCCCTCAATGCCGTACGCAATGCCACCACCCGCAATCAGCACGTGTGGGTAGAGACGTGCATACAATACCTCCTGCTGGATGCCTCCCGGTATGGCGAAGAATTCGAAGGAGCCAAATGGGTAATGAGCCCGCCGCTGCGGGAAAAGAAAGACCAGGCCACGTTGTGGGCCGGTATCAACCAGGGAGTGGTGAATGTGGTGGCCACCGACCATTGCCCCTTCCGCTGGGAACAGAAGCTGATGGGAAAGGACGATTTCTCGAAGATACCCAACGGCCACCCCGCCATCGAACACCGAATGGAGCTGCTATATAGCGAAGGCGTGCGCAAAGGGAGGATCAGTCTGAACAAATACGTGGAGCTTACTTCCACCAATCCCGCAAAAATATTCGGGCTCTTCCCCCGCAAGGGGACCCTGTCCCCGGCCAGCGATGCCGACATCATCCTGCTCGACCCCAATCGCCAGCATACCCTCACGGCAGCCACCCATCATATGAATGTGGATTATTCCGCCTATGAAGGATGGCAGCTTACAGGCAAGATCCAGACTGTGCTGCTGAGGGGAAAAGTCGCCATCCGGGATGGAGAATGCAAGGTGGGCAAAGGCTATGGCCAATTCATCCGCCGTGGAAAACATACGGGCCTCAGCTAACATTAATCAATAACCGAATATTATGCCAAGAATGATCAGATCAGGTCTCATCCAGATGAGCCTCCCCCGGACGGAGGGAGAAGGAACCATTGAAGAGATAAAGGAAGCCATGCTGCAAAAACACATTCCCCTCATCGAACAGGCGGGGGAACGGGGAGTACAGATCCTCTGTCTGCAAGAGATATTCAATACACCCTATTTCTGCCCGGGCCAGAACCGCGCCTGGTATGATTCCGCCGAACCCGTACCCGGCCCCACCGTGGAAAGGATGACGGCCTATGCCAAAAAATACAATATGGTCATGATCGTGCCCGTATACGAAAAAGAACAGGCAGGAGTGCTTTATAACACCGCCGCGGTCATCGACGCGGACGGGACCTTCCTGGGGAAATACCGTAAGAATCATATCCCCCATACGTCTGGCTTCTGGGAAAAATTCTTCTTCAAACCCGGCAATCTGGGTTATCCTGTCTTTCAGACCAGATATGCGAAGATCGGGGTATACATTTGCTACGACCGGCATTTCCCTGATGGCGCGCGTGTCCTGGGCCTCAACGGAGCGGAGATAGTGTACAACCCTTCCGCTACCGTGGCAGGTCTCTCTCAATATCTCTGGCACCTGGAACAACCTGCCCATGCGGCAGCTAATGGTTACTTTATGGGATGTATCAACCGCGTGGGAGAAGAAAAACCCTGGAACCTCGGCAGGTTCTACGGCAGCTCCTATTTTGTGGACCCCCGTGGACAGATCTTCGCCCAGGCCTCTGAAGACAAGGATGAGCTGCTGGTGGCAGACTTCGACCTGGATATGATAGAAGAGGTACGCGGTGTATGGCAGTTCTACCGCGACCGCAGGCCCGAAACTTATGGTAAACTGACTGAGCTATGATCCGTGACAATCGCCTTACAAAAAATGAATTCGACCGGAATTTCTCTGACATTCATCCGCCCTTCGAGACGAGGGATGCGGCGCTTGTCGATGCCAACCGCTGTCTGTTCTGCTATGACGCACCCTGTACCAAGAGTTGCCCCACGGGTATCGATGTCCCGAAATTCATTAAACAAATCGCCACGGACGATATCAAAGGCTCCGCCCGCACCATCTTCCAGTCCAATATCATGGGTGGCGGCTGCTCCCGCGTATGCCCCGTCGAAAAGCTTTGCGAAGGCGCCTGTGTCTATAACCTCATGGAAGAGGAGCCCATCTCCATCGCAAGACTTCAACGCTATTCCACCGACCCTGCCATTCAGGGCAAATGGCCTTTGTTTTCCCGCAAACCCTCCAATGGACATCATGTCGCCATCATCGGAGCCGGGCCTGCCGGGCTTAGCGCTGCACATGTGCTATCCCGCGAGGGCGTCGATGTGACGATCTTTGAAAAAGAAGAAAAAGGCGGCGGCCTGATGACATATGGCGTCGCAGCATATAAGGTAACACCCGAATATTGCGCCGAAGAGCTGGATTACATCCTGTCGCTTGGCGGCATAACTGTCCGGTATGGCGCCGAGCTGGGAAAGAACCTGCAACTTGAACAGCTGCGGGAGGAATATGACGCCGTGTTCCTGGCATTTGGCGTCGGGCTGGCCCGGCGGCTGGACATACCCGGTGAAGACCTGGATGGTGTGGTAGATGCGCTTCGATTCATATATACTATTCGTGCCGATGGCTTTTCTTCCGTACCCGTAGGCGATAAAGTAGCCGTCATCGGCATGGGCATGACCGCCATCGACGCGGCTACACAGGCCAGGCGGCTGGGCGCGGGGGAGGTCACCCTGCTGTACAGGAGGACGGAAGAGGAAATGCCTTGCACAAAAAAAGAGCTGGAGATCGCACGTCTCGATGGATGCCGTATCCATTGGCTGGCAGCCCCCGGTGAAGTAATAGGCCCGGACGGCAGGGTCACACAGCTGCGTTGCGAGAAGATGGAGCTGGGTCCTCCCGATGCCAGCGGGCGACGGGCGCCGCGTCCTACAGGCGAGTCATTCACCCTGGATGTCGATATGGTCATCAAGGCCACTGGCCAGATGCCTTTTGAACAGATGGTGAGCACAAGCAATCTTTCCCATCGTGGTGGTAAGATCGAGACCACAGGTCTCCATGGCATTACATCCCTTCCCGGCGTATTTGCAGGTGGCGACTGCGTCAACGGCGGCAAGGAAGTAGTGGACGCGGTACAGGCGGGTAAGCTGAGCGCCGCAGCCATTCTTTCATACTTACAAACTGTATAAACCTTTTTTATGGCTTCCCTTCATACCAACTATCTTGGCATCTCGTCCCCCAATCCATTCTGGCTGGCCAGCGCCCCACCCACCGACAAAAAGATCAACGTGCTGCGCGCTTTCGAAGCCGGCTGGGGTGGTGTCGTATGGAAGACCCTCGGCAGCCAGATAAAAAATGTATCCTCCCGCTACTCCGCGGTGGATTATCATGGCAGTCGTGTTATGGGGCTGAACAATATCGAGCTCATCAGCGACCGGCCACTCGATATCAACCTCAGGGAAATAAAGGAATGTATTCGTCTGTTCCCCGACAGGGCTATGATCGTAAGCCTCATGGCTGACAACGACCGTGACAGCTGGCATGAACTCATCAGAAAGGTGGAGGACACAGGGGCGCATGGACTGGAGCTGAACTTCGGCTGTCCCCATGGTATGACGGAACGAGGTATGGGCGCCGCAGTGGGACAGGACCCCCAGATAGCCCGCCTGGTCACCGAATGGGTCATGGAGGCTGCCTCTATACCCGTTATCACCAAGCTCACACCCAACGTGCATTCCGTTGTGCCCACAGGTCGTGCGGCCGTGGAAGCCGGCAGCCAGGGTCTCTCCCTCATCAATACGATCCAATCCGTGACAGGGGTGGACTTGGATACATTTATTCCCAATCCGAATGTGGGTGGCAAATCCACCTTTGGCGGCTACTGTGGTCCTGCCGTAAAACCCATTGCCCTGAAGATGCTCGCCACCATCGCCCAGGACCCTGTTACTTCCAAAGCCCCCATCTCCGGCATCGGCGGCATCAGCACCTGGAAGGACGCCGTAGAATTCATGCTCCTTGGTTCCACCACAGTACAGATATGCACCGCCGTTATGAAGCACGGCTTTCGGATCATCGATGGACTTTGTGAAGGGCTCAGCAACTGGATGGATGAAAAAAGGTTTAGCAAGACCACTGACTTCATCGGTCGCAGCGTCCCTACCCTCACCCACTGGGAAGACCTGGACCTCAACTATCACATCGTAGCCAACATCGATCCCGATAAATGCATCCATTGCGGACTTTGTTATATAGCCTGCGAGGACGCCTCACATCAATCCATACAACTGACACCAGGCAATCCTTATAACACGTATACGATAAAGGAGGAAGAATGCGTGGGTTGCAATCTCTGCAAGCTGGTCTGTCCCGTCGATAGCTGCATCACCATGGTAGAGCACCGGAAGGGGCCCGAATATCTCAATTGGAAGGAGTTCCAGCAACGGGGCCTTCCGCTGAACGATCACTGATCTGCGCTATATACCCCGCCCGGAAAGCATTCACTACGCTCCGTGGGGTAAGCACTTTCACTCGCTGCCCCGACAGCAGCACACTCCCCCTTTCATATCCAAAAGGCGTCCACCCATAAACATGTCCCCCGGCCACAAGCCAGGCCCTGCCCTCCGTTTCTATAAACGTTCCGTCCGATAGCTCGTGCAACAGCGCTTCATAGGTCACTTTCTCTCCCCGGGCGTCGATCCTTTCACCGTGCAGTATCTTATCTATTTCCCCAATAGGTGTTTTTACCGAAAACCCATACTCCGGGTTCCCTTTTATCCAGCATGATTTGAACCGCACGGCATCCTCTCGCCTGCACTCAAAACAAGGCCGGTGACCTGCCGCAAAAGCAGTTACCTCATCCAGGAAGAAGAGTTCCGTCCATCGATTGGGTGTCATTACCTCCCGATGCCTTCCCTTGAATTGGAGCACACAGGTGATCCAGGCCCTTATTTTAAAGGCCCGGCGGATAGCCTTATGCTCGTCATGGATCACCCCACGGTTTCCCATCCACGCGCCGTGCGCATGAGTTCGAATGATATTTCCGTATGGGTCGACCCTGTTTTGTAGCATGATGTCCTGAATGCGAAACGGGCCCTTTCAGGCCCGTTCTTAAATTTATTTCTTCACCGAAAATCTATATACCGTAGTAGTCTTGTATTGCTGCCCCGGCTTCAGCTCCGTAGACGGGAAGGACGGCTCATTCGGAGAGTCAGGGAAATGCTGTGTCTCCAGACAGAAGGCCGTACGATGATCGTCCTTCTTACCACCTTTCAGCGGATTGCTGCCACTCATGAAGTTACCTCCATAGAACTGGATGCCCGGCTGATCCGTCAACACCTCCATAAATATATCGCTCTGATCACCCAACACCGTGGCTGCCAGATTCAGTCCGGACCCCTTATTCGGGTTCAGCACAAAATTATGGTCATAGCCCTTGCCGAAATTCAATTGTTGATTGGGGGAGTCGATCCGGGCGCCGATGGCCATCGGTTTAACAAAATCAAAAGGCGTACCCGCTACCGACTCCAGCTTACCCGTCGGGATCAGCGTAGAATCGACAGGTGTATATTTATCCGCATTCAGCTGCAGCACATGATTGTTGATCGTACCGCTGCCCTGCCCATTAAGATTAAAGTACGTATGGTTTGTCAGGTTGACAACGGTAGGTTTATCCGTACTTGCCTCGTAATCTATCTTCAGACAGTTGGTGCTGTCGCCCAGCAAGGTATAGGTCACTTTTGACTGCAGACTCCCGGGATAGCCCTCTTCCTGGTCCTTGGAAAGATAGGTTAGCTCCAGCGTGCTGTCATTTAGTTTCTTTGCATCCCATACATGCGCGCCAAAACCTTTGAGCCCGCCATGGAGATGATTGGCGCCATTGTTGGTAGCTAATTTATATTCCTTGCCCTCCAGCTTGAACTTGCCCTTGCCTATGCGGTTGCCATAGCGACCCACGATGGCTCCGAAATAGGTCTCGGGCTGATGGATATATTTGCCGACACTATCATATCCCAGCGCAACATCCGTCATTACTCCATTCTTATCAGGCACCAGCAGGCTGACGACCCTTGCGCCATAGTTGGTAATGGCAGCTGTCGCATTGTTCTTGTTCCGGAGGATATACAAAGCCGTTGTCTTTCCATCCAGGCTGTCTGTAAAATTTTTGGCATCCGGCAATGCGGGCACGGTAGCAACGGTAGAATCTGCGGGCTTGTCAGCAGCGGTTCCGTTATTGGAGTTGCCACAGCTGGCAAACATACAGGCCCCGACAACACAGGCGAAAGAAGCAAAAGATCTGGTCATATAGCAATGATTGTTTTTCAGGATATCTATATCAGCGAAGTGCCGTTCTCTATCTGGCCAATGTACACCTTTAGCTCCTTGTTCATCGCCTTGGCATAAACAGGCGCCAGGTCCGCGATCAAATCATCGATCACGTCCTCCCGAACCAGATTGATCGTACATCCGCCAAAGCCGCCACCCATCATCCGTGCACCGAACACCCCGGGCCTTCCTTTTACCTGCTCTACCAAAAAATCCGCCTCGGGACAGCTGACCTCATATTTCCGGCTGAGCCCTTCATGGGTTGCAAACATCTTCTGTCCGAATGCCTCGATATCTCCGTTGTTGAGGTCTTCACTGGCCGCCAGCAGTCGGAGGTTCTCTTCCACAACATATTGACAGCGGCGATAAACCAGGGCGTCTGCCGGGGCTACATATTTATCCAGCATCTCCAGCGTGGCATCCCTCAGGCTACTCACCTGCGGATGATGTGCCTGGATCAGCGCCACCCCCGCCTCGCATTGCTGACGTCGGGTATTGTATTCCGAGCTGGCAAGAGAATGCTTTACATTCGTATCCAGCAGCACGATGCGGATACCATCCGTATTAAAAGGTGCGTATTTATATTCCAGGGTCTGGCAGTCCAGCTGTATGACATGATTCTTTCGGCCAAACATGCTGGCAAACTGATCCATGATCCCGCATTGAACCCCTACAAACTCGTTCTCCGCCTTCTGGGCCAGCTTGACCATGGTCAGCGGGTCCATCTTCAAGCCAAAAAGCTCATTCAGGGAAAACGCCGTGGCGCATTCCAGCGCAGCGGAAGAGGACATACCGGACCCCAGTGGGATATCCCCGCCAAAGACACAGTTAAAGCCTCCGACAAGATAACCCCTGGCCTGTATCTGCTGGATAACTCCTAAAATATAGTCCGGCCAATGCAGCGACGAAGGGACTACCTTGTCCGTATCGCCCAAATAGCTGAGTTCCAGGTCCAGGGACACGATATGGATAAGATTGTCATCCCTGCGGGAGACTGCCATATAGATCGCCTTATTGATGGCGGCGGGCATGACAAACCCATTGTTATAATCCGTATGCTCCCCTATCAGGTTCACCCTGCCGGGAGACCGTATCACTACGGGATCAGTATTAAAAGTTTCTTTGAATTTCTCTATAATGCGGGAGGACAGTGTCTTATCTTGTTGAGTTGCTATCATATGCGTCAATCTGCAAGTGTCAAAATAACATCTATTTTGACGTAAAATAAAATAAAATTTATTGACTATGTCTCGCCCTATAAGCCTTCAGCGGCTCCTGGTTGATCCCGAATAACAGCGTCTTGCCCACCTTCGCCACACTCCGGACATCCCCGCTGAGATGAAAGCCGGACTCCCGCTGCCCTATATAGCTGAAATTCCCCTTCCCATCCCCATGTAAAAGGCACCCGTAATTGGCGTCATATTTCCCAAACCTGATCCGGGCATGATTGATATTGCCGCATAGGAGCAGGTCTTTTTTCCCATCCCCGTCATAATCCAGGGCGGTAATGGTCCAGACAGGAGCGTATTGCACTTGCGGGGGCAGGCTTTTCTCATGCAGCCGGCCATCCGCGCCCGAAGAAAAATAGCAGGTCCGCAGACAATTGGCCTGCAGCCGCCCTGCGCCCTCCATCCCCCCAGGGCCCATAATATCATTGATCCGGGCATTGGCATAGGTCTTATAATCCGGGAACCGCTTGCTCATATTCGCCACCTGCTGTAACAGCTCATCCCGGGTGAGAAAAGGATAGCTGGTATCCTTGATATAAAAACAGAGAAAAGGGTCCACAGTTCCATTGCCATCGACATCCTTATAATACAGTTCGGCAGGATGCCCCTCATCCGCCCTGCACTGGGAATTGAGACCCAGATTGCCGGCGACCAGATCTGGCTTCCCGTCCCCGTCGAGATCACCCACCCATAACCTGTTCCACCATCCGCTGTATTCCTTATCGAAATAATCCCTGGTCCTGTTCTCCAGCTTTCCTTTATGGTTGATATATACGGCGATAGGCATCCATTCCCCGGCCACGATCAGGTCCTGCGCTCCATCCCCGTTCATGTCCGCCCAGACGGCGTCGGTAACCATGCCCGCCTTGCCTAAACCTGGTGCCAGAACAGCCACCTGGTCAGTGAAATGTCCCTTTCCATCATTGATCAGCAGATAGCTGGGGGGTGTTCCGGGATATTGTCCTGGTATCACCCTTCCCCCGACAAAGAGGTCGGGATGGCCATCCCCGTTGACTTCCCCTACCCGTACACACCCCTTGGATACCCGCATATGTGGTAACGCTTCCCTGCTTCGTGTAAAATGTCCTTTCCCATCCCCCAGGTACAGCCGGTCGTCCAACAGCGAGTCTCCTTCGCGGTAATTGTGATAGCCACCGCTGGCGACATACAGGTCCGCATGACCATCACCGTTGGCATCGAAAAAGACAGCATCGGCATCCACCGAAGCCTTATCTGTCTCAAGAGCCGGCTCTGTCAGAGGTTGAAAGCCGCCTCCCCGCTGTTGTATATATAATACCCCCGCCCGTCCGTTATCTCCTCCCACAAACACATCCTCCAATCCGTCCCCGTTGACATCGCCTGTTGCGATACAAGGCCCCGAGAAGGACATGGGATTCACCAGCAGGGGTTGCCTTTTATAATCGTTGATAGCAGCCTGGACAGGTTTATATGCCAAAGGAGAGCTCACTTCTTCGAATATAGGCGCTGGGTCGACCGGCTCGTGAAAGTTCCCCGATGCATCCTTTTCTGCTATCACCAGCAACTTGTCCACACCCACACCCCTGATCACCTGCTGCCTGCCCGAAGGCCATACCACCCGTAAAGAATCCGTCACGGAGTCCTTGCCCAATCCAAAATGCAATATGGAGCTTACAGTGGACTGATATCCCTGCTGCGGCATTTGCTCCAGGCATTGCATCCTTCCTTTACTGTATAGGGTCAGCCTTGCCCCAACACCTTCCGTATTCATACCACCCCCTTTCAGCTGCACCTGCAGATAATGATTACCCGCCATCTGTCGCGCCCTGTTCTCATATACAAAAGCCGGGAGATTCAGATTATTGACCACCAGGTCCAGATCCCCGTCATTATCTAAGTCAACCCACGCGGCGCCATTGCTGTTGCTGGGTTGTCGTATACCCCATTGAGCGCTGGTATTGGAAAAGCTCAGGTCGCCATTGTTGTGAAAGAAATAACTATGCACATTGGAAGAAGGCATATGATCCACGATGTCCAGCACATCCTCCCTGCTCAACCTCCCCTTGTTTTGCGTGTATCCTTCCATATACTTGATAAAATCCATATTGGTGTAGTCACGCACATAGCCATTGGTGACAAAAAGATCCTTCCATCCATCATTATCCAGGTCTGCCCATAACGGCGCCCAGCTCCAGTCCGTATTGGAAAGACCCGCCAGCTGCCCTATCTCGCTGAAATGACCGTTGCCATCATTCAGCTGCAGCATATTCCGCATGTATTGATAATAAAAACCCGAGCGCAGATAGAGGTCGAATTTTTCATAGTTGTCGGGCGCAAACAGCAGCTTCTGACGACGGTTGTCCTCCGGCAGCATATCCAGGGTGAAGATGTCCGGCAACCCATCGTTATTGATGTCGGCTACATTATTTCCCATGGAGAACTGGGATATATGACCGAAACTTTCCTGCAGCCGGTTCACAAACCTGCCCTTATGATCGTTAACATAGTAACAATCCGGCACGGCATAATCGTTGGATATATAAATATCGGGCCAACCATCCCCATTGATATCCGCAATGCCCGCACCCAGTCCATAGCTTAAGGAGCTGCTGCTGAGCCCGGAGGACTGAGTGACATCCTTAAAATGCCCTTTATCGTTGCGGTAAAGACGAACGCCGCAAAGAGGGTCCTGCTGTTTCATGATGGCCGCCGTGCTGTTCTCGTTCAGCACGGGCATGTTCTTGGGATTATGGTTCAACAGGAGCAGGTCCAGATCCCCATCCTTGTCATAGTCGAAAAAATAAGCTTGTGTGGTATAAGAGGAGTCCACAATGCCATATTGTGCGGCCTGTTCGCTGAAATGAGGGATGCCGTGTTGATCATTCCCCTCGTTGATGAACAGCTGCTTCAGGCGTTTGATACCCGGCAGTCTGCCGGAATAGCAGACGAATATATCCTGACGGCCATCCCCATTGACATCGGCGATAGCAACCCCTGTTTTCCAGGGACCGGGCCTGCCGGCCACACCGGCCGCCGTAGTAATATCTTCAAACTGTAAATGCCCTTTGTTGAGATAAAGCCTGTTCTCCGTCATATTGCCGGTGAAATAAACATCCTGTAATCCATCCCCATTCATATCTCCGACAGCTACTCCACCGCCATTGTAGAAATACTCGTACATGAGCACATTGGTATTGAGCCCCTCGGTCAGCTGATTGTTGAACGTGATATGCGTACTGTCTGACGGTAACAGCGCGAACAGGGCATGAGGGTCATTTTCAGGGGTCGGATGATCTTCTTTCACAGTGTCCGGACCGGAATGACAGCCTGTCAATAAAATGAATAAAGTGCCTGCTCCGGGGAGCAGGCACTTGAGTGGTTGGATCATAGTTATTAATTAGTCGTATAGCCCGGGTTCTGCACCAGCTTGCTATTCTTGTTCATCTCATCCCGGCTGATGGGCCGGAAATACATCTTATCTATCCAGGTACGATTTTCCAAAGAGTTGTCTTCATACGGAGTATAGATATATGTATACAATGTCTCATCATGACGG
>Ga0105240_10001976_pt1 | contig 33906 bp, 24 predicted proteins | sample KBSC54metaG_FD_80426 | JGI IMG/M metagenome (GOLD analysis project Ga0105240, IMG submission 80426) | Corn rhizosphere microbial communities from Kellogg Biological Station, Michigan, USA - KBS C5-4 metaG | ecosystem: Host-associated > Plants > Roots > Rhizosphere > Soil | place: Michigan, USA... | reverse complement strand
TCACGCCACCGCTGCCGGTCGTCCCGTTCTTGCCGCCGGTGCTGGTGGTTCCCCCGGTGCCGGCGGGCGCTCCGCCCGAACCGGAGGCGGGCGCGCCCCCGCCGCTGGAGCACGACGCGACGATCAGCAGGCCACACGCGCCGAAAAACGCGGGCCGCCTTCGCGAAATCCTGGACGACCGGCTATTCGTAATCATCATTAACGAAATAGCGTCCTCTCCTGCTGGGCCTTTGTCAACTCAGCCGACGAGATTTCGCAGCCGGTCGGCCGCCGCTTCGGGGGTCAGATCACGCTGGGGCTGGGCCAGCAGCTCGTAGCCCACCATGAACTTCTTGATCGTGGCCGAACGGAGCAGCGGCGGGTACACGTGACCGTGCAGCTGCCAGGGCCCGGCCGGCTCTTGCCCGAACGGGGCGCCGTGCCATCCCATCGAATAGGGGAACGAGACGTCGAACAGACGATCATAGGCGGCCAGCAACGACGCGAGCAGCCCCGCCAGGTCATCCCGGTTCTGCCGCGTCAGCTCGGGCAACCGCGCCACGGCGTCGAGGGGCAGGAGCAAGGTCTCGAACGGCCATACGGCCCAGTACGGGACCACGGCGATCCAGCCGGCGTTCTCGCACACCACGCGCTCTCGCCGCTGGCGCTCGAGGCGCGCGTAGTCGAGCAGCAGCGGCGAGCCGTGCGCGGCCGCGTACGCGCGCTGCTGCTGGTCCTCCGCCGCCGCCTCGTTCGGCAGGAAGTCCGACGCCCAGATCTGGCCGTGGGGATGCGGGTTCGAGCAGCCCATCAGCTCGCCCTTGTTCTCGAACGGCTGCACCCAGCGGTAGCGCTGTCCCAGCGCCGCGGTCTCGGCGGCGAACGTGTCGATCACCGTCGCGATCTGGGCAGGGGACAGCTGGGCCAGCGACAGATCGTGGCGGGGCGAGAAGCAGACGACGCGACAGGCGCCGCGCGCCTCCTCGCGCCGCAACAGCGGGTCGTCTGCTGGCGGCGGCGCGCCGTCCCCCGCGCCCAGCAGCGCCGGATAGTCGTTGTCGAAGACGAAGGTGGCGGTGTAGTCGGGGTTGACCTCGCCGCCGGCCCGGCGATTGCCCGCGCACAGGTAGCACCCGGCATCGTAGGGCGGTCGCTGGCCGCCAGGCGCGGCCTCCGTCCGGCCCTGCCAGGGGCGCTGCGTGCGCTGAGGCGACACCAGCACCCACTGGCCGGTCAGCGGGTTGTAGCGACGGTGGGGCCAGTCGGTGGGCACGTCGCGCCCCTACCCTGGATACCAGATCACGCGCGGATCGGAGGGCGCGCGAACGTAGTCGAAGGCCGCGTCGGTCAGGCGCGCGAGATCGTAGCGGGGGCGCCAGCCGAGCAGGAACTTGGCCTTCGTGTTGTCCAGCCAGGTCGAGCGGAAGGGGGTCTGGACCTTCACGCTGGGCAGGCCGCGGGTCTTGTTCAGATAGGCGCCCAGCTCGCCGTAGTCGACCGGCTCGTCCATGCAGACGTTGAAGGTCTGCTGGCGGGCGCGCGGGTTGTCCAGCGCGGCCAGGATGGCGGCGCACAGATCGTCGACGTGCACGAAGTTGCGCTTCACCGGGACGCCGTCGGGATCCAGCATGACCGGTACGGCGCCCGCCTTGACGTGCGCGGCGGCCGCCTCGGGACCAACCAGGTCGCGCCACCGCGGCCCCCCGAAGACGTCCTCGCCGAACGACAGCTGGTAGCGAAAGTCGTCCTTCTCCATGATCCACGGCGCCCTCAGGCAGCAGCCGTTCAGGCCGTACTGGATGTAGTACTGCTCCAGCATCACCTCCTCCAGCACCTTGGACAGCGCGTAACAGCCGGGATAGGCGCTGTGCCGCTGCGTCTCGGTGACGGGGATCGGGTGCGGGTAGAAGAAGTGCCCCATGCCGGCGTCGCCGCCGATCAGCACGAACTGCCTGAAGCTGGGGCTGCTGCGGGCCGCCTCCAGCAGCCAGAACAGCCCCTTCACCGCCACGTCCATGATCGACTCGGGCGTCTCCTTGCTGGTCGCCAGGTGCAGGACGTGGGTCACCCCTTCCAGGGCCGCGCTGACGGTGTCGCGGCTGTCGATCGAACCGGAGAACACCTCCAGCCGCGGCCCGGCGGGGAGCTTTCGGTTGTGACACAGGGCCCGGATGATCGTGTCGCCGTGACCGCTGTCGGCCAGCAGTCGGTTGATGAAGGTGGTGCCGACCTTGCCGGTCGCCCCTGTCACGAGAATGCGCCTGGTCATGTGATCCTCTCCGCGGGGCGGGTTACTTCTTCAGCTCGCGCAGCTCCGTCCAGAACGCCGTCAGGTTGCTCTGGTCGATCTTCTTGATGGTGGTGTCGATGAACGTGGGGATGGTCTTCCCGTCGCGCAGGTCCTTCAGCGCCTTCATCGTCTGGTAGCCGAACTGGAACGGGCGCTGGACGATGGTGGCGGAGATCGTTCCGTCCTGGATTCCCTTCAGGGTCTCCTCCTCCTCATCGAAGGCCACGATCAGCGGCTTCTTGGCGCGGGGCGACGACCTGACCGCGTCGACCATGCAGGGGCCGTTGTAGGACCACAGCCCGATCGTCATCACCAGATCCGGGTACCGCGCCAGCGCGTCCTCCACGTTCTTCTTCGCCTTGTTGCGGTCGGCGCCATCGAGGAAGACCGGCAGGATCTCGATCCCCGGCTGCTTGCCCAGCGTCTCGTCGATGCCGCGCTTGCGGTCGACGGCGTTCTGCATGTCGATGCGCCCCACGAACATGGCCACCTTGCCCGTGGTGATCTTCGCCGCCTTCAGCGCCTCGATGGCCGTCTGGCCGGCCAGCTTGCCCGCCTCGACGTTGTCGGTGCCCACGAACGCCTTGCGCCGGGACTTCGGCGCGTCCGAGTCGTGCATGACCAGGGGCATCTTGTCCGCCACCCTGTTCAGGATCGGCGTCTCGGAGTCAGGGTTGATCGCGCAGACCGCCATCCCGTCGTAGTCCTGCACCAGGATGTCCTCGATGTAGCGCTGCTGCTCCGCGACCTCCATCTTCAGCGGACGGAACACGACGGCCTGGATGCCCAGGTCCTTCTCGGCCGCGTGCACCCCCTTCTCGGCGATGTTCCAGAAATCCGACGAGTTGTTGGTCAGGAAGGCGAACTTGTAGGTCTTGGCGCCCGTCGGGCCTGCGCCACCGGGGCTACCCTTGTGGCAGCCCGACGAAGCTGTCAGCCCCAGCAGCAGGACGGCGAGGACGGAGCAGGAGCCAAGGAAGGAATCGCGCGCGGTCTGGAACGGCATTCGTCCTCCTAACAAAGTTCGGCCCCGTACGGGATGGCGGGCCGGGGAGAAATTAATATAGAATATTAACGAATTCGTAAAGCCGTCCCGGGCCACAAAAAAGCCCGCAAAAAAACAGCACACAAATGACCGCGCCGAGACGGTGACTCGAGGAGAACTTGTCGATGCCTCACCGCGTACACCGTTCACCTGACAGCGCCCCGCTACACGATGGATGCTGGCGAGCCGGGCCCTGGGCGGCCGCGCCGCGCGGGCGCCGCGCGGGAGTGACGGCCTGATGCTGCAGCTACGCGGGGTGGAGAAGTCGTTCGGCGGCGTGCGCGTGCTGCGCGGCCTGGACTTCGACGTGGCGCCTGGCGAGATCGTCGGTCTGATCGGCGGCAACGGCGCCGGCAAGTCGACCCTGATGAAGATCGCCGCCGGGATTCACCAGCCCGACGCGGGGACGGTGTCGATCGACGGGCGAAGCCCGGAGAGCCCTTCGGACGCGATCCGGCATGGGCTCTCGCTGGTGCGGCAGGAGCTGATCCAGGCCGAGGATCTGGACGTGGGGTCGAACGTGCTGCTCGGACACGAGCCGCACCGCTTCGGCGTCATCGATCGGCGGGCCCTGTACCGGCGCGCGCGCGAGGTCCTGGAGCGTGTGGGCGGCGACCTGGATCCCCACAGCTCGCTGCGCGAGCTCTCTCCCGGACAGAAGCAGCGCACGGAGATCGCGCAGGCGCTGTCGCTGAACGCGAAGGTGCTGCTGCTGGACGAGCCCACGGCGACGCTGTCCGAGGCTGACGCGGCCAGGCTGTTCGAGCTGCTGCGGACCCTGCGCCGCAACGGCATCGCGATGGTCTACATCTCGCACCGGCTGGGCGAGATCCTGGAGATCACCGATCGCGTCGTCTGCCTGCGCGACGGGCAGAAGGTGGCCGACCTTCCCACCCGCGACGCGACGCTGGACACGCTGGTCGAGCTGCTGGCGGGACCGGCCGCGGCCCAGCAGACGGCCGCCGCGTCCGTCCGCCCCGAGGTGCTGCTGTCCGTGCGCGGCCGCGTGTCGTTCGACCTGCACGCCGGCGAGATCCTGGGCCTGGCGGGCCTGGTCGGGGCGGGACGCAGCAGCGTCATGCGCGAGCTGTTCGGCGTCGTCCCCTGCGAGCTGGACGTGACCATGCTGGGGAAGCGGCTGGACATCCGCACGCCCCGCGACGCCATGGAGGCAGGGTTCGGCCTGGTGCCAGAGGAGCGGGCCTCCCAGGGGCTGATCCTCGACATGCTGGTGGAGCGCAACCTCGCCCTCCCCTCGCTCCGGCGCTTCCTGCTGGAGGACGAGCTGGCCATCGCGCAGCCCTACATCGACCGCTTCCGGTTCCGCGCCGGCGCGCCCGCCTGGAACCTGTCGGGCGGCAACCAGCAGAAGATCGTGCTCGGCAAGTGGATGGCGCGCAGCCCCAAGGTGCTGCTGCTGGACGAGCCGACGCGGGGCCTGGACATCCGCGCCAAGGGCGATGTGTACGATGTCATCCGCGAGCTGGCCGCCGCGGGGAAGGGCATCATCGTGTCCAGCTCGGAGGGGGAGGAGATCGCCGCCCTCTGCAACCGAGCCCTGGTGCTCGCCCAGGGCAAGACGCGCGGCGAGCTGGGACCCGGCCAGCTGACCAACGCCAACATCCTGAGGTACGCAACCGCATGAGCGTGAACATCACCCCCACCTCCGCGCCCGCCGAGCTATCGTCGCCCTCCATGCCCCGGTGGCAAGCGCTGGCGAAGATGAAGAAGGAGCTGACGATCCTGGCGGTCATGATCGCGCTGGCGATCGTCACGGCCCTGCTGAATCCCGTCTTCCTCAACGCCGAGAACCTGCGCAACACCATCCGGCACGTCTCGTTGATCTCTCTGTTCGCCCTGGGCGAGGCGGTGGTCATCATCTCCGGCGGGATCGACCTGTCGGTCGGATCGATGATCTGCCTGTCGGCGGTGACCACCAGCTACCTGACGATGTACGGCGGCTTCGGCATCGTGGGCGCCGCCAGCGTCGGGCTAGGCCTGACCCTGGTGGCCGGGCTGGGGCAAGGCCTGATCATCACCTGGCTGGGCGTGCAGCCCTTCGTGGCCACGCTGGGCTCGATGCTGCTGTTGCGCGGCTTCGCCGAGGTGCTGACGGGCGGCACGGACATCGGCTTCCACGGCGAGTACCCGGGCTTTCGCTTCCTGGGCGAAGGGGTCGGGCTGGGGATGCCCATGCCGTTCTGGTTCGCGCTGGTCGCGATCGCGGTGACCGCGTTCGTGATGCACCGGACCCTGTTCGGGCGCTACTGCTATGCGATCGGCTCGAACGCGGAGGCGGCGCGGCTGTCCGGCGTGCCGGTGCGGCGCGTGCGGCTGGTGGCGTTCGTCGCCAGCGCCGGACTGTCGGGCGTGGCGGGGCTGCTGTACGTGGCCTACCTGCCCAGCGCGACGCCCTCGCTCGGCTCGGCGTACGAGCTGCATGCCGTGGCCGCCGCCGTGCTGGGCGGCTGCTCGCTGCTGGGCGGCCGGGGCTCGGTGTTCGGGGTGCTGATCGGCGCCGGCATCATGCAGATCACGTTCAACGCCGTGAACCTGATCGGCAAGTCCCTGTGGCAGAACGTGGTGGCCGGGCTGGTGATCCTGGTGGCCGTGATCGTCGACCGTCTGTTCGAGAAGAGCGCCTCGCGCCGCCGCCGCGCCTGACGCCCGGTCAGCGATCGCGGGGCAAGCGAACCGTCACGGTGGTCTTGCCTGCCCCGCTCTCGGCGGTGATCGAGGCGCCGTGCAGCTCGGCGATCCGCCGGCACAGGGCCAGCCCCAGTCCGGTGCCGCCGGTGGCGCGCTGCCGACTGCGATCCGTGCGAAAGAACGGTTCGAAGATGCGCTCGAGGTCGGCGCGATCGATCCCGATGCCGCTGTCCTCGACGTCGACCGCCAGGGCCTGGCCGTCGTCGCGCCCCCGCACCACGATGGGGCCCGTCGAATACTTCTGCGCGTTGTCGAGCAGGTTGTCGAACAGGCGCCGCAAGAGGGCGGGATCGCCGGTCAGAGGGGCCGGACGCTGGGGGGCCTCGAGGACGAACTCGCGCTCGGGGTGCGCCTCCGCCGCTCGGACGACCGCCTGATGCAGAACGGCGTTCAGGTCCACCTCGGTCGCGCGGAGGCGAAGGCCGGTCGGCGCCCTGCTGTGACCGCGCTCGAAGTCGAGTCGCACGGTCGCCAGGACGTCCTCGGTGAGCCTTTCCAGCTCGGTGAGGTCCCGCGAGATCTCGTTCACCAGTGAGGCGGCGCGCGCGGGGTCCTCCTTGGCCATCTCCAGCACCACGCGCACCCGCGCCAGGGGCGTCCTCAGCTCGTGGGAGATGTTGGCCAGCATCTCCCGCTCCGCGAGGAGCCGCGCCTCCAGCTTCGCGGCCATGGCGTTGAACGCCCGGGCCAGATCACCGATCTCATCGCTTCGCTCCTGGCGGGCCCGCGCGGCGAGCTCTCCTTCACCGAAGCGCGTCGCCGTGGCCACCAGCGCGCGCAGCGGCTTGACGAGCGATCGCGCGAGCGGGATCGAGCTGAGCGCGACGATCAGCACGACGACCGCGACGGAGAACGACAGCCTGCCCAGCAGCCTTCCCAGCGCAGGCTTCTGCAGCGGACCCCCGGCCACCGCGTAGCGGCCGGAGCGATCGGCGCACGGGTGCAGCGCCACTCCGGGGAAGGGTCCGCTGGTCGACTCGGCCGCGTTCGCGCGCGCCCGCTCGTGGGGCGCCGGCGCTACCATGGCCTCGCGTGTCGAGGACGCCAGCGCCTCTCCCTGGGGGGAGTAGACGGTGACGCGAACGGGATAGCCCTGGAGCGCGGACGGATCCGGCTGCCGCGAATAGCGCTCGCACGCCACGGTGCCGATCCAGTCATTCATCGTGCGCTCCATCCGCCGCCCCTCGCTGCCCAGAAGCTGCGAGGCCAGGCCGAGGAATCCCGCCGCGCTGATGATCAGCAAGATGATGCCGTTCAGGATCACCCTGAAGACGACGCCGCGCCGGAGCGACAACTTCATGTTTGCCTGGGCTCCCCCACCAGCATGTAGCCCACGCCGCGGACTGTCTTGATGAGGCGATGCCCCCAGCCCTCGCCGAGCTTCTGGCGCAGCCGGGAGATCTGCACATCCACCGCTCGATCGAAGGCCTCGTCGGCGCTGCCCTTGACCAGCTCGAGGAGCTGGTCGCGAGAAAGGACCCGGCCGGGCCGCTCCATCAGGCGGACCAGGAGGTGAAACTCGGTGGGAGAGAGGACGAGCGTCTTGCCCTCCAGGCGCACCTCGAGCGCGCCCGTGTCAGCGACGAGTGGCCCGACCCGCACCTCGCCGCTCCTGGGCAGCAGCTCGCCGCGCTGCCGTCTGACGAAGGCCTGAATGCGCGCCATCAGCTCTCGCGGCGAGAACGGCTTGACGATGTAGTCGTCGCCCCCCAGCTCCAGGCCGTGCACCCGATCGGCCTCGTCGCCTCGTGCGGTGACCAGCAGGATGGGAACGTCGGACGAGGTCCGGATCGCCTTGCAGACGCTCAGCCCGTCACACCCCGGCAGCATGACGTCCAGGACCACCACGTCGAACGCGCTCTTGTGGAAGGCGGTGATCGCCTGCTCGCCGTTGACGACGTGAACGACGTTCAGTCCGCGCCCCGTCAGGTATTCGGCCGTGAAGGTCCCCAGCCGTTCGTCGTCTTCGACAAGCAAAACGAAGACAGAAGACATCACGGCATTGTTACGGGGTTTCCCGGTGTCCGGGCAAATCTTTCAAAATGTTTCAGCGCTCGTTTGTTTCCGACTGTTGCGCCCCGTTCAGGAGGCGGTCCAGCGAGACGATACCCATGCGAACCGAGACGCGGTTCGAGGTCCACACGGTTTCACCAAAGGAGACGACATGGGAGTTTCAGGAATCGGCCGATCCGGGGACATGGCAGCCGAACGCAAGGAGATGGTCCAGAACCTGTTCAAGAAGCTGGACACGGACGGGAATGGGACCATTTCGAAGGACGAGCTGCAAAAGGCCGTCGACGACAGGAAATCGGCGGCTGGCAAGGACGCGCCCACCGACGGCCCCTCCGTCGATGACCTGTTCAAGAGCGCCGACAGCAACGGTGATGGCGGCATCAGCGCGGACGAGCTGCTGAAGCAGATGAGCATGGGGCCGCCGCGAGGCATGCAAGGAGCGCAGGGCGCACCACCGCCCGGGGGCGCCTCCCCGCCAGCAGGCGGGGCCGCCCCTGCCGGCGCGTCCGACCAGACGGACTCGAGCATCTCCTCGTCCAAGCTGTCGACCGATCCGGCGGACGCCGACGGCAATGGTACGGTGTCGGCGGCCGAGCGCCGGGCCTACGAGTACAAGCAGCTCATGGCGGCCCTGGCCGGGGCCATGAAGGACGCGACGGGAGCGACGGGGGCCACGAAGGCGTCGTCGTCGGGGCAGTCAGCGGACAGCGTCAGCGTCGTCGTCTGAGAGAGCAGCAAGGTTGCAGCCCACCGCGGCGCCGTACCGGACTCGCCCCCGGACGGTGCCGGCGAGGCTCAGCCCGCGCTGCAGGCGACGGTGACGGTGTGCAGGTGGCCCGAGGTCGTGCTCGAGTCGATCATCCTCGTCGCCCCCGCGTACAGGTAGGCGAAGTCGTACGCGGTGAACTCGAGGGTGTGCATGTGCCCCGTACCACCGTCCTCCAGCAGGTACGGCGCGTCCTGGTATCCCCGATCGATGTCACTGCCGGGGATCGTCAGAGGATGGGTATGCGAACCGGTCATGGTGTGCGTGCACGAGGTGGCGGTGCCACCGGTACCGGACGCCCCGCCAGCGCCGGCGCCCCCCGTGCCACCGCCGGTGTCGGCGCCCCCGGAGCCGTCGCTCCCGCTCGCGCCGCCGCTCGCGCTCGCCCCACCGGATGCACTCACTCCCCCGGACCCGTTCCCGCCGGACCCGACGAAGCCGCCGCTTCCGGTGGTCCCACCGGTTGCGCTCGCTCCACCGGACCCGTTCGCTCCACCGGACCCGCTCGCTCCGCCGGACCCGCTCGCTCCGCCGGACCCGCCGCTCCCCCCCGCGTCGCTGCATCCGCTGAGCGTGAGCGCGGCCCAGGCCAGACTGGCGCCGAGGACCGTCCTGCGATCGATGGGATTGCTCATGTTGACGATTGGTGTACCCGATCACGCCTCTTCGTCAAAGATCGAGATCGCTTTTTGCGACCGCGACTGCGCGTTCGAAACCCGTAGCTCGGCGCGGCCGACCGCGTATTCTGGCTGCGAAAGGAACGACACCATCGACATGCAGAGAAAGATTGCCGTCATCGGAACGGGGTCGGCGGGGCTGCTGACCGCCGCGCACCTGTGTACCTGGCTGGACGATTCCTGGCGCGTCTACTGCGTTTACAACCCCGCGAAGCCCATCCTGGGAATCGGCGAGAGCACGAACGGCGGGTTCATCAGCGTGCTGGAACGGGCCACGAACTTCTCGCTGGCGTACCCCGACGATCTCGCCGCCCTCGACGCGACCATCAAGTACGGCAGCAAGTTCGTCAATTGGCGAGCGCAAGAGTGGATAAACCCGCTGCTCAGCGGAAATATTGCAATTCATTTCAACAACCGGCGCCTGAAGGACTTCGTCATCCAGCGCCTGACCAAGCTCTGGCCGCGGCAATTCGCCGTCCTCGAGGCGGATGTGCAGGAGGTTCAGAACTTCGCGGACCACGTCACCCTCCGCACCGACCAGGGCCTTCACGACTTCGACTACGTGGTGGACTGCATGGGTACGCCGTCCAGCTTCGAGAGCTACACCAGGAGCGACTGCACGCTGATGGATCGCTGCCTGATTCACACGGTCGAGGGTTACGACTACGAACCGTTCACGGACCACATCGCCACCCGGGACGGCTGGATGTTCGGCGTGCCGCTGAAGGGCTACAAGACCTACGGTTACATCTACAGCCAGGCCTTCACCACCGACGATGACGCCGCCGCCGAGATGAAGCGCCTGCTGGGCGCGAAGACCCTCGAGGCCGGCGCCTACAACGCGCAGTACGACTTCCGCTGCTACTACGCGAACGAGATCGTGTCCGGGCGCGTCTGCAAGAACGGCAATCGGGCCCTGTTCTTCGAGCCGCTCCTGGCCAACTCGATGTTCCTGTACATCTACGTGGCGCGCCTGATCTACGACCACGTCGCCGGTAGCCAGACCGCATCACACTGCAACGGCCTCTTCGTGAAGGCCGTGCAAGAGATGGAGGACGTCATCAGCTACTACTATCAGGGCGGCTCCAACTTCGACAGCGAGGCCTGGCGCGCCATCGCCGGGCACGCGCGGGCCCGCTTGCAGCGGCGGACCCAGTTCTCGGACTATCTGGCCAAGCTCAAGGCCCTGAAGAGCCGCGGCATCATGAACGGCGCCCCTTCGTACTCGTTCTCGCCTCATACCTGGCAGATCGTCGACCGGCAGATGGGCTACCAGTCTTTCGACGCCGCGCCCTCCGGCGCTTGATCGGCCGTTCCCCGCCGCGCGTATTGCGGATTGTTTCGAGCGCCAATGGCGCGCCGTCGCGGTGATAGGTTGCGCGGGGCAACGAGACGGAGATCCAAGTGAATCAAGCGGCATCGACTGGCATCAAGTTCGGCTCGGTGGTCATGGCGGCGCTGGCGATGGCGTGCTCGTCGTCCGGAGGCGCAGGCGGCGGCGCCGGCGGCGCGAGCGGTGCCGCTGGCGGCTGCCACTTCCAGATCGTCGCGTCGACGGCGGACCAGGCCGGTCCGGGAGGCATCCCGACCGTCGGGATCGTGAATTGGTCGGTCGACAAGACGGACATGACGGCGGCGAGCATAGAGTTCGGGCTGCCAGGCGGCCTGAACTTGGTCGCGCCGGTGGACGTGGCGACGGGTCCGAACTTCCGCACCCTGCTCCTCGGCATGAAGGGTGCGAAGACGTACAGCTTCCGGATCAGGGCGACGGGCGCCTCGGGTTCGTGCACCAGCGCGGATCAGTCGATGACCACGGGCGCGATCCCGGACGCGCTGCCCCACATCACGCGCACGGCGGGGCCGGCCGTGGCGTCCCAGGACCGGGGCTTCATCATCAGCAGCACCGGCCTCGACAACTCCGCCACCGGCGCCACCGGGCTCGGCGGCGCTCCCGGTTTCGTCGCGGGCATGGGCGGCGTTCCCGGCTTCGGCGGCGTTCCCGGCTTCGGCGGTGCGCCGGGGGATCTCCCCGACGGAGGGGCGCTGGGCGGCGGCGGCACCTCCTATGCGTTCATCTTCGACGCCGATGGCGACCTGGTCTGGTGGACGGAGGCGCCCGCCTCCTGCAGTCGCGCCAAGATGAGCTTCGACGGACAGTACATGTGGATGGTGAACCTGAACGTCGGTAACTACGCGGCGGATGGGGGCGAGGTCGCCCGTGTCTCGATGGACGGTCTCACGCGCACCCGGATGATCCCGGGGCTCTCGAACTGTCACCACGACCTGACCATTCTTCCGGACGGTCGCGTCGCCTGTCTGTCGTGGGCTCGGCAGTCCGGGGATCAGCCGAGCGAGCTGCTGGAGGGTGACGCCCAGGGCAACATCACCAGGATCGCAACCCTGGACGCGAACGTCTACGCGGGCGGCACGGGAGGCCCCCTCGGGGCCGCCAGCTACCACGCCAACTCCATCCACTACCATCAGTCCGACGACAGCTACACCTTCGGGGATCGCAGCTCCAGCGTCTTCCTGAAGCTCAGCCGCGCCGGCCAGCCGCTGTGGCAATTCGGGGGTGACTGCGCGGCGGCCAAGGTGTCGAGGTGCGTCGCCGGCGACTGGAAGGTGAACCACGGCCACGATCTTCTCGACGACGGCACCTTCCTCTTCTTCAACAACGGGCAGAGCGGCCCCTCCAGGGCCTTGTTCTACCGGCTGACCGAGAGCGGAACGTTCACCGCCACGCTGACGGGGATGTACTCACCAGGCGTGGCCAGCGGCGTGCTCGGTGACGTGCAACGCCTCCCGAATGGAAATACGCTGGTCACCTTCTCGACCTCCTCCAGGATGGACGAGATCGATCCCTCCGGCACGCTCGTCCAGAGCGTCAACGGTGCCAGTGGCTACGCGGAGTGGCGCGCCACGCTCTACGGCCCCCCGCCGCGCTTCTGACGGCCGGCGACCTGACCGGAGGTCCGCCCGCAGCGCCTTCGGGCGCTGGTCGCGGGTGCCGCCCGTCAGGCCGGTAACGTGAGGGTGAAGATGGTGGGAAGCGAGGGCGAGCTCTCCACCCAGATCGTCCCGCCGTGGGCCTCCATGGCCAGACGCCCGAAGTACAACCCCAGGCCCAGGTTCATGCGGCCACCGACGGAGCTCTGGCCGAACTTCTCGAAGATCTTGGCGTGATCCTCCGGCGCTATGGCCGGCCCCGTGTTGCCCAGTCGGAGCTCGATCCGTCCGGCGGCCCGACTGATGCGGGCCTCGATCCGCCCGGACGGGGGCGTGTAGCGAAGCGCGTTGTCCAGGATGTTCTCGATGACGCGCGTGAACAGATGTTCGTCCACCTCGACGACCACCCCCGGCGGAACCTCCACCGGAAGGATGGCGATCTGACGAACCTGGGCCTGCGCCCCCCGCTCCTTCATGACCCGCAGAAGCAGCGCCGAGACATCGACGGCGCTCTTGACCAGCGACAGCCGCTGGTTTTCCAGCCTGGCCAGATCCAGCAGGGTTCTCGACCAGCCGCACGATCCGCTGCGTGGAGCGCTGGGCGTCGGTCAGACACTCCATCGCCTCTTTACCCAGGCTCGTTGCGTCCATCGCCACCAGATCCAGGTTCGCGATGACCGCCGCCAGCGGATTCTTCAGGTCATGCACCACCAGGGCGAACATCTCTTGCTTGAAACGATCCAGCTCGGCCGCTTTGCGCTGAAGGCGCAGCATCGTCAGGTAGCCTCCAAGCTGCGCCGCCACCAGCGAGAACAGGCGGATCTCGTGGTAGTCGAACGGCGGCGCGGCACGCTCCACCAGCAGGAAGCCGGCGACCTCGTCCAGCCCCACCAGCGGCAGGCCCAGGCGGGCCCCTTCGGGCGCCGAGGACGTCTCACCCGACGCACGCAACTCGAGGAGGGCCGCCAGCTTCGCCTTGACCGCGGCTTCCTCCGCCGGCGGAGTGAGGGGAGCGGACACCAGGACACGCCCCGCCTGTTCGGTCTCGAACAGCAGCGCGCAGCGCGTGGCGCGCAGCAGACTCCGGGTCAACTTCATGCTTCGAGAGAGTCGCGCTGCTTCGTCCGACGCGGAGTCCAGCGTCTGAGCGATCTCGACTAGGATGCGTGTCTGGTCTTCCAGATGGACTCCTACTCGGCGCGGGCGGGGACGCCGGTCAGTATGCCGGTCATCTTGTGCAGTCTCCCCGGCGTCACGCTGACCGCCCCGCGATCGATGGTGAGCGTGCGCATGCCGGCCAGGTGCTTCAAGCCTCTCGCCTTGACCACGGTGATGGCGCGCTCCAGGGCCCCTTCCAGCTCGACGTATCGGATCTGGATCAGCGCGTCCGCCAGGAACGACACGCCGTACCCCGTCAGCTTACCTGCGCCGATCAGCTGCTCCGACTCCATGGTCATGATGACGGTCGTCCCCGCGTTCTGCATGTGCTTCGCGAGCGAGTAGACGACCTCGGTGAATCGGCGCTGGGAGGGAACGCCCATCGCCATCGAGGTCAGGCTGTCGAACACGGCCAGCCGGGCCCCGCTGCGCGCCACCAGGTTGCGGGCGTCGAACAGGAAGCGATCGGTGGACAGCTCGACGGGCGAGCAGTAGCAGATGCTGATCAGGCCCTTCTTTTCCTGGTTGGCCAGATCCAGACCGATGGCGCCGGCGATGGCGCGCAATTGCTCAGGCGTCTCCTCCAGGGTGAAGAGGATCCCCTTCTCGTTCCGATGGGCGCCCGCCATCAAGAACTGCAGGGCCAGGATGTTCTTGCCGGCCCCGGTGGGGCCCTGCAGCACCGTCGTGGTGCTGCGAGGCAGGCCGCCGGCGAGCAACTCGTCGAGCCCCGCGACGCCGGTGGAGAGCTGGTCTTCGAGGCGGAATTGTCGCTCCGCGCGCTCGGGGTCGGGCGCCCTGACACGCGGGTAGATGGAGAATCCCTTGGCGGTGATCTCACAGAAGTGCCGCCCGGTCACGTAGGCGGCCCCTCGCAGCTTCAGGACCTCGAATTCCCTGACCGAGGTCAACTCCTCCCGCTCCATGCCCAGGCGGATGATGCCGTCGGCGATGGCGAACTCCGCGAACTCCGAGTAGTCCTTCGGTGTGTACTCGCCGACCAGGAACGCCGTGGTTCCCCAGGCGCCCAACTGGACGACCAGGTCGTAGACGCGGGCGCGGCGGACGACGGGGGGACAATCATTTATGGCGCGGAAGCTGTCGATGACGACGATGTTGGCGTCGAAGGCCTCGACCTGCTCGGCGATCGTTGCCACGACCGCCTCCGAGCCGATACGAAGGGCGGCGCCGAGATCGACGAATTGAACCTGCCGGCCCAGCAACTCCGCGTCGAAGAAGGCGAACAGTTGCATGTAGCGCACCAGCTTCAGGGCCGGCTCGGACTGGGTCGTGAAGTACAGGCACTTCTTCCCCTGCCGGGCCGCCTGAAACAGCATCTGCAGCGTGAAGATTGTCTTGCCGCTGCCTGGCTCGCCGGCCACGACGGTGAGCGATCCCGAGGGGATACCTCCTCCCAGCAACGAGTCCAGCGCGTCATCGCCTGTACTTTCGAACGTCAAGTAACGAGCTGGTTCCGTCATTCGAGTCACCTCACGAAAATAAGATACCGTTGGCACGAAATTCGGGATGATTATCGAGGTATCGAATCACCGCGCTCCCCGTCAACTCGCGGAGGATGGGAGACAAGACGTTCACCAGTTCCCGCAACGCCGCCAAGGACTCCTCCGATTCGACGCGCCACTCCGGCGGGATCACGTAGGTGTATTCCAGCCCGGAGCGGTTGATCTGTAGCCCCGCCAGCTCTCTGTCCGCGGGCAACGCCTTCTTGCTCCTTCGGAGCAACGTTGCTGTCGCCGCGCTGCCCAGCAGGTCGGAGAGCGTGGTCCAAAGAAGGTCCAGCAATTGCCCAGCTGTCGCCGGAGATCCTTGCCGGACCGCCGGGACGGACAGCATCATTTCGACGCCCCTGACTCACCCGCTGCAATGTTGTTGTTCACCCGCACCTGTCACTGACTCCACCTACCGTTGAGAGGACGCCCATCCCCTGCCCGGGGTTCATGATGTCATAAATTGCGACACCTACAAAGGCCCTGCGTCTACATCGACATTGGTCAAATCCGGGCGGCGAGTCTCCTTTGGGCTGGCCCGGCGGCGCTCAGCTGTCCGTGGCCTCCGGAGGAACGAGGTCATGTGCGCCCGACAGCGGGGCCTGCCCTTCTTTTTCAGCACCCCGCCCCAGCACCTCGCGAACGCCGCGCAAGAACGAGTCGGGCACCACGGGCTTCTCGAAGAACGCGCCCTCGATCGCGGTGCGATCCTCGACGGCACTGTCGGCGCGGCCGGACAGATACAGGACGCGCATCGCAGGGCGGGTGCGCTTCAGGCGCTCCGCCAGCTCCGGTCCGCTCATGTGCAGCATCACGACGTCGGTCACCAGCAAGTGCAGCTCGCGATTGGTCCTCTCCGCCAGCAAGAGCGCCTCGCCACAGCTCCTGGCGTCGATCACGTCGTATCCGTTGCGCTCCAGGATGAGGCGCAGCGCCTGACGGACCTGATCGTCGTCCTCGACCAGCAGCACCGACTCCGTTCCCCGCAGGCTCTCCACCGGCACCGCCTGCGCGGCGCCGCTGACCAGCCGATCGGTCGAGGGGAGGTAGACGTCGAAGCGCGTACCGCGCCCCAGCTGGCTGGTCACCGCGATGTGGCCCCCGCTCTGCTTCACGATCCCGAAGACGGTCGACAGGCCCAGCCCCGTGCCATGTCCACGCTCCTTCGTCGTGAAGAAGGGATCGAAGATCTTGGCCTGCGTGGCGCTGTCCATGCCGGTCCCGTTGTCGCTCACGCTCAGCTTCACGTAGCCGCCGGCCGCCGCCCCTCCGTGCTGCGCGGACTCTTCCGCCCCGATCACGACGCTGCTGACCTCCACCACCAGGCGGCCGCCCCGCGGCATGGCGTCGCGGGCGTTCACGGCCAGGTTCATGACCACCTGCTCCAGCTGCGCGCCGTCCGCCATGACGCGACCGAACGGCGGCGTTGCCGCGAGCACCAGATCGATGTCTTTGCCGAGCAGCCGATGCAGCATCGGCTGCATCTCGGTGACGATCTGACCGGGCACGACCACCTGGGGTTGCACCGGGTGGCGGCGGCTGTACGACAGCAGCTGGCGGGTCAGCGCGACCGCCCGCTGGCCCGCGCGCTGGATCTCGGTGATCTCCTGGAAGAACGGCTCCCGCTCCGAGACGTCGTCCAGCATGAACGACGTGTACGTCAGGATCACGCACAGCAGATTGTTGAAGTCGTGGGCCACGCCGCCCGCCAGCCGGCCGATCGCCTCGATCTTCTGAGCGTGCTGCAGCTGCTCTTCCGTCCGACGCAGGCGCTCCTCGGTGTCCTTCAGCTCCTGGACGTCGGTGCAGGTGCCGAACCAGCGCGTGATCCGTCCCGCTGCGTCCCGCATCGAGAGCGCCCGGACCAGACAGGTGGTGGCCGTGCCGTCGACCTTCAGGAGCCGGGCCTCGAGTGAATACGGCGCCCCCGAGGCGACGGCCCGCCTCCACTCGTCGCGCACCCGGGCCAGGTCATCGGCATGGAACGCGCGCAGCCAGCCCTCGTCCTTGCTCTCGGCCACGGTCAGCCCGGTGTATTCGGCCCAGCGCCGGTTCGTGAAGATGATGCCGCCGTCTGCGCGCGCCATCCAGACCAGCTGAGGCATCGTCTCGGTGAGCGTCCGAAAGCTCGCCTCGCTCTCGCGCAGCGCCGCTTCGACCGCCTGGCGAGCGACGAGATCCGCCTTCAACGCGACGTTCGCCTCCTCCAGCTGGATGGTCTTCTGCTCCAGCTTGCGCACCAGCGTCTGGTTGTACTCGCGGAGCAGGCCGTCCTCCCCCTGGGGGGGCGCCGACACTTTGTTGGTGGGGCGTGATTCGACGAGCTGGATCCGCGCCATCAGCTCTTCCGGCTCGACCGGTTTCAGAAGGAAGGCGTCCGCGCCCAGCTCCAGCGCCAGTGCTTCGTCCTCCCGCTCGGTGTACGTGGCGGTGTACACGATGAACGGAATGGTGGTGAGGCGGTCATCCAGCTTCCAGTGGCGAAGCAGCGTGTAGCCGTCCATCACCGGCATCAGCAGGTCACTGATCACGACCCCCGGTGGCTGCTGGCGCGCCAGCATCAGCGCCTCGGCGCCGTGCTTGGCGACGGCCACCTCGTAGCCGTGACCGCGGAGCAGCGCGCTCAGATACTCGCGGTTCTCTTCCTTGTCGTCGACGACCAACGCGCGCTTCATTGCCGGCCACCTTTCGCGATGTCCTCGATCTCGGCGACGAAGGTCTCGGGATTGATCGGCTTCTCGATGTAGCCGGTGCATCCGGCTCCCAGCGCCTTCTCCCGATCGCCGACCATCGCGTACGACGTGACGGCGATGATGGGCGTGTCGCGCAGGGCCTCGATCCCGCGCAGCATGGCCGCCACGGCGTATCCGTCCATCCCCGGCAGCTGGATATCCAGCAGCACGATGTCCGGGCGCCACCGGGCCGCCTCGACGATCCCGCTCGGTCCGTCGAACGCCACCACGACCGTGTAGCCGCTTCGTTCCAGCAAGAAGGTCGTCAGGTAGCGGTTCTGCTCGTTGTCCTCGATCAGCAGGACGGTGCCGCTCATGACGACCTCGCATCGGCCGGCAGGACGACCGTGAACGTGCTGCCCTCGCCGAAGACGCTGCTGCACCCGATGTCGCCGCCCAGGATCGTGGCCAGTCGCTTGCAGATGGCCAGCCCCAGTCCAGTCCCCTCGTGCTTCCGGGTGAGCCCGGTGTCGATCTGCGTGAACGGCTGGAACAGCTGGGCCAGATCCTCTGGACGGATCCCCTCTCCCGTATCGCTCACCCGCACGCGGACGCCCCCGCCTTCGCCCGGCGCCGCCTCCACTGTCACCGCCCCGCGCTCGGTGAACTTCACCGCGTTGTTCACCAGATTGATGACGATCTGCTCGACGCGCCGCGCGTCGCTCACGATCCGCGGCAGTGACGGCGCGGCCTCCAGCCGCAGGGCCAGGTGCTTGCGATCGGCCAGCGGCTTCACGCCGGCCAGCACGCGCTCGAGCAAGGGCTGCAGCTCCAGCGGCTCGCGGTGCACGGTCATCTGTCCCGCCTCGATCTTCGAGATGTCCAGCACGTCGTTGATGAGCGCCAGCAGGTGGCGGGCGCTGCCGCGCACCATCCCCAGTTGCTTCGTCTGCTCCTCGTTCAGGGGACCGGCCAGGCCCTGGACCAGGATTCCCGTGAAGCCGATGATCGAGTTGAGGGGCGTCCGCAGCTCGTGTGACATCGTGGCCAGGAACGCCGACTTCAGCCGGTCCGCGGCCTCCGCCGCCCTCATCGCCTTCGCCAGCGCCGCCTCGCTCTCCTTCAGCGCGGTCACGTCCACGATGGAGCCGACCGCGCCCGCCGCCGATCCGTCGTCGCGAAAGATGCCCTTCACCGAATACAGGGTTTGATGCTCCCGCTGGTCGGCGAAGGGCATCGCCGCTTCGCGCCGGATGGGCTCCCCGCTGGCCATCATGGCCAGCTGTTCGTCCTGGTAGCGGCGTCGCTCCGACGGATCGAGGTAGCTCATCTCGAGCACCGTCTTGCCGATCATGTCCTCGCGCCGCACGCCGAACGCCTGCTCGTAGGCGCGGTTCGCGCCCAGGAAGCGCAGCTCGGCGTCCTTGTAGAAGACCGGGTTCGGCAGGTGATCGATGATGGCGTTCAGGAAGCGCATCGCCTCGTCGAGGGCGGCCGTGCGTTCCAGGACCCTGTTCTCCAGGGTGGCCTTCGCGTCCAGCAGCGCCTTCTCGGCGCGTTTTCGGGTCGTGATGTCCTGGAACACGATCGAGATGCCGTCGCTGGACGGGTAGATGCGGTTCTCGAACCAGGCGTCGTAGGGCGGGTAGTAGGCCTCGAACTGGACCTCCACGCCTTCGTTCATGGCGCGCTCGTAGGCGCGGTGAAAGGGCTGCCCCACCCCTTCAGGGAACTCGGACCAGATGTGCTTGCCGATCAGCTCTTCGCGGCGGCGGCCGAAGATGCGGGCGGCGCGCTCGTTCACGTAGGTGTAGCGCCAGTCGCGGTCCAGCGCGACGAAGGCGTCGGTGACGCTCTCCAGGATCCGGTCGATCGCTCTTCGCGCCTGCTCCGCTTCGGCCTGGGCGCGCTTGCGGTCAGAGATGTCGATCGACATCACGAAGATGCCTTCCGGCACCGGCTGGCACCGCACGTCGAACCAGTTCGTCGCTCCGTCCAGGAACGTGAACAGCGTCTCGCCGTGCAACGGCACGCGCTCGACCATGCAACGGCGAAGCATCGCGAACACCTCGCTCTGCTCGATCCCCGGCCAGGCCTCCGGCATGGTGCGCCCGAGCAACTCGGCGTTCGGGCGGCGGTTGTGGGCGGCCGCGGTGTCGTTCAGGTACAGATACCGCCAGTCGTGCGAGAGGAGCTGGCAACCCTCGACGATGTTGTCGACGGTCGAGCGGAACCTCTCCTCGCTCGCGCGCAGCGCGCTCTCGCCGCGTCTCTTCTCGCTGAGGTCCAGGCCCATCCCCACGAGGCAGGGGGTCCCCTCCCAGGACACGCGGCGGCCCGTGAAGTAGTAGGGTGTCCGCGTCCCGTCCTTGGCGACGATGTTCGCCTCGACCCACGCCTCTCCTCGATCGAACACCGCGCCGATCCGCGAGGCGAGCAGCGCGCGCTCGTCATCGGCGAAGAAGTCGAGGGGATGCATCGAGGCGATCTCGGCGCCGGAGTACCCGGAGACCACCTCGAAGTTGCGGTTCCAGCGCAGAAATCGTCCGGTGTCGTCGTAGAAGTAGACGATGCCCGGCATGCTCTCGATCATCGCCGCGGAGAAGAGCCGCTCGTCGTCGGCGGCCGCCTGGGCCCTCGCCCGGTCGGTCTCGCGAGCCAGGTTGTCGAGCGCGAACGAGAGCTCCGCGGCGACCGCGTCCAGGAGCGCCACCTCCTTGGCCTGGAAGGCCCGCGCCTCGCTGGCGTAGACGTTGAGCGTCCCGCTGACGGCGCCGTTCTCACGCAGCGGCATCACCGCCGAGGCGTGAAAGCCGCGTTCGATCAGCTGGGCCCTCCAGGGCGCCGCGGAGGGCTCGGTCACGATGTCGGCCGTGACGTACGTGCGCCCCTCGCGAAACGCGGTCCCGGCCGGGCCGCGTCCTTCGGGCCGCTCGTCGGTGTAGACCCGGATCGCGTCGACGTAGGACGCCTGATCCCCAGCGCGGGCGACGGGCACCAGCCGGCGCGTCGTGGGATCGTGCCATCCGATCCAGGCCATGGCGAACCCACCCTTCTCGACGACCGCCGAGCACACGATCTGCAGCAGCTGCTTGCGATCTCGCGTCCGCACGATGGCGTGGGTGACGCTGCTGAGCGCGTCGTAGAGACGCATCGTGCGTTGCAGCTCGCGCTCCGGCGCCAGATCCACCCTCCCAAGCACGCGCACGATCTTATCCCCCTTCGCTACCCACCGCACGGTGGTCCTGCACAAAGGCGCGCGCCCGCGTGTGCGCACACAGCGACCTCACCGTACCCACGCCACCAGCTGCGGAGCGGCGAACGCCGCGCTACATGTTGTACTTGAACAGCAGCGGCCTGCTGACGCCGGACAGCTCGAACAGGAAGCCGAACTGGAAGTTGATCAGGCCGTCGGTGGCATCGACCAGCTGGCGCGGGGGGTTGGGGAACGGCTGGGCGGCGCGGAAGGCCTGCAGCGCCTCGTCGTCGAGGAACTCGAGCCCGGACGGCGATTCGAGGGCGACGTTGGCCAGGTGGCCGTTCGGCTTCAGCTGCACGCGCACGATGGTCAGGCGGCTGGTGCGGCCGTAGATCGAGCCGTTGGGATCGCGACGGCGATAGACCTCGTCGGGGTGCCAGTGCTCCTGCACCTGGTGCTTCACGCGGTTGAAGAACGAAGCGAACCGCCACTTCTTCGAGTTGAGCGCCGTCTCGTCTCCGTCGTCGATGTCCTTCAACGCGTCCTGCGTGCCCGAGCCGATGGCGCGCGCCAGCTGCTCTTCGCTGGGCATCAGCGACAGGCGACCGCCCGGGCGTCCCTGCGAGCCCGGCTGGATCTGCAGCTTGCCCAGGCGCTGGAAGGTGCCGTCCGGATCGGGGGCTTCCTGGTCGACGACGCCGTTCTCGCTGCCGGGCGGGGCCGGCTGCTGGTGTCCCATGGGCGCGCTGTCCGCGCGGCCGGGAACCGGGCGCGGCTCGCGCATCGCCAGCTGCGGCGGAACGGGCGCCGGTGGCGCCGGGCGCGACGGCTTCGACTCGCTCTCGGTGCCGGCCGCGTCGCCCTGTCGCGCCTCGGGATCGAACCGGCCGTACTTGCGCGTCTCGCGCTCGACGCTGGTGTCGTGCTCGGACGCGAAGCGCGCCTGGTCGGGACGCTTCTCCTCGCGCGGCGCCGGCACGTCGACGACCTGCCCCGGCGGCTTGATCGCGTCGACCTCCTTCTTCACCTCTTCCGCCTTGCGCGCCTCCTCCTGCCGCTCGAGATCCGCCACGATGCGACGGGCCGCCTCGTCGTCCACCATGCCGATGTCGATCGACTCCGGCTCCTTCGAGGCCGCCAGCTGCGCCTTCAGGTCGGCGTCGCGCGGCGCGAACAGGTACAGGCCCAGGCCCAGCAACAGCAAAAGCTCGGCGTGCAGCAACAGCGCCAGGGCGAGGAACCGCCCCACGCGCCGTTCGCGGGCTCGTGACCACCTGGGGGCGGGGGGGTTCCGCGTAGTACCCACCGTCAACCTCAACTGATTAGTGTAGTCCCCACCCGATCATTCTTCCCGCAAAAACCCGGACTATTCTCGCCGGCGCTAGCGGATGACCGGGTTCGAGAACGTGACGCGCAAAGAGAACGAGCGCGCCTGCTTCGTCTCGTGTGCGACCTCGGGTGGCAGGGCCGGGAACGGCGCCGCGCGGCGGACGGCGTCCACGGCGGCGCGATCGAACTCCTCGTAACCGGCTGATTTCGTGATCGCGACCGGCCCGTCCAGGTGGCCGTCGGACGCGACGGCGAAGCTGAGCATCGTCTCGCCGAGCAGCAGCCGGACGGCGAGCGAGCGCGGGAACACCAGCGCCCGGTTCACGCGCGCCCTGATCTCCGTCTCGTAGTGGGCGTGCGCGCGCTCGCGGGCCGAGCCGGCGCCGTTTCCGCCGAGCGGCCCCAGGTGCCCCGGCTGGCTGGGGGCGCCCGCGCGGGGCACTGGTCGCGCCATCGGCCCCGGCTGCGCCGCGGGACCGTGACCTTCATTACTGGCCCCGGGCGCGGACGGCGCGCTCAGATCGGTCACGGAGGGGTGCAGCTCGGCCGATGCCTCCCGGATCGCCCGATCGTCGGCGGCCGCCGGTCCGCGCCGGGCGACGTCGAACGCCCGGGCGCCCTGCGTGGTGTCGAGCGGCCCCTCCCGATCGGTGACGTCGGTCGCGGCGCTGGGCGGAGCGGCCACCATCGGCACCGGCGGGCTCTCCGGCGCGCCGGGCTGGGCCGTGTCACCGCCGCGCAAGGCCGCGTCGGGCTCCAGCATGCCCAGGCTGAGGGCGGGATTGCCGGCGGCGCGCAGCGAGCGGGGCGCGTCGCCCAGACCGGTCCTGGGCTCGCGCCGATCAGCCTGCGGCGAGACGGCCGCCCGGGCGGTCAGGCTGTGGGCGGGCTGGTATCGCTCGGCGCCGTTCGCCAGGCGATCGCGGAGCGTCGAGCGGTCGCGGCGCCAGGCGACCTCGCTGGGCGAGCGCCCCGCCCCGTTCCCGCTGTCGGTCGCGGGAGGCCGAGGTACCTCCGGCCCGGGAAGCGGGACCGCGGTCACCGGCGAATCCGAGGCCGGCGCGTCGCTGGCGAGCGTCGGCGCGGGGACCTGACGGTCGGGGGGCGTCGCGGGGGGAAGCACGTCGTCCGGGACGGCGAGATCGAGGGAGGGAGCGATGGCAACGTCGATCGATGGATCGAGGAGCGGCAGCGCCGGCAAGGTGAGGTCAGCCGCGGGGACCCGCCCGCGCCCCATCCAGGCCCCGAACCCGATCGCCAGCAGCAGCAACGCGTGCGCCGCGATCGAGACCGTCCCGGCCCGCAGCCAGCCCGAGGCCGGCGAGCTCAGCGGTTCGGGATGCCCGGCACCCGTGGCCCTGTCGTGCGATGCCATGCGCGGCTTGCCCGGCGTGCAGTTTAGCTCTCCGCGCGACGCCGTGCCTCCCGGGCGGCGGCCTCATCGCATGGCGGATCGGCGGCGAGGCGTCCTGCGCCCGTGACGTGACCTGTCCTCGACCGCGCCAGGCCGGCCGGCTAACATGCGCGGCTTCCCTACCCCGGCACCGCCATGGAATTCGAACGACGCCTGCAGCGCGCGATGGCCAAGACGATCGTCGATCACCGCCTGATCGACGACGGTGATCGCATCCTGGTCGCGGTCTCGGGGGGCAAGGACAGCTACGGCTTGCTGGTCCTGCTGCGCGACCTGCAGCGCCGCGCCCCGGTGTCCTTCCAGCTGACGGCCGTCCACCTGGACCAGGCGCACCCCGGGTACGACGGCGCGCCGCTGCGCCGCTGGCTGGAGGCGTCGGGGATCCCGTTCCGCATCCTGCGCGAGGACACCTACTCGATCGTCACCGAGAAGATCCCCGAGGGGAAGACCTACTGCTCGCTCTGCTCGCGGTTGCGGCGCGGCGTCCTCTACCGGGCGGCCACCGACCTGGGCTGCAACAAGATCGCGCTCGGCCACCATCGCGACGACGCGCTGGAGACGCTGCTGCTGAACCTGTTCTTCGCCGGCAAGCTGTCGGCGATGGCGCCGCGCCTGGTGTCCGACGATGGCCGCCACGTGGTGATCCGACCGCTGCTCGGCTGCTCCGAGTCCGACCTGGCCGCCTTCGCCGCCGCGCAGGCGTTCCCCATCCTGCCCTGCAACCTGTGCGGCTCGCAGAGCGAGGCCCAGCGCAAGCAGATGAAGGCGCTGCTGGCCGACCTGGAGAGCAAGCATCCCACCGTGCGCGCCAGCATGCTGGCCGCCATGGGCAACGTCATCCCCTCACACCTGCTGGACGCGGGCCTGTCCCGGAGCGCGGCGCCCGCGCCGCCGGTGACGGACGCGCCGGCGGACGTGATCCCGTCGGAGGCCGTCCTGCGCCGCCTCAGCTGAGACGCGCTCTGACCGTTCGCGATCTGATCTCGGCATCCCATCCGCATCATGGGGAGGGACGCCTTCATCAAGAACAGGCTGGCGGCCGGCAGGCCCAAGGACCTCGCTGATGTGGCGCGGCTGAGCCGTACCGGACGTCGTTAGCCGTTCTGCGCGACGGCGGAGCGGTCTCAGGCGCGGGCGGACTGGCTTCGCGTGCGGGTGTTGCGGGCGGGCGCGCCGGCGCTGCGGCGGGGCATGCGGACCAGGGCCACCTCCAGCACGTCACGCATCGTCTTCGCGGGAACGATCTCCAGCTTGGCGCGCACGTGGTCGGGGATCTCGGCCAGCTCGGCCACGTTCGTGAACGGGATGATGACCGTCTTCATGCCCGCGCGCACGGCCGCCAGCAGCTTCTCTTTCAGGCCACCGATGGGCAGCACCTTTCCGCGCAAGGTCAGCTCGCCGGTCATCGCCACGTCGTGACGGACCGGAATGCGGGAGATCAGCGACACCAGCGCGCACGCCATGGTCACGCCCGCCGACGGTCCGTCCTTCGGCACCCCGCCCGCCGGGACGTGGATGTGGATCTCGCGTCCCGCGTAGAACTCGGTCCCCAGCCCCAGCTCCAGCGCCTGCGCGCGCGCGAACGAGAGCGCCGCCTGCGCCGACTCCTTCATGACGTCGCCCAGCTGCCCCGTCAGGATCAGCGAGCCCTTGCCCGCCATCGTCGTCGCCTCGATGTGCAGCACCTCGCCGCCGTAGGGCGTCCAGGCCAGACCGTTCACGCTGCCCACCTCGGGGTCGGCGGACTGCTCCTCGGGCAGGTGGCGCGGCGGCCCCAGATACTTCACCACGTCGTCCGCCGTGATCGCCACGCCCCGCTTCGCCGCCCGGCCGCCGTTCGCGCCGCGGCCGGTGTCCTCGACCACCTTGCGCGCCACCTTGCGGGCCAGCTGCGCGATCAGGCGCTCCAGCTCGCGCAGGCCGGCCTCGCGCGTGTACTCGGCGATGATCTTCTTCAGCACCGGACGCCCGATGTTGATGTCCTTCGAGGTCAGGCCCGCCTCGCCGATCTGTCGCGGCACCAGGAAGCGCTCGGAGATGGCCAGCTTCTCTTCCTCGGCGTAGCCGGACAGGCGCAGCGTCTCCATGCGGTCACGCAGGGGAGCCGGGATCGACTCGCCCATGTTCGCGGTGGCGATGAACACCACGCGGGACAGATCGAACGGCACCGCCAGATAATGATCGCGGAAGTTGTGGTTCTGCTCCGGGTCCAGCACCTCCAGCAACGCCGCCGACGGATCGCCGCGCACGTCGGCGCCCATCTTGTCGACCTCGTCCAGCAGCATGACGGGGTTGTTGGTGCCGGCCTGCTTCAAGCCCTGGATGATGCGGCCGGGCAGCGCGCCCACGTAGGTGCGGCGGTGGCCGCGGATCTCCGCCTCGTCGCGGACGCCGCCCAGCGAGATGCGCACGAACTTCCGCCCCAGCGCCCGCGCGATCGAGCGTCCCAACGAGGTCTTGCCCACGCCGGGCGGCCCCAGGAAGCACAGGATGGGCCCGTGTACGCCTCCGCGCAGCTTGCGCACCGCCAGGTAGTCCAGGATGCGGTCCTTCACGTGCTCGAGGTCGTAGTGATCCTCGTCGAGGATCTTCTGCGCCAGCGACAGGTCGATGGTCTCCTCGCTGGCCACCTTCCAGGGCACGTCGACCAGCCAGTCGATGTACGTGCGCAGGACGGACGCCTCGGCGCTCTCGCCGTGCATCTGCTCCAGGCGCCGCACCTGCTTGTCGGCCTCTTGCCGGACCTCCGTCGGCATGCCGGCCCGCTCGACCTTGGCCCGGATCTCGGCGATCTCTTCCCCGTGCGCGTCCCCGTCGCCCAGCTCGTTGCGGATCTGCCGCAGCTGCTCGCGCAGGTAGTAGTCGCGCTGGGTCTTCGACATCTCCTCCTTGGCGCGGTTCTGGATCTGGGACTGGATCTCCAGCAGGCCGATCTCCTTCTCCAGCGCCTCGTTCACGCGCTTAAGGCGATCCGCCGCGGGCTCGGCCTCCAGCATGGCCTGCGCCTCGGGGACCTTCAGCGTCAGGTTCGACGCGATCAGATCCGCCATGCGCCCCGGCTCCTCCACGCTTTGCACCATCATGGCCAGCTCGGGCTGCATCGACTTGCCCAGGCTGGACAGCTTGTCCACGCTGCTGCGCACGGTGCGCAGCAGGGCCTCGGTCGCCACGGTGGTGGGCTCGGGGGCCGTGTCCAGGCGCTCGACCTTCACGCGCATGAAGGGTCCCGTCGAAACGACCTTCGAGAAGCGGGCCCGACACAGGCCCTGCACCAGCACCTTGAAGCCGCCCTCGGACAGCTTCCGCATGCGCATGATCATGCCGACGGTGCCGGTGCGGTAGAGCGCGTTCGCGTCCGGATCGTCGTCGCCGGCGTTCCGCTGCGCCACCAGGAAGCACAGGCGCTCTTCCGATTCCAGGGCGGCGTTCACCGCCTCCATCGACACCGGGCGCGACACGCGCAGCGGGACGATCATGTAAGGGAAGACGACCAGGTCGCGGATCGGCAGCAGAGGCAACGTCTCCGGAATCTCTACCTCCGCAGAGCGCTGTGCCGTCGGGTCGATATCTTCGGCCACGGGACCACAGTATCAGAAAACGTTCGAGCGCGACAAAAGCAGCGGCCTTGCCGCGCGCTATTTCTGGTCAACGCAGGGGGAAGGTATCGGTGACGGTAAGTCCCAGGTGCCCCAACACCCACAGTCGGCCGAAGCGATCGCGCTTCATCCCGACGACGTCGCTGTCCAGCAACCCCGTCCGCTGATCGACGACCTTCCCCGAGCCCGTCACGGGCCAGATCCCCTGCGACGTCCCGGCCCACAGGCCTCCACCGACGGTGACGAACGCGCGCGCCGCCGCCGGATCGGCGTCGGGATCGTCGTCGGCGCGCCCCGAGGTCGGCCAGCGCACGGGCCCGCCCAGCGTCTGGGGGGCACCCTCGAACGGGATCCACAGCTTGTCGCCGTTCCAGCGCGCCACGCCCTCACGCGTGGCCACCCAGACGGTGCCGCCGTCCTGGATGGAGAGATCCTCGCAGCTGTCGCTGGGCAGCCCATCGTTCTCGGTCCAGTGGGTCAGCTTCGGCGGCTTGCCGGGCTGGGCGCGCAGCACGCCCAGCGACGTGCAGAACCACTGCGAATCCGGCACGGCGGCCGTGCCGCTCTGGAAGCGGACGGCGCGGACGTCGCCGGGCACCGGGATCATCTCGGGCGGGTGCGTCTGCCCCGCCTTCGTCACCCGGTGATAGACGAACTTCCCCGACGGCAGCGGCAGCTCGATCACGCCGCGCCCCAGCTCCTGGCCGTCGGGCAAACGATCGCGCACCGCCATCCACAGGCTGCCGGCCGGCGAGATCGTCGCGTACGAGATCAAGGGGGCGCCCTCGGTGTCGACGGGGATCGTCAGCAGGGGCTCCCAGCCCTGGCCGTCCGGCGACAGGCGGGCCACCTTGATCCCCTTGGGTCCGTCGCCCGCGATGAAGTAGACCGACCCGCTGCCGTTGCCGGCGCTGTTGCCTTCACCGACCAGCGCCATCAAGGGGCTGCCCATCGCCTCGACGGGGACGGGTTTGTAGGCGTTGTCGGCGCCGTCCCAGATCCAGCCCGGCCCCGCGCCGGTCGCGATCACGCAGCGGTCGCGCTCCAGGCAGGCGACCTCGAGCGACCGCGCGTTCCAGGCGAGCTCTCCCGCCGGCAGATAGATCGCCGGCACCGTCACGCCGTGCGCGGGCACGCCCAGGCGCGACACCCCGGCCGCCCTGGTGCCGAAGAAGACGCCCCCGCCCGGTCCGGCGGCCTGCGCGGTGATGTCGTCGGGCAGCCGCCGGCCGTCCGGCAGCGCGGCGATGCGATCACCTTCTCTCTTGCGCGGCGGCGCGAAGCGGAACCCGTCGGGCGGGATGCTCTGGCCGCGCTCGACCCAGCTGAGCGTGTACACGCCCACCGGGCCTCCCCTGCTGGCGTAGACGAGGGGCGCGCCTTGCTCCATGGCCGCGCCCACCAGCCGCACCGAGGGGTCGACCTCGAACAGCGCTGGCCCGCCCTTGTGCAGGATCAGCAGGCGACCGCTGCCGTCACGGCCGCGCCCCACCGCGAACGGGGTGCCGTTCGGAAACGCCCCCATGCCCAGCGTGTCGGTGAAATCGGGCTTCCCCTCGCCCGCCGGGCCGAAGACCTGCAGCGTGCCGTGCCCATCGACGTGCAGCAGGCCCTGCCCCTTCATACCCACCCAGGCCGAGCGGCCGTCCGGGTCGGCCTGCAGGAAGGTAATCGCATTCTTCCCGGCTTCCCTGGCGACCGGGGTGATCAGGTGGACCGCGGCGCCGTCGAACAGGTGAAGGCCGCGGTCGTTCGCCAGCCAGGCCAGCGGGTTGACCGGGGGCGTGGCGCGTGTCGGACCCGGCTCGGGAACGGGGGTCGTGTCGGTCACGGCGGCCAGGCGGTACACGCCCGGAAGCACGGCCAGCGGCGCCAGCACGGGCCTGTCGCCGCCCGTGTCGGTCAGGCGCGCGACGCCCGCCTCGGTCGCGACCAGCAGCGACGGCCCGCTGGCCGGCGCCAGCGCCGTGATGGGCTGGGCGAGCCAGGCGCGCTGCCGGTCCTTGCCCTGATCCTCAACCTTGGCCGCGTCCTTGTCCTTGGCCGCGTCCTTGTCCTTGGCCGCGTCCTTGTCCTTGGCCGCGTCCTTCTCCTTGGACTTACCCGCGGCCTTGTTCTTGCCCGCGTCCTTATCCTTGCCCGCGTCCGTGCTCTGCGGCTTGGCCTGATCCTTTGTCTGCTCGGCCGGGTCCGTGGCCGGCTCGCTCGCCAGCCACAGCTGCTCGTTCGTGCCCGGCCGGTACCGGCGCAGGCCCCGCTGGGTGCCGATCCACAGGAACGGATCGTCCCAGGCCAGCGCCGTGATGGGCCCCAGCTCGGCGTGAAAGCTCAGCGGGGGTGACTTCTCGACGACCGCGGGCGGAGTCGGGGGACGCGTCGCCTCGCACCCCGCCACAGCCGTCGCGACGGCGATCCCCACCGCCCCCCAGCAACCCGGTCGGAATCCAGCGCGCATGGCCTCGGCTACTATGACGCGCCAGCGTGGTCAAGCGACAGGAAGGAGCTCGTGAGCGATCGTCAAAGGCGAGGCCCTGGACGACGACCGGAACGCCGCCTCGCAGCTCGCATGCGGGAAAGGCGGCCAAAAGGTTCCTTGACGGTTGACCGACCGGCCCTCCGCTGGTAGGTAACAGCCCGCCGGTTCGCCGGTGGAAGGGGCTGTAGCTCAGCTGGGAGAGCGCCTCAATGGCATTGAGGAGGCCGACGGTTCGATCCCGTTCAGCTCCACCGAAATTGTGCAGGCACGCGCGCCTGGGGTGATGGCCCCCACCCCGATGGTTCATTCGAACCAGTAGTCCAGGGTCCAGGCGCCGTGCTTCCCGTGCTCGGCTTCGAAGCCGCCCTCACCGTGCAGGCGTTGCAGGTCGCCGGTGCCCGACCCCGCCAGCACGACCCACGCGCCCTCGTTGTGCCCGTCGCGAACGGTGCCGTGGACCCGCAACAGGAAGCTGCCTTCGCGCCCGGCCAGCGTCCCCACGACCCTCTCGATCGTGGTGTACGCGGCCGAGGCGTCCGGCCATTGGGCCTGCAGCACCCGGGCCGTGCCCTCTCCGTCGATGTCGCCTTTGAAGGTCTCGACCAGCCGGACCTCGTTCAACCTGGGTCCTTCTTTCGGCGCCTCGTAAGCTACGGGTTCGTAGACCGTCACCTCGGTCGTGCCCTTGGCTGCTGTCTTGATCGGCATGTCGCGGCCGCCTCCATCGAATATGGGCGTGACCTGACGGTTGTTAAGGCGAGGCCGTCGCGACGCAATTGATGCGCCCGGGCCGAGCCGGTGCGCACCTGCTGCGCGCATGGGGACCGTCCCCCGCCCCAGCGCCGTGACGACGGCCGCGATGTCGAGCACGGGAGTTGCTGGCGGTGACAGGGCCATGAGCGAGCTCGCGACGCCCCCCCTCCCTGGCCTGACCTCGGCGGAGGCGCGAGCCAGGCTGGCGCAATACGGTCCGAACCGGCTGGTCGCGCGCGATCGCGCCGCCTGGCTGAAGGAGCTGGTGACGCTCCTCCTGGATCCGATGGCGATCATGCTCCTCCTGGCCGGGGGCCTGTACTTCGCGCTGGGCGAGACCCGCGACGCCGCCGTCATGCTCGTGGCGCTGGTGCCGGTGATCGGGGTCGACGTGTTCCTCGAGGCGCGCTCGCGCGCCGCGCTCAAGCAGCTCGCGCGCAGCATCGCCCCCCGCGCCCGGGTCATGCGCGATGGCCGCGAGACGCTGGTCGAGACCGCCGACCTCGTTCCCGGCGATCTGCTCGCGCTCGGTGAGGGGGAGTTCATCCACGCCGACGGCATCGTGCGGAGCGCGGCGAACCTCGCCATCGACGAGTCCTCGCTCACGGGGGAGTCCGAGCCTCAGCTGAAACGGCCCACCGCCTCGACCGACGCCAGCCGAGTGCCCGCCGACGCCCTCTTCTACGCCGGGTCGACGATCCTGGCGGGGCACGGCTTCGGTGAGATCGTCTCGACGGGACGGAGCACGCGCTTCGGTGAGATCGCGCGCCTCGTCGCCGAGGCCGACACCAGCCAGACGCCCCTGCAGCGGCGGGTAAGGCGCCTGGTGCGAAGGCTGGCGGTCATCGCGGCCGTCGTCGCGCTGGCCGTCGTGGCGCTGGGCCTCTTGCGCGAGCTGTCCTGGGGACAGGCGCTGCTGGGCGGCATCAGCGTGGCGATGTCCGCGGCGCCCGAGGCGTTCCCGCTGGTCTTCACGCTGTTCCTCAGCGTCGGCGCCTGGCGCCTGGGCAAGCACGGCGTGCTGGTCAAGCGGCTGGCCAGCGTCGAGACGCTGGGCTCCACCACGGTGATCTGCACCGACAAGACCGGGACGCTCACGAAGGGGCTGTTCGTGCTCGACCAGGTCATCCCCTTCGGACAGGCCTCGGAGCGCGACGTGCTGGAGGCGGCCGTGCTGGCCAGCGAGGTGCCGCCGAACGATCCGATGGAGAAGGCGATCCGCGAGTACGCCGGCGCGCACGAGGTCGACGCCGGCCGTCTGGTCGGGCAGTGGACGCTGGTGCGCGACCATGACTTCGACCCCATCGGCAAGCACATGTCTCACGTGTGGTCCCCGGTCGACCAGCCCGCGAGCGTTCACGTCGTCGCCAAGGGAGCCCTGGAGGGCGTCCTCGAGCACTCGACGCATTCCGCGGACGAGCGCGCCAGGATCCAGGCGGCCCATACCAAGCTGGCCACGGGCGGAAGTCGCGTGCTGGCGGTCGCCGGCCGCCCCACGGCGCGGCCCGACGGCGCGACGAGGGCCGACGACGAGCGTGGCCTGTCGGTGCTGGGCCTGCTGGGGTTCAGGGATCCGATGCGCCCCGAGGTGCCGGGGGCCGTGCGCGAATGTCAGGCCGCCGGCGTCCGCATCAAGATCGTGACCGGCGACCACGCGCTGACCGCGCGCGCGGTCGCCCGCAGCGCCGGCATCGTCCACCGCGACGACACCATCGTGTCCGGCGATCAGCTGGCGGCGGCCACGGACAGCGAGCGCCATCGCCTGATCGTCGGCGCGGACATCCTGTCGCGCATCACGCCCGCGCAGAAGCACATGATCGTCGAGACCCTTCGCGCCGAAGGCGAGATCGTCGCGATGACCGGGGACGGCATCAACGACGCCCCGGCGCTGCGGCGCGCCGACATCGGCGTCAGCATGGGGCAGCGGGGTACGGACGTCGCGCGCGCCGCCGCCGACCTGGTGCTGCTGGACGACAACTTCGCCTCGATCGTCGCCGCGGTCCGGGAAGGCCGGAAGATCTTCCTCGACATCCAGCGCGCGTTTCTGTACCTGATCGCGTTCCACGTCCCGATCGTCGGGCTGGCGCTGCTGCCGCCGATCCTCGGCATGCCGCTCTTGCTGCTGCCGCTCCACCTCGTCTGGCTGGAGCTGATCGTTCATCCCGTGTCGGCGCTGCTGTTCCAGGGGGACCCACCGCCCCCCGATCTGATGACGCGTCCGCCGCGGAGCCCGCGCGCGCCGATGCTGGCCCGCGGCTCGGTGCTCCGCTCGACGCTCTCGGGCGCGCTGCTCACCCTCGCGGTGCTCGTCGTCTACCGGGCACGCCTCGGCGCCGGACCGAAGGACGCCCGCGGGCTCGCCCTGGCGACGCTGATCCTCGGCTACCAGCTGCTCGTGCTGATCGAGCGCGCCGGCACGGGGCGCAAGCTGGCCGACATCTTCCCCAGCGCCACCCGCTTCTGGCTGATCTGGGGCGCGGCCGCCGCCAGCCTGCCGGTCCTCATGTACGTTCCAGCGGCCGCCGAGCTCATGAACGTTCGCCCGATATCGATGTCCGGATGGGGAATCGCGCTGGCGGTCGCCGCCGCCGCCGTCGGCTGGCGCTTCCTGGCCGGCGCTGGCCGCCGGCCGGCTCGTCACGACGAAACGACTGCTCTATCCTGACGCCGATGACGGCCGTGATGGGACCCAGAGGCGCCCCCCTGCCAAGGCGGCCGACGAAGAGATCCTCGTTCGGGCTCTGGCCTCTCCTGGTCTCCGGCGCTCTGCTGCTGTCCGCCGCGCCGGCGATCGCGCAGTCGCCCGAGCTGTCGATGCGGGAGTTCGCGTCGGGCCAGATCAAGAAGGGGGTGCGCTCGATCGGGTTCGGCGGCGACGGCGCGACCTGGGGGAACTACGCCCTGGTCTACCGCGACGCGGGCGGGGCGCTGGTCGACGGCGGCGTCAGCGCCTACACGAACGGCAACACGTTCACGTTCACGGCCGTCGGCGCGACCACGCCCGAGCTGTGGCACGGCCTGGCCTTGTACGTGATCGCGCTCTCGCAACACGCGGACGACATTCATCTGTCGCTGTCGTCCCCCGGCCTCGGGCCAGTGGCCCGTCCGCTGATCGGCGGCGGCGCGAATCAGGCGCTGTTCGTCAAGGTCGCGATGCCGCTCGGCCGTGGGGTGTCCGCCGGGCTCCTCCTCTCTTACGAGCTGTCGCAGTTCGACGCGCGCACGGCGCCCGGCGACCTCGCGCCGGCCGCCGTTCGCTACGAGACGCGCTGGCGACCCTCCGGTGGCTTCGGCGTCACCTGGCAACCGGCCCCGCGCTTCCTCTTCGGGACCCGCGCCATCCTGAATCACGATCAGGAGGTGCGGACCGACGACG
>Ga0105240_10001975_pt1 | contig 33909 bp, 30 predicted proteins | sample KBSC54metaG_FD_80426 | JGI IMG/M metagenome (GOLD analysis project Ga0105240, IMG submission 80426) | Corn rhizosphere microbial communities from Kellogg Biological Station, Michigan, USA - KBS C5-4 metaG | ecosystem: Host-associated > Plants > Roots > Rhizosphere > Soil | place: Michigan, USA... | reverse complement strand
CGCCGGCGGCGCGCTGGCGAGCATGGTGGTGCCGGTTCTTGCCGGCCCGGCCGCACGTGGCGATACGGACGAGACCAGCCGCACGGCGTCCGCCTTGCTTTCATGGGCATTTCTCGTTGCTGTGCCGGTGACCATTGCCGGACTCGTGTTCGCGCGGCCGTTCATCGACCTGCTGATCGGATCGGCGGGCCGCGACTGCGATCGTCACGCCGAGTTGGTCGTCGGCAGCCGCATGCTGTTGGTCTTCATGCCGCAGGTCGTGGTGTATGCGCTCGTCGTGGTGCTGACCGGAATTCTCCAAGCACATAAGCGTTTTCTCGGGCCTGCGGCTGCGCCGCTCGTCTCGAGCCTGATCGTGATCGGCACCTACCTGCTCTATGGGGCGCTGCACCAGGGCCACAACCTCGACACGGTGAGCCTGCATGCGCAGCTGGTGCTGGCCGGTGGCACAACGCTCGGGGTCGTCGCGCTCGCGAGCCCGATGCTGTGGCCGGTGGCGCGGCTCGGCTTGCGGCTGCGGCCGACGCTGCGGTTCCCGCATGCAGTCGGACGCCGAGTGGCGGGCCTTGCCGTTGCCGGGGCCGTGACCTTGGCGGCACAGCAGGTTTCGGTCGCCGTGGTGCTGCGGCTCGCGCACCGCGGCGACGGCGGCACCTTGGTCTTGTACAACCTGGCGTGGGCGGTGTTCTTGGTGCCGTGGTCAGTGGTCGCCGTGCCGGTGGCAACGAGCGCGTTTCCGCGATTGTCGGCGCGCATCGATGTCGGTGATCGCGAGGGGTTCGCAACCGCGACCGCATTGGGCCTTCGGATGGTGGTCATCGCAACAGCGGCCGCGGCAGCAGCCTTGGCGGCCGCAGCGGTACCCGCATCGAGGGTTCTTGCCCTGCGGGTGCCGGGCAATGGCGACACGGTGGCGCTCGCCTGGACTCTCGCCGCTTTCGCGCCAGGACTCATCGGCTACGGTCTCGTCGCGTATCTGGGCCGTGCCCTCTATGCCGTCGAGGCATGGCGTTTCGCCGCCGTCGCCATCTGTGCCGGCTGGGCCGTCGTCATCATCGCCGACCTTGCGTTAGTACCGGCGTTCTCGGCGCGCTGGCGAGTGGTCGCGCTGGGCATCGGAAACTCGATCGGTATGACACTTGCGGGTGCGTTGCTCGTCGCGGGGATCGCGCGAGCAACAACCGGGCATGCGCTTGCCGGCATTCGTCGCACGCTGGCTGGCTCGATGGCAGGCGGCAGTGTCGGCCTCGGGCTCGGGTTGCTGGTCGTGTGGGCGATCGGGCAGCACGCCGTCGGTGTGTCGGTGCTCGTCGCCTTGGTGACCGGCGGAATCGCCATCGCGGGAGCGGTCGCCATCGCGATGGCGTTCGAGCCGGCACAGGAACGAAATCGCCTACGTAACAGGCTTTTTGGGCAAGCCGGCGTTCGCGGCGGTGAGACCGTTGGCTGAGCAGCGCATCGCGCTCGTGCTGGCCACCAGTACCGGCGGGGTCGGGCGCCATGTCGGTGCGGTCGCTCGTGGTCTCGTCTCGCGTGGGCAGCAGGTGGCGGTACTGGGGCCGGCCTCGACGAACTCGAAGTTCGGTTTCGACGCCGACGCGGGCGTGCGCTTTCGGCCGGTGGAGATCTCGTCCGGGTTTCGGCCGATCGTCGCGCTCCGTGCTGCGTTACGGTTGCGCCGCTATGTTCGGGCCGCAGATATCGTGCACGCGCACGGGCTGCGGGCCGCGATAGTGAGCACGGTGGCGCTCGGTCGGTTCCGAGCTGGCTCCGCTCGGCGTCGTCCGGCTCTGGTTGTGACACTGCACAACGCGGCCCTGGGCAGCGGTCTTCGCACGCGCCTGCTCACGTTAGTGATGCGGCGGTTGGGGAGCGTTGCCGACGCCGTGCTGGTCGTGAGTCCCGATCTTGTCGAGTCGCTACGGCCGGCCGTTGTGGGTCGTGCGCTCGTCGCGGCAGCCGTCAAGCAGCCGACCTGTGATAGTGCATCAACCCGTGCGGCGTTGGGCATTCCGGACGGCGAGCGGTTCGTGCTCGCGGTCGGCAGGCTTCACCGCCAGAAGGGGTTCGACGTGTTGATCGAGGCCGTCACGGCCTTGCGGGGGCGGGAAATCACGATCGCGATCGCGGGTGAGGGCCCGGAGCGGAGCAATCTCGAGCGGCAGATCGAGACGACGGGTGTCCACGTCCGGCTTCTTGGCGACCGCGACGACGTCGCGAATCTGTTGGCTGCCGCCGACGTCGTTGTGATGCCGAGCCGCTGGGAAGGCTGGCCCCTCGCCGCGGCTGAAGTACTCGCCGCGGGAAAGCCGTTCGTCGCCACCACGGTCGGCGGGCTTCCCGAGTTGGTCGGCGATGCGGCGATGCTCGTCGAATCCGGAGATGCCGAAGCCCTCGCGGTGGCGATCGAGCGCGTCGTCGACGACCCCGCGCTCGCAGACGACCTAGCGGCCAGGGCGCTGGCGCGGGCCGCCGGGCTGCCGCGGGACGCCGACGTTGTTGAGCAACTATCGGCGTACTACGAACGAGTGTTGCGGTGAGCCCGATGCCGCAGCTGGGCTGCGCACTCGTGTGCGGCTTGGCGTGCGTCTTTGCGGGAGCTGTCGGGGTGGCGCCGGCGGCCAACGCCGCGCCCGCGTCGCCCGACGTCATCGTCGTCGGCACAACACAACTGCTGTGGTCGGACGTCGACGCCGCGCGCACGCCCACGCTCTGGAAGCTGGCCGGTGAGTCTGCGCTGGGCTCGCTCTCGGTGAAGGCTGCCGACCCGGTCAGTTGCGCGGCCGACGGCTGGCTCACGCTCGGTGCGGGCAACAGAGCGAAGGCGCGCGACGTCTCGGGCAAACACTGCGTCGCTTCGAAGCTCCAGGTGCAACCAGCTGGATCGGGCGCCGTCGTGGCCGGATTTTCCGACGCCTACACCAAAAATGCGCATCGCGACGACAACACAAAACTCGGCGCGCTCGCCGATGCGCTCACCGGTTGTGTGTCGGCTGCCGGCGCTGACGCTGCGCTGGGCGCCGCGGATCGGCAGGGCAGGGTCGCTCACTATCGCGACGACGTCGGTGCAGCCGCCGGCGAGCCGGCCTTCTTGCAGCAATGCCCGGTCACGCTCATTGCGGCGACCCCGTCGACCATTGACGGGATCGTTGCATCGGTGATGGCGAACGCCCCGGCGAATGCGGTCCTCCTCATCGTCGGGGTCGCGGAGAGCGGCGCTAGTAAGGCGCATTTGCATGTCGCGCTAGCGCACGGCGACGACTTCGCGAACGACGCACTCGTGAGCGCGTCGACCCGACGTCCGCCGTTCGTGCAGCTCGTCGATGTCGCGCCGACCATTCTGTCGCTGCGCGGCGACCGGATACCCGCATCGATGATCGGCCAGCCGTGGCGGTCGTCGGGCCGCCCGTCGAGTGGCAGCACTGCTGATGAGGTCGAGAAGCTCGCCGACCTTGACGTTGCCGCCGAGCGCCAGGGCGGTGCCATCGTGCCGTTTTGGGTCACGCTGGTCGCGCTGATGGTCGCGTCGTCCGCCTTCGCGTGGTGGGTGGCCCGGCGCCGGATGAAGGCGGACGACGGCGCCAGCGCGCGCCCGGGGCCGTCCGACCGGCTGGCACGTAACGCGGCGTTGGCCTGCGCCTGGTGCGCGCTGCTGCCCGCCGCCTCGTTCCTTGCCGGCATCGTGTCGTGGTGGAGTTCGCCGAAGCCGTTGCCGGTGCTCGCGCTCGCCGTGGTCGTTGCGGCCACCGCGGCGACCCGGCTCGCGGTCGCACTCGAGGGGTGGATCTGGAAGCGGCGGCCGCTCGGCCTCGCGGCCGCTGTGGGGACGATCACCTTCGTCGTCATCGGGCTCGATCTGGTGACCGGCGCCCATCTGCAGATCTTCACGATGGCGGGCTACTCGCCGCTCGTCGCCGGGCGGTTCGCGGGCATCGGCAACGTGGCGTTCGGCGTCTACGCGGCCGGCGCGCTGCTCGCCGCGACCGGCATCGATCCGGCGGCGAGGCGTGCCGATCGCGAGGCCCCAGCGGCGCGGCCCGACTCGTTATGGATACGACCAGGTTTGCTGGCAGCCTGCGTCGGTGTCATCGCCGTCGCGATTGACGGGGCGCCGCCCTGGGGGAGCGACGTCGGCGGTGTACTGGCTTTGGTGCCCGCGTTCGGTGTGCTCGCATTCCTGCTTGCGGGCGCGCGGGTCTCCTGGCGAAAGGCCCTCGCGGTCGCGCTCGGCACGATCGCGGTCATTGTGTTGTTCGCGCTCGTCGACTACGCCCGGCCCCCGGCGCATCAGACCCACCTCGGGCGGTTCGTGGGTGATCTGCTGCATGGCGGCGCGTGGTCGATCGTTCGCCGCAAGGCGCTCGCCGACGTGCACCTCCTGGTCTACAGCGCGCTCACGCTGCTGATCCCGCTGCTCGTGATCGTGGCGATCTGGTGGGTGCGCCGGCCGCCGCTGCTGCTGCGAGTCGCTTTCTCGCGAGTCGCCGTGCTGCGGCCGGCAATCGTCGCGCTGCTCGTGATGTCGGTCGTCGGGGCGGTGCTCAACGACTCCGGCATCGTGATCCCGGCGCTCGCTGCCGTCGTCGTCCTCCCGGCCACGATGGCAGTCGTCGTGGCGACGACCTCGCCACGGGTGCCGGCCCACCCGGACGGCGGAGTGCCCGAACCGCCGCCGAGCCTGTTACGCTGAGAGTCCGTGGATAGCGCAACTCCGGCCGGTCTCGAGAACCACTCGAGCACCGGCCGATCGTCTGTCTGGCGCCAGTCAGACCGGCAAACGACTGTCTGAAGCTCAGACACCGGACCACGGGAGCTCCCTCTTGGCAACGCCGCAGCAGACAAGGCATGTGTTCGTCACCGGGGGCGTCGCCTCCTCGCTCGGCAAGGGGCTTACGGCATCCAGCCTCGGCAACCTGCTCAAGGCGCGTGGCTTGCGGGTCACGATGCAAAAGCTCGACCCGTACCTCAACGTCGACCCCGGAACGATGAACCCGTTCCAGCACGGCGAAGTGTTCGTGACCGACGACGGCGCTGAGACCGACCTCGACATCGGGCACTACGAACGCTTCCTCGACACCGACCTGCACGGCTCGGCCAACGTCACCACCGGCCAGGTCTACTCGACCGTGATCGCGAAGGAGCGCCGCGGCGAGTATCTCGGCGACACCGTGCAGGTCATTCCGCACATCACCAACGAGATCAAGTCGCGCATCCGGCGTATGGGCGGTGCGGACGTCGACATCGTCATCACCGAGATCGGCGGAACAGTCGGCGACATCGAGTCGCTGCCCTTCCTCGAGGCGGCCCGCCAGGTACGGCACGAGGTCGGGCGCGACAACGTGTTTTTCCTGCACGTGTCGCTGGTGCCCTACATCGGGCCTTCGGGGGAGCTGAAAACCAAGCCGACGCAGCACTCGGTCGCGGCGTTGCGCCAAGTCGGTATCCAGCCGGACGCCGTCGTCTGCCGCGCCGACCGACCGATCCCCGCGAACGTCAAGCGCAAGATCAGCCTCATGTGCGACGTCGACGAGGAAGCGGTCATCGCTGCCGTCGACGCACCGAGCATCTACGACATCCCCAAGGTGCTGCACTCCGAAGGGCTTGACGCCTACGTCGTACGGCGGCTCGGGCTGCCGTTCCGTGACGTCGACTGGACCGAGTGGGACAACCTGCTGCGCCGCGTGCATCACCCTGCACATGAAGTCGAGATCGCGCTGGTCGGCAAGTACATCGACCTGCCCGATGCCTATCTCTCGGTGACCGAGGCGCTTCGGGCCGGCGGCTTCGCCAACGACGCGCGAGTCAACATCCGGTGGGTGCCCTCCGACGACTGCTCGACACCCGAGGGTGCGGCAAAGGCGCTGTCCGGCGTCGACGGTGTGCTCATCCCGGGCGGGTTCGGCGTCCGCGGCATCGAAGGCAAGGTCGGCGCCCTTCGTTATGCGCGCGAGAATTTGCTTCCCACATTGGGTTTGTGCCTCGGATTGCAGTGCCTGGTGATCGAGACCGCGCGCAATCTCGCCGGCCTCGACAACGCCAACTCGGCCGAGTTCGACGCCGCCACTCCACATCCGGTAATTGCGACCATGGCCGACCAGCGCGACGTCGTCGCGGGCGAGCGCGACATGGGCGGCACCATGCGCCTCGGCCTGTACCCCGCGGAGCTGCTCGAAGGCTCGATCGTGCGTGAGGTCTACGGCGAGCCCTACGTCAAAGAACGCCACCGCCACCGCTACGAGGTCAACAACGACTACCGGGCGCAACTCGAGGCCGCGGGACTCGTCATCTCCGGCACCTCGCCGGACGGCCGGCTTGTCGAGTTCGTCGAACTGCCCCGCGACGTCCACCCGTATTTCGTAGCAACGCAGGCGCACCCCGAGCTTCGGTCGCGGCCCGCGCGGTCGCATCCGCTCTTCCGCGGGTTGATCGCGGCTGCCCTGGCGCGGACGGCGTGGAGCGAGCCGGCTGACACCGTCACCGTGCCGGAGGCACAGCCGGTCGCTTCGGCATGAGCGAGGAGTTCGCAGACGCGGCGGTCAAGCGGCGCGTCGTTCGCAGCACGCCCCGGTTCACCGGACACGTGTGGAGCGTACGCACTGACCTGGTGCAATTGGGTGATTCGGACGGCGACGAGCAGGTCGAGCGCGATGTGCTCACTCATCCCGGGGCGGTTGGCATCATCGCGGTCGACGAGCAGCTGCGCGTGCTGTTCGTGCGGCAGTACCGGCACCCGGTCGGGGCGCTGTTGTGGGAGCCGCCGGCAGGGCTACTCGACGTCGACGGCGAAGACCCGCTCGACGCTGCCGCCCGCGAGCTGTTCGAGGAGGCAGGGTATCGAGCCCGCACGTGGTCGGTGCTGGTCGATGCCTTCTCCTCACCCGGAGGGTCAGACGAAGCGGTGCGCATTTATCTGGCCCGCGATCTCACGGAAGTTGACGGCGACGAGCGCCACGTCGGCGAAGGCGAGGAGCGCGACATGCCAACCCGCTGGCTGCCGCTCCACGAAGCGCGCGATGCGGTCCTCAGTGGCCGGTTGCACAACCCGCTCGCGGTGATGGGCATCCTGTCGGCCGCGCACGTGCTGCTCGGCGATTCGCCGGTTGCGCCTCCCCGGCCGGCCCGCGCGCCGTGGCTTCGCAGCAACAGCCGGCCGCGCTGACGTTCGTCGTCCCTCTTGGTGTTTTTCGCCTGTGGTGTCGGCGTGATCGAGAAGCGCGTGGCACGCCTACACTCGGCAATGGTGCCGGCACCCTGGCGCTCTCGGTAACGGCGCAACACCCCGTCGCCGTCCGAACGAAGCGGAAGGCAGCACGTCGTGAAGATCGGCGTACCGCGTGAAGTGAAGAACCACGAATATCGGGTGGCGATCACGCCGGCCGGCGTGCACGAGCTGGTGCGGCTCGGTCACGAGATCGTGGTCGAACGAGGCGCCGGAGTCGGTTCGTCGATACCCGACGAAGACTTCGCAGCCGCAGGTGCAGGCATTTTGCCGACAGCGGACGACGTGTGGGGCTTCGCCGACCTCGTCTTGAAGGTCAAGGAGCCAATCGCCGAGGAATACCACCGCATGCGCAAGGGCCAGGTGCTGTTCACATACCTGCACCTGGCGGCCTCCAGAGAATGCACCGATGCGCTGATCGAGTCCGGCACCACCGCGATCGCGTACGAGACCGTGCAGACGCCCGATCGCGCGCTGCCGCTGCTCGCGCCGATGTCCGAGGTTGCGGGGCGGATGGCGCCACAGGTGGGCGCACGCTGCCTCGAACGGGAGGCCGGCGGGCGTGGCATCTTGATGGGCGGCGTGTCTGGCGTCTACGCGGCGAAAGTCGTGGTGCTCGGTGCCGGTGTCGCCGGCATGAACGCCGCCGCCATCGCGCTCGGCATGCAGGCCGAGGTGCTGCTGCTCGACAACAACATCGACAAGTTGCGGCAGGCCGACCGCATCTACCAAGGCCATCTGCAGACCGTCGCCTCAAACGCGTACGAGATCGAGAAGGCCTGCATCGACGCCGACCTGGTGATCGGCGCTGTGCTCGTCGTCGGGGCGAAGGCGCCCAAGCTGGTGCGCGATGATCTTGTGGCGCGGATGAAGCCCGGTGCGGTGCTCGTCGACATCGCGATCGACCAGGGCGGGTGCTTCGAGTCGTCGCGCCCGACGACGCACGACGCGCCGACCTATCGCGTGCACGACACGCTGTTCTACTGCGTCGCCAACATGCCGGGTGCGGTGCCGCATACCTCGACGTATGCCCTGACCAACGTGACGCTGCCGTACGTGAGTGCGATCGCCAACAGCGGCTGGCGCGAGGCCTGTCGCGCCGATCCCGCTCTTGCGCTGGGCCTCAACGTGCACGACGGGCAAATCACCAGCGTGCCCGTCGCGCAGGCGCACGACCTCGACGCCGCGGCGCTCGCCGACGTCCTAGCCTGAAGCGGGCCGGCCCCGAGCCGCGGGCTGGCGGGTAACTGCGGGAGGTGTCCGGCGCGATGAGTTCCGACCCGCCGTTGCCTCTCGAGGCACAGGTGCGCGGCTATCTCGACCACCTTGCGGTGGAGCGCGGGCTCGCAAAGAACACGCTCATGAGCTACCGCCGCGATCTGCGCCGGTACCTCGAATTCCTCGTAGCAGCAGGGAAGAGCTCGCTCGTCGAGGTGAGCGAGCGCGACGTCGCCGACTTTCTGGCGGTTCTGCGGCAGGGCGGTGAGCAGCACCCGCCGTTGAGCGTCACCTCCGCAGCGCGCACGATCGTGGCGGTGCGCGGGCTGCACAAGTTCGCCGTCCGCGAGGGCACGGTCGATGCGGACGCCGCAGGAGCCGTCCGGCCGCCCACTCCGGCACGCCGGTTACCCAAGGCCATCCCCGTCGAGGACGTCGAACGCTTGCTGGACGCCGCCGGGAGCGGCCGGACACCTCGCGAGCTGCGCGACCGCGCGTTGCTCGAACTGCTCTACGGAACAGGCGCCCGCATCTCGGAGGCGGTCGGTCTTGCCGTGGACGACGTCGACTTCGAGTCTGGCGTGGTGCGGCTCTTCGGCAAGGGGTCCAAACAGCGGATCGTGCCGATCGGCAGCTTCGCTCGCCGCGCACTCGTGGCTTATCTGGAGTCGGGGCGGCCATCGCTGCTTGCCGGCGCTTCGGGCGGTGCTGGCAACGCCGGTGGTGTCGGCGCTGCGGCGAAGCGAGCGCGCGCGGCCGTCTTCGTGAACGCGCGGGGAGGGCAGCTGTCGCGGCAGAGCGCGTGGTCGGTGTTGCGCACCGCAGCCGAGCGTGCCGGACTCACCGGCGCGATCTCGCCGCACACGTTGCGGCATTCGTTCGCCACGCATCTGCTGGACGGCGGTGCGGACGTGCGGGTGGTGCAGGAGTTAATGGGGCACGCTTCTGTGACGACGACGCAGATCTACACGCTCGTCACGGTCGACCGGCTGCGTGAGGTGTACGCGTCGGCTCATCCACGCGCGCTCGCGTGAGGGATCGGCGCAGCGTCGCGGTGGCGACGATTTCCTTGCGGTATCGGGGTTCAGGTTGCTCGGATGCGATCCGGGGCCCTAGAGTTCTCGACTCGTCGGCATGACGGCAGGGCGACACGTCCGTCCATCGGCTCATCGCCAGAGAGGCTCACCGATACATGGCTAAGTCGACAAAGGACGCAGGGTCCGACGGCGCACCTGGCAGGCCTGTTCAGGGCGTTCGGGTGGACCGAGGTGCTGGGGCAGCCGGCGATGCGGGGGAGAGCGGCGAGAACTTGCGGATAGGCCGCGATGACGTTGACGCGGCGGGACGGCCGATGCCGAAGTTTCCGGATCCGCCACCCGTCGACCGGCACGGGCCGGCGTGGGTGCTGGCGATGTGCAACCAGAAGGGCGGCGTCGGCAAGACGACGAGCACGATCAACCTCGGCGCCGCGTTGGCCGAGTGGGGACGGCGCGTGCTGCTCGTCGACTTCGACCCGCAGGGCGCGTTGTCGGTAGGGCTCGGCGTCAATCCGCACGATCTCGACCGGACCATCTACAACGTGCTGGTCGAACGGGACGTCTCGGCCGACGATGTGCTGCTGAAGACGAACACACCTGGCATGGATCTGCTGCCCAGCAACATCGACCTCTCGGCGGCGGAAGTTCAGCTCGTGAACGAGGTCGCGCGGGAGCAGGTTCTCGGCCGGGCCTTGGCGCCGGTGCTGCCCGACTACGACATCGTGCTGATCGATTGCCAGCCGTCACTCGGCCTGTTGACCGTCAACGCGCTGACCGCCGCAGCCGGCGTGATCATTCCACTGGAATGCGAGTTCTTCGCCCTGCGAGGCGTCGCACTGTTGATGCAGACAATAGAGAAAGTCCGCGAGCGGTTGAACCCTCGACTTGAGGTTGAGGGAATTCTCGCGACAATGTACGACCCGCGCACACTGCACAGCCGCGAAGTGCTGGCGCGGGTGGTCGAGGCCTTCGGCGACGGGGTGTTCCACACCGTCATCGGCCGCACGGTACGTTTTCCGGAAACGACCGTGGTCGGTGAACCGATCACGACGTATGCGTCGAGTTCGGTGGGGGCGCGCGCATATCGCGAGCTCGCCAAGGAGGTGCTGGCCCGATGAATCGCCGACCCCGACTTCCCGGAGCCGACGAGTTGTTCAGGGCCACCGGCGGCGCGGCGCAGACCGCCGCGCTCGCCGAGGTGAACACCGACCCGTCAGCCACTGGCCGGCGAACGGTGGCCGCCGAATCGCGCGGGGAGGGCCGGGTCGGCCCGCGCGCGACGAGTGCGGCTGCTGCGGTTCCCGACGACGATTCGTGGGACGAGCCGCCGGCGCAAACCCGACCGGTCCGGATCGCGCGCCGCGGCGGCGGCGACGCACGGCCCACCGGCCGTGAACGGCACGACGAGAAGATCACCGTCTACTGCTCGCCGGAGGAGTTGCTCCAACTCGAGCACGCCCGATTGACGCTTCGCGGCTCGCACGGGTTGGCCGTCGATCGCGGGCGCATCGTGCGTGAGGCGGTTGCCGTCGTCCTCGCTGATCTCGAGGCCAAAGGCGACGCCAGCATTCTCGTGCGCCGGCTGCGTGGGCGCTGATCCGTGCTCTACGCGCTGCGGTACCCCTTGTCGTTCGTCGTCCTCGTAGTGGCGTTCGTGCTCGGCCTGTGGGCACGCGGCTTGGCCCAGCGCTGGGTGTCCGGGCAACGGCGTCCGGCGTGGGCGCGCAAGGCGGTGCGTCGACGTAGCCTCATGTGGCTAAAGCCCTATGTCGACCCTTATGGCTGCGTGAGTGCGGCGATCGGCGGGCCCGGCTGGGGCACCCCCATCGATGTCAGCAACTTCGTTCGCAAGCCCGGCGGGCGCGTCGTGGCCCAGTTGGTCGTCGGGCCGGTGGTGTTGTGCGCCCTCGGTGTGGCGGCACTGTCGGCGTTCCACCAGTGGAGCCGGTTCGACCTCAGCGGTTCTGGCGAATTATTGGCGGCCTACCGCGGAGACATCTTCGTGGCCCACCCCTCGCACGTGCACTACACCATCAACTTCGGGCAGGTAGCGCTGTTCCTCGCAGGCGTCGAGTGGCTGACCATGGGAATCCTGGCCATCATGCCGTTGCCTCCGCTCGATGGCGGGAAGCTGCTGTTCGCGCTTGCCCCGCGCACGCTCGGCTGGCAACGCGCGCACTACCGGCTCGACGAGGAGAACTGGGGCGCGCTGATCTTGTTGATCCTCGCGCTGCCGATCATCGTCCGGACGCCGCTCCTCGTGCAGTTCCTTGGCCACATCATCGATCCGCTCGTAGGGTTGATCACCTGATGATGGCGGTCGACGACGTCGTGGCGGAGTCAGCCGAACAGGCTCCCCAGCAGGATCCGCAGCATGATCGGCAGCAGGATCAGGCGGGCGGCTTCCGGGTTCACCTGGAGATCTTCGAGGGCCCGTTCGACTTATTGCTCGGCCTCATTGCCAAACACGAACTCGACATCACCGCCGTCGCGCTGTCGAAGGTCACCGACGACTTCATCGCCTACATCCGGCAGATGGGGCCGTCCTGGGACCTCGGGCAGGCAAGCGAGTTCCTCGTCGTGGCCGCGACGCTGGTGGATCTCAAGGCGGCCCGGTTGCTCCCAGCGGCCGATGTCGAGGACGAGGAAGATCTCGCCTTGCTCGAGGCGCGCGACCTGCTCTTCGCGCGGCTTCTCCAGTACCGCGCCTACAAGCAGGTCGCGGCCATCCTGGCCGGGATGTTCGCCGCCGAAGGGCGCCGGTACCCCCGGGCGGTCGGCCCGGAGCCCCGGTTCGCGGGGTTGCTGCCCGAGGTGCTGATCGGCTTGGGCCCGGAGCAGTTCGCCGCGATCGCCGCGCGTGCGCTCACCCCGAAGCCGCCCGCTGTGGTTTCGGTTGCGCACCTGCACGCGCCGGCCGTGAGCGTCCGCGAGCAGGCGGGCATCGTGAGTGAGCGGCTGCGACGCACCGGGACGGCGACCTTCCGCTCGCTGACCGCGGACTGTTCCGCGACGATCGAGATCGTCGCGCGGTTCTTGGCACTCTTGGAACTCTTCCGGGAGGCGCTCGTCTCGTTCGAGCAGGTCGCCCCGCTCGGCGACCTGCTGGTTCGCTGGACCGGCTCGGACGACGCCGAGCTGACCGCGGGCGAATCGGACTGGCCCGACGAGTCGCCTGAGCCCGCCGATTCCGAGTCGCCCGACATCGAGTAGGCGCGGAGTAGCCGGGGAGTGGGCGAGGCGAACGCCGGCGCGGCGGTCGCCTAGGGTCATCCACGTTCCACGCGCTACACGAGCAACCCGCCCCACGCACGACCCCGCACCTTGGAGGCTGCCATGTCGACCGATCCCGAGGCTGCCGCGAACGCGGCCGCCGACCCAGTGGATGCCGCCGAACCAGTCGCCGAGGATCCGCACGCGGGGGTCGCGGACGACGTGCTCGAGCACGAGGCGGTCGAGCACGAGGGCCCCGACGACGGAGGCGAGGCCATCGCAGCTCCGCTCGAAGGCGCGGAGTTGCGGGGAGCTCTTGAGGCGATCTTGCTCGTGGTCGACGAGCCGGTCACAGCAACTGTCCTCGCACAGGTAGTCGCGGTGCCGCAGGCAGCAGTCGTCGAGGTACTAGAGCAGCTACGGCGGGACTACGACGACGCCACGCGCGGGTTCGAGCTGCGGCAGGTCGGCGAAGGCTGGCGGCTCTACACGAGGGAGGCCTACGCGCCCTACGTCGAACGGTTCGTGCTGGACGGGCAGCAGGCCCGCCTGACCCAGGCCGCGCTCGAAACGCTCGCGGTCGTCGCCTACCGACAGCCGGTCAGCCGGACGCGGGTGAGTGCGGTGCGCGGCGTCAACGTAGATGGCGTCATGCGCACGCTGCTCAGCAGAGGGCTGGTTGAGGAGGCCGGGTCCGAGCATGAATCGGGCGCTGTGCTGTACCGAACGTCGCCCTACTTCCTCGAGCGGCTCGGACTCCGGAGCCTCGACGAGCTCCCCAACCTGGCCAACTTCCTGCCGGAGAGTACGACGATCGATCAGCTAGAAGACGAACTCTCAAGTGCAGGTCGAGATGTCTGACACCGGATCCGTCCGGCCACGTGACCCGGAACCGGAGCTCGTCCGGTTGCAGAAGGTGCTTGCAGCGGCCGGTGTCGGCTCCCGCCGCGCTTGCGAAGAACTGATCGCACAGGGCCGGGTCGAGGTCGACGGCGTGACGATCCGCGAACAAGGGGTTCGCGTCGATCCCGACCGTGCGGTCATCAGGGTCGACACGATGCGGATTCAGACCCGAGAGTCCGCCCTTTACCTTGCGGTCAACAAGCCGCGGGGGATGGTCAGCACGATGTCCGATCCCGAGGGCCGCCCCTGCTTGGCCGATCTTGTCGGACAGCGGAACCAGCGGTTGTTCCACGTGGGGCGGTTGGATGCCGACAGTGAGGGACTCCTCCTGCTGACGAACGACGGCGAACTGGCGCACCGGCTGACCCACCCGTCGTTCGGGGTCCGTAAGACCTATATCGCCGAGGTGGCTGGCCCGGTCCCGCGCGAGGTCGGCCGCGCCTTGCGGGCGGGCGTCGAGCTTGAGGACGGCGATGCGCGCGTCGACTCCTTTCGGGTCGTCGGCCGTTCCGGCTCGCGGGTGATGGTCGAGGTCGCGCTTCACGAGGGCCGCAAGCACATCGTCCGCCGGCTACTCGGTGCGGTCGGCCATCCGGTTCAACGCCTCGTGCGAACCGAGATAGGGCCGATCCGGCTTGGCGATCTCCGCCCGGGCAAGACCCGGCCGCTGAACCGCTCCGAACTTGCCGCGCTCTTTAAGGCAGCCGAACTCTAGCCTCTTAGCGCTTCGGCCATGAACCACTAAGTCGATGAAGCGATCCGACGCTTCGTTGCTCTAACCGCCATGTGGAGCAAACGCGTCACGGCCGCGTCGGCCGGAGGTCCACCCGAGATATCGATCACTGCTCGCATCGCCGCAGGTCAGCTCTTGATCGAGATCGCTTTGTCGACAAGTCGCCGTCCGCAGCAGCACCTACCTCATTACTAGACAGTCCAGAAAGCGCTACGTCATCTCATCGGTAAATCGACTAGTTGTTAGCGCTACTCACCGACACGCCGTTCTAGCGTTTTGAAGCACTGTTGCCTCGTCGCTAGGGTGACCAAGACACTCGTCGATCAAGGAGCAATGGTGGCGGTTCGGGCGGTCCGCGGTGCGATTCAAGTCGACGCCGATGAGCCGGACGAGATCTATCGTGGCGTGCAGGAGATGCTCGCAGCAGTGCTCGAACGCAATGATCTCGGCGCCGACGATGTGATCAGCATCTTCTTCACCGCAACCACCGACCTCACCTCTTGCTTTCCAGCCGCCGGTGCTCGACTGGTCGGGTTCGCGGACGTGCCGTTGCTGTGTGCCAGCGAGATCGCGGTCCCGGGGTCGATGCCGCGTACGGTTCGCCTGCTCGCCCACGTCGAGACACCGAAGCCGCGAGCTCAGATACGGCATGCGTTCCTCGGAGCCGCGGCCGCCCTACGTGACGACCTTCCGCAATGAGCCTGATGAGCAGCGCTGGCGGCCCCGGCGGCCCGGGTGGCCCCAGTGGTCACGAGCCACATGCCACCCAAGCCGCCACCAGTGCCGAACCGGTAGCAGACGCCCCGACGGTGAAGAGCGTGCTGGTTGTTGGCGCTGGGCTGATCGGTACCTCGGTCGGGTTGGCGTTGCGTGAGGTAGGCATCGATGTCGCGCTAGAAGACCGCGCCGCCGGCCGCCTCGCGTTGGCCGTCGAACTAGGTGCTGGGCGGCCACGGCATGCCGATGATGTCTTTGACGTGGCGATCGCGGCGGTCCCACCGAAGGCCATCCCAGCTGAACTCCTACGGCTTCAGAGTCTCGGAATCGCTCGGACAATTAGCGACGTCGGGTCGGCCAAGGCTGAACCTTTAGCTCAGGCTGAGGCACTCGGTGTCGATTCGACCCGCTACGTAGGCGGCCACCCGGTCGCCGGCCGCGAGCGATCCGGCCCCGCGGCCGCCCACAGCGACCTGTTCGTCGGGCGGCCTTGGGTGCTCACGCCGGCGCCCAAGGCCGCGGCCGACGCGATTGCCGACGTCCGCGCGGTCGCGCTCGCCTGCGGTGCGGTCCCGGTGCAGATGGACGCCGACGAGCACGACGCGGCACTCGCGACCGTCTCCCACCTGCCGCATCTGGTCGCCTCGCTGCTCGCGGGGCAGTTAGTCGCCAGTTCCGAGGCCACGGTTGCGCTCGGTGGCACGGGGCTGCATGACACGACCCGGGTCGCGGCGGGGGACGCCGCACTGTGGACCGAGATCCTCGCAGCCAATGCCGATCACCTCGCTACCGCGCTCGCCGCGTTTGCCGAAGATGTCGCGGCGACCGTGACCGCCCTTCAGCGCGTCGCGAGCGGTGATCTCGATGCGGTCCAGGTCCTCACCGACACCCTGCGCGCGGGCGTCGCGGGGCGTGCGCGCGTGCCACTGAAGCGTGGCGAAACGGCGGCCGGCTTCGTGGCCGTCCCCATCGTCGTGCGCGACGCACCCGGCGAACTTGCTGCACTGCTCCGCGCGCTCGGCGACGCCGGCATCAACGTTGAGGACGTGCGGGTTGAGCACGAGCCGGGGCGCCCGGTTGGCGTCGTCGAGATCGACGTCCGAGAAGACGTCGTGCCGGCGCTGATCTCCTGTATGCGGGAATCGGGTTGGCAGGTTTATTCGTAGAGCGCTGAATCGATACGTCGACAAAGCGCCGAAACGGCGTTCGGCCATGTGCCCGATACGATGAGCGCGCGGCAATCAGCAACACAAGGCCGCCAATGCATCCCGCCACCCAACCCTGGCGGCCGACCACTTCTTCGCCAGCCTGGAGATTCCATGCCCGCCGCGCAGTTCGACGCCGCGCGTTTTGACGCTTCGGCGCTCGTTGTCGCGATCGATGGTCCGTCAGGGTCGGGCAAGTCGACCGTCTCACGGGCGGTCGCGAAGGCTTTGCACCTGCGCTATCTCGACACCGGTGCCATGTACCGGGCGCTGACGTGGTGGGTGCTCGAGAACGCCATCGACCCGGCGGACGCCGACTCAGTGCTCGAGGCCGCCGACAGCTTCGTGCTGGAGATCTCCTCCGACCCCCAACACCAAACGGTCTCCGTCGTGGGCCACGACGTCACGAAGGCGATCCGCTCGGCCGAGGTCACGGCCGCAGTGAGCGCGGTCAGTGCGATTCCGGACGTGCGGCGCCGATTGGTCGCCGACCAGCAAGCAATCATCGGCGGCGGCGGCATCGTCGTCGAAGGCCGCGACATTGGGACGACGGTGTGCCCCGATGCTCCGGTCAAGATTTTTCTCACTGCTGCCGCCGACGCCCGGGCCGGTCGACGCGCTCGAGAGCTCAACGAGACGAACGACCTCGCAGCGGTGCAAGCCGATCTCGCCCGCCGTGACCACATCGACAGCAGCCGCACCGCCTCTCCGCTTGTCGAGGCGGCCGACGCCGTCGAGGTAGACACCACAGCCCTCGACGTCCACCAGGTCATTGCCGCCGTTCTGACGTTGGTGCATGACCGCACGGGCGTCGCCGCCGACGGCGCTGCAGACTTCGAGCCGGTAGCGGGTGAGCGGCGATGAGCACAGACCCGACAGCCGGTGCCGACCAGACCTGGTCGACCGAGGACGACTGGATCGGCATGGACGACGTCGCCGCCGGCACCGAGAGCGACAACGAAGCGGACGGCGGGGAAGACGCGTCGTCCGTCGTGCCAGTCGTCGCCGTCGTGGGCCGCCCGAACGTCGGCAAGTCGACCTTGGTGAACCGGATTCTCGGACGCCGCGAGGCGGTCGTCGAAGACGTGCCGGGCGTGACGCGGGATCGCGTGATGTACGACGCGAACTGGCGCGGCCGCGCATTCACCCTCGTCGACACCGGCGGCTGGGAACCGGACGCGCTCGGCCTTCAAGCGCAGGTGTCGACCCAGGCGGAGATCGCGGCGGCGGCTGCCGACGTCGTCATCATGGTCGTCGACGCGGTCGTCGGTGCGACCGACACGGACGAGGTCGTCGCCCGCACCTTGCGCCGGGCTCGCAAGCCCGTTGTGCTCGTGGCCAACAAGGTCGACAGCGCCCACGGCGAGGCCGATGCCTCGAGCCTGTGGTCGCTCGGTCTGGGCGAGCCGCACGCGGTGAGCGCATTGCACGGCCGGGGCAGTGGTGACCTGCTCGACGCGGTGTTCGACGCCCTTCCGGCCCCGGCACCGGTGGAAGGCGAACGGCGGCAGGGCCCACGCCGGGTGGCGCTGCTCGGCCGGCCGAATGTCGGCAAGTCGAGCCTGCTGAACAAGCTGACGGGCGAGCAGCGGTCCGTGGTCGACTCCGTGGCCGGCACCACGCGTGACCCGGTCGACTCGCTCGTCGAACTGGGTGGAGCGACTTGGCGCTTTGTCGATACAGCGGGAATTCGCCGGCGGGTGCGAGAGGCGTCCGGCGCCGAGTACTACGCCAGCCTGCGAACCGCGACCGCGTTGCGGGAAGCCGAGGTGGCCGTCGTCCTGCTTGACGCAAGCGAGGCCCTGGCGGAGCAGGACCTCCGCATCATCGAGATGGTGGTCGAGTCGGGCCGTGCGCTGGTGCTCGCATTCAACAAGTGGGATTTGCTCGACGAGTACCGGCGTGAGCAACTCGAAGCGGAGATCGACCGGCAACTGCATCACGTGGCGTGGGCGCCGCGGGTGAACGTGTCGGCCAAGACCGGTCGGGCGATCGAGAAGCTCACGCCTGCGATCGAGACGGCGCTCGACGGCTGGGGCCGGCGGGTGCCGACGTCGCGGCTGAACGGCTGGCTCGGCCAGCTGATCGCCGCGACGCCACCTCCGGTACGGGGCGGCCGCCAGCCAAAGGTGCTGTTCGCCACGCAGGCCGGCACCCAGCCGCCGCGGTTCGTGCTCTTCTCCTCGGGCTTCCTCGAGGCGACGTACCGCCGGTTCATCGAGCGCCGGCTGCGCGAGGACTTCGGCTTTCCCGGCACTCCGGTCGAGGTTTCCGTGCGGGTGAAGGATTCGAGGGCCAAGGCGAAGACAGGCAAGAAGTCCGGACGACGATGAGCGGGCGCCCTGCGGATCGCTGCCGTGCGATATCGTCAGGGCCGACGGGACGTGGCGCAGCTTGGTAGCGCACTTGACTGGGGGTCAAGGGGTCGCAGGTTCAAATCCTGTCGTCCCGACAACATGTGATCTGAGAGGGCCCGGCCGCTGAAGAGCGCCGGGCTCTTGCAATTTCGATCGTGCCGGTAAAGCGCTTCACCGAACTTCCTTGCGGTCTGCCGCCCAAAGGAGCATCGCCAGGCGCATAAAGTGGTCGCGCAAGCGAGCAGAAGGGACGGGCCCGCGTGAGCTCAGACGACGTCGTGCCCGACCAGGTGCTGACCGTACCCAATGCCCTCAGTTTGCTGCGGCTGCTCGGTGTGCCGCTGTTTCTGTGGTTGGCGCTTGGTCCGCACGCCGACGGGTGGGCGATCATCGTCCTTGCGATCAGCAGCTTCACCGACTGGCTCGACGGCAAACTTGCGCGGCTGTTGCACCAGACCAGCCGGCTGGGGCAGCTGCTTGATCCGGCAGCCGACCGCCTCTACATCTTTGCGACCGTCGTCGCCTTATCACTGCGGCACATCATTCCGTGGTGGCTGGCCGGCCTGCTGCTCGGCCGCGACGTCGTGCTGCTCGTGTTCGTGCCGGTGCTGAAGCGGCACGGCTACGGCGTCGCTCTGCCCGTGCACTATCTCGGCAAGGCGGCGACGCTCAACTTGTTGTACGCGCTGCCGCTGCTGCTGCTCGGTAGCGGCAGCAACTCGTGGAGCCATGCTGCACGAATCGTGGGCTGGGCGTTCGGCATCTGGGGCACCGCCCTGTACTGGTACGCCGGCGCGCTCTACGCGGCCCAGGTGCGCCAGCTCGTGAAGGCCGATCGCGACGGCACATTCGGCGGCTCGGTGGGTCACGGCGGCGGCAACACGCTGCGCGGGCAGGCTACGGGGGCGCCGGTATGACGGCCACCCAGCACGTCGTGCCCAACGAGGTGACCGCAGGCATGAAAGCCGTAGTGATGGCCGGGGGCGAGGGCACCCGGTTGCGGCCGATGACGGCGAACCAGCCGAAGCCGCTGCTGCCAGTCGTCAACCGCCCGATCATGGAGCACGTGCTGCGCCTGCTTCGAAGGCACGGCTTCACCGACACGGTCGTCACCGTGCAGTTCCTCGCCTCGCTGATCCGCAACTACTTCGGGGACGGCGACGAACTCGGCATGAACCTCCAGTACGCCACGGAGGAGTCGCCGCTCGGCACGGCAGGCAGCGTGAAGAACGCCGAATCGGAGCTGCGCGACGCCCGGTTCGTCGTCATATCCGGTGATGCGCTGACCGACATCGATCTCACCGACATGGCACGCTTCCACGAGCAGCACAACGCGCTGGTCACGGTCGCGTTGAAGCGGGTGCCCAACCCGCTGGAGTTCGGCATCGTCATCACCCGCGAGGACGGCCACATCGACCGGTTCCTCGAAAAGCCGACGTGGGGGCAGGTGTTCTCCGACACCGTCAACACCGGCGTTTACATGATGGAGCCGGAAATCTTCGAGCACGTGGCGGCGGGGGAGCCCGTCGACTGGTCGCAAGAAGTGTTCCCCAAGCTGCTCGACATCGGCGCGCCGATCTACGGCTACGTCGCAGACGCGTACTGGGAAGACGTCGGGACGCTCGACAGCCTGATTCAGGTGCAGGCCGATGTGCTCAACCGTCAAGTCGACGTCGAGATCGAGGGTTTCGAGATGATGCCCGGGGTCTGGGTCTGCGAAGGGGCGGAAGTCGACCCCGAGGCGATCCTCAAGGGTCCGATCTACATCGGTGACTATGCCAAGGTCGAGGGCGGCGCGGAGCTTCGCGAATACACCGTGCTCGGCAGCAACGTGGTCGTGAAGAACACCGCGTTCCTGCATCGCGCAGTCGTGCACGACAACGTATTCATCGGGCCGCAGACCAATCTGCGGGGCTGCATCATCGGCAAGAACACCGACATCATGCGCGGGGCCCGCATCGAAGAAGGTGCGGTGGTCGGTGACGAGTGTGTGGTTGAAGAAGAGGCTTACATCTCGTCGGGTGTGCGGGTCTATCCCTTCAAGACCATCGAGGCCGGCGCGCTCGTCAACACCAGCGTCATCTGGGAATCGCGGGGTCAACGCAATCTCTTCGGGCCGCGCGGCGTCTCCGGTCTGGTCAACGTCGAGATCACGCCGGAGCTCGCCGTCCGCCTTGCTTCTGCTTATGCGACAACGCTCAAGAAGGGCGACGTCGTCACCACTTCGCGTGATGTGTCTCGAGCCGCTCGTGCGCTGAAACGCGCCGTCATCAGCGCGCTGACAGCGAGTGCCATCAACGTGCGCGACCTCGAGGCCGCGCCGGCGCCGGTGACCCGATTCGAGATCGCGCACAGCGACTCGGCCGGCGGCATCATGATCCGGACGACGCCGGCGGACGCTCAAAGCGTCGACATCGTGTTCCTCGACGAGCGTGGGGCCGACCTCGCGCCGAGCACCCAGCGCAGGCTTGAGCGGGTCTTCTCGCGGCAGGAATTCCGGCGGGCGTTTCCCGGTGAGATCGCCGAGTTGACGTATCCCTCGCGCATGCTCGAGGACTACTCGCAGGAAGTGCTGCGCTGCATCGACACCTCAGGCGTGCCCGAGGCCGGGCTCAAGGTGGTCATCGATACCGCGGGCGGCACGGCGGCCCTGGTCTTGCCGACGCTGCTCGGCCGGATCGGCATCGACGTGCTCACCGTGAACAACCGACTCGACGAGACGTCACCGACCGAGACGCTCGCCGAGCACATGCGTTCGCTGGAAAGGCTGGGCGAGCTCGTCGCGTCGTCGCGAGCGGCATTCGGAGTGCGGTTCGACCCCGTTGGCGAACGGATCTCGCTGGTCGACGAGCGCGGTGTCATCGTGCACGACGACCGTGCGCTGCTCGTTTTGATGGACCTCGTCGCGGCAGAGCGCCACAGCGGCAGCATCGCGCTGCCGATCACCACCACGCGCATTGCCGAGGACGTCGCCCGCTTCCACCACGTGACCGCGAGATGGGCGCCGACGTCGCCCGACGAGCTCACCAAGGCGGCAGCGGCGGACGACGTCATCTTCGCCGGCGACGGTCGCGGCGGTTTCGTGGTGCCGGAGTTCAGCACCGCGATCGACGGCATCGCCTCGTTCGTGCGGCTCACCGGTTTGGTGGCTCGAACCAAGCTGACGCTGAGCCAGATCGACGCCCGGATCCCGCAGGCCCACGTGTTGCGGCGGTCGGTGGCCACGCCCTGGGCCGCGAAGGGCATGGTGATGCGGTCGGTGGTCGAGGCCGCGGGCGATCGAGCGCTCGACACCACCGACGGTGTGCGCGTTGTTGAGGACGACGGACGCTGGGTGCTCGTGTTGCCCGACCCTGCAGAAGCGGTCACCCACATGTGGGCGGAAGGGCACGACGCCGATTCGGCGAATGCACTCCTGGAAGAATGGGCCGCCGTGGTCGAGGGAGCCGGAAGCTGACAGCTCGCACTCCAGCGCAGAAGCAGCAGGCGGCTGCGCCGACACCACCCCGCCGTCCTGATGCGTCGATGTCACTCTTTGTCGACTTGACGACGCACGCCATCGACGAGGGATACATCGACGCGGCGAAACGCCGCGCGGCAGCTGCGGCGTCTGGCGAGCCGGCACCGACGACGAACCTGCGCCTGGGGGGTGCGACGGCCGTCATGGTTGTGCTCGTGCTCGCCCTCGCGGGTGCGCTGTTCGCGACATCCGCGATCGCCACGCATCGAGGTGCCGCCGCTGCCAAGCGCGATCGCCGGCAACTCGTGCAGCAGATCGACCAGCGCACCGCGGAATCCGACCAGCTGCAGAGGCAGCTCGACTCCTTGCGGGCGCAGGTGGCCGCCGCTCGAGACGCAGCGCTGTCGGCGTCCGATCGAGGTTCTGCCCTGCAGGCGCAGATCGCGCAACTCGAGACGGTCGGGGGCGGGCAGGCGGTCGAAGGCAGCGGCGTCGAGGTGACTCTCGACAACGCGAAGGACACCAGCAACCCGGATTCCGCGTCGCTCGGGATCATCTACGACCGCGACATCCAGGCGGTGGTCGACGCGCTGTTCGCCAGCGGCGCCGAAGCGATCGCGGTGAACGGGCAGCGGCTGACGACGCGCACCGCGATCCGGGAGGCCGGAGACGCGATTCTGGTCGACTACCGGCCACTCGCGCCGCCGTACCGCATCGACGCGATCGGGCCGCCCGACCTGAGGGACGTGTTCCTGAAGACACAGACCGGCACCCTGTATGAGAACTGGCGTCAGGTCTACGGGCTGGGGTTCAGCGTCGACTCGCGCGCACGCCTTACGCTTCCTTCGGCGGCCGACCAGGTCGTCCACTACGCACACCCGTTGGAATCGCCGTGATCGCAGCGCTCGCCCTCGCCATTGGCGTGATCCTCGGTGTCGTGTTGCATCCGACCGTGCCCGTCGGGCTGCAGCCCTACCTGCCGATCGCCGTGGTCGCAGCGTTGGACGCCGTCTTCGGGGCGCTGCGCGCGATGCTCGACGGCATCTTCGACGACAAGGTGTTCGTGGTGTCGTTCATCGCCAACGTGCTCGTGGCGGCACTGATCGTGTTTCTCGGTGACCAGCTCGGGGTCGGCAGCCAGCTCTCGACCGGCGTGGTCGTCGTCCTCGGCATCAGGATCTTCTCGAACGCGGCGGCGATCCGCCGCCATCTGTTCCGCGCATGACTGAAGAGCCTGGAAAGCCCAAGCCAGCCCGACCGAAGCAGCCGAGCGCGCCACGCGATGCGAACGGCGCGAACGGCGCGAACGGCGCGTCCGGCGGCAAGCCGCGAGCCGCGTCAGGTAGCAAGCCGCGAGCCGCGTCCGGTGGGAAGCCGGCAACCACTTCGAGCAGCAAGCCGCGCGCGACGTCGACGAAGAAGCCGGTGAAGCCGGTGAAGTCGGTGAAGTCGGCAAAAGCTGTACCGAAGCCTGAGGCTCCTGAAGTCGAGGTCGAGGCTGCTCAGGTCGAACCCGTGCCCGCCGAAACGCCTGCCGAGGCGCCGGCGGAGGTGCCCGCCGAGCAACCGCCGGCAGCCGAGCGGCCGAACGGCCTGAAGCTGCTCCTCGAGATGGCCAAGCCGCGGCGGACCCGCGCCCAGCTGCTTGTCGCGTTGCTCTGCGGACTGCTCGGGTTCGCCCTCGTGACGCAGGTGCACAGTCAAGCGGGCGCCGGCCTTTCGTCGGCACGCCAGGCCGACCTGGTCGACGTCCTCGACAACCTGTCGGCGAAGTCCGACCAGTTGCGCTCGCAGATCGCCGACGAGCAGAACGCGCTGTCGAAACTCACCGGTGGTGCCGGCCAGACGCAGGCGGCCCTCGAGGAAGCCCAACAACGGGCCGCGACGCTGCAGATCCTCGCCGGCACGGTCGGCGCGAGCGGCACCGGAATCGACCTGCGCATCGACGACCCCGACCGGAAGATCACCGCCGACGTCCTGCTTGACACGTTGGAGGAGTTGCGCGACGCGGGCGCAGAGGCGATCGAGATCACCGGCGCGCCGGTCTCGCCGGCGGGGTCGACCGAAGCGTCGGCTGTGGCCACCCCAGGCGCGCCCCTGGCGGTGCGGCTGGTCGCGAGCAGCTACTTCGTCGACTCACAGGACGGCAACGGCGTCGTCGTCGACGGCACCCTGCTCGCGCCGCCGTACGACTTCCTCGCCATCGGCGATCCACCGACGATGTCGCAGGCCATGGGCATCCCCGGCGGTGTGCTCGACACTCTCAAGGGGAAGGGCGCGAGCGGTAAAGTCACGGCACTCGACGCCGTCCGCATCACTGCACTACACACGCTGACCCCGCCGAAGTACGCTCGCCCGGCGTCGTCGCCGGGAACGAGCTGAGCGCCCGACGCAACCGGAGGTTCTAGGTGATTCCTGATGACCTGCGCTACACCGCAGAGCATGAGTGGGTGAAGGTCGTCGACGGCGGGGTGCGCGTCGGCATAACCGACCATGCTCAAGAGGCACTGGGCGACATCGTCTTCGTCACGCTGCCCGAAAGCGGGGCGGAGGTTCAAGCCGGCCAGTCGCTCGGTGAGGTCGAGTCGACGAAGAGCGTGTCCGACATCTACGCGCCGCTGTCGGGGGAGGTGACCGCACGCAACGAGGTGCTCGACGCCCGACCTGAACTGGTCAACGCCGACCCGTACGGCGACGGCTGGATGATCGAGCTGCGGCCGAGCGACCCGGCGGCGGTCGAGGGGCTGCTCGACGCTGCTGGGTACGGCAAGCTGATCGGTGAGAGCTAGCTTCGATGCGCTGGGTACGAGTTGACCGACGGCGCTCAGGCGCATAGGTTTCCCTGACCGTCAACCTCTACCTGACGGTCGCGTTTCCAGCGTTGTGAATCAAGCTCAACGATCCAGCCTCAGCCCACGGCCGCCACATCAACGGGGAGGACGACGAAGCCGATGCCTACGGTGTTCTGCACGCAGTGCGGCCACGAGAATCCGGACGACGCGCGCTTCTGCGCGAACTGTGGCAGCGCACTCAGCCGCCCCGGGCAGCCGGTCGCGCCCGAACGGTCGATCGACTCGACGTCCACGATCTCGATCTCTGGCATCGAGGCGATGGAGCAAGGCGGGGCCGATGACCTCGACCTGCTCGACGCCGCCGACCAGGCCGCGGTCGAGGCGTTGCCGCCGGGGTCGGGGCTGCTCGTCGTGCGGCGCGGGCCCAACGCCGGCAGCCGGTTCCTGCTCGACGCCGACGTCACGACGGCAGGGCGGCACCCCGAGAGCGACATCTTCTTAGACGACGTCACCGTGTCGCGGCGTCATGCGGAGTTCCGCAAGACGGCCGAGGGCTTCGCCGTCCGCGACGTCGGTAGCCTCAACGGCACTTATGTGAACCGCGAGCGCATCGACGAGATCTCGCTGCAGGGCCGCGACGAGGTGCAGATCGGCAAGTTCCGGCTGGTGTTCCTGACCGGCACCCGCACGCCGAGCCCGGCAGCCGACACCCCCAACGACGGCACCGACGGGTCCGACGGGACCAGGTGACGGCAGATCGATGAGCGCACGGTCAACGTCTCGGGCAACGCTTTCCATCGGCGAGGTGCTGTCGCAGCTGCGGCCTGATTTTCCTGACGTCACGATCTCCAAGATCAGGTTCCTCGAGGCCGAGGGGCTGGTCGAGCCCGAGCGGACGTCGGCCGGCTATCGCAAGTTCTCCCATGCCGACGTCCAGCGATTGCGCTACGTGCTGACCGCCCAGCGCGACCACTACCTGCCGCTGCGCGTCATCAAGGACCACCTCGAGGCGCTCGACCGCGGCCTCGAGCCGGCTGACCACACGAACGCCGGGCCGCGGGTGCCGCGGGCGCTCGTCGCGACCGAGGGGCTGCCGGGGCCTGAGGAGTTCGGCAAGGACGCCACCGACGTCCGGCTCTCGCGCAAAGAGTTGCTCGAGGCGGCCGAACTCGACGACGCTGCGTTGACTCAGCTCGAACAGTTCCAACTCGTGTCCACCCGGCCGGGAAGCAACCACTACGACGGCACCGCGTTGGTGGTCGCCAAAACGGTCGCCGAAATGTCGCGCTTCGGCATCGAGCCGAGGCACTTGCGTTCGTTCAAGGCGGCGGCCGATCGCGAGGTCGGTCTCGTCGAGCAGGTGGTGACACCCCTGGTACGGCAGCGAAATCCCGAAGCACGCGCGCGTGCAGAAGAGGTGGCGCGCGAGCTCGCATCGCTGTCGGTGCGGTTGCATGCGGCTCTCGTGAAATCCGGTCTGCGGCCTGGATTGAGCCGCTAGCGAGCCGCGTTCTGGGCATCCGGCCGCGGTGTACGGTTGAAAAGACACCAGCACGCAGGAGTCGCGACAGCCGGGCGGTGACCATGAACGAGCTACAGGTGGTGGGTGTTCGGGTCGAGCTGCCGACGAATCAACCCATCGTGCTGTTGCGCGAGGTCGAGGGCGAGCGTTACCTGCCAATCTGGATCGGCGCGGTCGAGGCCACCGCGATCGCGTTCGCGCAGCAAGGTGTCGTGCCTCCTCGGCCGCTCACTCACGACTTGATGCGCGACCTGCTGGTTGCCCTGGGCGCGAAGCTGCGGGCCGTCCGCATCACCGAGATGCGCGACAACGTGTTCTACGCGGAGCTCGTGTTCGAGGACGGGCGCGAGGTGAGTGCCCGGCCGAGCGACGCAATCGCGCTGGCGCTGCGCACCGGCACCACGATCTTCGGCGCTGACTCGGTGCTCGAGGAAGCCGGCATCGAGATCCCCCACGAGCAAGAGGACGAGGACGAGGTGGAGAAATTCCGCGAGTTCCTCGACAACATCTCGCCAGAAGATTTCGACACCACGCAGGGATGAGGTTGAGGCGTTCATAAGCCTCAAGTTCAGGTTGAGAGTTTGGTATTTCGTGTCGCCCGCGCGTCGCGTTGACTCACCGAGACCTCGTCCTTAGCGTGACTCTCGACTCGAGCTGAAGAACAGCCCGGGACGACCCGAGGTACACCGCGTGGGCCGCAAGACCCGCGGGCTGCGGACGACGAAGGAGGCACGCCAGATGGCGACCAACGGTGAGGCCCCGACGTCCGGGTCGGGATCGGAAGGCGTTCCATCGCACAACCCGTTGAGCGGCCAGACGATGCTCACGCCGTCCGCCTCAGGGCCCCGCGCTTCCCAGCAGGGCACGCTGTTCGCCGACGATCTGCCCGTGCACGACGAGGGCGTCGGCTACCGCGGGCCGACGGCTTGCGCCGCAGCCGGCATCACTTACCGCCAGCTCGACTACTGGGCTCGCACGGGGCTCGTCGAGCCGACCGTGCGGGCGGCCGCCGGCTCGGGTTCGCAGCGCCTCTACGGCTTCCGCGACATCTTGGTGCTGAAGGTGGTCAAGCGGCTGCTCGACACCGGCGTCTCGCTGCAGAACATCCGGGCCGCCGTCCAGCATCTGCGCGAGCGCGGCGTCGAAGACCTGGCCCAGATCACCTTGATGAGCGACGGCGCGAGCGTCTACGAATGCACATCGGCCGACGAGGTGGTCGACCTCGTGCAGGGCGGCCAAGGCGTGTTCGGCATCGCGGTCGGTCGGGTAGTGCGCGAGGTCGAGGGATCGCTTGCCGAGCTGCCGAGCGAACGGCCGGCCACCGATGACGCCGACACGCCTGAACCTCATGGCGACGATGAGCTCGCCCGCCGTCGGGCGCGCCGCACCGGCTGAACCGGCTCGCTTCTTTCACGTAGATCGCGCGCCCGCCACGCTGGCAGGGCGCGCGTTTCTCGTCGTCCGCGCTGCTAGTTTGGAACCTGTCGACGACCCTGTGCGGGAGAGTTCTCACGCAGCCAGCGTGAGGCGCCGAAGGAGCAACCTCCCCGGAATCTCTCAGGCCGAGCAACCGCGTGGGCGAGACAACTCTGGAAAGCGCGCGCAGCATCGTGTCTGCTGGGCGCCGCCGACGGTGCAAGCCGACCTGCGTGTGAGAACACCTGCGTGTGAACGAACACGGCGGCGGTGAAGCTCTCAGGTACCGATGACAGAGGGGGAGGCCGCTTCCCGGCATGGGGAGCTGCGCCCCGACGTCCGCGGAGGCCTGCGGTGAGCACTTTCGATCTCGACCATCTCGATCATCTCGACGAGCGTGGTTTCGTCGACCGCCACATCGGCCCCGACGCCGACGAGCGGGCCAAGATGCTCGCTGTCGTCGGCTACGGATCGATGGACGAGCTGGTCGCCGACGCGATCCCGAACTCGATCAAAGACGAAGCCGGACGGCGATCGGTGCTGCCGCCCGCAGCTACCGAGTCAGAGGTGCTGGCGGAGCTTCGCGCTCTGGCAGAACGCAACCGCGTGGTGACCTCGATGATCGGGCTCGGCTACTACGACACCGTTACTCCCGGCGTCATCAAGCGCAACGTGCTCGAGAGCCCGGCCTGGTACACGGCCTACACGCCCTACCAGCCGGAGATCTCGCAGGGCCGGCTCGAGGCGTTGCTGAACTTCCAGACGGCGGTCGCCGACCTCACCGGGTTGGCTGTGGCGGGCGCTTCGCTGCTCGACGAGCCGACTGCGGCTGCCGAGGCGATGTCGTTGTGTCGGCGTAACTCCAAGTCGACAAGTCAACGGTTCTATGTGGACGCCGACGTGTTGCCGCAGACCATCGCGGTGGTGCGCACCCGGGCGGCCGCGATAGGGGTCGACGTGGTGGTGGCCGACCTCTCGGGCGGGCTGCCCGCAGCCGACTGCTTCGGGCTGCTCGTGCAGTACCCGGGCACCAGCGGTGCGGTGCGCGACTACGCGGCTCTTGCTGCGGCGGCCCACGACAGCGGGGCGCTCGTGGTGGCGGCGTCCGACCTTCTGGCGCTGACCATGCTCAAGCCGCCCGGGGAGTGGGGCGCCGACGTTGCCGTCGGGTCGAGCCAGCGGTTCGGCGTGCCGTTGTGGTTCGGCGGGCCGCACGCGGGATTCATGGCCGTGCGGGAAGCACTGGCTCGATCGCTGCCGGGTCGGCTGGTCGGCGTTTCGGTAGACGCCGAGGGCCGGGCGGCGTACCGGCTCGCGCTGCAGACACGCGAGCAGCACATCAGGCGTGAGAAGGCGACCAGCAATATCTGCACGGCGCAGGTATTGCTCGCGGTGGCCGCCGGAATGTACGCCGTCTACCACGGTCCGGACGGGCTGCGGGCGATCGCAACCCGCGTGCATTCACGAGCGTGTGAGCTGGCCGCTGGATTGCGAGCAGCCGGCATCTCGGTGGGCGACGCGCCGTTCTTCGACACGCTTTCCGTCTCGGTGCCGGGCCGCGCACGGTCGGTGGTCGCTGCCGCGCTCGAGGGCGGGATCAACCTGCGGCTCGTCTCCGACGATGTCGTCGGAATCGCCTGTGACGAGACCACGACGCCGGCGCACGTGACGGCGGTGCTGGCGGCGTTCGGCGCCGTGACGTCGTCCGACGCCGGTTCGGTCGCCTCGCCGCTCGAGGGTGTCCCCGGCCTTCGCCGTAGCTCAGGATTCCTTACGCATCAGGTGTTTCACCGGTACCGCTCCGAGACCGCGATGCTGCGCTACCTGCGGCGGCTCTCCGACAAGGACGTCGCTCTCGACCGCTCGATGATCCCGCTCGGCTCGTGCACGATGAAGCTGAACGCCACGACCGAGATGGAATCGATCAGCTGGCCCGAGTTCGCGAGTATTCATCCGTTCGCGCCGATCGACCAGGCCGCGGGCTACGTCGACCTCATCCGGCAGCTCGAGTCGTGGCTCGCCGACGTGACCGGCTACGACGCCGTTTCCTTGCAGCCGAACGCGGGGTCGCAAGGCGAACTTGCAGGTTTGCTGGCGATTCAGCGATTCCATTCAGCGAATGGTGCCGACGACCGCAACGTGTGCCTCATCCCGGCGTCCGCCCATGGCACGAACGCCGCAAGCGCGGCGATGGCCGGCATGCGTGTCGTGGTGGTCGCGTGTGATGCGAACGGCAACGTCGACGTCGACGATCTGCACGCGAAAATCGCTGCCCACGAAGGCAAAATCGCGGCACTGATGGTGACCTACCCATCGACGCACGGCGTGTTCGAGACGACGATCAGCGATGTCTGCGCGACCGTGCACGACGCGGGTGGCCAGGTGTACGTCGACGGCGCGAACCTCAATGCATTGGTGGGGCTGGCCCGGCCAGGGCGATTCGGCGCTGATGTGTCGCACCTGAATCTACACAAGACTTTTTGCATCCCGCATGGCGGTGGCGGGCCGGGCGTGGGGCCGGTCGCCGTCCGCTCACATCTCGCGCCGTACCTACCGAACCACCCGCTGCTGCCGGAGGCTGGGCCGGCTACCGGGCCGGGGCCGATTTCGGGTGCGCCGTTCGGTTCGGCAGGCGTGCTGCCGATCCCGTGGGCTTACATCAGGCTGATGGGCATCGACGGACTCCGCCGCGCGACCGAGACCGCGATTCTGTCGGCGAACTACCTTGCTCGCAGGCTTTCCGCGTCGTACCCCGTGCTCTACACCGGCCGCGGCGGGCTCGTGGCGCACGAGTGCATCATCGACCTGAGGCAGATCACCAAGGAGAGCGGCGTCACGGTCGACGACGTCGCCAAGCGGCTCATCGACTACGGCTTCCATGCGCCGACGATGTCGTTCCCGGTCGCGGGAACCCTGATGATCGAGCCGACCGAGTCGGAAGACGTCGAGGAACTCGACCGCTTCGTCGACGCGATGGTCGCGATTCGCGGTGAGATCGCGAAGGTGGCGTCGGGGGAGTGGGACCGTGACGACAACCCGTTGCGCAACGCCCCGCACACGGCCGAATCGCTGGTAAACGAGTGGACGCACCCCTACTCGCGGGAGTTGGCGGCGTATCCCGTGCCGTCGCTGCGAGAGGCGAAATACTTTTCGCCGGTCGCACGTATCGATGGCGCATACGGCGATCGCAACCTCGTGTGCAACTGTCCACCGCCATCGGCGTTCGAGGGTTAGGTTCGGCCTTCTCGTTCTTGGGCCTCCGTGAGCACGTCTCCGTCGCGCGGCATCCAGTCGGCGAGTTGAACCATGAAGCCGGCGCGGCGGGCGGCGTCGAGCACTGCTTTGTCGTCGTCCACGATGAGATCGACGGGCAGCTCTTTTCGCAAGGCGCGCAAATGGTTGAGCTTGATAACGGCTGCGGGTCGCCGGTCGCCGTCCGGCCGCATGAGCAGTCGCCCTTGCGGAAGGTTGTGCTCGTCCAGCCACTGCTGGGTCTGCGTTCGCAGCCAGTCCGGCCGGCCGGTGAGATAGACAACCACATGCGTGGACGACGCCCTTCGGGCGAAGTCGGCGCCGATGTCGAGCAGCGGATCAGCCGGAGCGGCCGCGAAGAAGGAGTCCCAATCCTTCGGGCGGCTCTCGAGGTGGTGTAGTCGATGGCGGACGTCGGCCAGCACCCCATCGATGTCGAGGACAACGCCCGACACCGGCGTGTCAGTCGTCACACTGGCGTCGTCCATACGACGAAGGCTAGCGACCGGAACCGCGTTCTTAGGCGCGATCTCCGCGCTACTCACACGCTGAGACAACCAGCACGGCGTTACGGGGGCGACGCGGCTTCGAAGAGTTGATGCCTACGCTGTCGAAATGGCTACTCGCGAGACAAAACAACAGGCCGTGGCCGAGCCGGTTCCGCTGCCGACACAGGCGGCGGCCGGGGGGCGTCGTTGGTTCCGTGGCGACTGTCACGTGCACTCAGTGGCCTCCAATGGCGGAGAGCTAACGCCGGCGCAGATCGTGGCGGGCGCACAGGCAGCAGGCCTCGACTTCATCGCGACGACCGAGCACAACACGGCCGAGATGCACGGTGCGTGGGGCGAGATCGACGACGGTCTGCTCGTGATTCTCGGTCAAGAGGTGACGACAAAGACCGGACACTGGCTCGCGCTCGGGGTCGAGCCGGGTCAGGTCGTCGAGTGGCGCTATGGCGTGCACGACGGCAAGGTCGACGAGCCACTCGCCGAGGTGCACGGTGTCAACGGCTTGTGTGTGGCAGCTCATCCGTACGCGCCGTACCCGACCGGCACATTCGAGTATCCCTACGACCAATTCGATGTTGTTGAGGTATGGAACGGCCCGTGGGCTTCCAATGTGCCGTGGCAGGCGGACAACGGAGCAGCGTTGGCTGAATGGGAACACACGCTCGCCGCTGGTATCCAGCAGGGTGGTTGGCGACCGGCAATCGGTAATAGCGACACTCATCTCGACGGCCAGATCGGCGTGCCACATAACGTCGTCCTTGCTACCGAGCTGAGCACCGACGCGATCCTCGCGGGCCTCCGGGCGGGCCAGAGTTGGATCGCCGCGACCAGCGCAGTCGAGATTTCGTTTGTTGCTTCTTCAGGACAGCTCGTTGCCAACATCGGTGAGCGGACGATGCCCGCCGACGAGCCAGTTGTCGCGCGACTGACTGTGCGCGGGGTTCCTTCCGGCGTCGCGAGCTTCCACACTGAGCGCGGGTTGGTGCACACGGCTTCGCTGGCCGACAGCAGATCGGACGACGTGCAGTGGCATGTCGGCGGCGAAAAGCCGGTCTTCATCCGGGTCGAGGTTCGCGACGTGCGGGGTCACATGGCGGCACTCACCAATCCGATCATCCTGGTATGAGTCCAGGTTGTCCCGTCGGCCGCCTCAAGGTGTCGACAGCCGGGTCGGGCGAGCAGGATTCAAGAAGCGCGGCGCTCCGGGCGCACCCTAGTCTTGCGTCAGACAGCCGGCGGCCACGCCGAACGTTGAACATCGAAAGGTAACCCAGACATGCCAGCGAAATCTGAGACCGAAGGGTTCAGCTCCGCGGAGCGGGCCGCCATGAAGCAGCGCGCCGCCGAGTTGCGCGCTGAAGGCAAGAAGGGCGCGAAGAAGGCCGACGGTCTTCAAGACGTCCTCGATGCAATCGCGAAGATGGCGCCGGACGATCGCGCTATCGCAGAGCGCGTGCACGTAGCCATCACTACTGCGGCCCCGGAACTCACGCCGAAGACGTGGTACGGCATGCCCGCCTATGCGAACGAGGACGGCAAGGTCGTCGTATTCTTCAAGGATTCGGGCAAATTCAAGACGCGCTATTCCACTCTCGGCTTCGAGGAGGCAGCCAACCTCGACGACGGGGACATGTGGACGACGTCGTACGCGCTCCTCAAATGGAGCCCGGAAGTAGAAAAGCGCGTCATCGAGGCCGTGCAGGCCGCAACCTCTTAGGTGGGAAGTAGCGAAAGTTGCTCTGCCTCCGCGGGTGGCGGCGAAGTTAGTTGGCGATGCGGCATGGCGGGCGTGCGGTCGACGGATGTCGGTTTCCCAATGCCTGCCGCCTTCGCCAGCTCGCGCACCTGACCGCAGATGTCGTCCTGATAGGCCTTCGGTGCATACGAGGACCGCGCGTAGAGCTGGCGGTACGTCGGAACGAGTTCTGGATGCGCGGCCGACAGCCAGCTCATGAACCACTCACGTGCACCCGGCCGCAAGTGCAAGACGATCGGCGTGACGTGCTGCGCACCGGCTCGCGCAATCGCTTCAACCGTCGCAGACAGCTGCGAAGGCGAGTCGGTCAGGCCCGGCAGGATCGGCGCCATCAGTACGCCGCACCGAACGCCAGCGTCGTTCAACGTCTTGCACACCTCGAGCCGCTTCAACGGATTGGGAGTGCCGGGCTCGACCTCCCGCCACAGCGCCTGGTCGACAAACCCGACCGACACGGCCGTCGACACATCGATCACCGATGCCGCCTTCACCAGCAACGGCAGATCGCGCAGAATCAGCGAGCCCTTCGTCAAAATCGAGAATGGGTTCGCATGCTCGGTCAACGCCGAAATGATCCCAGGCATGAGCCGATAGCGACCT